>Ga0335081_10002194_pt1 | contig 30655 bp, 31 predicted proteins | sample Lox_Sample_35_FD_206713 | JGI IMG/M metagenome (GOLD analysis project Ga0335081, IMG submission 206713) | Soil microbial communities from Loxahatchee National Wildlife Refuge, Florida, United States - Lox_Sample_3.5 | ecosystem: Environmental > Terrestrial > Soil > Wetlands | place: USA...
GGGGGGGGGCGGCCCCCCGCCCCCCCCCCCGCGCGGGGGGGGGGGGGGGGGGGGGCGGGGGGGGCCGGGGGGGCGCCCGCCCCCCCCCCGCTTCAGCTGCCTGAGCGAGCGGGGACGCCCCCTCACCCCAACCCTCTCCCCGCAAGCGGGGAGAGGGAGGAGCAAGCCGCCGAGCCGCGGCCCAAAAACATCTGCTGCGTCGGCGACGACGATCAATCGATTTACGGCTGGCGCGGCGCCGAGGTCGACAACATTCTGCGCTTCGAGCACGACTTTCCCGGCGCCACCGTGATCCGGCTCGAGCGCAATTACCGCTCCACCGGCCACATCCTCGCCGCCGCCTCGCACCTGATCGCCCACAACGAAGGCCGGCTCGGCAAAACGCTGCGCACCGATGACGAGCTCGGCGAAAAGGTCGGCGTCACCGGCGCCTGGGATTCCGAGGAGGAAGCCCGCGCCATCGGCGAGGAGATCGAGCAGCTGCAACGCGAGGGTCACGCGCTCAACGAGATCGCCATCCTGGTGCGCGCCTCGTTCCAGATGCGCGAATTCGAAGACCGCTTCGTCACCCTCGGCCTGCCGTATCGGGTGATCGGCGGCCCGCGCTTTTACGAGCGCGCCGAAATCCGCGACGCGCTCGCCTATCTGCGCGTGGTCAATTCGCCGGCCGACGATCTCGCCTTCGAGCGCATCGTCAACGTGCCCAAGCGCGGGCTCGGCGACGCCAGTGTGCAGCTCCTGCACGACCACGCCCGCAAGCGCCGCGTGCCGCTGACCGAAGCGGCGCGCGCCGTCGTCGCAACCGACGAGTTTTTGAAACCAAAACCGCGCGGCGCACTGCGCGGCCTGCTCGACTCGATCGACCGCTGGCGGGCGCAGCGCGAGGCGCTGCCGCACACCGAGCTGGCGGAGATCATTCTCGACGAATCCGGCTACACCGAGATGTGGCAGAAGGACCGCTCCGCTGATGCCGCCGGGCGGCTGGAGAACCTGAAAGAGCTGATCCGCTCCATGGAGGAGTTCGAGAACCTGCAGGGGTTTTTGGAGCACATCTCGTTGGTGATGGACAACGAGAAGGCCGCCGCGGCCGACGCCGTCAACATCATGACCCTGCACTCGGCCAAGGGCCTCGAATTCGACACCGTGTTCCTGCCTGGCTGGGAGGAAGGCGTGTTCCCCAACCAGCGCACGCTCGACGACCAGGGCCGCGCCGGCCTCGAAGAGGAGCGCCGCCTCGCCCATGTCGGCCTCACCCGCGCGCGCAAACGCGCCAAGATTTATTTCGCCACCAACCGGCGCATGCACGGCCTGTGGCAGACCAACATTCCGTCGCGGTTTTTGGACGAACTGCCCGAGGCCCATGTCGAGGTAACCGAGTCGCAAGCCGGCTTCGGCGGTTACGGCGGCTACGGCGCCTCGCGCTTCGACGCCGCCACCTCGTTCGGCTCCAACTACCGCACCCCCGGCTGGCAGCGCGCCCAAGGCCGCCGCACCGACCGCGGCGGCGGATTTGAGGAAGACGACGCGGCGGATTACGCGGCCGACAGTGACAGCGAGACAGACGATCGCGCCACGCGCCTTCCTAACCCTCCCCCGCTTGCGGGGGAGGGCAGGGAGGGGGCCCGTGAGGGCGCGCGGAGCTCGCGCTCACCCTCCCCGCGCCGGCTGCCGCTCACCATCGAAGGCGAGCTCGTCGCCAAATCCACCGGCACCACGTCGGCCTTCGCGCTCGGCGACCGCGTCTTCCACCAAAAATTCGGCAACGGCAACATCACCGCCATCGACGGCAACAAGCTGACGATCCAGTTCGACAAAGCCGGGCAGAAGCGGGTGGTGGATAGTTTTGTGGAGCGGGTGTGATACACTCCCGGCGAGGCAGCAAACATGGCCGGATCGCGTAAAGACATTGAGGCCGCCCTCGCTCCCGGCGATGAGCCAGTGCGCTCCGAGTATGAGCGGGACTTCTATACATGGCTCATGGAGCAAGCGCGGCATCTGCGCGAGGGGTGCTTTGACGCGCTCGATCGCGACAATTTGGCCGAGGAGATCGAGTCGTTGGGGCGCGAGCAGTTCAACAAGCTTGTCAGCGCCTTGCGCATCGCGATGCTGCACATCCTGAAATGGGATCACCAACCCTTGTTGCGGTCGCGCAGCTGGGTGCTGTCCATCGACGAGCAGCGTTTGGAGATCGCCGACGTGCTCGCCGACAATCCCGGTCTCAAACCGCGCATCGGCGAGGCGATCGCGCGCGCGTATCGGCGGGCGCGCATCGAGGCGGCGAAGGAGGCCGGGCTGGACGAGGCGAAATTTCCGGCTGAGTGTCCTTATTCGTTCGAGGACATTACGTCGCGCGTTTTCACCCGTTGAGAACTGTTCCGCACCGGCCGTGGTTATGGATTCCGGGCGCCGCGCTTTGCGCGGCTCCGGAATGACCATGGAGATCGCCATGATCCGCAAGCTCTCCTCCGGAAAGTACCGGCTGTATTCGCGCAAGAAGAATCCGAAGACCGGCAGGCGGCGTAATCTCGGCACTTTCGCCAGTCGCGCCGCCGCCGAGAAGCATGAGCGCGCCGTGCAGTATTTCAAGCGGCATTGAGGCCTTCATTTCCCGGATGCGCTGCAGCGCGAAGCGGTGCAGCGCTGATCCTTGACCTTCGAAGTCCGAACCATTGCGATGCCGGACTGTGACGATCCCGGGTCTGCGGCGCACCACTCCGCTCCGCTCCGTGCTGCGCCGCGCCCGGGAAACGCAGCCGAGACCGCCCCCGCCGCATTAACCCGCCGCCATCAAAAAGCGGCCACGTAGTCGTGGCGCGCGGGCGCGGTTTTTTGCCAATCCCGCCGCAGTTCGTTCACCATTCCGCCAAGTCCGGAAATTAGCTCACGGATTGAACCAAACGGCCGCGGCGGACTTCTAATACAGGGGTCGACTCCACCTCTTGGGCCTTATCCGCGTCATCAGTCCTCGACCTCTCGTCGTGGTCGCTTCATCGGCCTATCTCAAGGGCCCGGAGTTCAAGGACCAAGCCTCAACTCGCCGAATTCACGTACCAGGTGTCACCATGCGTCTGCACAAAACGATCTTCCGCGCTGCGCTCTTGACCGCCGGACTGGCGCTGCCGCTCGCGGCGCCGGCTTTCGCCAACGTCGTCATCACCATCGACCAGGGCTCGCAGCGCATGCTGGTCACGGTCGACGGCGCCACCCGCTACGATTGGCCGGTGTCGACCGGGCGGGCCGGCTACAACACGCCGGACGGCACCTTCAAGCCGAACCGCATGGAGGCGATGCATTACTCGAACGAGTACGAAGACGCGCCGATGCCGCATTCGATCTTCTTCGACATGAACGGCCACGCCATCCACGGCTTCTCCGACACGCCGCATCTCGGCATGGCCGTGTCGCACGGTTGCGTGCGGCTGTCGCCCGCCAACGCCGCGGTGCTGTTCGACATCGTCAAGTCCGAGGGCATGGAGAACACCAGCGTGATCGTGCGCGGCCATATCCCGGCCCGCGGGCCGCTGATCGCGCGCGGCCAAGGCCCGCAGCAGGCGGAGAGCGGACCTGGTTACGGCCAACCGGCTTACGGCGCGGCGTCGCCTTACGGCGGCCAGCCGGCTTATGACCAGAACTACGGCCGGCGCACTTACGGCGAGCAGGCCCACGGGCAACAGGCTTACGGGCAGCAAGGCTACGGCCAGCAGGGCTACTATGGCCGGCCGTCACAGCAGCAGCCGGGGATTCCCGCCGCAGCCGGCCCCGGTTTACGGCCAGCCGGCTTACGGGCAGCCCTATGGCGGCCAAGCATATTACGGCGGCTATTCGCAGTATTGATTGCGCCGTCTGAGAATCACAACGCCGTTTCCCGGGCGCAGCGCAGCACGAAGTGGTGCGCTGCAGACCCGGGATCATCACAACCTCCCAGCCTATGAAGGTCCCGGATCAGCGGTGCAGCTGCCATAGCGCGTCGCAGACGCGCTTATGGCGCTGCACCGCATCCGGGAAACAGCTCACATCGGCTTCTGAAATTTCAGCACGAAATTGTCGACCGGCATGACCGGCTTGTAGCTCACGAAGTCGTGGGTGTCGTTCGGGTTGCGCCAGAAATTGCCTTCGCCGGCGACATGGAAGCCGGCGGCTTCGACCTCCTGGCGCAAGGTCGCTTCCTCGATGCGATGCAGCGTCTTGACCACCGAGGTGCCCTGCCCCGGCAGCGCCGAATGATCGGCGATCACCAGCAAGCCGCCGGGCTTGAGCGCGGCAAACATTTTGCGGTCCATCGCGGCGCGATCGACGTTCATGTAGCAGGTGTCGTGATAGAAGAAGAGAAACGTGATCAGATCGAGATCGTGCACGTCCGGCGGGATCGGATCGTCGAACGGCCGATAGTCGGCGCGCGCGTTCACCATTGCCGGTGTTTTCAGCCGCGCCTCGAACGCGGTCTTCGGCTTGTCGCCGAGGTCGGCCGGATTTTGGCCGTAGACGATGCCGTTCGGCGCCACCGCGCGTGCCATCAGCTCGGTCGAATAGCCGCCGCCGGCGCCCATATCGAGCACCTTCATGCCCGGGCGCACCCCGGCGAAGGCCAGAAACGGCGTCGGGTCGCGGCGCTGGTCGGCCTTGCGGTCGGCCTCGCTGCGGTCCGGCGCGGCGAGGAGTTTTGCGTAATCGGGCGCGCCCTGCGCCCGCACACTGCCGGCTGCGAGGCCGAGCCAAAGGCCGCCCGATAGTCCCGCGGCTGAAATCGTTGCTAAAGTCGCCCGCCTTGTCATCCCGCTCATTATCGTCTCTCCAGCATTGCGCGCGGTTCCATGCTACCCCAATCCGGCGCGGCCGCCGTTGACAAGCTCGTGACTCACGCCGGCAAACCATGTGGAAAAGCAGCGAATAAGGCTGTGCATAAAAGTTGGAAAACGGCGCGCGGGCCCATCACACTCGCTGAGCCGGGATTCATTGTGAATTATGTGCGCAAGCCGAAACCACCTTGTCTCACCAATGGCTTCGTCCAGACAATCGCCTTCACCGAACCAGTTCACCGCCACCGTCGAAACCGACCAACATGCGGCGCATCGGCTCGCCGACGCGTTTGCCGAGCGCTTCGCCGGCGAAGCCGCTGTGAGCATCGTGGATACCGCCGGCAGCCGTTGGCGCGTGATCCTTTATTTCGGCGTCAAGATCGACGCCGACCTCGTGCGTAACGTCGCCGCGACAGCCGGCATCGCCGCGTCAGAACTGCGCTTTGGCCGCGTCGCCGCGGCGGATTGGGTCAAGCAGAGCCTCGCCGGGCTTACGCCGGTCGAAGCCGGCCGCTTCGTCGTGCACGGCGCCCACGACCGCGGGCGCATCGCGCCGCACCGGATCGGCATCGAGATCGAGGCGGCGCTCGCTTTCGGCACCGGCCACCACGGCACCACGCGCGGCTGCCTCCTGGCGCTCGACGCGATTTGCAAGGCGCGCGGAAAGCGGCGCCGCTCATCTCCCTCCCCCTGCAAGGGGGAGGGTCGGGGTGGGGGTCATTCGGCGTGGCGGCGAAGTAGAGTGACCCCCACCCGGCGCGCTGACGCGCGCCGCCCTCCCCCTTTCAGGGGGAGGAATGAATTACGCATTCTCGATCTCGGCACCGGCAGTGGCGTGCTCGCCATCGCCGCGGCGCGCGCGCTATGGCGGCGCGTGCTGGCAACCGACATCGACCCGCAGGCCGTCGATGCCGCGCGAACAAATGCGCGGCGCAACGGCGTCGGGCCGCTGGTCGAGGTGCGACGCGCCGACGGCGTCGCCGGCTTACGCGGCCGCGCGGCGTTCGATCTGGTGTTCGCCAATATTTTGCTGGCGCCGCTGCAACGCCTTGCCGCGGCACTGACGCAACGCGCCGCGCCCGGCGCCCGCGTCGTTCTCTCCGGCATCCTGCCGACGCAGGCCAACGGCATCATCGCCGCCTATCACCGCTTGACGCTGCAGCGACGCATCGACGTCGACGGCTGGACCACGCTGGTGTTCGTGCGGTCTGCGACCCTCCCCTCGACCTGATCGTATTGCTACATTACCGGCATGTTCGAAGCGCATTTCCAATCGTTCGACGACCGCACCGAGCGCGGCGCGACCGCGCCGCGGGTCGCGGCGTTGCGCGCCGACTTGGCACGGCGCGGACTGGACGGTTTTGTCGTGCCGCGTGCCGACCGCTATCAGAACGAATACGTGCCGCCCTGCGCGGCGCGGCTTGCCTTTATCAGCGGCTTTTCCGGCTCGGCGGGCGTTGCTATCGTGCTTGCCGACCGCGCCGTGCTGTTCGTCGACGGCCGCTATCAACTGCAGGCCAAGGACGAAGTCGACGGCGCGGTTTTCTTGATCGAGCATCTGGTCGAGCACCCGCCGCCGGCCTGGATCGAAGCCAATCTGAAAGTGGGACAAAAGCTCGGCTATTCGCCCTGGCTGCACACCGTCGACGGCGCCGAGCGGCTCGCCAAGGCCTGCGCGGCAGCCGGTGCCAGCCTGGTGCCGGTTGCCGACAATCCGGTCGACGCGATCTGGACCGACCGGCCGCCGCCGCCGCGCGGCGCGGTGGTCGTGCACGAGCTCAAATACGCCGGCGAAGACGCGGCGGAAAAAGTCGCGCGGGTGCGCGCCGAGATTCAAAAAGCCAAGGCCGACGCGCTGGCGGTGCCGGACCCGCAGAACGTTTGCTGGCTCTTCAACCTCCGCGGCAGCGATATTCCGCATACGCCGGTGGTGCTGGCTTCGGCGCTCGTTCCCAAGCACGACCGGCCCGCGCTTTACGTCGACACCGGCAAGCTCGGCGACGAGATCCGCGCGCGGCTCGGCGAGCTTGCCGACGTGCGTGCGCCGGACGCGTTCGAGCGCGACCTCGCCGCGCTCGGCGCCGACAAACGCACCGTCCTGCTCGAGCCGGCGAGCTGTCCCGAGGCGATCGCGCGGCTGGTCGGCGACGCCGGCGGCAAAGTCTTGCGCGGCGCCGATCCGATCGCGCCGATGAAGGCGGTGAAGAACGCGATCGAAATCGCGGGCGCGCGCGCCGCGCAGCAGCGCGACGGCGCGGCGCTGATCCGCTTTCTCGCCTGGTTTGACCGCGAGGCGCCGTCCGGACGCTTGACCGAGATCGACGCCGTCGAGGCGCTGGAAAGTTTTCGCCGCGACACCGGACTTCTGAAGAACGTGTCATTTCCCACCATCGCCGGCGCCGGACCGAACGGCGCCATCGTGCATTACCGCGTCACCCGAGGGAGCAACCGCCGTATCGCGCCTGGCGAGATTTTTCTCGTCGACTCCGGCGGCCAATATGAGGACGGCACCACCGACGTCACGCGCACTGTCGCGGTCGGCGCGCCGAACGATGCCGACGTGCGGCAAAGATTCACCCTCGTGCTCAAGGGCCACATCGCGATTGCGCGCGCGGTGTTTCCCGACGGTACCAGCGGCGCGCAGCTCGATTCATTCGCACGGCAATTTCTCTGGCGCGCCGGGCTTGATTTCGACCACGGCACCGGCCACGGCGTCGGCTCGTATCTGTCGGTGCACGAGGGGCCGGCGCGCATTGCCAAGCTCGGCACTGCGCCGCTCAAGCGCGGCATGATCCTGTCCAACGAGCCCGGCTATTACCGCACCGGCGCCTACGGCATCCGCATCGAAAATCTGGTGCTGATCGTCGAGCAGCCGGCGGTTGCGGAGGCCGAAAAGCCGCTCAACGGCTTCGAGACGCTCACGCTCGCGCCGATCGACCGCCGCCTGATCGAGCCCGCGCTGCTCGACGATGCAGAGCTTGCCTGGCTCAACGCCTATCACGCCCGCGTGCGCGCCGAGCTCACGACGCTGGTCGACGCGGCGAGCCGCGCCTGGCTCGAGGCGGCGACTGAGGCGGTGGCACGCTGAGTGCGTTTTCTTCGGCTTGTTTCCCGGATGCGGTGCAGCGCGCAGCGGTGCACCGCCGATCCGGGATCGTCTGAAACTCAGAGCTTCTAACGATCCCAAGTCTGCAGCGCACCACTTCGCTGCGCTTCGTGCTGCACTGCGCCCGGGAAACGTGTTTTATTTCACCTCGATGGCGTTGCGCAGCGCGATCGGCGAGGCGATGCGGTCGAGGCGCTCGATGGCGCCGGCTCCTCCGGCAGCGTGAATGTGCACCGAGCCGTAATCGAAGATGCGGCCCCAGATCGACTGATAGACGTCCACCGTGGTCGCCTTGTCGATGCTCATTTCCGCAGTGTGCCGGGTGATGAAGCCGCGCTTGAAGATGATGCGCTTGTCGGTCACGGCGATCTCGGTGGTCCAGCGGATGAACCAGGCGTGTGCGGCGGTGACCAGCGCAGCGAGAGCGAACGCCGCCGCCGTGCCATACATCAGAAAAGTGCGCGCGTCGCTTGGCGGCAGGAATACCCATTCGAGGATGAGCAGGATGGCGGCGAAGATCAGACAAAAGATCGCGCGGTGATAAATGATCCAGCTGATGTGTCCGACCATGACGATTCTCTCGCCCGGCTGGATCACGTGCTTGACGTAGCTCATTGGAAAAAACTCCGCCGCGCGAACTGACCAAGCCGCGCCGGTCGGCGTAGCTTTGGCAAAGACGACCGCCTCGCGCAAGATAGCAGCGCTTATCCTTTGCGGCGAAGCGACGCGAAGCGGGGAAGTTCCGGCCGGCTTGACCCGCTGCACGTGCGGAGCCTGCGAAACGGCAAGCGCGCTATTTCGTCAAGCGCATGTGTCAACGGATTAAAAGAGCGCCGCGGTGGCTGCGCCGTCGAGCGCGCGAAATAGCCGGCTGCCTCATCTAGGATCCACGATTACGCCGGGAAGCGAGATCAAGGCCTTCGGCACGATCGGCCACGCCGTGCGGTGCTGCGCGTCGACGCGCAACCCTACCGATGTGCCCGGACGGTCCGAATAGCCGATCGGGGTCCAATTTTTGGCGGCGGCGTCGCGCAGGCAGCGAAGCACCGCACCATTGATGAAGTAGCCGTTGTTGTTCTTCCAGCCCCGGAGCTGGCCGCTCTGTAGCTTCAGATAGGCGAGGTGCTCGCACTCGCGGAATTCCTCGAGCAGTGTCGGCACGTTGGCTTTCACGCGGTCGATGACGCGGTTCAGGAATGCCTTGACGGTACCGTCGGACGCGCGGCGCAGCGCCGTATTGAGATGATCAAGGAGCGACTCGGAGGCGCCGCCCGACCAGGACCCCTGCAGTCCGAAATGCAGCAAGATCACTGCGAGGGCGCGGGCGTCCTCGTCGTCGAAGTAGTCGCCCGTCTCCTCGGTGGCGCGCGGATGGGTCCGGTAAGGCGTAAAGTCCCCGCTGAGTTTGTAGTAGCGCATCGCTCGCTGGTAACTGACCTCTGCGTCAAAGAACCTCCGCAACATCTCACGGTAGGCGTCGATCCGCGCATCCTGGATGGCTCGCGCGGAGTCTTTATGCCCCTTGGGCCAGATAAGGGTGCGATCGACATCGCAGATGATGTATTTTGCGGCGGGCTGGTCATCGCTCAAGTCGGTAAGAATCTTGTTGGTGGCCTCTTCCCAGTCGCTCCAATTGTCGCAGCAGCGATGCAGCAGTGTGTCTTCGGTATCCGCGATCGGCGAATGCTCGTCCATCACACACACGCCCACCGCCAGTTCGGGAAAGCTTCGGTCCGGGCCGGACTCCGGATGCCGCTTGGCGTTCTGCGCGGCAAGATTCCGGGCAAGCGTGAGGCTGTTGCTATCGTCGCCGATGACGACGACCGCGATCGTGCGATGCACGTCAGGATAGTCGGTCATGCAATAGGTGAGCCAGCTCGCCAGGCGCGGATCGGTTTTGCGCGGCACGTGCTGTCTCGGATCGGGCAACCGGTACGGTTTGATGAGCGAATCGCTCTCCTGGTGCACAGCCGCCGAGCCGTTGTCGGACCGACCTCGACGTAGCGGCAGGCCTTCGCGGAACGCCACGTTCGGCAGCACGCGTTCGAGAACGGCGGTCTTGGGACTGCGCGCGAGCTCATCGAGGCCGAGCCCCTGCAGGTAGTCGCGCACCGCGACGGTGTGCGCCGCTGCTATTCCCCTCCGCAATTCCATTTCCATCGCTCCCTTCGCCTCGCTGCTCCTGGCTCCAAGGTAGTTTCGGTTGTAATCGCCCTGCCGACGCGAGTCCGACGAGGGTATGCGCAGCGGCCAGTTACTTTGGTTACCCTCCTTGTCCGCCGCTCGGTGCACTTGAGGGCGACGCTCCTGCTGCACCCCGCCGTCGCCGTCATCGGCTTTCCGCACTTCGCCATCGGGGCCGTCGCCGCACAGCAGCACGCGTGTGACAAGGTAATAGGCAAGCAGCGCCCGTGATTCCTGGTACCATCCGAGCGCAGCATGGGGTTGAGCCGGCGCCGGCTGCGACCATGGATCAGACAATGGCCCGCCGCGCGCCTCCAACTGCAGGAAATATCGGCAGGGCATCAGGTCGGCGTATTCTTCGCGGAACATCGGCAGCCCAACAACGCCGACGCAGGCGCTGTCACGGCTCGCCAAGAGGCCGGACATATTGTGGTTCACCATCAGCGCCGCAGAGGAGATGAAGACCTGCTGGCCGGGCGTCGATAACGCGGTCTCCAGCGCGGTCGTTCGCACCGAGACGTTCTTTGCCGCAACCTTGCGCGCATTGGCCCAATAGCTTCTCGCCACCTTGCCCGAGGCGACATCGAGCACGTGCAGCGTGACATGCAAGCTATTGCCGTGGCAACAGTCGCGCAGCAGCTCCTGCAGGCTGCGCAGATGGCGTACGCAGCACGCTTTGTCTTCGTCTCTCGCGGCTTCGACGATATCGTAAAGCAGTCTGCCGCGCCTCGATTCTGCGTAAACGGTCTGCTCCATGTTGGCGAGCTTGAGTAGCGCGTGCTTTTCGGCAAGCTGCGTGCTGCTCGCCAGCAGCTTGGCCAGCGGCACTTGTCCGCTAAAGTGATTGGGACGGCAACTTTCCAGGTTCAGTACGCACGACACGTTGTTCGGGCTCTGCCGCTCGTCGTCGCGTAGCTCGAAGATGGGCACCGCAAGCTCTGATCGGGTGCCCTGGTAATAAGCGACGTAGGGCTTCTCCGTGGAGCGGACATCGTCAATCGTCTGCGCCTCACCAGTGCGGAACGCCGCTGCGACGAGGCCGAGCTTGTCATGCGGCTCCTTGTCCCGGGGCAATCGGATTTCGATGCCTCGCGGGGTCAGGAGACGATTGGGATCGGCCGCGTGCCGCGCGAACTCGACCGCATAGTCGCGACCAAGAAACCTGCGCTTGTAGAGGATATTGGCGAAATCGGCATCGAACAGATCGAAGGCTGCTTCCAATATCTGGCCGAGCGTAAACTTGTAGAAATAGCGGGTGGCGACGGCCGGACGCACGTCGGCGATGTTACCGCCGAACTTGACCAGCCGCTCGCCGAACGCCTTATCGCTTCCGTTCTGGGTGGCGGATGCAACGATGGTGTCTCCCGCTTCGACGGGCCGGGACGGTCGAGGCTCGCGGGAGCGGGCTCCTATCCAGCCGACATTGGATGCCCTCGTAGGATCGCTGCCGCGGCTTGCGGGGCGCCTCTCCTTGAGATCCATGCTCCAGACGACGTAATCATCCTGCTCGTGGATCTCATAGACCTTGTTTTTCCAGCATCCGGGGGATTTGTTGAAAGTTTCAGCGAAAATCGCGGAGCGGCCGTCCCCGAATGTTTTCTTGTATATATCGGAATGAAACCAATTATTGGCATAGAGGAAATACAAGCCGTATCGGGTCCGGTTGACGTTGCTGAGAGCAGCCTCCATGCGCAAAAAATGCGCGTCGGAATCGTTTTGGAACGACGGGATGCATAGGACGTGCAGATCGTGGTCCGGATCGAGAACGACGTTGCGAATGTTGTAATCGAGGTGATCCGAACAGATCAGCACGCCAAGCGATCCGACCGGCGTGTTCCTGAAAATCTTGAGATTATGGCCGCCCCAAAGCCCGACTTTGGGCCTGAGCGTTTCCTCTTTGTGGCGTTCGTCTTCGGCGGGAAGAACTTTTTCGACATAGCAAAGTTCGCCGCCATAGATCACCGGACAGCGCGAAATCGTGAAGCTCTTGTCCGTCGCCGGATCCTTTTCCGTGTGGTAGTGGCTGCCGGCCACGATGACGCAACCGGTAAACTCCTTGGATAGCTGCCTGACATGCTCGACGAGACCTTCGGGCACCGACAGCTCAGGAAGCAGGATGAGCTGCGGCTTATACCGCGGCGCCTCGGCAAAGAAGAAGTCGAGCCACTGCCGCGGCCGTTCGAGATCGCGATGATGGTAGAGTTTGCTGTCGGGGTCGGGCTTGAAGTCCTCGTCCGTCCACCGCGGCTGGCACACCATCGCAAAGACGTTCCAGCGCTCACGCGGTTCCGGCGGCGGGCAGCCGAAGTCGATCGTCTCCAAATTGACGGTGTGGTCCTTGTCGAAAACCTTGAGACAGACCTGCTTCGTCCCGACGACCCTCATGCCCACACCCCCCAACGCCACGCAAACGATCATCCGTCAGGCCGAGCAGGCGTCATGGCGATGCACGCGGGGTCGCGTGCGGTCATCGGCAACCGTGGCGGCGAGAAGCTAGCGAACGCGTTCCGCTCTTGCAATCATAGATTTAGCGGCGCGGCGCTACGCCGCCGCGGCCACCGCGGCACCGTTGAAGGTGAGGCCGCCGCGGCCGGCCGAGATCGTCACCGTGTCGCCATCCTTGATCCGGCCGGACAGGATCAGCTCGGAGAGCGGATCCTGCACCGATTTCTGGATCACGCGCTTGAGCGGCCGCGCGCCGTAGGCCGGATCGTAGCCCTTGTCGGCGAGCCACTCGCGCGCCTTGGCGTCGAGCTTGAGCACGATCTTGCGCTCGTCGAGCAGCTGCTGCAGGCGTTTGAGCTGGATGTCGACGATACGGCCCATGTGCTCGCGCTTGAGCCGGTGGAACAGGATGATCTCGTCGACGCGGTTCAGGAACTCCGGCCGGAATCGCGCCCGCACCTCGGCCATCACCACGTCGCGCACCTTGTCGGTGTCCTCGCCGTCGGCCTGCGCCACCAGATACTCGGCGCCGAGGTTAGAGGTCATGACCAGGAGCGTGTTGCGGAAATCGACGGTGCGGCCCTGACCATCGGTCAGGCGGCCGTCGTCGAGCACCTGCAGCAGCACGTTGAACACGTCCGGGTGCGCCTTCTCGATCTCGTCGAACAGCACGACCTGATAGGGCCGCCGCCGCACCGCCTCGGTGAGCGCGCCGCCTTCCTCATAGCCGACATAGCCGGGCGGCGCGCCGATCAAGCGGGCCACCGAATGCTTCTCCATGTACTCGGACATGTCGATGCGAATGAGCGCGTGCTCGTCGTCGAACAAATACTCGGCCAACGCCTTGGTCAGCTCGGTCTTGCCGACGCCGGTCGGGCCCAAAAACATGAATGAGCCGATCGGCCGGTTCGGGTCCTGCAACCCGGCGCGGGCGCGCCGCACCGCGGTCGACACCGCCTTGACGGCTTCGTCCTGCCCGACCACGCGCTTCTCGATCTGCTGCTCCATGCGCAGCAATTTTTCGCGCTCGCCCTCGAGCATGCGGTCGACCGGAATGCCGGTCCAGCGCGAAACCACCTGCGCGATGTGATCGGCGGTGACCGCCTCGTCCACCATCGCGCGGCCGGCGCGGCCGTCATCGGCCTCCATGGTCTTTAGTTTCTTCTCGATCTCCGGAATGCGGCCGTAGGCGATCTCGCCGGCGCGTTGGAAATCGCCGCGGCGCTGCGCATTGGCGAGCTCAGCGCGCAGCTGGTCGAGCTCGTTCTTGAGCTTCTGCGCGTCGGAAAGCTTTTCCTTCTCGGACTTCCAGCGCGAGGTAAGATCGGCGGACTTTTTCTCCAGCGCCTTCAGCTCGGTCTCGATGCCGTTGAGCCGGGCGCGCGAGCCGGGATCGTGCTCTTTCTTGAGCGCCTCTTGCTCGATCTTCAGCCGGATGATTTCGCGGTCGACGGAATCGAGCTCCTCGGGTTTGGAGTCGACCTGCATCTTCAGCCGCGCCGCCGCCTCGTCGACCAGGTCGATCGCCTTGTCGGGCAGGAAGCGGTCGGTGATGTAGCGGTGCGACAAGGTCGCCGCGGCGACCAGCGCGCCGTCGGTGATGCGCACGCCGTGATGCGCCTCGTACTTGTCCTTCAAGCCGCGCAGGATCGAGATGGTGTCCTCGACCGACGGCTCATCGACGTAGATCGGCTGGAAGCGCCGCGCCAGCGCGGCGTCCTTCTCGACGTGCTTCTTGTATTCGTCGAGCGTGGTGGCGCCGATACAATGCAATTCGCCGCGGGCGAGCGCCGGCTTAAGCAGGTTCGAGGCGTCCATGGCGCCGTCGGCTTTGCCGGCGCCGATGATGGTGTGCATCTCGTCGATAAAGAGAATGTAGGCGCCCGCCGCCCCCGTCACCTCTTGCAGCACGGCCTTGAGCCGCTCCTCGAACTCACCGCGATATTTGGCGCCGGCGATCAGCGCGCCCATGTCGAGCGCGAGCAGCTTCTTGTCGTGCAGGCTGTCGGGCACGTCGCCGTTGACGATGCGCAGCGCCAAGCCCTCGACGATGGCGGTCTTGCCGACGCCGGGCTCGCCAATGAGCACGGGGTTATTTTTCGTGCGCCGCGACAGCACCTGGATGGTGCGGCGGATCTCTTCGTCGCGGCCGATCACCGGATCAAGCTTGCCCTCGCGCGCGGCTTGGGTGAGGTCGCGGGCGTACTTCTTCAGCGCGTCATAGGCGTTCTCGGCGGACGCCGAGTCGGCGGTGCGGCCCTTGCGCAAGGCTTCGATCGCGGCATTGAGGTTTTGCGCCGTGACGCCCGCATTGGCCAAAATCTTGCCGGCTTCGCTCGAGCGGTCGAGCGCCAGCGCCAAGAGGAGCCGCTCGGCGGTGACGAACGAGTCGCCGGCCTTTTCGCCGGCTTTTTCGGCGGCATCGAACACGCGCGCCAAAGCCGGGTCGAGATAGATCTGGCCGGCGCCGCCGCCGGAGATTTTCGGCCGCTTCGCCAGCGCCGCTTCGGTCGCGGCCAAGGCCGCGCGCGAATTGCCGCCGGAGCGGTCGATCAGCCCGGCCGCCAAACCTTCCGGATCGTCGAGCAGAACCTTGAGCAGATGTTCGGGCGCGAATTGCTGATGGCCCTCGCGCTGGGCCAGCGACTGGGCCGCTTGCACGAAGCCGCGGCTGCGGTCGGTGTACTTGTCGAAGTTCATGGCATTCTCCCTCGGCCTATTCCGGCGCCCATTGCGGCGCAGACCGGAACATCGTCATTGGGTTGTCGAGCTTAGCTAGCATCGGCGCCCTGACTGAGATCAAGGCGACTATTCGTTAAGGCAACCGACACCAACGGATCCCGTTGCAGCAATCCGCTCACATCAATATGGGGAGGCCAACGGCCGGGAAAAGCCCGCGCCGCAGGATTCACCACGATGACGGCACAGGCCGTTTCACCGGCGAAACGCCCTTACCGCTGGCTGGTGCTGGCGGCGGCCACGTTCGCGCAGGCCAGTGCGTCGTTCGCCTTGCTCGGCTTGCCGGCGCTGGCCGGCTTCCTGCAGCAGGATTTCAGCCTGTCGGCCGCCGCCACCGGCCTGCTACTCACTGCGACCTACGCAGCGCCGCTGTTTGCGCTGCTGTTCGTCGGCGACCTGCTCGACCGCAAGAGCGAGCGGCTGATCATCGGGCTGGGCGCCGCCATCCTGTTTGTCGCCATGCTGCTGGCAGCGGCGAGCAACGGCTTCGCCCCACTGTTATTCTGGCTGTTCATCGCCGGCCTCGGTTACAGCGCAACACAGCCGGGCGGCAGCAAGTCGGTGTCGGCCTGGTTTCGCGGCCACCGCCTCGGCCTCGCCATGGGCGTGCGCCAAGCCGGACTGCCGCTCGGCGGCGCCGTCGCGGCGGCGATCCTGCCCGCCATGGCGGCAGCGTGGAACTGGCGCGTCGCGTTCGTCGCCGGCGCCGCGGCGGCACTTGCCGGCGGCCTCGCCTTCGCGCTGATCTATCGGCCGCCGCCCGAGGACGCCGGCGCTGCATCGAGGCGCGCGACGCTCAGCGTTGCCATCGTCGTCGACTTGCTGCGCGAACCTTGGATGCGCAACGCTATGGTGGCCGGGCTCGCGCTGGTGAGCGCGCAATACGGCATCCTCACCTGGTTGATGCTTTATCTGCGCGACCATGCCCACATCGCGCTCATTCACGGCGCCGCGTTTCTGTTCCTGGTGCAATTCGTCGGCGTCGGCGGCCGCATCGGTCTTGCCGCCTGGAGCGACCGCGCGCCAGCCGCGCGCTTTCGCCTGCTGACGCTGTCGATGATCGCCGTCGGCGCCGGCATCCTCGTTCTGATGATGCTGCCGCCCGACACGCCGGAGCCGGCGCTGGCGCTGCTCGCCGCCTGGCTCGGCTTCTTCGGGCTCGGCTGGTACGGCCCGTGGGTCGCCTATCTGGCCGAAGTGGCGCCGGCCGACAAAGTCGGCCTGACGATCGGCACCGCCATGGCGACCAATCAGCTCGGCATCATGGGCGCACCGCCGCTGCTCGGCCTCGCCCACGACCTGTCCGGCGGTTACACCGCGCTGTGGGCCTGCATCGTCGTGGCGCTCGGCATTGCGTATGGAATGACGAAGCTGCCGCGCAATTAGCCAAGAAAACGGCGTATTATCTCGCTCACATTCCACGCCGTCGCTTTGTCGAGGCGTCCCACTCGCCGGTCAATGCGGCTGCGGTCGATGCACGCGATCTTCGCCGGGCGGATTACGGACGGTGCAGGCAAGCCGGCGCGTATCAGATCAGTGATCGCAACATCGCTCCGCTACGGCGCATTCTCGGCGCTGGTGATCATCGCCAGCCAAATAACCCCGTGGCCGGCCGGCTTTCTGTTGGAGATGACGAGCGCTGGTCGGCGTTTTTCCGCGAGCCGGTCGACATGGGGAAACGGAACCACAACGACATCGAATGCCTCGAAAGTCGCGCGATCAAAGGCTTCCATAAGCCCTCTCGTCGGCCTCGCCGGCCCATTCGGAGAAGGCGGCGAACGGATCGTCCGCTTCGGTCGCGGCAGCCTTGTCGAGTAGAACGCCGTCGGCGGTAAGCCGATAGCGCAAAGTATCGCCCGGCTTGAGCCCCAAACGTTTGCGCACGGCGCGCGGGATGACGGTTTGGCTCTTGACCGAAACCTTGGAAAACGCGGACGAGACGCGGCTTTGCCGTTTCATACCCCATATATGACTTACCGCCTTCACGTCTTACAAGAGGATTGGACCCTGCAACTCCGGCGCTTTACTCGTTTTTCTTCAATTCTTTAACAGGTTTCCTGGAACTTCGCTCGGCCTTCCGGCTGAGGCTCCTACTTGCTCCGTCCCGCACCGCGCTTCTTCGTACCGGCCTCGGGAAAGACCCACATCGCGGCGATCATGAACAAGGCGGTGCCGACGACGAAGGTCGAGAAATCATGGCGGATCGGCGAGCCGCTCCAATAAGCCAGCACCAGGGCGACGACGAGCGTGACAGCAGAGAGCGCGGCTTTGACATCGCTTGGCATTTTGGTTCGCGGCGCTCCGGATGTTGCCCTAGTTCGCGCCGACCGGCGCCGCGGCGGCTTGGTCCGGCCGCTTCGGCGCGCCGCGCAGGTTCTTCCTCAGATGGCGCGTATCGTAGCCGTTGAGCAGCGTGCCGACGAGCCCGCGGTCGAGATCGGACGTGCCGAACAGCCAATCGGCGATCGGAAAGGTGAGATTCATGTTCACCTCCATCATCAGCCGCGCATTGTGATGGGCGGTGTGATGGCGGCGCAGCGTGTTGACGAAAGGACAATGCCGCACGAAGGCGTTCTCGTCGACATGGCAGCAGAAATGCATGAACTCGTAGATCAGATACATGCCCGTGGTCGTGGCGATGAACAGCCAGCCGACATTGGCCGACAACAACAAGCCGAGCAGCGCGGCCGGCGGCATCGACATCAGGATGAACACGACCAGCGCATAAGGCGGAAATACCGTCACGCGCCAATCCTTGTGGTCGCGGAAGCGCATCTCGTCGTCGGTGAAGAACTGGTGGTGGTTGAGCGTGTGCCGCTCATAGATCGCGCGCAGCCCTTTGATGTTGACCGGCCGGTGCATGACGTATTTGTGCACGGCCCATTCGAAGATGTTGGTGAACAGGAAAGTCAGCGGCACCGTGAGCCATTGCAGCGCCGTCACGTTATGAATATGCGCGACATAGATGGTGAAGGCCGCGGCGCCCATGGCGTAGATGATGACGATGTGGAAATAGCCGTCATACCAGCCGCGGATGCGCGAACGGTATTCGCTGCGGAAGTCGATCTGGCGCTGACCGATCATGCTGTTTTCTCCCTGGCGCGCTTGCTGGCGTCCTTCAATGCGTGTCTTGCAGCGCGGGCGTCTCATGCCGGCGCACGAACGCCGCGACGTCGTCTCCGGAAAGCCGCCAATCGTTGTCGAGATTGGCGATGACGCTTTTCATGAACGGCTCGGACAGCGCGACCGCACGGTCGGCGTCGCCGAGCTGGTCGAACAGAATCGCGAGCGCAAGCTGGCGCGGGCTGTCGCCCTCATAAGTCCATTCGAAGCCGTATTTGGTGAACTGCTTCACCTCATCATGCGCGGGCAGCGGCGCGCCGTCCACGGTGACGACGAGACCATCGATCGTCCGCCTGCCCTCGTAAATCTTCATGCGCCACGGTACTTCCGCCCGCCACAGCGATCAAGCGTACGCTCCGCGAGATTTTGGCGTCCACGCGCGCACCAGGTCTCGTCAGCCCGGGCTTGCTCCATCAGCGATTGACCACCAACGCTATGAACGCCACAGTGGACTCGGGGCCGATTGATTCCACTGGACGGAGTCCATGAAAACGCGTCGTATCGCCAAACTCTCGCTCACCGCACTCTGCGCAGGCGTCTGCCTCGCGCTGCTGCCGCCTGCCAACGCCGCCATGAAGCATGGCGCGCCGACACGATCCGCCCATGCGGAACTGGCGCGCGGCAAATATCTCGTCACCTTCGGCAGCTGCACGGACTGCCACACGCCCGGCCATTTCTTCGGCAAGCCGGACATGACCAGACTTCTCGGCGGCTCGGATGTCGGTTTCGCGATCCCGGGAATGGGGGTTTTCGTCGGACCGAACCTGACGCCGGACGTCAAGACCGGGCTGGGCAGCTGGACCGAGCAGCAGATCGTAACCGCGCTGACGACCGGAAAGATCCCCGACGGCCGCACGCTGGCGCCCGTCATGCCGTGGCACGCTTACGCCAATCTGACGAAAGCCGACGCGCTGGCGATCGCCGCGTATCTGAAGAGCCTGCCGCCGGTGTCGCATCAGGTCGGCGGGCCTTACGGTCCGAACCAGACGCCCAAGGAAGCCGTCATGGTCGTCGTGCCGCCCGACGTTTACGTCAATCTGCCGAAGCCCGGTGGCGCGGCACCCGCTGCGGCGCCGGCGCCGGCAGGATCTGGGAAGTGATAACCAGCGTAGCCCGTCTCCTTCGGTGTCATCGCCCGCGAAAGCGGGCGATCCAGTAATCGCAAAAGGTTCAGGAGATTACTGGATGCCCCGCTTTCGCGGAGCATGACAATGATCGATGCGGCGATGGCGCGCGCGATTCCACGTAAACGGAATTTGCTTTAGCCCGCTTCGGGCGCGCCGGTGCCCTCGATCTGGATGCGGTAGCCGGAGCGCACGTTCGGCCAATAATCCCAGATCGCCTTGTGATGGGTGCAGCGATTGTCCCAGAACGCGATCGAATGCGCGGTCCAGCGGAAGCGGCAGGTCCATTCCGGCTTGTTGCAGTGGTCGATCAGGAAGCGCAGCACCCGCTCGCCCTCGAGCGCCGGCAATTCGTTGATCTTCGCGGTGAAGTCGGTGTTGACGTAAATCACCTTCTTGCCGGTGACCGGGTGCTTGATAATCACCGGGTGCACCGCGACCGGCGCGGTCGGTCCAAACACGCGCCGGCCGTCCTGCGTGGCGGTCAGGCCCGACAGATAGGCCTGCATGCGCGGCGACAGCGCGTCATAGGCGGCATACATGCTGGCGAACATGGTGTCGCCGCCGCCGTCGGGCGGCACCGTGTGATTATACAGAATGCTGCCGAGCGGCGGGATCGCCCCGCACGGCTGGTCCGAATGAAAATTCTCACCGGAAATCTGCGTTGAAGTTTCGTCGTAGTGAAATTTCCGCACATAAGGATTGTCGGTGGTCTTGCTGATGGTCGCGCCGCCGACATGCTTGCCGATCGAGCCGAAATAGCGCCCGAGCCGGATCTGGTCGTCGAAGCTGATCTTCTGGTCGCGGAAGAAGATCACCTGGTATTGGGTGAACGCGCGGTGCAGCTCCTCGACCTGCTTGTTCGGCAGCGGCTTGGTCAGGTCGATATTGCCGATCTCGGCGCCGATATGCGGCGACGACGGCTCGACCGTGATGGATTCGTAATTCATCGCGTTCTCCGTATTGCGTCTTTTAGAGCACTCTCCCGTCATTGCGAGCGAAGCGAAGCAATCAGTGCGGCGCCGCCGTTCTGGATTGCTTCGTCGCTTCGCTCCTCGCAATCACGATGTATTAAATGGAGCTGACTTCATCTTGCTTCAGTTGATCTGCGGGATGCCGGCGCGCTGGATGACCTGCCGCCAGCGCGCCACGTCATCATGCACGAAGGTGCCGAATGCTTCCGGGCTCGAGCTCGCCACGTCGGTGCCCAGCGACTGAATGAGGCTCACATAGCTCTTGTCGTGGGTGATGTTGACAGTCTCGGCGTTGAGCCGCGCGATGATGGGGCGCGGCGTGCCGGCCGGCGCGAACAGGCCGGTCCAGGCACTGACGTCGAAATCCGGCAGGCCGGATTCGGCCAAGGTCGGAATGTCGGGCGCCGACGGCGAGCGTTCCTTGACGGTGACGCCGATCGCACGCATGCTGCCGTTCTTCACCATCGGCAGCGCGGTTGTCATGGTCTCCATCATCATCGAGACCCGTCCTGCCAGCAGATCCGGAAACGTCGCGCCGTCGCCTTTGTAGGGTACGTGCAGGATATCGATGCCCGCCTGTTCCTTGAACAACTCGCCGGCGAGATGCGAGGCCGTGCCGACGCCGGCCGAGGCAAACGAGAGTTTCCCCGGATTGGCGCGCGCATAGTCGATCAGCTCGCTTAAGTTTTTTGCCGGCACCGAAGGATTGACGATCAGCATCAGCGGCAGCTTGTGCAGGATGCCGATCGGCACGAGATCGCGCGCCGGATCGTAGCGTAAATTTTTGTAAAGCGCCGGCCCGATGCCGAGCGTGCCGTTGGTGCCGAACAGAAGCGTGTAGCCGTCCGGCGCCGCATGCGCCACCGACTCGGCGCCGATATGGCCGCCGGCGCCGGCGCGATTCTCCACCACCACCTGCTTGCCGAGATCGCGCGCCATGGCGGCGGCCACCGCCCGCGCCAGCACATCGGACGCCCCGCCTGCCGGAAACGTGACCACCATGGTCACCGGCCGGTCGGGGTAGGAAGGGTCCTGCGCCGCCGCGCGCCACGATGCCGCGCCGAGCAACGCTGCCATAGCGGCCGCAGCCAGCAAGACCAATCGGGTAACGCCGGCCGCACACAACCGCATCGGAAACATCCCCCTTCGTCGCTGCACCGGTGCTCGATACCGCTCATGAGCATCCGCATCTTACGAATGTCGCGGAGCTGTTACAATTCCGCAAAGTGGCCAGCCTGCCCATTCGGTTTGGCGGATTTGGTTAAGCGCGTCGACTGGATGGCGTTCATCGCCCTAACCAAGCGCTGTCAAGCTCGCGGCTGCAACTTCACCGTCGGTGACGTAGCGATTGACGTGTTCACTGGCTAGTTGCTGGCCGGCTGCATATAACTTGATCTCCCGAATAACCCCGCTCTTTGTCAATTCACCGACGATGTAATCGCGCTCCACGTTGGTATCCGAATCGGTGGCGTGCGTGATCTGGAAGGTGAGCTGCGTCAAAGAAATGCCGGTATCTCTGGTGCCCGCTCCGATCCAGTGGACGCACGCTGCCTCGGGCGGACGGTCGGTGTTCAGCCAGAAACTGGCTTTTCCGAGGTCGGCCTCGGCATGGGCGAGGCTCAAAGCCCAGAATCGAACGTGATGCCGCCGGCGCGGACTGTCGTCGATGCATTTCTGGAAACCAACGTCCTGACCGCGGCCAAAAAGATAGAGCGTGCTGAAGGGAGCTGTCGCATAGGGCGCGTTGAGGACGAATGCGCGAACCATGCGTAACGAGCTTGCCACGCCTGAGCGATCGGCCTCCGACCAGCCGGCGCGGGTAAAGGCGGCGCGCAGCTCTTGCAGCGTGCCCGTCAGCACGAGATTGACGGGATCACCGGGCAGCCCATCCCCGGTAATTGTGAAACGAGGTACGTGTTTGCGCTGGAGAATTTTAAGGCCCATGCGAACGATACGCGGCAGGACGATGTAAGCCGCCAGTCCGTAGGTGACGGCGAGAGCCAACACGGTCGGTAACCGCCGATCCGTGAATCTGAAGACGAAAACGATCAGCCAGACGGCGAGGATGCCCAATCCCACGACCGCCGCGCGGCGAATGAGACGTTTCAGCGATCTCACGATCCGGCACCGCGGCAGTTTATCTGCGCATTGCGCGCCTGACGCATCACTATATCAGAATATCGCTCGCCGGCCCCCCCGGAACCCGGTCATTTGGCGAAAAGCGCGCGCAGGTTATTGGGCTGTTCGTGCGGCTGCCACGTCACGTTGCTGATCTTCCAAGCGTTGCCGATCCTGATCAGTTCGAGTGCGACGACGCTCGGCTTGTCGACATTCTTGAATTTAACGCTCGCGCGCGCCTTTGCCGGACCGGCATCCTCCACCGCGATCGCCAGATCGCTGATTTCCCAGTCCTGCGCGTCGACGAACGGATCGAAGTCGAGCACGCCAACCTCGCCGCGACGCGCCGCCTGTTTCCGATCTTTCAATATCAGGGCCGCGAGCGATGGTTCGAAATAGCGGCGCACCTTGGCATCGCTGCCCAGGACAACGCCGTTGCGCTCTTTGCTGACATAAGCGTCATAGATCGCCGCCACGAAATCATGCGCAGAGGAGTCGGCGGCCGCAAGCGGCGAACCGAGGGCGGCGAGGGCTATAGGCAGAAAAGCTGCGCCTAAAAATAATCTGCGTCGGCTCGGCATCGGCAGCCCCGGTAGCTCGTGACGGATGACTGTCACGGTAGACGACAGTATCAGTCGGATATCCGTCCAGGAAAGGCCGCCTATGCCTTCTCCCCCGCGCGACGCGCAGGGGAGAAGAAGTCGCGGGGTCGCGCTACTGCTGCCCCTGGCCGCCGCCGATCGGAGGGATGATCGCGGGAATCGCCGAGACCGTGTAGCCGCTGACCTGCAGGGTCCAGGCCGAATCGATCGCCGGCTCGGCGCCGGCATAGGGCAGGAACAGCGTCAGGTTCGACACGTAGAGCGTGCCGCCATCGGCGCTGAAGGCGAGGCTCGCCGGGAACAGAAAGCCCTGCGCGATACCCTTCTGGTCGAGGCCGTTGAAATCGCCGAGCTTGGCGATCACCTTGGCCAGCGGCGCGCCGGTCAGCGGGTTCTTGGCCGCCTTCGGATCGATGACGTCGATCTCGTCCTGCTGGTTGGCGCAGATCCAGATGAAGCCGCGGCGGTCGACCATGATGCCGTCCGGTGCGTTGATGCCGGTGATCAGGATCGAGGGCGTGCCCGGAGTGAGCGGGGCGTCGCTGCCGCTGCTCTCGCTCACCGGGATCTGGATGATCTGGTGAAACGCGGTGTCGGCCACGTACATGACCGAATAGTCGTTGCTGAACTCGATGCCGTTGGCGCCGAACGGCGGCGTCAATCCCGATCCCGGCCCGAGCAGCGACGGGAAGTTGACCCACTGCTTGAACTGACAGCCGTTGCAGTTCGGCGGCGCCGTCCAGATGATGCCCTGGAAGGAATCCGACACGTAGACGTTGCCGGAGCGGTCGAAGGTCAGCGCGTTGATGCCGGGCACCGTGCCCGAGCCGGCCGCCGTCGGGATCGTGCCGAACACTTTGAACACGCCGTTCTGCGGGTCGACGTCGAGCACGTTGGCGGTTCCGGTGGTCGTCCCGGAGCCGAAGTCGAGCACCAAGAGGTGCCGGTTGAACGGATTGAAGCCGAGCCCGAGCATGTGCGGGCTCGCCGCCGGCGAGCCGCTGAGCGTAACTTGGCGGATGACCTTGCCGCTCGGCGCGATGACGAACAGGTCCGCCGGTCCGGTGGTCGAGCCCGTCGTATTGAAGCCGAACGACGGCACGTAGATGTTACCGTCCGGCCCGACCGTGAGCCCTTCGACGCTGCTCTGCTGGCCCGATTTCAAGTTCGGCAGCACGGTCAGCGTCTGCACCTGGCCGCGATCCCACGCCGCGGCCGGCGCCGCTCCGAGAAGCATGAGCGCAAGCGCCGAGCCGCAAACGGCCGCGACGATCTTCGATCGTGTCATGTCTTCCTCCCTGAACTGATTGGCTTGTGCGACTTGTCTGCAATCCGCCCGGTCCGTCGCCGGGCGCGGCAAGCTTACATCAGGTGCGTGACGGCCGGAAGACGTGCGGTTGCGTGCGCTCGATCCTCTCCGTTTGCGGGAGCTTCATCCTCCCCCACTTCGTGGGGAAGGATGAATTACATTTTCAAGAGCCGCTTGGCGTTGCCGGACAGGATTTTGGCCTTGTCGGAATCGGACAGCGGCACGGTTTGCATCCATTCCATCGCCGGCGGGTTGAGCACGAACGGCCAATCGACGGCGAACAGGATATGATCGACGCCCATCTCCATGACGCAGCACAAGAGCGCCGGATTGGAGAAATTGCCGCTCGTGGTGATGTAAAAATTGTTGCAGAACACCTCGCGGAACGACAACGCCTTCTGACCTGGCCGCGCCAGCGCATGATCGACGCGCCAAACCAAAAACGGCAGCGTCTCGCCGAGATGGCCGAGAATGATTTTCAGCTTGGGATGGCGCTCGAACACGCCGGACAGCACGAGGCGGATGGCGACCGTCGCGGTCTCCACCGTGTAGCCCCACGCCGCCCGCGCCACGATCGGAAAATCCTTGACGTAATCGTCGTAGTAGAGCCGGCGCACGTCGGCCTGCGGCAGCGACGGATGCAGATAGATCGGGACGTCTAGTTGCTCCGCGCGTGCAAAAATCGGCCAGAACCGCTTGTCGTCGAGGAACACGTCGTTGGCGAGGCCGTGCAGCATGGCGCCCTTGAAGCCGAGCTCTTTGCTGGTGCGCTCGAGCTCGTCGGCGGCGGCCTCGGGCACCGCTGTCGGCAGCGCTGCGAAGGCGGCGAAGCGCTGCGGTTTGGCGGCGACCGCCTGGTGCAACCGGTCGTTGACGCGGCGGGTGAGCGCGGCGGCCATGTCGGCCGGCAGCTTTTGCGTCGATGGCGCGCCGTGCGAGATCACCTGCACGTCGATGCCGGCTTCGTCCATTTCCTTGAGCCGGATGCCGGTGAAATCGTGCAGGCGCTTATATTGCTCGCCCGGCCGGCCGGCTTCGCTGCCCGTGTAGGTCTTTTCCAGCTCTTCGTCCCAGTAATGCTCCTCGATGGCGATCACTGGACAATGCGGCTTTGTGAACATCGCTGCTCCCCTCGTTTTTGATCCCGGTTAGTACCAAGTCTTTACCTACGGTGTCATGCCCCGCGAGTGCTCACCAGCCTTCGGTTTTCCCGGATGCGGTGCAGCGCGAAGCGGTGCACCGCTGATCCGGGACCTTTCCGAACTCCGCGTTTGTGACGATGCCGGGTCTGCAGCGCACCACTTCGTGCTGCGCTGCGCCCGGGAAACGGTCCGCGTGTCGCAAATGGAACCTTGACCTGCGCTGCGAGTTAGGGTTGCCGGGTGAGCGCGATGGAGACCATCATGCGATTATTCGTTATTGCCGGTGTTTTTGCGGCGTTTGCCTCGAGCGCGTTTGCGCAAACGAGCGGCTACAGCCATCACACGTTCTGCCTGGTCAAAGGCTCCAGCACCGAATGCGCTTACGATTCGATGGCGCAATGCCTCCAGGCGAAGAGCGCCAACGACCAGACTTGCCGGCCGAACAGCGCGCCGCAGAACCACTAGCGGCCGCTTCGCCCCTTATCACTGCGCCGCGGCGCCGTGTGCGCCCGGCGGATGACACCGGAAATAATCGGCGTCCTCGGCGCTTTGTTTGAAACCGGCGCGCCCGCGCCATTCGAAGTGGCGCGCCACCATGTCGGCGCCGTAGCGCACGCGAAATAACAGCGTGCGCGCGTCGCCGTTTTGGTATTCGTGCAGTTCGCCCGGCGGATGCACCACGAAGGCGCCGGGCGCGATCGCCACCGTCCGGTCCGGCGTGCGCATGGTGCCGCCGCCCGTAAAGCAGAAATAAATTTCGGTGGCGTGCGGATGACAATGATTGGGGCTGATCTGGTTCGGCTCCCAGCAGGCGACGGTGACGTCGCCGTCGGCGATCGTGCCGAGGATCTTTTCGACGTGTTTTTTTGGATCGAACGCGGCTTCGCCCGCCAGATCGAACACATGCATGCCGGTTTCCTCCGCCGCTCTGATAATTGGCGCTGTTTTAGCCCAAAGCGGCGGCGCGCGCGAGCGCGACGTCGAGGCGACGTGATTTGCTGCAAATCCGGTGTGGTCATGCGAAATTTACGAGGGGCGATGGCAGCGGGCAAAAGCCAAGCCAAGCCGGCGATGCCAGCCAAGCGAGGCTTGCAACACTGCCTTGCCTTGGCGCATCATGCGGACGCGCGCGCAGGCGGTTAGATTTGTTAAAGCAGCCGGGGGACGCGAGCAACGCTTTACAGCAGCAGGAACGTCGGCAGACGACATCACCATGGCGAGCATCCTCCGCAACATCCATTTCGACCGGCAGACCATCGCGCGCCTCAACAACGCATTCATGGTGGTATTGTTTGGCAGCGGCCTGTTCGCCTGCATGATCGGCGCCTCGGTCTACGACGTCGGCCGCCTGTTTTCGGCTTGGTGAGCCGCTGCCATCATTTGCGAGGCGCCCGAAGGCGACGAAGCAATCCAGAACTCGGTGCAGCCCGCTCTGCTTCGCTGACGCTCGCAATAACGGACGCAAAACTGCATTTAAGACGGCATTAATCGCGCCGGCCTAAGCTTGCGTTCCGTATTGCGCGCGGGAAAGGCAAGCACCATGGCAGAGCGCCGCCAAGCGTTCCGGCAGAAGAGCTTTCTGCGCGGTTGCGTCCATTTCAACAAGCGCCGCGGCGCGCTCGACTGCCTGATCCGCGACTATTCCGAGCACGGCGCCCGCATCATCTTCTCCGAAAGCGTCAGCGTGCCGGACCTCGTCGAGCTCTACATCCCGCAGAAGGAGCAGACCGTGCGCGCGCGGGTGCAGTGGCGCTGCGGCGAAGAAATCGGCCTCGCCTTTCCGGACGCGCTGCGCGCCGCCGACGGCTCCAGCGACGGCGAGCTGGCGCTGCGCGTCGCGCACCTCGAGAGCGAAGTCGCGGCGCTGAAGAAGCTCGTCAAAAAGCTCAGGGCCGAAGTCGCCTCCGGCGAAGACGCCGACGCGGCGTAAGCGTCTTTCCTCGTCATAGTCCTAAAAGGGCATGCGTTTTATGCGGCGCACGCCGATGACGACGCATTGCATGGCCATTTCCGCTGTGCCAACAATTTGCCGGTAACGTCCGCAACAGGGAGGTCGCGATGGCCAAGGCTTATTGGGTCTCGACTTATTTTTCGGTGTCCGATCCGCAGGCGCTTGCCGAATATGCCAAGCTCGCTGGTCCGGCGCTTGCCGCCGCCGGCGGCCGCTTTCTCGCCCGCGGCAACGCCGCCAAGGCCTACGAGAAGGGATTGAAGGAGCGCGTCGTCATCATCGAATTCGACAGCGTGGAGCAGGCCGCCGCTGCCCACGACGGACCGGGCTATCAGGCCGCGCTGCAAAAGCTCGGCAACGCCGCCCAGCGCGACCTGCGCATCGTCGAGGGGCTTTCGTAAGCGGCCGCCGCCTCGATCCTGTCACCGTCTGCGTCGATGCGAACGGCGCTTAATCAAAAATGCGGTCGCCCTGCAGGTCGATGATCTGCCGCGCCTTGTTGAGCGTGAAGTTGAGCGCGTCGTCGTAGGAGGCGTAGGCGTCGGCGCGGATGAAGCGATGCTCCTTGCGCACGCCGCCGATCTCGCGCTCGATCGTGCCCGCGGTCTGATAGCCGCCGTTGTTCTTGTACGGCGCGGCGCGGATGACGTAGCCCTTGTACTCGACCGGGTCGGAAATTTTTGCAGCCGCGGCGCCGGACCGCCGGCCGAACAGCGCGCTCCAGAACGACATCGCGGGCTCCCATGCTGCGGCTCAGGACGTAGCGGCCGATGTTACGCCGCGGCTCAGGAATAGAGAAGCGTCGCGCCGGCCGGTTCGAATTGCAGACGCGCAACGCGCCGCGCTACACTCGCCCGCCATCTTCGCCTGGAGGAGAACGCCGATGCCCAAGGGCTACTGGGTGACCTGCTACCACTCGATTTCCGACCCGCAAAAACTCGCCGCCTACGCCAAGCTGGCGCCGGCGGCGACCGCGCCGTTCGGCGGCCGTTATCTGGTGCGCGGCACGCCGTCGACCACGTTCGAGGCCGGGCGCAAGGAGCGCATCGTCATCGGCGAGTTTCCCAGCGTCGAAAAAGCCGTCGCCGCCTATAACAGCCCGGCCTATCAGGAGGCGCTCAAAGCGCTCGGCGACGGCGCGGTGCGCGACATTCGCATCGTCGAGGGCTTGGAATAGCGCCGCGCGTCACAGCGTCAGTGTGCGCAGCGCCACACCTGCGTTGTCATGCTCCGCGAAAGCGGAGCATCCAGTAAACGATGGCCACGCCCGCGATTACTGGATCATCCGCTTGGCGCGGATGATGACATAGACAGAACGCCTCGCGTCGGAACGAACCATCAGAACGTATAAGTCTGCACGCGCGCCGGCGTGGCGCGATAGCCGCGCGCGTAGAGCGCCACGGCGCGGCTCTCGTTGCCGCCGGCGGCGCGATAGGCGCCGGCGAGATAGCGCATCGCGTAGCTCATGTTGACGGACGGATCGAGCAGGCCTGAAGCCGAGCCGCCATAGCCCATGGCGCGCGCGGTGCCGAGCCGGATCTGCATCAGCCCGTAATTGCCGGCGTGCATGGCGCGCGGATTGCCGCCGCTCTCGCGCCGCACGACGCGCTCGGCGAGCGACAGCGGTACGCCGGCGGCGCTGGCGGCTTGCGCGATCATGCCGCCGAGCGCCGGCCGCCCGCCGAAACCTTCGCCGGACGACGACCAGGAATATTGCGATTGATAGGGGTAGGTCGGCTGACGCCACGTGGTCTGTGCTCCATAATCCTGCTGCCAAGCAATCTGCTGCGGCTGTTCGCGCCAGCCGTTTTGCCAATCCTGTTGCGGAGCTGATTGCCAGCTCGCTTGCCAGGCCTGCGCGAGCGCGCGATGCCGCCCGCGCCGCGCCGGCGCGCCATATTGGTACGATGTCGCCATGAACGGCGCGCTCTGTTCGCTCCATGGCTGCATCGCCGGCGCTTCGACCATCGCAAAACCGCGGCGAGCCACGCGCGAACGCGCGAAACGGTGCACCGCGGCCCCGCGCATAGCGGCATTGTGCTGATGATGCCGAACCAGGCCCTCGGAATGAAACCGGCCGTGCGCCAAGGCCGGCTGCGTCAGTGCACCGGCAACGAGGGCGAAGGCAGTCGAATAACGCCATGCCGCAACAAACATCGATTCGCTCCACTGTAGGGTGATTTGCCCGCTCACCGACCCGAGTCTTGTCAGGGGCGAATCCGGCGGTCGTCTGACCGTTTGTTGAACGCGATGCGGAGTTGTCGTGACGTTGGGAACAAACAAACGTGGCGGAAGAACAAACAGAAAGTCGGCAACGCAACAAAGGTTGGAGCTTGGAACAAAAATTGATCGGCGGGAACCGGAACATTCTTAATCGCGACCGGGACGCCGGCCACGTCGGCTTTTTTCGTTCTGGTTCGCTTTCAGGCCTTCGTATATCTTCCTCCTTCCCGCCGCTTCCCTTTCCCCCTCGCACCGCGGAGCCTGCCATGCCCCAGATCCAGATTCTCAACCCCGACGTGCTCGGTAAGCCGCTCGGGCAGTACTCGCAAGTGACGCGCGTCAAGGCGTCGGAGTTTCTGTTCATCGCCGGCCAGGTCGGCGCCGACCGGGACGGCAAGGCGGCCGACGGCTTCGACGCGCAATGCGCGCAAACCTTCGCCAATATCGGCGCCGCGCTCGCCTCGCAGGGCGCGGGCTTCGCCAACGTGGTGGAGTTCACGACGTATCTCGTTCATTCGCAGGACATCCCGCGCTTCATGGCTTACCGCAGCCGCGAATTTCCAAAACTGTTCGCCGGCGGCGCCTACCCGCCCAACACGCTGCTGATGATCGACCGCCTGGTGCGCGAGGAGTTTTTGATCGAAGTGAGCGCGATCGCGGCGCTGTAGCGATGATCGTCCTCCTCCGCGCAAGCGGCAGGACTGTCCGGGGAATGATTCACTGTGTCACGGTGCATGCTCGGTCGAACCGATGCAAATCGGTTCTTTCCGGTTGTCGAGACTCAGAAAGGACCGAGCATGCGCTACCTCGATAGCATCT
>Ga0335081_10002195_pt1 | contig 30653 bp, 21 predicted proteins | sample Lox_Sample_35_FD_206713 | JGI IMG/M metagenome (GOLD analysis project Ga0335081, IMG submission 206713) | Soil microbial communities from Loxahatchee National Wildlife Refuge, Florida, United States - Lox_Sample_3.5 | ecosystem: Environmental > Terrestrial > Soil > Wetlands | place: USA...
GTCGTTGCGGTTTTCATTGACGTCCACCGCGCCGTCCAGAGTAGCCCACATTTTTGGCTTGTACGTCGTGTGTACCTTGTAGCTCTGCGTCTGCCGCGGATCGACGCGCGTGAAGGAATCGCTGTTATAGCCGAAAGAAAAATTCCCCGTGATGCTCAGCGCATCGATCGGCCGGCCTGTGAAGCCCACCAGAGCCGCGTTCTCTCTAATATGAGTGACCTCGAAGGCCGTATCGTTTCCCGCCTCCGGGGCGAGATTGGTTGGTGATCCTTCCGTAACTGAGCCATCCGCGTTCAGCACGCAACCCGCCGGCAAGGCGCCTCCCACCAGAGCGCAGTCGCCGCGCGCGGCAAGAAAATCGTTTGTCGCGGCCCCCCCGGGAAAATACGTCTCTCCGGTGTCGAAAGTAGCGCTGAATTGCGAGATCGAACGGGCGGTGTAGAGATATCCGAGGCGGCCGGTCCAGCGCTTCGTAAAGTCGTACTCGACCTCGAGCGTGTTCGATTTGAGGTCCTGCCCGAGAAACTGGTAGCTGAGCTCGTTGGTTACGTCGGCGCCGGAGCTAGAGGTATGCACGGGGCAACTGGCCGCGGTGTAAGGCGCCGGGCACAGCGCGGCAAAGGTCGCGGCCGTGGTCGGCGAAACCTGGTTAAAGAGCGCCAGCGGCGAGCCCAAACCCGGAGTGCCCGAACCCGCCGTCGCAAACAAATTCGTTTCGAACGTCGCCCACATGGCGGGAATGCGCCAATTGTCGAACCTGAACTTGTCCTCGATGCGAAACTTATTCGTCACCGCATACACGCCGGACCAGTCCGCATTCACGGAAACGCGCTTCGCCTGCGCCGGCCCCGAGGTCGTGCTCTGGACCACGGCGCTGCGCGTGGTGAATCCGTTGATAATCTCGTTGAAGTTCGGAATCTTATTATCCGAACTGCTGTAACCAAGCCCGCCCGTCATCTCCAAATTCTTGAAATAGTTCGATTGGAAGCGGAGCTTTTCTGTGGGCACGCGGTTGTGCGGTTCGCCCACCTGGCTGTAACTGAGGAACCCGTTGCAAACGGCGTTGGCTGTGGGGGGCGTCGTTCCGCCATTGGCGACGGGAGCCGCGCAGGGCAAGGCTTCCGCCGGCGTCAAAGTGCTCCACACAATGCCTAGATCCACGGGTGTGCCGTTCGGCAGCTTGTAGCCGTAATCCTGCGGCGTCGCGCTCGGGCTCCCCAACACACTGTTGTCCTGCTTGAAATTGGTGAAGAACTGATCGTAAGAGATCGTGGTGCGCGGGAGCAGGCGGAGATCTACGCCGGCGTGATAGGTGTCTGTCCGATAGCTGTAGTTTTCGGGAAAGTCCGGAATCGTCCCGCTATCGGTGGTAAACAAGCCAGGCCCTTCGTCGCGGTCATGCGAAAAACCCAGCCGAAAACGAAGGCGGGATTGCGGCAGCAGCGTGAGGTCGTAGTCCTGCATCCGGCGCACCAGATCGTAAGCCTGCGGCGAATTCGCCGACGCCACGGAAGGATTCGAACAGTAGGCCGGAACCCCCGGATGCAAAGCGGTGGGCGGGCTGACGATGCAACCGGACGTCTGCGATCCCACGGCATTCGGTGCCGCCGGATTGAGCGGGTTGGCCCACAAATTGTAGTCCCAGAAATTCTTATCCCGCCGGAACAACACGTCGAAGTCGTACCACTTGTTTTTATCCATGTGCAGGCGCGAAACGTCGTTCGGATCGCCGCCGTAACCAAAGTTCGTGAAGGTCAGCGTGTCGAAGAGAATCCCGCGGTGATTCAACGAGCGCATGTCCAGCGTGTAATCGAACAGCCGCACGCCGGATCCCAGATTGACAAACGTGTCGTAGGTCTCCTGGTTGCCGCTGACTTCGTTCAGACGGTATCCGAACTCGATCGTCTCTTGAACGTGGTAGTTGCCCGCGTCCTTTCCCGGCTCCGCCGGCGCGCTTTGCGCGCGCCCGGCGAGCGGCAACAGGACCCAGGCACACAACGCTATTCCAATCGCTGCCAAGCCACGATTTGAAGTTTTCCAGCTCTTTGCCGGCCAAAAGCCCACGGACAGCTCCTCTGAACTCGATTGCCTTCGCGTCGCGAAATCACGGGTTTTCATCGAGCTCCTCACTTGAAGAAGAATGGACTGAAATTGGAGCCGTGCGCCGCCACGTGGCACAACGTGCACGACTGAAAGAAGCTCGCCTGGTTGTGGAACGAAGGCGCTCCCGGCGCGCTGCTGAAGCTCGAAGTTGTATGGCACTGCAGGCAGAGCAGATTGACGTTGCTCACCTTCAGCATGTGCGGATTCGGCCCGCCGTGCACATTGTGGCAGGATACGCAGCCGCCCACCTTCAAGGGCGCATGTTCGTAAACGAACGGACCCGCCTTGTCGGTGTGGCACTTGTAGCAGACCGCATCTTGCGTGGAGGCCAGGCGCACCTGCTTGGAGATCTCGGACCCGTGCACGTTATGGCAATCGCTGCATTGGATCAGCCCTTCATTCACCCGGTGATGGAAGGGCATCTCGAATTGCGGCTCCTGCTGCAGATGGCAGCCGTAGCAAAGCTGCGGCTGCGCCTTGGCCAGCAGGAACTGGCGCGTCTCGGCGTGATGCGGAGAGTGGCAGTCGATGCAGCTCACGTCATTCTTGGTGTGCTCCGAATTGAGGGCGTTCATATGCTCGGAGCCTCCGGCGTGGCAGGTTAAGCAGCGTTCGGTGATCTCCTTGGTCGAAGCATCCTTGAACGTGAAAATTTTGCTGACGTCGCCGCCGCCCTCTACGTGGGCCGATCCCGGCCCATGGCAGCCTTCGCAGCCCTGATGCGATGGACCGCCTTTGGTGTCGAGCGTCGTCTTCCAATGCGGCGTCTTCTCCCAGCCGTTGTAAACGTCTTCGTGACACGTCTTGCAAGTTTCGCTGCCCAGATACTGCGCGTCCGGCGGAGGTTGCGACGTGGTCTTGTCCGCAGCGGCTTTCGTAGCTTTTTGTTTTGCTTGTCCGTGGACAGCTCCCTGAAATGCGAACAGTAAGCTGAGAGCCGCAATCCCGGTAAAGCCAAACCCCTTAACATTTGCCATTCCGATTCCTCAAGCCCCGCTCGTTTTGCGCCCAAAGCAAGGATGAAATCCCATATCTTGTACATCGGCTCAGAGGCTCGCACTGTGATCTAAATCACAAAATTCTCGCGATTTGTAATCTTCTAGTTAACTGTTTCGCTTCGTTACAGTGTTCTCCGGATAGGTAAATCGTCAAAGAAATGTCCACTCACTTTCGTTCGGCATTTCGTTGAGATTTCGGGCCGTTCGTGGAATAGCAGGTTAGCTAGCGTCGAGATCAGGTTCGGGCTTACCGGATGACTCACCGGGACCCTCGACTTTCTCCTCGTGGATTGCCGGGGGTGGGGCCATCACGGAATCGTGCGAATTTCGCACGCGGTCCAGCGGATAAACATCAGGGTCAAATATCACGGCGTACATATGCCAGATCAGAATTGCCAAAGTCGCCAGGATCGCTTCGTAATAGTGCAGCGCCGTAGCAGCGTCCAGCGTCCATTTGGGGAAATAGCGGAGCGCCAGCGTGTTGAACCACAACATGAAGCCCGTGGCGGCCATGACGGCGGTGCCCCACATGAAAGCCCAATACTCGAGCTTCTGTACGTAGTTGAACTCCCCCAAAACGGGCCGCGCTTTGGAATATCCAAGGTTATAGCTGAGCATGTTCTGCAGGTCGCGTAAATCCCGCAGGCCCGGAGCCATGTGACTTATGATCTGGCGCGCCTTCTTGTTGAGAACCAAATGTACGATGTGGTAACCCAGCCCCGCCAGCAACACCACCGCAGCGACGCGATGGATCGTCCCGCGTAACGCGAAGCGTCCTTCCCACAAAAGTAATGGGTGGAAAAACGCCGATTCCGGAAACTTCAATGCGAACCCCGTGATGACCAGCACCGGAAAACTGAAGATCACCAGCCAATGCGCGATGCGAAAATGCCGGTTCAGCCGGAACCCGGCTTCCTGCGGATTGACGACTCTTCCCTTGCCGGATGATTTGCGGATCAGGTCGAGCAGATCGTGCAACAGCATGAAAGCGATCGCCAGCGGAATCGTGACTAAGTAGAAGCGCCGGATGAATTGCACCACCGGATGCTCGTTGCTGGATTCGAGCAGGACGTGCACCGGTCCGATCGCAAATCGCTCTCCGGCGCCAGCGTGGCAATTGCCGCAAGTATGCGCCAGGTTTGCCGGATTGACCGTCGACCGCGGATCGCTGGACGGAAATATGTTATGCACCCCGTGGCATGACGCGCAGTTGGCCACGGCCTGAGAACCGGCGCGCTCCGCCAGGCCGTGAAAACTGTCGGCAAACGTCGGCACTCGGTCTGCCGGCAGGTTGTAACGCGCCGCGATTCGCGCATCCCCGTGGCAGCGGGTGCAGACGGCGCCCGAGACGCGCGCGGGATTGACGGGCGATTGCGCATCGCTCGGCGCCAGAATGACGTGCTCGCCATGACAGTCGGTGCACACCGGAGCGTCTTTTGCTCCCTTAGCTACCGCTTGCCCGTGCACGCTCTGCCCGTAAACCTGGGCGATAGCGCTGTGGCACGTGCCGCACGTCGCCGGCACGTTCCAGTGATTCACCTTCGACCGCGCATCCCGCCCGGCGTAAATTTCGTGACTGCCGTGACAATCCGAACAGGCCGCCGCATCCTCCTTGCCCGCCGCAACCGCCCGGCCATGAACGCTCAGTTTGTAGGATTCGACGGGATGCGCAAACGGAATCTGATGGTTCGCCAGGAACGCCGGGTTGGAATGGCAAGCGGCGCATGTATCCGGCAGATTTTTCTTCGCCACCGGCGATTGGGGGTCCTGCGCCGGCACGTGGGGGCCTGCGCATCGCCGTTCTTGGCGGCGACGCCGTGCGCGCTCGAGAGCAAACCCTTGACCTCGTTGCCGTGACATTCAGCGCAGACCTGGGGAACGAGCGCGGCTGCGGTCTGTGTGTTATGGGCCGGGCCGTGGCAGCTGGCGCACGCGTCCGCACCCGCGCCCAACGCCGAGTGCACGCTCTTGGGCAGATCAGCGGACTCATCGGCGTGGCAAGTCGTGCAATTCACCTTCGCAATTCGCGCTGGATGTGGAAATTGTTTGACGTCGGTATGGCAGTCCGTGCAGCCCACAACGGAGTGAACGCTGTCCTTGTGCTTGGCCTCGTCTACGAAAACACTCTGCCCCGTTGCCGACACCAGATCTTTTTGCGCGTGGCACGCCAGGCAATCGGCATCGGAGGAACCTTTCGTTTGCGCGTGAGCGACAAACGAAAAGCAGTTCAGCAGCAGGGCGGCGCAAACGAGCAACATCCGGCGCCAAGCCGAACGTTCGGCCAATTCGCGCCCGGCCCGAAGCCCTTTACTTGATGCCCAAATCCGCGAGAATCTTTGGATTCTTCTCCTCCACCGCCAGCAGCGCATGGCACGTGTCGCAGTCGTTGGGAATCGTGCGGCCGTCCTCGCTCGTGTGGCTTCCGTCGTGGCACCGGAAGCACCCCGGAAAATCCGTGTGTCCCAGATTGTTGGGATAGGTGCCCCAGGTGACGTTCATGGCCGGAAACACGTTGCGCAGATACGCCGCCTGCACTCCTTTGATCGACGCTTCCACCAAAGCCTGCTTTTGGCGATAAACCTCGGGATAAGAGTCCCGATAGAACTTTTCCAGGCTGGCCGAAATCTGGCTCGCGGCCGTATCGCGGTCTGCATAGTTCGCCTTCAGCACGGAAAGCGCTTGCTTGCGAATATAGGGCAACTCCGCGCTGACGCCTCCCTCGGCAATCTCCTGATCGAGGGCTCGCTCGGGTAATTGGAACGTGTGCGTCGGCCGGTTGTGACACTCGATACAATCCATGGTCACGTGCTCGCCCGCGTCCAGTTGCGCGGGCGTGAGCTTGTCGGCGGACTTGAACACCACGCGCTTGCCCGATTCTTCCGTGTAAGTCACTTGCACAATATTCTGGTGCTGCCGGTCGGTGGCGATATATTCAATGGGCGCTTTCAGATTCAGGTGCTGGCCGTGAATGCCCGGCGCGCCGCTGAATGTATGGCCGCCGATCTTCAGCAGCAGCACCGTGGTCTCCTCGGTATTCTTTTCGTCCTCCGAGAATTTCCGGAACACCACGAGCTTGTTGCCCGTGTAGACCTGCGGCCAATGGCACTGCTCGCAGGTTTCCCGTGACGGCCGCAAGTTCTGCACCGGCGTGGGTATGGGGTGTTCGTAGGTATGAAAGGTCACCGCGTATACCTGGCGCAGCCCCGAAACCTTGGACCGCACAAACCAGTTTGCGCCGGGCCCGATGTGGCATTGCACGCAGTCCACCCGCTGGTGCGGGGAGTTCTCATAGGCGGTAAATTCCGGCTGCATCACCGTGTGGCAGGTTTGCCCGCAGAACTTGACCGAGTCCATGTACTCGACGCCGCGATAGGAACCGATACTGAAGATGATCACGTTCACCACCGTCAGTCCGCCCACCCATAGCAACGCCTGGCGCACGGACGACACCGAAAAGTCGACTTGCGGGTATTGCTCGGGCAACTCCCCCCGCTGGATGAGTTGGTGACGCCGCCACAGCCCTCCCGCCAGCATCAGCAGCAACCCGATTACGAATATCGCCGGCAGCACCAGGAAGAAAATCAATCCCATGTACGGTGGAACCGTCGCGCCCACTGCCAGATCGAATAGCCAGAAACCAATGAGGGTGATTGCCGAACTCGTGGTGAGGACCGCCCCGGCCAATGTCACCGGGCTCCGGCCAAGATAAGCCGCCAGACGAAGCCAAGACTTGATTCGCTCGCGAAGACTCATCTTCGGCGAAAGGGACGCGACAAAGGCCTCAAATAATGCCGGGTCGCGCGCCAAAAACGATAGCATCCTTTGCAAACGGAAGGGGCTATGATTTTTGGGGAGCGGGTGACCAAGTGTGATCTATGCCACTTTGGCTCATCGAATGAATGGATTCGCTTGGGAGGTTCTGCGTGGGCCGCTTGAAAGTGTCATTGGAGTTGGCTGGGGTCCTCCTGGTGTGTGCATTGGACTTCAGCTCTGCCTGAGCCGGCCTCGGAGCGTCGCGCAAGCGCGGCCCGCGGTCGGCCCTCGCTATCGCGGCGAATGCGCCAGCGATCCTCTGCCGATCTCTTGCTCCACCGCCGTCAACACCTGATCGACGCTGATCGAAAGCATCTCGGGCGAATACGAACGCCCCCGCGCATAGTCTCCGCGCTGGTAATTGCGCGGCTCGCCGGAATGGTTCTGGATGACCACGCCGCGCGGCAGCGGCCCGTTCCGTTCGGGGTTGGTCGAGCCGAATAGCGCCACAACCCGAGTCCCCACGGCCGCCGCCAGATGCAGCGGCCCCGTATCGCCTCCCACCACGACCAGTGCCTCCGCCATCAGCGCGACAAGTTCCGGCAGCGCCGCGCAATAAACAATGGGCTGCGCAGGCAGCGCCTTACTCACCACCGCCTCGCCGAGTTCTTCCTCTCCCGGAGCGATGTTGATCACCGAACGTATCCCGTGCCGCCGCCATATCTCCGCGCAGACTGCACCGAATCGCTCCGCCGGCCAGCATTTTGATTTCCAGCCTCCGCCGGGGCTCACGACGATGTACTCCGCGCCTTCGCGCCGCAGCTTCTCCCGAATCCGCCCCGCCTCCTCGGCAGGCACTTCAATGGGGAATTGCATCTCCGCCTGCGTTTGCGCCCCGGCTTGCACCGCCAGGCTGACGCTCATCTCCGCTACGTGACGCCCCGCAGGGACCACGCGCTCGTTGTAAAATCGCGCCGCGCCGCGCTCGCGCGCGCAGCTTCGATCCCGGCCGATGCGGCGCTTCGCGCCCGAAACCCACGCCAGAACGGCCGATCGATAGATGCCCTGGAAATCGATCGCGCAGGAATATTGCCCCCGCCTCACGCGCCCCATGCACTCCAAATACCCGGATACACCCGGTTCCAGCGAGATCACTTCGTCGATCCCACGAACCAGCTTCATCAGCGGCGACCATCTCTCGTCCACCACCCAGTCGAGCTGCGCGTCGGGATAGGCCGCGCGCAGAGCAGGGACCACCGGGATCGTGTGTACGAGATCGCCGAGAGAACTGAGCCGTACGGCGAGAAGCCTGCACGCCGGTCGATTCGGGCGGGAATTCACCATTCCGGGTTAGTAATCTTCACGCTTGGCGTTGGAAGCTTTGCCGCCGCGCAGCAAATGCTTCACCGATGCGGACAGGCGGTGCCTCAGGACCACGATCTTCTGGTTGCGCTTGTTCACCACCCAATTGAACTGCAACACCCGCCGTTCGCCGCTGAACGGCAAGTGCCCGTGCCAGGAATGATCGGAACGCAAGAAGGCCACCAAGTTGCCCCCGGAGGGAACCACTTCGGCTGCCACGGCGTCGATGTTCTTCGTCCGTAGCAGGCGCAGGCGGCCGCCGGATTCGTCCCATTGGGGATTCAAATAGATCAGGATGGTGATGATTTTGCCTACGGAGTCGGTGTGGATCTGCCCATCGCCGCTGGCGCAGCGCCCCCGCACCGTGATGGTCGTTGGCCTGCCGGATAAGTCCGTCTGGAACTTATCCTCGAACGCCTTGCGAAACTCCTCCGATTCCAGCCCTTCCACCATACCCTGGAATGCGGGGCCAAACTCGAGCCCCTCGAGCGGGAAGCTTCCCGCGTCATGGATCTCGGGGTAATCTTTGTTTACCGCCTGCAAGGCCTCGCGCTTCACGAATCCGTTCACGATCACGTGCTCGTACGGATCGCGGCTCAAGGGCGTCGCTGCAAAAGCTTCCCAATCAAAGAGTTCCATATCGGTCCTCGCGGCCCTTGAGCCGATTTTAATCGAAAACCGATTCCGCGTATATCTGCCGCGGGACAGAATTAAACTTCCCCGGCAATCTCGCCATACTCCTCTCTGAGAGATTTGCCTCGGCTAGAAGGCCAGCTTCAAGCCGAACTGAATGTGCCGCGGGCCGCCGGACCCGAGCACAGCGTTGGTCGAATCCGGCGTATTCGTCGCGTAACCGAATCCGCCGCTCAAACCGGAGGACGGATTGCTGCCTGGAGCCGCGAAATCGGTGCGGTTGAAAAGATTGAAAAACTCCAGCCGGAACTGCGCGCTGTACCGTTCCTTGAACTTCCAGAGTTTCAATACCGAAAAATCCACGTTCTTGTATGTCGGCCCCGCAAAGAAGCCCGCGCCCGCATCACCCAGGGTTCCGTAGGCGGGAGGAGTCAGAACGCCTCCGTTCTGAACGTAGCACGCGGCATTCGCCAGCGCAGCGAGGGCGAGTTGGCCGTTTGTAGTGGTGGGACCGCCGTACGGTGCAGTTGCGGAGGTCTGGCAGGCCGCCAGCGTCGCGGCCGGTGTGGAGGCAAACGGTGTACAGCCACCTAGGACGCCGTAGCACGGAATAGGATGTTGATTGGTATTGCTGAACGCCGAGGTCGGCCCAGTGTAATTCCAGTACTGCACCACGCCAACGGGGATCGAAGTGTTGCTCTTCTCTCCCGTTCCTAGCCAGTCCACGGAAGTCGTGTCGCTCGGTGTCCAGCGCAGCCCCGTCTGCAGGGCTAGAATCGCGTTCACCGACCAGCCTTCCAGCATCTGGCCGGGAGACTTCATCCCGGGAATCGCGTACGTCGGCGAGAACGTAAAGCGATGCCGGATATCGTTGGGGCTGCTGCCGTAGTTCAGGCGCAGGTTGTTCTTGTCGCTTTGAAGAATCGTGGCGCCGCTGGTGTCGGTGGGATCGGCGTCATTGGGCTTCGCGCTCAGCGCATGCGCAAAGGTGTAACCGGAGAGGAACGACAGCCCATGGTAATTCCGCGCTTGCAACGTCATCTGAAGACCGTTGTAGTTGCTGAAGTCGCCGTTGGTTGATTCGTTGATCGAACTGAGGTACGGGAAAATGCTCGTGTACTTCCCGGCGGCAAGCTCAGCAGCGGTATTGGGCTTGCATACGTTGGTGGTGATGCAAGTGAACGTATTGTTGGCAGGCGAGGCCACAGGCGCGGGCCAGCCAGTGCCCAGCGGCGGCTGATTCAGGTCGACCATGTTTTCGATGTCGTACCCGTGGTCACCGACGTAGGCCACATCGACGGTCAATTTGTTGGTGATGGCTCGCTGGATGTCCAGATTCCACTCCGCGGCGTAAGGTTGATGTATGTGGGGGTCCATTGCACCCGTGCTGCAGGGCGTGCCGTTGAAAGGTGCGGCCGTGGGGGCGCAAGTTACGCCCGTATAGGTGACCCCATTAATGACCGAAGTCCCAGCCGTCGGAAAGACCGGTACACCCGTGGTGTTCCAGTTCCACAGCCCCGTGCACGACGATGTTGCGCAAGTAAAGGAAATGTTCGCGGGGGTGTGCTGGTTTATGTCCGAGCCGCTATTGTTGACCCCAACGCTCGGGAAATTCGCCCCGAACGGCGAAATGATGTTCAAGGCCGCCATGCTCGTGCCGCCCTCGAGGACGCCGAACCCGGCGCGCACCACGGTCTTCCCGTTGCCCCGGACGTCCCAGGCCACACCGAGCCGCGGCCAAACATGTCCCAGGCCGGCATCGAATTCCGAGGAAAGCGGCGCACCCGGCCCAAATTGTTGAATGGCCGGAGTGGTCAGCGGGTTTACATTGGGGTTGAAGTTGCCGATGTAGTTGTGCCGCTCGGTTTCAGGCGTGTAGTACTCATACCGCACGCCTAGATTCAAAGTAAGTCTGGGGCTCAAGCGCCAATCATCCTGAGCAAACCCTCCGAACCAATGGCTCCTCGTATTGTCGGTGGGATCGCCCAAAAGAATCGATCCGCTGGACGGTATGCCTTGCAGAAAATTTTGCAGGTTCGTGAAAGTCGCCGCGCCTTGGGCGCCGCTATAAGCGATTCCGTCGAAGATCTGGTCCAAGTATTCGAAGCCAAACTTGAAGGCATGCTTGCCGCGTAAATAGGAGACAGTCTCCACCAGATCGACGCCGCCCGTCGGACCGCGCCGCGACGTCCGGCCGCCCCCACCCAAAATTCCACTGAAGCTATTGAACTTGATCACCGGGAAACTGCCGTACACCGGATTCGTCACGCCGGTATTCATGCTGTAGCCAGTGGGCAAGCCTGCTGACGATAGACCCCAGGAGCTTGATGGAAGCACATTGTCGTCAACAACGCCTTGTGAATTTCTGTAGTAGACCAGGCCCAGCCGGAAGTCGTTCAGCCAGTTGGAACTCGGCGTCCAGGTCCAGTCTCCCGAGTACTGCCAGGCGTCGTCGATCGTCGTGTGCGACCATTGTGGCGATATGTTGTTATTGCCCGGCGACGTCTGGTACGCCTTGGAAACGAACAAAAATCCATTGATATGTTGATGCGGGCTGAGGATGTAGTCGCCTTTGAAAAGCCCGTTGTTCAGCGGCAAGTTGCTGGATATCCCGGGAGCGAACGTATTCGACGTCGTGCTATTCAGCGTCGGGAACAGGTTCTCAACCGTGGAAGAGGCGGGCGTTACCACGCACGTCACCGGATTGAGGCCCGACAACTGCGCGCTTAGCCCATTGACCTTGTTGGCCGCGTTGCCCAGCGCCGCATGGGTCGGGTTCAAAGCATTGCACGCGTCCACCATACTCAACGCCGCATTTCCCGCTGGATTTGCCCCTGTCGCCAGCGATACGTCCGTTGGAATCGTGACCACAGCTACCGACCCCACGCCGACGCGCAGCCCCTCATATCCCGCAAACCAGAACAGCTTATCCTTGAGAATCGGCCCGCCCGCCGTCGCCCCGAACTGCTCCAGCGTCGCCGGGGTCACCGCCCCGGTGAAATAGTTGGATGAATCCGTAGCGCTGGCATCGCGCCCGAATGCGTAGGCGCTTCCGTGCAGACCGTTGGTGCCGGATTTGATCCCGACGTTTACGACCCCGCCCTGCCTGAAGCCGGCTTCCGCCTTCGGATTCTGCTGAGCGCTGAACTCCTGGATCGCATCGATGGGCACCAGTGAGCCGCTATCTCCCCCTCCGTACGACGAATTCAAAAGGCTCGAACCCTGGCAGCAGTTGATGTTGGCGATGCCCTCCAGCCGCTGCATGTCTTTGTCCACGGGCAGGCCGTTGGTGCTCGTGCTGCCCGTTCCGGTTCCCACCGCCGTAACCGTTCCCGGACGCAGTTGCAGCAGGCGCGCGAAATTGCGGCCATTCAACGGCAGCGAATTGATCGACTGATTGCTCACGGTCCCGCCCAGCGTGGAATCCGTCGTATCCACCGCCGGAATCTCCCCCGTAACCGTAATGGTCTGAGTTTGCTCCCCAGGCTGCACCACCAAGTCGACGCGAACACTTTGCCCTACCTCCAAGAGCACGCCGCTGTGTTCAACGTTGCGAAACCCCTTGGCCTCCGCCCGCACCGTGTATGTGCCGGGAGTCAGACCGTTAGCGATGTATTCTCCGGCGCCGTCTGTGGTCAAGGTCCGCGTCACGCCGCGAGCGACGTCCATCACGCTCACCGTGGCGCCCGCAACCGCTCCGCCGGTCTGGTCGAAAACCCCGCCTTGTATGGTCCCCTGGCTGGTCTGTGAAAAAAGAGGCAGACAAAGCAGGCAAAACGCACACATTGCCCCGAACAGCCGCACGAAATTTACCTTTCCCGTAAGAGAGCCTCCGCGTGGAAAACCGAAACTCATAGAACCTCCTAATTTTCAGACGGCCCTGTGTGGAAGGAAAACTGCGAGCCAAATACCACAATTGCGAAGCGCGTGTCAATCAAAGACCGGCGCGAAGAGTGGGTCGGTTTGAATTTTTACCTGAGCGTGACATAACCAGGAAATTTCAGCCTTGTAGCCTAGGGCGCGCTCGCGTTGCCCGGCGCGAAAACACGAGTCAAATAGCTGAAGCTTGACACCAAGCCTCTCCGGGCGTATTAGCTACGCGGACAGATAAATCGTTTGGCTGGGCTGTGGATCCATTTCCGTTACCTGCGCGAGTCGAGCCCTGCGGCGCAGAAAAGGAGAAATTCCAATGAGAACAATAACAACATCCTGGATTGGCGGAGCGGTTTTCGCAGCTTCGTGCCTGCTGGCCACCGCTGCTTTTGCTCAGGGGAATAACGCGGCGGCATCGGGCAAAGCTCAGGGCAATTCCTCCGGAACTTTTCAGGCTCCGCAGAAAACGGATGAAATCTGCATCGCCAACCGGGACGCCTGCGGAAAAGTTCCCGGAAAGGTCGCCGGCGGGTTTCTGGAAATTCATCCCTTGCCGGCAGGCGGGCCGGCGCCGCGCATGTCCGACGGACATGTGGACCTGACCGGGCGCTGGTATCCCAATGCCGCTGGAAGAATGCTGCAGGCTGCTTATCCGCTCGACCGCAACGCGTTTCGGCAATTTGATCCCAAGGCGACGCCGGAAGAGAAGCCTTCCTACAAGCCCGGGATGGAAAAACTCAACGCCAGGCCGTTCCCCTATGGAGATTGCGATCAGCCCGGCACTCCCGGCGCCACATTGCAGCAGATCAGCCAGCACGCTCCCATGGAATTGATCTCCACGCCCCAGCGCGTCGTGATGCTGGACGAGTATCCGCTGGACGTGCGCATGATCTATTTGAATCGTCCGCATCCCAAGGATCCCGATCCTACCTTCAACGGCGACTCGGCCGCTCATTGGGAGGGCGATACGCTCGTCGTCGATGTAACCGCCATCGATACCCGGCTCAGAAACGCGATACCCGGCGATACTTCAAGTGGATGGTTCCCCAGCGAGAAGGAGCACGTCGTCGAACGCTTCACGCGTCCTTCGAAGAACTACCTCATCTACCAGGTCACCGTCGACGATCCCGACGTGCTCACCAAACCATGGAAGTCCGCACCCCGCATCTGGACAGTGGCGCAGGATCTCCATGACGAGTGGGGCGAAGTCTTCTGCACCCTCAACCAGGAGCCCGAGGAGTACAAGAAAATTACCGACGCCAGGCAAAAGACCAAGTAACAGCCTGCGGCCCCGATGCCTCAGAAAACAGGGCGTCGCCGCACCGTCGGTCAACTCAAGAACCTCCCCAGGAGCGCGGCTCTCTCTCACCATGCCAGCGCCGTCGAGAAAAACCTCTCGCCGTCGCGATTGGCGGAGCTGGCAACGTCTCCCAGCTCACATTTCCCGGCCCTCTCCAGTTTTGGTTTAGGCGCGATCAAGGACTTCCTTTCGGCCTACGCGAAACATAGCTTTAGCGCTCAGCCCCCGTTTCCCAAGCCCGGCCCGGAGTCAGTGGTGAAAATCGGCGGCCAGACGACCTTCGCCTTGGCTGGAGACTGGGCCACGGGGACCGACGAGTCCGCGATGATCGGCAACTTGATGTCGAAATTCAATCCCGACTACACCATTCATCTCGGCGACATCTATTACGTGGGCGAGAAGGACTACATCGACGAGAACTGCCGCAATCAGCGCCAGGCCAACGGCTTCGACCCGGTCCAGTGGCCTCGCGGTTCCATCGGTTCATTCGCCATGAACGGCAACCATGAAGCTTACGCGCGCAGCGGCGATTTCTTTAATTGGCTGCAGAGCGACCTCAAACAGCCTGCCACATGCTTTTTCTTACACAACACGCACTGGTGCATTCTGGGCCTCGATACCGGCTATAACTCCGAAGGCATTCCCTTCATCAGTTGGTTCGGTGAAAAGTACAATATCCCGCTCATCAAGCCGCGCTGCGACTTGCCCCGCGAAGCCATCGATTGGCTGAAGCAAACCGTCATCCCCCTGATTTCGCCCGATCAATCCGTCATGGTCCTCACTCACCATCAATACCTATCTGCATTCGACAATGAATACGATAACGCTGCGGAGCAGTTGGCTGAATTCCCCGCATTATCGGGCCGCGAACTCCTGTGGTTTTGGGGACACGAACATCGCCTTGCCGGTTACGGCCTGTCCGGGGACGCCGGAATCAAAGCTCATGGCCGCTGCATCGGCCACGGAGGCATGCCCGTCGAACTGGACCCGGTCAAACGCAGCAGACCTCTTTCCTTCTGCGACCGGCGATACTACGATCCGGACACGCAAGCCATCGTCGCCGGGCCCACCGAATACGGCGTGAACGGTTATGTGAGGATGACGTTGAACGGCCCCAATCTGACCATCGACTACCGCGACATCAAAGACACCCCGATGGTCACCGAACAATGGCAGGCCCAGGCCGGCAACGCCAAATTGCTCTTCCAGGCCATCGATCCTTCGCTGAAGCCGTAACGAGTGCGCATCGCGGGCTAATCTCAGCCGGGAAAATGATCGCGTCCGAAAACCGCCAGACTGCGAATCGCGGTCGTGGCAAAATGCCTGTATGGAATTACCTCGCCGTGAAGAATGCTACCGCGCCCTGCAGACTCGGGACGCGCGCTTCGACGGTGTTATCTTCGTGGGCGTCCGCTCCACGGGGGTCTATTGCCGCCCCATTTGTCCGGCCCGCACCCCCAAACTCGAACATTGCACTTTCTTCGGTTCCGCTGCGTCCGCTCAGGAGGCGGGCTTCCGGCCATGCCTGCGTTGCCGCCCGGAAATAGCTCCCGAACGAAGCGCATGGCGGGGCACATCCAATACCGTGTCTCGCGCTCTGGCTCTCATCGCCGAAGGCGCTCTCGATGGCTACGGCAATAACGTCGAAAAGCTGGCGGCGCGGCTGGGCGTGGGAGAACGCCATTTGCGTCGTCTGTTCCTACAGCACCTCGGCGCATCCCCGGTCTCCGTCGCGCAGACGCGGAGAGTGTTGTTCGCCAAGCAGCTCATTCACGACACAACCCTGTCGATGGCCGACATTGCCGTCGCGGCTGGGTTCGGCAGCCGAAGGCGTTTCAACGAAATCTTTCTGCATTTGTTTCGTCGGCCTCCGAGCGCATTACGCAAGAGAGGCGCTACCATTCGCCAAGAAAAAGATGTCGTGCTTCGCCTTCCTTATCGCCGTCCCTACGATTGGGCGAACATGCTCGCTTTCCTGCGGGAACGCGCCGTTCCCGGCGTCGAGCTGGTCCAGGACAACGCCTATTACAGAACGATCGAGATCGATCGCACCCTCGGCAGCATTGCTGTGAAAAACCTTCCGGGACGGCAAAGTCTCGAGGTAACCATCTTGTTTCCGGATATCAGAGCCCTCCCCGCGATTGTTGCCCGCGTGCGCAGGTCGTTCGATCTCGGAGCCGACATCGAGAGAATCGAACAACACCTCTCCGCGGATCCGGCGCTGGCCCGCCTGGTTACGCAACGTCCCGGTTTGCGCGCTCCTGGCGGTTGGGATGGATTCGAGGTGGCCGTTCGCGCGGTGCTCGGACAGCAGATTAGCGTGGCCGCTGCGCGTCGCCTCGCACAACGGCTGGTTGAATTGCACGGCTGTCGCGTATCCAAAGCGTTTCGAATTCATCCATCCCTTTCCCATGCTTTCCCGAACGCCCAGCGATTAGCCTCGGCAGCGGAGCTCGGGTTGGCAATTCCTAAAGCGCGCCTGCTGACGCTAAAGGCAGTCGCGGAAGCCGCGGCGGCCAATCCCAATCTGTTCCATCCTTTTGGAGGAGTCGACGAAGCCGTAGCTCGTTTGAAAACCATCCGTGGCATCGGCGAGTGGACCGCGAATTACATCGCCATTCGTGCCCTTCGCGAGTCGGACGCGTTTCCCGCCGCCGACTTGGGACTTCTCCGTGGCGCGGCTTCGATGAGCGGAAGCAAAGTGGACCCGGCAAGGCTCTTGATCCGCGCCGAATCGTGGCGGCCGTGGCGAGCGTATGCGGCTCAGCACCTTTGGGCTGCGGCTGGCGCCCCGGGCGCCAATCAATCTCTGACGGCTTGAAAAGCCCTGAAAAGGAGGAGCGTATGGCCCTTGCATACAAGACCATCGATTCACCTGTCGGCAAACTGAAACTGGTCGCCAGTGACAACGGACTGGTGGCCGTGCTTTGGGAGAAGGAGAAGCCGAACCGCGTTCGCCTCGGCGAAGTGGAAACCAGAGAAACGCATCCCGTTCTCGCCAAAGCGGAGCGGCAAATCTCCCAGTACTTCGCGCGAAAGCTAACGACCTTCTCGCTGCCGCTCGACATGCGCGGAACCCCATTCCAAAAACAGGTGTGGGAAGCACTTCTCGCTATACCCTTTGGCCAGACGCGGTCCTATGGCGATCTCGCCAAACAACTTGGAAGACCGCATGCCGCAAGGGCTGTGGGTGCCGCGACCGGAAAAAATCCAATATCGATTGTCGTGCCTTGTCATCGCCTCATCGGATCGTCGGGTAAGCTCACCGGCTTCGCCGGCGGCCTCGACACAAAAAAACGTCTCCTCGAGCTAGAGGCCAAATCTGGCCGTTGAGTATCGTGACAGCAACGCCACTCCAATGGTCATTCACGTTTTTCCATGCTGGTGCAACTGCCCAGATCAGCCTGCTGTAACTGCTGCCCTGAGAGGCACATTCGCAGGGTCTGCGACGCTGCGCCGCTCGCTAACCTGGGACCGCGGGCTGGAGATGGCGCGACAGTTCAGCGTAGCCCGAATGTGAAGGTCTATTTTTGTGACCCACAAGACTTATGAAGAGATGGCTCGGGTTACTGGTTTCACGCACGCCCGCACAGCGTCGTTTCAAGCCTTCTCTATCTATTCGACAATTGTAAATATCTCGCGATGGCCGGATTCCACTAAAGGCACTATTTTTTGATAATTGGCCTGCCAATCTTTGTCGCCGAAAAGCCGGGGAGCGAAGCTTTCAAAGGCGGCGAAGTTAGGCAACGTCAATTCCAGCACCACCGTGTAATTCCGGCCTGTGATATCGGTTAGAAGGCGTGTCGAGAAATCCGCGCCAGCAAGCACGCGCTTCTGGATCGCCATCCCTTCCTTCAGGGCAGCCACCGCTTCGCGCGTTTTTCCGAATTTTAACTGGAACACATTTCGAACGACTATCACTGATGTGTCTCCTTCTCTCGGGATTTGAGCGCCCCACAAATTAAACGCAACGTTGACGTTTCATCCAACTCCCGCGGATTAGAACCGAACGACGACACCGGTGGAGAACCTAAAGTTGTTCTGCGAGCCACCTCCGAATTGGGTCGGCAAGTAATCCACTTGAGCCGCACGCCAAAAGATTTGGTCGGTGATCCCCACATCTACGCCGCCTCCAAGCGCCAATGAAAAGGACGAATTCCCGAAGCGTCCTGACCCAAAATGTCCCCGCCCAAAAGCAAGTGGCCAAATGGCGATACGCGTGAACGCATCGAGATTTGTGGCCCGAACAGATACGTGTAAGTCGACGCGCTCGATCCGTAGTTCCCGGCAAAATCCCCCACGCCGCCCAGCCAATCTCTGAATTTGTATTGTCCCGCAATCTCCCAACCGTTCTGATTAATCCCAGGTGTGCTATTGAAACGCAGGTAGGAAAAGCCGCCAAACAGCTCCGCTTTGTCTTGTGCCCGCGCCGGTAGCGAAGCAAGTACGAGCAACCCGGACGTGAGCACTATTTTTCGAAGCATTTCAAGGATCGCTCCTTCTGGAGTGCCGGCCCGGTTTTCCTAGAATCAGGACCGTGGATCCGACGACCTGGAAATTCTATCTTGAGTTCGAGAGCGGAGTCACGGCCATCGGTGCCGAGTAATTGCGCGCTTCGGAAAGCTGGCGCGGGCTGAAGCATCGACTGAAAGTCGCGCCGCTCTGAAAAGGGTCTACTCTACCTCGAAATTACGCCTACGGGATTGAGGGCTCTCTGAAAACTTGCCCCCAACGCCCCACATTTCCACAGCACTGCTTTACTCGGGGAGTAAAATATATACAACGTGCTCGCAATTGGTACGCAGCCGGCCTGGCTGCATAAAGATCGTGTGCCGCGCGAACCTGGTCGTTCGCTCGCATTCGTTCCTCTTACGTCTGCGGACTCCCGCATTTTCAGCGAGTCGCTGCATCATTTCGCAGCCATCTGGACCAACCCTTTTAGAATGATATCGTTTCACAAACGCCAAGATAATCTCCGTCCGGATCACACTTCCCGCCGCATCGCGAGCAGCAGAACTCTCTTAGAATCTGCACATAGCGCCAAAAATCGCTCCGGAAAATTCGCGCCTGCTAAACCGTTTAGAATGACAACGTTTGCCAACCCGGCGAAACAACCCCTTTGCAATGATATCGTTTACAAAAAAGGGTGGGGGGTACCCTCCCTGGGCGCAGCTTTGTGGCCACTCGTCTATTTCGAGGACTTATGTAAGAGCTACCCTCACGCTGCGACTGACTCGCCTACCTGCCGCTTGAAGGCCAGTCCGGCGAGGCACGCGTGGGCGCTGTCGGCGGGAAGATATGATAATGTGTCGGTCAGTCTAAACACAGGAGTAAGCTCATGGCCATCCGAGATTCCTGGATAGAAAAGCGCCTGGCGCAAAGCGCCGCCGCTAACGGTTCGCGCAATCTCTCGCAGATGCACTTCGCCCGCCTTGGCGTCGTCACCGAAGAGATGGAGTATGTCGCCCGCCGCGAAAAGATCGAACCCGAACTCGTGCGCTCCGAGGTCGCCCGCGGACGCGCCATCATTCCCGCCAATATAAACCATCGCTCGCTCGAGCCCATGGGCATCGGCGTGGCCTTCAAGTGCAAGATCAACGCCAATATCGGCAATTCCGCGGTCACTTCCGAAGTCGCTCAAGAGCTCGAAAAGCTCCATCACGCCGTGCACTATGGCTCCGATACCGTCATGGATCTCTCCACCGGCGGCGATATTCCCGCGATCCGCCGAGCCATCATCGATGCTTCGCCCGTGCCCGTTGGCACCGTGCCCATCTACGAAGCCCTCTCCCGCGTCAAGCGCACCGAGGATCTCACCGCCGACCTCATGCTCGAAGTCATCGAGGAGCAGGCCGAGCAGGGCGTGGACTATATGACCATCCATGCCGGCGTCCTGCGCGAATTCCTGCCCATGGTCCGCAACCGCATCACCGGAATCGTCAGCCGCGGCGGCGCGCTCATGGCCCAGTGGATGGCCGCGCATAAGCAGGAAAACTTCCTCTACGAGCGCTTCGACGACATTTGCAAAATCTTCAAGAAGCACGACGTCAGCTTCTCGCTCGGCGACGGTCTCCGTCCCGGTTCCCTCGCCGATGCCAGCGACGCCGCCCAATTCTCCGAGCTCAAGGTTCTTGGCGAGCTGACCCAAAAGGCCTGGCAGCATGACGTGCAGGTGATGATCGAAGGTCCCGGACACATTCCCATGGACCAGATCGAGCTGCAAGTGAAGAAGGAGATGGAGCTCTGTTACGAGGCGCCCTTCTATACCCTGGGCCCCCTCGTCATCGATATCGCTCCCGGCTACGACCACATCACCAGCGCCATTGGCGCCGCCATGATCGGCTGGTACGGCGCCGCCATGCTCTGCTACGTCACGCCCAAGGAGCATCTCGGACTCCCCAATGCGGAAGACGTCAAGCAGGGGGTGCTGGCCTATAAGATCGCCGCCCATGCCGCCGACGTCGCCCGCCATCGTCCCGGCGCCCGCGATCGCGATGACGCTCTTTCCTTCGCCCGCTTCCTCTTCGACTGGAACAAGCAGTTTGAACTCTCGCTCGATCCGGAAACGGCTCGCGCCATGCACGACGAAACTTTGCCCGACGACTTCTACAAAGAGGCCAAGTTCTGCTCCATGTGCGGCCCGAAATTCTGCTCCATGAACGTCACCCAGGTCGCCGAAGCCATCGGCGGAATGGACCAGTCCGAGCGCGAACAGCGCTTCGTGCAACTCCTGGCCAAAGTCGAAAAATAAGGCGCTAGAATCGGTCGCTCGGAAACAGCAAACCGCCGAAGCGAATCATCTGAGATCGCGTTTTTTTCTACTTCTTGCTCGTCAAAAAAAAGGGAGCATGACGACATGGCAATCAGTCAGGGGTTCTTGGGCGAATTCGATCACGAAATGGCCAATACGCGTAAGAGCCTGGAACGCGTGCCCGAAGGGAAGTTCGATTGGAAGCCGCATCCCAAATCGACGAGCATGGGCGCGCTCGCCGCGCACATCGCCATGATTCCGCATTGGGGCAAGATGACCCTGGAAACTCCCAGCATGGATATGAATCCTCCTGGCGGCCAATCGGTGCGACCACCGGAGTTGAAGAACAAAGCGGAAGTCCTGGCGTTCTTTGATAAGGAAGTTCCCGAGGTGCGCGCCGCCATCGCGGCCGCCAGCGATCAGACGCTGATGACGCCGTGGACGCTCTCGAATGCCGGCAAAACGATCTTCACGCTGCCGCGCTTGGGTGTGCTGCGCGCCATGATCATGAACCACGTCATTCACCATCGGGCCCAGCTCGGCGTTTATCTGCGGCTCAACGATGTTCCCGTGCCTTCGATCTACGGACCTTCCGCGGACGAAGGCAACATGTAGTCCGCGCGGAAGCCGCCACGGATTCCAGAACGCATTCCGAATCGCTTCGCCGGGAGTTCAACCGCTGGGCGGAAGAGGGCCGCGGCGAGGGCATGGAGCAGGATCACCTGCCGATTGTTCTGCCCGTCCTCGATCGCATGAGTCTTGCTCCGGACGACAACGTTCTCGATCTCGGTTGCGGCGCGGGCTGGCTGGCCGGGCTGATTGCCGAGCAATTGCCGGAAGGGCGCGTCGTAGGCGTCGACGTTTCCGACGAGATGATTCGCCGCGCGCGCCGCAACAATGCGGGACTGGAAAATACCATGTTCGTCGTCGGGGAAGCGGAAGAGATTCCCTGGGACGCCAATTTTTTCACCCAGGCTATCTCCATCGAGGCGGCTTACTATTGGCCCAATCCGCAAGCCGCTCTGCGCGAAGTTTTTCGCGTCTTGCGCGAAGGCGGATCGGCCTGGCTGCTGATCAACTACTATCGCGAGAACACCCACGCCCATCAGTGGCGCGACGTTCTAAGAGTTCCCGTTCATCTGCTTTCCTCCGCCGAGTGGATCGGGTTTTTCTCCGAGGCGGGGTTTTTGGAAGTAAAGCACGAGCGCATTTCCGATCCCACTCCCGCACCCGAAAAATACGAAGGACGGTGGTTTCGCGATGCCGCGCAGCTTCGCGCTTTTCGCAGCGAGGGCGCGCTTCTGATTTCGGGAAGGAAGCCTCGCGTGTGAGCTCGGCTTTTCAGGACGGCTAAAAATCGATTCTTTATTTTGACGTTACCGCTTCTGCTGAGCCGTCCAGCAAGACCATCAGGTTGTGGGCCTGACTGTTCCCGGGATCCAGGCGCAAAGCGGATTCCGCGTCGGAACGAGCAGGCGCGGTTTCTCCCTGCTGGTAATGAAGCACCGCGCGATTGGCCCAGGCTCGCGCATACCGCGGCGATTCGCTGATCTCGCGATTCAGCACATCGAGCGCGGCGTCCTGGTGGCCGGTCTGCATCAAAACGGCGGCAAAATTTACGGCCATGAAATCGTAGTTCGGATTTTCCCGGTTGCTCATGTTCAGCGCGCGCTCCATCAGCGCTCCGGCGGCCCGGTAATTCCCGATCGTCGATTGCAGAAGCCCGTACGACTCCATGGCGTCGGGATAGTTCGGTTCGATATGCAACGCCGCTTCCAGTTGCGGCCCGGCCAGATCGATGCGCCCTTCGTCCAGGTATTCTGCGCCCAAACCTGAGTGCATTTTGGCGCTGCCCGGCGCCGCACGCACAGCGGCCTCGAAAAGCGAGAGATTGTCGTGCCAGTCGCGGTTGCGCAGCGCCGTGCGCATGGCGAAGCCGGCCACGACAGCGGTTAGCGCGGCCAGCGCCACAAGTTTTTGGCGGTCGCGCAGCCAGCTCCACGCGAGCGCGCCAAGCAGGCAAAGCCCAGCGGACGGAAGATAGGCCAGGCGCTCGCCCATAATCGTTCCCGTCGGCAGCAGGATGTTTGCCGTCGTCGCGAAACCGATCAAGGAGATTGCTCCCGCCACTGTCAGCGCGCTCTTGCGCTTCCAAATCGCGGCAGTCCAGGCTGCAGCGACCGCGAGCGCCGCAAACAGCGCCGGCAGCGTATGCCGCCAATCGCGAGACACCGGAATCGCGTTGAAGGAGTAGTCGCAGGAGAGCTTGGCGGGATAAAAATGCAGCGCCACGTACATCCACGCCACGCGCAGCGCGTTCAGGACTCTCCATCCCGCCGGGAGACTGGCCAGCGGATTATCCAGCGGGTTGATACTGGCCCGGCCTAAATGCCCTCCCTGAGCTTTCCAAAGCACCGCGAGGTACAGCAGCGTCGTTCCCGCCGTTAGTGCATAGGAAATGCGTGGCTTCCATTTCGTGCGCGCATAATCGCCCGCCAGAATCAGAGGGAGGAAGACGACCGCCGACTCCTTCGAGAGCAACGCCAGCACGAAGCAGATCAAGGCCGCAAAGGGCCGGTCCTTCAGATGGAGAATCCAAGCCGCAAAGATGAAGCCGGCGGCGAGGATTTCGGCGCGTCCCACGATGGAGGAGACGGCCTCGGTGTGGATGGGATGCACGGCAAAGATCAGCGCCGCGGCGAACGCGACAAGTTTGTCTCGCGCGGATGGCTTTTCTTCGGATGACTCGAGGAAGATTGCCTCCAGAAGGAAATAAAGCAACAAGGTTGCGGCCCCGTGCAGAAGCAGGTTGAAGAGGTGATAACCGAACGGCCGCCGTCCGCCGATTTCCCAATTCAGCGCCAATGTGGCGAAAGTAACCGGCCTGAATACATCGGCGATCTTATTGGCGGCGAAGAGGCCGCGCAGCGAAACGTCGGTGACCTGCGGATTGAGTTCGATATAGAGCTTGTCGTCGAGGGTAAACGAATTCACAAGCGTGTTGCCGTAAGCCAGCGCCGCGACGGCCAACAGGAATGCAATGACGAAGTGTCGTTTCATTGTGGTGCCACGCCGTGGCAGCCATGCTCCAGCGCAGGCAGACGGCGTAAAAGTCCAAAGTAACGCGAAAACGCCGCTCGGCGGCGCAAGCAGCGGACAGTTGTTTCTAATGCGGTAATTCGTTGTTGGCTATAATAGATGGTGCGAATTGCTTGACTCGGAAGAACCAAGGTCCGCGATTGTATCGAGCTGGCCCGAGCGGCTTACTGAGACGGAGCAGGCTGACCCGAAGCAATGAATGAGCTATTTCCCATCTTCCTGAAACTTGCGGGAAGGCCGTGCCTGATAGTCGGGGGCGGCGCGGTGGCCGAGGCAAAGATGGAGGGCCTGGTGCGCTGCGGCGCGGAGGTGCGCGTCGTCGCGCCGGAAGCTACGCCGGGCATCCGCGAAGCTGCCAGCCTGGGCGGCATCGTGTGGGAGCAACGCGCTTTTCTGCCGTCCGATCTGGCGGGCGCTTTCCTGGTGGTAGCGGCGACGGATTCCGCCGAATTGCACGAAGAGATTTTTCGGCTCTGCCAGCAGGCAGGCATTCTGAGCAACGTGGTGGACGAACCGCAGCGTTGCGATTTTTACTATCCGGCCGTCGTGCGCCGCGGAAGTTTGCAGATCGCGATTTCCACCGCGGGAAATTCTCCTTTTCTGGCGCGGCGGCTGCGGCGCGAACTGGAAGAGCAGTTTGGTCCCGAATACGCGGATTGGCTGGAGGAGATCGGGCGGCAGCGGCAGGAGTTATTCCGGTCGGATATCTCGCCGGAAAACCGGCGCGCCATCCTGAAGGAGCTTTCAAGCGAGCGCGCTTTTGCCGAGTTTCAGGCGCGCCGAAATCCTCCTGGAACTGAGCGCCGCGGCAAGGTCTATTTTATCGGTGCGGGACCAGGCGATCCCGAATTGCTTACGCGAAAGGCTTGGAGCGCGCTGCGCACCGCGGACGTCGTGCTGCACGATGCGCTAGTGCCTCCGGCGATCCTGGAACTCGTTCCGGCGGGAGCGGCCTTGTACGACGTGGGAAAGCGCTGCGGTGCGAAATCGATTACGCAAGAGGAGATCCACGCGCTGCTCATCGGTTATGCCTCAACGGCAAAGACCGTGGTGCGATTGCAGGGCGGCGATCCCCTGATTTTTGGGCGCGCGGGCGAGGAGATTTTGGCGTTGCGCGAAGCGGGGATCGAGTTCGAGGTCATCCCCGGAGTGACCGCCGCTTCGGCCGCCGCCGCGAGCGCGCAGATCGCGCTGACCGACCGGCGCGTTGCATCGCAGGTAGTGTTCCTGAGCGGGCACAAACAAGAAAGCGAATTAGAAAAAGACTTAAAAACGTTGCCGCGCACGGGCACGACGCTCGCGATCTACATGCCAGGGAGCAATTACGAACGGTTGGCCCGCGCTTTGCGGGATGCGGGATTCGCGGACGACACGCCGTGCCTCGTCGTTTCGCAGGCTGCGACGCCGCAGGAAGCGATTTGCCGCACGGAGGTATCGTCGCTGGCGAAACTGGCAGCGCTGCCTGCGCCGGCTTTGCTGATAGTGGGAGAGGTGGCGGCAACGGCGAAGTCGGAAACCGCCGAGACCCTGGCAGGACGCGCGAGCGAGACTCGCCGCGCATAGTCGCGCGCCGATCAGACGACCTGGAAAAAGAGAGATTCTTCGCTTCGCTCAGAATGACATCCAACCGCGGAATGGCGATGCGGAAGAGAGATTCTTGGTCGCCCCGGCAAGGCCGGGGCGCAAAAAGCGCGCTGCGCTCCTCAGAATGACAACCGCTTCGCGAGGAATGACGACGGAGGGAGGCTGAGCGCAAAAAGCGAACTGCAGATTCCTCGTCGCGTCCGCTCCTCGGAATGACAGGGTGGGTTGGGTTTGACTGGGATTGACGTTGCACCACGGCAATTGCGCAAAGGAGAGATTCTTCGTCGCTGCGCTCCTCAGAATGACAACCCCCGCGAGGAATGACAACGGAGAGAGGATCAGCGCAAAGGCGAACTGCAGATTCCTCGTCGCCGTAAAAGGCGCGTGCGCTTCTCGGAATGACAGCGTTGTTATGCTTCAGGTTTTGAGGTGTAGGCCGCACTCGATCTTGTTGAAGCCGGACCAGCGGCCGGCGCGCGGATCCTCGCCGGGCTGCACGGGGCGCGTGCAGTAGGTGCAGCCGATGCTGGGGTAGTTGCGATCGTGCAAGGGATTGTAGGGGACGTTGTTGGCGCGGATGTATTCCCACACTTGATCCGAATTCCAATCGGCAATGGGATTGAGTTTCAGCAGGCCGAATTTGGCGTCCCATTCAAGTTTGCGCGTATGGGCGCGCGTGGGCGCCTGATCTCGGCGCACGCCGGTAACCCAGGCCTTCAGGCCCGAGAGCATTTTCTTGAGCGGCTCTACTTTTCGCAATTGGCAGCACTGGTCCGGTTGCGAAGCCCACAGGGCCTCGCCAAATCGCGCGGCCTGCTGCTCGGGAGTGAACTCGGAGTGCGTTCGCTCGACTTGGATTCCATAGCGCTTTTCGACCGCGTCAATCAGGGTGTAGGTTTCGGGGAAAAGAAAGTCGGTATCCAGCGTGAAGACGCGGAAGCCGAGTCCAAGCTTGGAAGCCTGGTCGATGAGGACTACATCTTCGGCGCCAAAGCTCGAGGCGATGGCCAAGGACTTGCCGAATTCGGAAAGGCCCCAGCGCAAGATCGAGGGGAGGTCCCAGGCTTCAGCTTGCTCTTGTAATTCTTGGACTTTCTGTTCGGTTGAGAGCATCCGGTCCTCAGGCCACGGCAGGCGCTCGTTCAACCCGCCCGATGTTCATCGGTTCGCGCAACCACAGGCGAAAGAAGCGCCAGGACAGCCTGCACGGCCAGCGCGTTGTCAGGCGGCAAGTTCCGCTCCGCCAGATCAAAAGAAAAACGGATGTTTTGTTCGACGGCAAGCTGCTTCCAGGGCAGTTCGCGATTCGGCTCTTGCGAGTCCAGTGAGAGAATCAGGATCAGCCCGAGCGAGTTCGCCAAGCTCAACATGGCCTGCAACCGCTCCGGCGACAACGCGGCGGCGGAGAGATGCAGGACTTGTAAGCCGCGCGCGAAGAGCGTGCTCTCCAGGGAACGCGCGAGATCAACACGGTCGCCGGCAAAAATGAGCGCAGGCTGGTGCCCGTTGCGGTGGTAACGATCTTCCATCGTTATCGGCGCGGTGACCAGGGCCGGCTCGGGCCCGACTTCAAGCTTCGTGGCCCCGGCAGCTTCGGGCAGCGGGTGCTCGGCTGGGGCCGCGAGTTCGCGTTCAATCATGGCGGCGCCGACGGTGGCATTGGAAATCGGATCGATCAGGATGAAGCTTCCGGTCACGCGGTTTCGCTTGTAGGGATCGAAATAGAGAGGGCTGGCGGTTTCAAATTCGACCGCGGCGATGTCATTCATGTGCAACTCGACCGCGGGCTCGCGTTCGAGCGTGTGCATATTCACGCGGAAGCGAATTTTGGCAGGCTTGGCGCGGGAGCTGCGGACGTTGTGCTTGATCAAATAGCTGTGGCCGAGGACCATGGGCTTGGCGTCCAACCACACGACCATGGCTTCCAGATGCGAGGAAACGCGCGGAGGAGCGCCGGGAGAGACCAGGATATCCCCGCGGCTGAGGTCGATCTCCTCTTGCAACGTGAGGGTGGTGGACATGGGAGCAAAGGCTTCCGGTTTCTCGCCATCGTAGCTGACCACGCTGCGGACGCGAGTGGTGCGGCGCGATGGCAGCGCCAGAAGGGCGTCGCCGGGGCGAATCGTTCCGCTGGCCAATTGCCCGGCGAAGCCGCGGAAACTCGCGTCGGGGCGAAGCACGAACTGCACCGGGAAGCGCACCGGCTCGTGGCGCGTGTGCAGGCGCACCGGCACGCTCTCGAGATGGCGGAGAAGCGTGGGCCCTTCGTACCAGGGCATGCGCTCGCTGAGATTGATGATGTTATCGCCGGCCAGGGCGCTGATGGGAATGCCGACCACGCGCTCGAGGCCCATCTGACGGCTGAGAGCGAGGAATTCTTCATTCAGCCGCGAAAAAACATCTTCGCGATAGCCGACCAGATCCATTTTGTTGATGGCGGCGACGACATTGGTGATCCCCAGCAGAGAGGCGATGTACGCGTGACGCCGGGTTTGCGGCTGAATTCCGCGAGTGGCGTCCACCAAAATGATGGCCAGGTCGGCGGTGGAAGCGCCGGTGGCCATGTTGCGCGTGTACTGTTCGTGACCGGGCGTATCGGCGATGATGAATTTTCGAGCCGGCGTTTCGAAGTAACGGTAGGCGACGTCGATGGTGATGCCCTGTTCGCGTTCGGCACGCAGGCCGTCGGTGAGCAGAGCGAAATCGATGGGTCCGCCGGAGCGATTGAAGCGGCTGCCGCGGACGGAAGCCAATTGGTCCTCGTAGATAGCCTTGGAATCATGCAGGAGGCGGCCGATGAGGGTGGACTTGCCGTCGTCGACGCTGCCCGCAGTGGTGAAGCGCAACAGTTCCTTATCCACCCCGAGAGTTAGACCGAGGTCCTGGCTCTCCTGGACTCCAGCAGCAGTTCGTTCCGAAGCCGCGCTTTGCGTCGCGCCGCTCACTAAAAGTAACCCTCTCTCTTCTTCAGCTCCATCGATCCCTCTTCGTCGTGATCGATAGCGCGATTCTCGCGTTCGGAGCGGCGGAAGGAGAACATCTCCTCGATGATCTTGGGAAGGGTATCGGCGTGAGAGCGAATGGCTCCGGTGCAAGGAACGCATCCGAGGGAGCGCATGCGGACATGCATCAGTTGCGGCTGCTCGCCCGGCTGCAATTCGCTGTCGGAGTGAATGACCACAATGGACCCGCCGCGGATGACCACGCGGCGCTCACGTGCGAAATAGAGCGGCACGATGGGGATATTCTCTTGTTGGATGTAGAGCCAGACGTCGAGTTCGGTCCAGTTGGAGAGCGGAAAAACGCGAATCGACTCGCCCTTGTTGATGCGCGAATTGAAGATGTTCCACAATTCCGGGCGCTGATTCTTGGGATCCCATTGTCCCTGACGGTCGCGGAACGAATAGATGCGCTCCTTGGCCCGGGATTTTTCCTCGTCGCGCCGGGCGCCGCCAAAAGCGGCGTCGAACCCGCCCTCGGCCAAGGCATCGAGCAGGGATTTGGTCTTGAGGAGACCGCAGCATTTTTGCGTCCCCAGCGCGAAGGGATTGGCGCCCTGGGCCAGGGCTTCGCGATTCTGGTGGACGATCAGCTTCGCGCCGATCTCTTTTGTGTAGGAATCGCGGAAAGCGATCATCTCCGGGAACTTATAGCTGGTGTCAATGTGAAGCAACGGAAAGGGGATGTGACCGGGGTAGAAGGCCTTCTGGGCCAGGCGCAACATCACCGAGGAGTCTTTTCCAATCGAGTAGAGCATCACCGGGCGCGCAAATTCGGCGGCGGCTTCGCGGAGGATGTAGATGCTTTCCGCCTCCAGACTCTTGAGGTGGCTCAAGCCCGGATTCGTTGATCGCGCGCTAAAGCTCTCAACTGTAGTGGACATTCCTTCTTCTCTTCCCCTCTGTCTTCCCTCGCGCCCGGCTGAACGATTTGCGGGCAGTCCCTCTGGGACTAATCTTCACCTAAAACACAAAACCCACCTTCCAGTTTAACTCTGGCGGTGGGTTGGTCGGAGCGCTCTATCCTTTTGTTCTAGACCAGTTCCCTCACAGCGCCAGAGCATCCTGGCGTACAACAAGTACAACACACGGTTTGGCAACACAAGGCCTTCGATTCTCTCACGGCAGAGTTAACTATAGCGTGCGAAGCAGGGCGAAAGCAAATCCAATCGCAGGAGGGGCTGAAGTTAGGTTAGGGTCAGACAGTACTGGAACGCGTTTTTGTGGCGTTCGCGACAATTTCTCCCAAAAACTGTATGGGGGAGAGCGCTTGCTGGCAATGTCATGCAAGCTCGTTTTTCCCGTAACTCACAGGTAAATCTAGACTAAGTAATTTATTGCGGCTGCTTTGCTTCTACGGCACTAAAATTGCTCGACATACAGTCTAGGCCTGAAACCGTGAGAGGTTGGGTACCATCTAAGCCGTAGGAAGCAACGGTCCAGTGTAGGCTCAGTCGGGTGGGAGGGTGCTGTGTCGGCCGAGGCGAGTCAGCAGATCAAGAGGTTCTTCAAGATTATTGCCGGCTTTACCCTGTTGCTGGTCGGTGTCCTGATGCTGGTTACGCCCGGACCGGGCTGGATCGCCATCCTCGGCGGGCTGGCTCTGCTGGCGGCTGAGTTTGTGTGGGCGCGCCGGCTGCTGAACCGCCTCAAGCTCGAAGGGGAACGGTTGAAGCAGACTGTAATTCCATCCTGGAACTCAAAAACCTAACTAGGAACTAGAAGGCCGAAGGGCCTTTTGAGTTCTTCGCTTATTTTTCAAGACAACTGAAGTATGCTCATTTGCGGAGGCCTCTATGGAAAAATGGAGAGGCAAATGGGCTTTGGTAACCGGCGCGAGCTCGGGCATCGGTTGGGCCCTGGCGGAACAGCTGGCCGCGAAAGGCGTGAACCTGGTTTTGACGGCCAGGCGTGGCGATCGGCTGGCGCGGCTCGCGCAAGAGGTTGCCGCAAGGCACCAAGTCCGGGCGGAAGTCTTTGCGGCGGACCTGACGCGGCCTCAGGGTCCGGGCGAAATCTTTCGGTTCACCCAAGAGAAGCGGCTGCCCATCGAGATCCTCATCAACAATGCCGGGTTTGGCGCGTACGGCGAATTCCAGAAGGTTGAAGCGCAGCGGCTATTGGATATGGTGCAGGTGAACGTCGCTTCGGTGGTCCATCTCACCCACCTCTTTCTGCCCGCAATGGTGGAGCGGCGC
>Ga0335081_10002196_pt1 | contig 30637 bp, 43 predicted proteins | sample Lox_Sample_35_FD_206713 | JGI IMG/M metagenome (GOLD analysis project Ga0335081, IMG submission 206713) | Soil microbial communities from Loxahatchee National Wildlife Refuge, Florida, United States - Lox_Sample_3.5 | ecosystem: Environmental > Terrestrial > Soil > Wetlands | place: USA...
GAGGTCCCGGTCGGCGGGGGACAGCCCGGCCGCCGGCGACGACCGGCCCGCCGCCTGCGCGAGCAGGTTGCCGCGGTCATCGATTCCGAGACCCGAGAAGCGGTTTCCCGAGAGCGTCCGCAAGAACTCGGACGCCTTGGCTTCCACCGCGCGTGCCGCCGCCGCAGGGCTACCGCCGAACTCCCCGCCGGCGCGCTCGAGGAGCTCGCGGAAGGGATCGCCGGCGGGTTGCGGCACCACCTCCTCTGCCGTGGGCGTCACCTCCTCCGCGCGCTCCTGAGCCGCCTCTGCCCCGACGCGCTCGATTTCCATCTCGACCGACCGTGGATCTCGCACGTAGCCACCCGCGGTGGCGGCGAGTGCGCTCTCCACCTTTCGCAGCTCCACCTCCACCTGAGCCTTGTCTTGCTCTGCCGAGCGCGTCTCCGGGCGCGCCTGGAAGGCATCGAGGCGCTCGCGCGAGGCGGCCACGTCGGCGCGCGCGTCGGAGAGCTTGTTCAGCACCTCCCGCAGCTCCGGGATGCCGTTCACCCCGAGCTCTTTCATGGCACCGCGCAGCTCCGCCGTGTCGCGATCGAAGGCATCCAGCACCTTGCGCTCGTGCTCCTCGACCAGCGACCGACGCCGGCCCAGCCTCCCGCGCTCCTCCATCGCGGCCACCCATCGCAGGGCCACCCAGGCGGCCCAGCCAAATGCCGGGATGTCGAAGAGCGCGATGTACCGAAACCCCGGACCCATCTCGGCGCTGGCGAAGGCGGCCGCGATGGCGATGACCCCTGCCCCCACCGCGGCACCGAAGGCCGGATCCTTCCAGAATGACCTGGGCGGCCCTTGCGCATCGACCTCGTCGATCTCGCTTCTCTCGACCTCAACCCGAGCGAGGGCCTCATCCCGCTTCGCGAGCGCCTTCCCGTGCGCTTCGAGCCTGGCCTCGATGTCCCCCAGCTTCTCGGCCACCGACGCCGCAGGACCGCACTGCCCCAGTGCGGACATCGCTGCCTGGAGCGCCTCCTCGATGCGCCCGCGCTCCTTCAGCGCCTCCTCGAGTTTGAACAGGCGGCTCTGGAGTCCATCCAGTTGATACTGAAGCTTCTCCGCTCTCTTCGCCCGCGCGAGTTCCTCGCGCAGCTCGCCCAGCCGCGCCACCGCCTCGGCCCGAGAGAGGGTCTTGCGCTGGGGCATGAGCGCCACCGACGCACTCCCGATCCCGCCAGTCCACCGCGATGGCAGCGACGCCGCGGAGATGGTGAGCAGCTCAAGCCGCTCGCGCCCAGGCACCCCGGCGCTGGCGAGGTAGCGCGCGATCACCGAGGCATCCTGCGATGCCAGCGCGAAGGCCCGCCTCTGCGGGTCCAGGCGATGCAACTGACACGCTGCACCAGAACCCCGCACGACCCGGTACGTGATCCCGTCGTTGCCGATGAGCGTGACCCCCAGCCGCACCGCCGCCTTGGCGGGCGCGCTGGCGCCGAGCACGTCGCCGGGAGCACCCGGATAGAACAGTGCCTCCAACAGGTACTTCAGCGCCGCTCCGTCCACGGGGACCACATTGTAGCCAGGACGGAGACGAGCCGTTCCACCCGCCGGGGACATGCCTTTGAGGCCTTGGGCGGCGATCTCGAGAAGCACCACAGCTTGGCGATGTTAGCCGACAAAGGGCCGCTTCGCTGATGCTCTTCGCCGTTAGCCCTCCGGAACCGGCGTCGTGACCGGCGGCGTCTCCGAAGACGGTTCCGGGACCGCATCCGGAGGCTGCGCCGGCGCAACCGTTTCCGGAGCGGACGCCGCTGCCGGAGCGTCCGGAGCTGCCGCAGCCGCGGCAGACCCCCCCTCGCCTTCTTGCTGATGGAGGCGTGCCTTCTTGCCCTGCAGCGCTCGCAGGTAGTAGAGGCGCGAGCGGCGGACCAGGCCGTGGCCCATCACCTCGATCCGGTCGATGCGCGGGCTATGCACGGGAAACATGCGCTCCACGCCGACCCCGTAGCTCACCTTGCGCACCGTGAACATGGCGCGCACTTGCCCCTTCCGGTGGCGAATGACCACCCCCTCGAACACCTGGATCCGTTCCTTGTCGCCCTCTTTAATCTTGGTGTGGACGCGAACCGTGTCGCCCGATCGGAAGTCGGGGACCCCCTTTTTGAGATACTTCGCCTCGACGTCGTTCATCGCCTTGCGCAACATGGCTCTCTCTCCTTCACAGTTCGTCATCCCCGGCCGTCAAGAGCCGGAGGTCATCGTCATCGAGCGAAAGCCTGGCGAACAGCTCTGGCCGCCGCTCGCGCGTGGCGAGGAGCGACTCCCGCCGCCGCCATCGTTCGATTCGTCGGTGATCTCCAGACAAGAGGACTTCCGGCACCTTCATTCCACGATAAACCGGGGGACGAGTGTAGTGCGGGTGCTCGAGCAATCCACCTCGACCCGAGAAGCTTTCCAGATTGGCGGAGTCCTCGTTCCCGAGCACGCCGGGGATGAATCGCGCCGCGGCGTCGAGAATCGCGAGTGCGGCCAGTTCGCCGCCGGTGAGCACGAAGTCGCCCAGCGATAGCTCCAGGTCGACCGCGGCGGTCACCCGCTCGTCGACGCCCTCGTAGCGACCGCAGGCGATGATGAGGCGACCGAGCGCGGCCACCTCCCTCGCCCAGCGCTGGTCAAAGCGAGAGCCCCGTGGACTGGTCAGGACGACCTTGGCCCCTGGCAGGCGTCTGCGTGCAGCCTCGATGGCCTCCGTGAGTGGTTCGGGCTTCATCACCATGCCGGCCCCACCGCCATAGGGGGCATCGTCGGTCACCCGGTGCCTTCCCGTTGCGTGCTCCCGGATATCGACCACCCTCGCCGCCAACAGGCCGCCCTCGCGCGCCTTGCCGAGGATGCTTTCCGAGAGGTACCCGGCGCACGTCGCGGGAAAGAGCGTCAAGATCTCGCACTCCAGCCTGGCCAATTTCAGCTCGCCTCAAACGAAAGCTAAGCTCTCTCCCTATTCCCACAGTTCGAGTAACCCTTCAGGGGGATTAACCTCCACCCGCCCGACCGCCAGATCCACCGTCACGTAGGGCGCGAGCGGGATGAGCACCTCTCCCCGTTCCCCGGTCACCACCAGCACATCGACCGCGCCCGTCTCGATGAGACCCGTCACGCGGCCGAGCGCCCGTCCGTCGGTCGTCGAAACTGCCATACCCTCGAGGTCGGCCCAGTAGTAGAAGCCCGCTCCTGGGTCTCCCAGGTCCTCCCGTGCGGCCCACACCTCGCATCCGATCAGCGCCTCGGCTGCCTCGCGGCTGTTCACCCCGTTGAGCCGCAACAGCCAGGCTCGCCCATGCGGCCTCGCCTGCTCGATCTGGCGTGGCTCCCGTTCCTCCGTCCCACGTCCGAGCACAACGCGCCTCAATTCGCCGAGGGCCCCCTGCGATCCCGCCACCCCGACGAGCCCGTCCAGCCCAACCGCCCGCACGATCCTCCCGATGCGGACCAGACCCACGGTCAATCGACGATGTCGAGCACCGCTCGGCGTCCCTGCCGGCGGGCTGCCGTCTCGAGAACGGTCCGGAACGCCTTCGCCGTGCGACCCCCGCGCCCGATGACGCGACCGAGGTCGTTCTCGGCCACGGTCAGCTCGAAGATCGTCGAGCGGTCGCGCTCGATGGCGTCGACCTTGACCGCCCCCTTGTCCGCAACCAGCTGTTGGGCAAGCCACATGACGAGATCGCGCACGGCCATCCTCTCGCTACTTGGCGGCCGGTTGCTTGGGGGGTGCCAGTTTCTTCGCTCGCTTCAGCACCCTGCGAACGGTCGCGCTCGGGCAGGCGCCAACCTTGAGCCAGTGCTCGATCCGTTCGGCCCTGAGCTCGATCCGCTCCGGCGTCTGCCTGGGATCGTAGAGCCCGACGTCTTCCAGGTACTTGCCATCGCGGGGCGCACGCGAATCGGTGGCGACGACGTGGTAGCAGGGGGCCTTGTGGGTACCCGCGCGGCTGAGCCGCAGGACGACTGCCATGAACTGCCTCCTCACGATGTCGCGAAAAGGAGCGAAGCACGGCCCGCACCGCCCGTTCTCTCGCTCTCCAAAAAAGCGGATTCTTTTACGGGACCTTAGCCCACAAGTCAAGGACTGGCCTTGGGTCACCGGTTCCGTGCTGCTCCCGGGACCTCGGGCGGTCGGCAGGTTTGCCGCCGCTCCCGGCGCAGCCTCGCCAGATATCCCCCGGGAAACAGCCAGATTGCGAGCCCATATCCCAGCATTCCGAGCAGGGTCCCGAGCCCCCACCCGCCGATGACGTCGGTGACCCAGTGAGCGCCCACGTACACGCGCGAGAGACCGCCCAGCACCATGAGCCCAAAGGTCCAGCGCGCCCGCCTCCCGTACACGAGGTTCGCGTAGACGGCGAAGGTGGCAACGGCGCTCGAGTGGCCGCTCGGAAAGCCGTGCAAGTAGAGGGGCTCCATCCCCACCCTCACCTGATGCGGACCGAATACCATGAGCGGCCGGGGGGTCGCGCAAAGCTCCTTGAGGTCCTGGGTGAGTCCACCGCTCGCCAGGAGCGCCAGGGGAAGCGGCAAGAGCACGGCGAGCACTCGCCCCGGGTTGCGTTCCATCCAGCAGAACACCAGCAGGCCCAGCAACAGGAGCGCCCAGCCTTCGCACAGGGTCGACAGGGCTGCCGCCGGCAGGTCGAGCCAACGCGACTGCATCGCCCAATGCAGCGAAAGGAAGGGATCGTGGGCGTAGAGCGGTGGGGGCACCATCGGCACCACCACTATGGATCAGAGCGCGCGGTCTTGGGCAGCTGGACTCTGCCCCGCCGCCGCAAGTCCGCAAGGTCCCTACCCCAATCGCAAAGACCGAAGGCTTCACGGCCGGGTGCAACCGGCAGCGGGTGGACGTGGTCGGGCTCGCCTCTCCCCAGCGCTCGAGAAGGCGACCAATGGTGGCGCTCAGTTCGTCGAGCATCGCGGTGCCGAGGCAGCGGCGATGCTACTTTGGTGCTAGAGCCAAGCGAGGAGCCTATCAAGCGCGTGCAGTGTCAGAGCGACCTGATGCCGTGTCGCTCGCATGGACCACAGGTTCCCTTACCGTCTCCATCCGACGCCGCGGCAGCAAAGCGGCGATGACGGAGACTTGCGACTCCGCAAAACGCCGCAGCAACGCCGCGAGGCCTGGAAGGCGAGCCAAAGACCTCCGAGATCGTCCACCGCCGAGGGCGCTCTCACGCCTCGGTCACCGTCGCGTGCACCCCGAACCGCTGCCGCGGCCAACAGGACGCCGGGCTCGACTGGGGCGTCGAGACCCTTGCCACGCTCGCCACTGAAGCGGGCGAGCCGCTGCGCCGCGGAGAACCCCCGTTACCTGAAGAACGCTCGGGAGCGAGCTTTCGTGCGCGCCAGCGAGAGCTGGCTCGCAAGCGGCGGGCTCGCGCAACCGGGCCGAGGCCCGTCAGCGGGTCGCTGCCCTGCACGAGAAGATCGCCAATCGCTTCTTGCACAAGACCCGCCCTGGTGAGCGTGCTCGCTTTCATCGCCACCGAGGTCCTCTCTCGGTGAAGAACATGACGGCCGGGGGCGGTGTCCGCAAGAAGGGCCTGAATCGCGAGATCCTCGCCACGTCCCCTGCGCTGTTCCTCCACATGCCGCGGCCAACGCGGAAGAGGCCGGGCTCGCCTGGCCAAGGTGCCCACCCGCACCGTCCCAGACCTGCTTGGCCTGGGGACGGCAGGAGCAAAAACCTCTGGCGCAGCGAGTCCATCGCTGCGGGACGGTGTTCGGCCGGGAGACGAGAACGCAGCGCGAGTGATGCTGAACTGGGCGCTCGGCGCCTCTGGCCGGGAACAGGTGTGGAGGGACCGCAGAAGCGCTCCCGTCGAAGCACCAAACTCCACCTGGAGCTCCTGCTCAGGTGGAGTGGTTCATTTCTCCGCTGGCTGTTCCCCGGCCGCCGGCGCGGACGCGCTGCGCTCCACGAGTTCGATGATCGCCATCTCCGCGGCATCGCCGGCGCGGCGGCCAACGCGCATGATACGCGTGTAACCACCCGCCCGGCTCTCGAAGCGCGGGCCCAGCGTCCCAAAGAGCTTGTTCAACACCTCCACGTCGCGCACGTCGCGATATGCCTGGCGCCGCGCGTGCTGCGTGCCCTTCTTGGCGAGCGTGATGAACTTGTCGGCGAAGCGCTTGAGCTCCTTGGCCTTTGGAGTCGTGGTGACGATCCGCTCGTGGCGGAAGAGCGAGGTCACGAGGTTGCGGAACATCGCCTCGCGATGCTCCGTGGTGCGATCGAGCCGCCGGCCTACGACGCGGTGCTTCATTGCGGTTCTCCTTAGATCCGCCTAAGCCTTCGGGGCAGGCGGCGCGGGGGCCTTGGGCGGCCAGTTCTCAAGCTTCATCCCCAAGGAGAGCCCCATCTCGGCCAGGATTTCCTTGATCTCTTTCAGCGACTTTCGGCCGAAGTTCTTGGTCTTCAGCATCTCGGCCTCGGTCTTCTGGACCAAGTCCCCGATGGACTTGATGTTGGCGTTCTGCAGGCAATTGGCGCTGCGCACGGAGAGTTCGAGCTCATCCACCGACCTGAACAGGTTCTCGTTGAGCTTCGTCTCCTCGACTGCCACCGGTTCGAGCGCTGGCTCCTCGGTCTCGTCGAAGTTGATGAAGATCGACAATTGCTCCTTCACGATCTTGGCGGCGTAGGCGACAGCGTCGGCCGGCTCGACGGAGCCATCGGTCCACACCTCCAAGGTGAGCTTGTCGTAGTCGGTCTGCTGCCCCACGCGGGCATTCGTGACCTGATAGTTCACCTTGCGAATGGGGCTGAAGAGGGCATCGATGGGGATGGTGCCAATGGGCTGGCCCGCCACCTTGTTGCGCTCTGACGGAACGTAGCCACGACCGCGACGCGCAGCGAGCTCCATGCGAACCCGACCGCCCTCGCTGATGGTGAGGATGCGATGGTCGGGGTTCAGGATCTCGACTTGCCCATCCGCCACGATGTCGGCCGCCTTGACCTCCTTCGGCCCTTCTGCCTCGACCCGGAGCGTCTTTACGTCGTTGGTGTGAATCTGGAGGAGGACCTCCTTGAGGTTGAGGATGATGTCCGTCACATCCTCGGAGACCTCCGGCATGGTCATGAACTCGTGCTCCACCCCCTCGATCTTGACCGAGGTGATGGCGGCCCCCTGCAGGCTCGACAGGAGCACGCGCCGGAGCGCGTTTCCCAGTGTGATGCCGAAACCGCGCTCCAACGGTTCGGCCACGAACTTCCCGTAGGTATCGCTCAGGCTCTCCTGGTCGACCTGCAGGCCGCGCGGCTTGATGAGGTCGCGCCAGTTCTTGGTAACGAGGGCATCCGCCATCGGCTTTCTCTCCCCTTGCCGCCGCCCCCTCCTCCTCTCGCCAGCCAAGCGAGATCGAGGCGCCGTGAGGCGCACGGCAATGTCCTTGCGTCCGTGAGTCCGACCGTTACTTGGAGTACAGCTCGACGATGAGCTGCTCCTGGATCGGCATCGTGATGTCCTCGCGAGCGGGCGGTGCCTTCACGCTGCCCTTGAATCCGCCCTTCTCCAGCTCCAGCCATTGCGGCACCCCGCGGCGGTCCACCGTCTCGAGCGCCTCGTTGATGCGCACGACCTTCCTCGACCGCTCCTTCAGCTCCACCTTGTCGCCCACCTTGAGGCGAAAGGACGGGATATTGACCTTGCGTCCGTTCACGCGGAAATGACCGTGCCGCACGAGCTGACGACCCTCGTTCCGCGTGTCGGCAAAGCCAAGCCGGAACACCACGTTGTCGAGCCGGAGCTCGAGTGCCTGCAGGAGGTTCTCGCCCGTCTTGCCCTTGGCTGCCGCGGCATTGCCATAGGCATGGCGGAAATCGGCCTCGAGCAGTCCGTACATCCGCTTCACCTTCTGCTTCTCTCTCAGCTGAACGCCGTATTCGGAGAACTTGATGCGCCCCTGGCCGTGCTGGCCCGGAGGGTACGGGCGTCGCTCGATCGCGCACTTGTCCGTGTAGCAGCGATCGCCCTTGAGATACATCTTGAGGTTCTCGCGACGGCAGAGCCGGCACACGCTTTCTGTGTAACGAGCCACAATGTCCTCTTTCTCGTCTAGACCCGGCGGCGCTTTGGCGGCCGGCAACCATTGTGCGGAATCGGCGTCACGTCGCGGATGAGCGAGATCTTGAGTCCGGCTGCCGACAGCGCTCGGAGCGCCGACTCGCGTCCCGCACCCGGACCGGACACGTGAACCGTCACGTTCTTCAGGCCATGTTCCATCGCCTTGGCGGCCGCGTCGCCGGCAGCCACCTGGGCCGCGAACGGCGTCGACTTGCGCGAGCCCTTGAACCCGCGCGCCCCTGCTGACGACCAGCTGATCACGTTTCCCGAGACATCGGTGATGGTGATCATGGTGTTGTTGAAGGTCGCGGCGATGTGAACGATGCCCGCCGTGATGTTCTTCTTGACCCGCTTCTTCCCCTTCTTCGGGATCACGGGGGACGCGGTGATGGGCTCGATCCCGCCCAGACCGGGTGGGGCCGGCGCCTGGGTTTCCTCGGCCTTCTTGGGGGGCTTCTCGTCAGCCACGCTTCATCTCCTTGGGAGGTCGCGAGCCGCCTGGTCAGGCCTTGGCCTTGGGGGCCGGAGCTGCCGTCGGCTTCCGGATGAGGCCGCGCTTCGGCCCCTTGCGCGTGCGCGCGTTCGTGTGGGTGCGCTGACCCCGCACCGGCAAACCCTTGCGGTGGCGGAGCCCACGGTAGCAGCCCAGATCCATGAGCCGCTTGATGTTGAGAGACGTCTCGCGGCGAAGGTCGCCTTCCACCTTGCACGCTTGCTCGATCGTCTCGCGGATGCGTCGCACCTCGTCGTCGGTCAGATCCTTGGTGCGCGTGCTCACGGCGATTTGGGCCTTCTCGCAGATCCGCTTCGCGCTGGTCTTGCCAATCCCATAAATGTATTGCAGCGAAATCTCGATCCGCTTCTCGCGAGGTAGGTCCACGCCGGCGATGCGAGCCATCTTCGAAGATCTCCCTTCTCGACTAGCCTTGGCGCTGCTTGTGCCGAGGGTTCGCGGGGCAAATGACCCGCACCACGCCCTTGCGCTTGATGACCTTGCACTTCTCACAGATTCGTTTCACCGAGGCGCGGACCTTCATGGCGAGACTGCCTCCGATGGCCACGTTTCTTGAGACGAAAAGCCCCGCCGCGGCTTCCGGCGGGACTGGCGATGGGATTTCCCCCCAGTCGCCTTTTCATCCAAAATCCCACGCCCTGCGCGGCTGGGTCACCCTGCCAGGGCACTTTCTGAGGACCGCCCCTATAACACGGGACTTTTCCCTTCGCAACGTCTCTTCTTGCGACCTGCCGCTCTTGCGCAGAGCGGCTTCACCACGACCCCGCCGGGAGCGCCTTCAGCCGTCGCCAGGAACGGCATCTCCCGCGCGAGCCGGACACCCCGGGGTAGACTGGCCTCGAGAAGCTCCTTGAAACTGAAGACACGCTCGGTGCCTGTCCGGTCGCTGCCTGGACAGGTACCTAACAGCTCCTGCGACGGGCGGCATCGAGTCGAGCTGGTCGCGCGCGCAGGACGGTGGGACATCTTCAGCGACCACCCTCCCCGGACGGGAGTGAAAGGATGACCGGCCCGTCCTCGGTCACCGCGATGGTGTGCTCGAAGTGCGCAGACAGGCTACCGTCCAGTGTCACCGCGGTCCAGCCGTCGTCGAGCACTCGTAGCTCGGGCCCGCCCGCATTGACCATCGGCTCGAGCGCCAGAACCATGCCCGGCCTGAGCCGCACGCCCCTCCCGCGCGGTCCCGTGTTGGGAACCTGTGGTCCCTCGTGCAGTTGGCGACCGATCCCATGGCCAACGAAGTCCCGCACCACCGAGTAGCCCCGCCCCTCGACCAGCTCTTGCACCGCAGACCCCACATCCCCCAGTCGAGCGCCGGGCCTGGCCGCCGCGATTCCCTCCGCCAGGGCCTCCCGGGTCACCGCGATGAGCGACAGCGCTCGCTCGGACACGGCCTTGCCCACTGGCACCGTGTAGGCCGAATCGCCGTAGAACCCGTTGTAGGCGATGCCGAAGTCGAGGCCGACGATGTCCCCTTCCTCGAGCACCCGCCGCCCCGACGGGATCCCGTGCACCACCTCGTCGTTCACCGAGATGCAGATGGAAGCCGGATAGCCATGGTAGCCCTTGAAGGCGGGCACGGCGCCGCGCCGCACGGCGCCCCGCTCGGCAAGGCGATCGAGCTCAAGGGAGGTCACGCCCGGCGAGATCGCGCTCATGACCTCCGCCAGCACGTCGTGGACAATCAGGCTTGCCTCGCGGATGCGCGCGATCTCGTCAGCGCTCTTCAGCTCGATCCGCTCGTGCATCAGCACATGGACTTCGCCAGTGCCACCTTGGTCGCTGCGAGGATCCCGTCCGGCGTCCCCACCCCCTCGATCTCGGTCACGAGCTGGCGCTCTCGGTAGAAGCGCTTCAGGGGCCAGGTCTTGTCGGTGTACTCCTGCATCCGCTTCTTCACGTTCTCGGGCCGGTCGTCTTGGCGCTGGACCAGACTCTCGCCGTCGCGGTCGCACCGATCTGTGCTCCGCGGCGGATTCGCGCTGACGTGGTAGACCGCCCCGCACCTGGGACAGCTCCGCCGCCCGCTGATGCGCTCGACGATGAGCTCTTCCGCGAGCTCGTAGGACACCACCCGGTCGATCTGCCTGCCCATCGACCTGAGCAGCCTTTCCAGATATTCAGCCTGTGCAGTGGTGCGCGGGTACCCATCGAGGATGAAGCCGCCTGCGACATCGGGGCGCGAGAGCCGCTCCTTCACGATGTCGTTGGTGATCTCGTCGGTGACGAGGCCGCCCGCGTCCATGATGGCCTGGATCTTCTTGCCAATTTCGGTCGCGCGCGCCTTGTGGTCGCGGAACATGTCACCCGTCGAGATGTGCGGGATATCGTATTCGCGACCGAGCAGCTTGGCCTGCGTGCCCTTGCCCGCACCGGGCGGGCCCAACAAGATCAGGATCACATCCCCCTGCCTTTCGTCGCCTCGTGGCGCTCGGGGGAAAGCCCGTCGGCACTCCCCCTCCCGGAGAGCCCATCATGGCGTCTTCCCCGTGCAGGTCAAGCGTTCACGGCGACCCGACGACCGCGGATGCGGGGCCCGCGCGCGCCGGTGAACCCTTCGTAGTGGCGCGTGATGAGGTGACCCTCGATCTGCTGGACGGTGTCGAGCGCCACCCCCACCACGATGAGGAGCGCGGTGCCGCCGAAGTAGAACGGGACGCCGAACTGACTGGTGAGCAGGGTCGGAAGCACGCACACTGCGGCGACGTAGATGGCTCCCCCGAACGTGATCCGCGAGAGAACGCGGTCGATGTAGTCGGCCGTCGTCTTGCCGGGCCGGATCCCCGGGATGTAGCCCCCGTACTTCTTCAAGTTGTCCGCCACGTCGATGGGGTTGAAGGTGACCGCGGTGTAGAAGTAGGCAAAGAAGATGATGAGCACGACGTAGATCGTGTTGTAGACCCAGGTGCCCGCCTGGATCTCCGTGGAGATCCGCGAGAGGAACGGGAACCACGTGCCCAGGGTGGTCGGGAAGAGCAGGATCGAGCTCGCGAAGATGGGCGGGATGACACCGGCCGTGTTCACCTTGAGCGGCAGGTGCGTCGACTGACCGCCGTAGAGCTTGCGACCCACCACCCGCTTGGCATACTGGATCGGGATGCGGCGCTGGCCGAGTTCGCAGAACACGATGACCGCCACCACCGCCACCATGACCGTCAAGAGCACGGCCACCTTGAACTCGTCGAATCCGGCGCCCGGAGCCCGGTAGGCGGCGTAGCCCTGGTAGATGGCGTCCGGGATGCGCGCCACGATGCCGGCGAAGATGATGAGCGAGATGCCGTTGCCGATGCCGCGCTCGGTGATCTGCTCGCCCAGCCACATGATGAAGGCGGTGCCCGCTGCCAGCGAGATGACGGTGATGACCCTGAAGCTCCAGCCGGGATTCGACACCACCGTGAGCCGGTCGCTGGTCAGCGATTCCAGGTACGTGGCGATGCCGATCCCCTGGATGACCGACAGGACGATGGTCCCGTACCGCGTGTACTGCGTGATGCGTCGCCGACCGATCTCGCCCTCGCGCTGCATCTTCTCGAGCGACGGGAGCACCACCGTCAGCAGCTGCAGGATGATCGAGGCCGAGATGTAGGGCATGATCCCGAGGGCAAAGATGGACAGCTGTTCGATGGCGCCCCCGGAGAAGAGGTTGAACAGGCGAAGGAGCCCACCCGCGTTCTTCACCACGTTCTTCATGGCCACCCGGTCGACACCCGGGGTCGTGATGAAGATGCCGAGCCGGTAGACGGCCAGCATTCCCAGCGTGAAGAGGAGCCGCTTGCGCAGCTCCGCGATGCGGAACATGTTCGCGATGCTGCTCGTCACCATGGGCCGTTCCTTCCGCGTTCCCCCTCGCGTTCCCCCTTACTGTTGCCGCTTCTCCTGTTTCTTCTTTCCTTCCTTGACCGGCGCAGCTGGGGCCTTGGGTCGCGCGGCGACGATGGCCGCCCGCTCGGCAGCGCGAGCCGCCTTCGCCTTCTCGCCCATGGTACTCGGCCTCGGCACCAGCTCCACCTTCCCCCCCGCCTTCTCGATGGCTGCGCGCGCTCCCGCGGTGACCCGGTCCGCCTTCACCGTGAAGGCGCCCTTGAGCTCTCCCGCGCCGAGCACCACCAGCCCATCGCGGTTGCCCTTGGCCAGCCCGGCGGCCGAGAGGGCAGCGAGGTCCACCGTGGATCCCGTGGGGAGCGCGTCGAGCCTACTCACCTGAACTTCCTCGAGATCGCGGCGAAAGACATTGACGAACCCAAACTTCGGGAGCCGGCGCTGGAGCGGCATCTGGCCGCCCTCAAACCCCTCGAAATGCATGTTGCCGGAGCGCGCCTTCTGGCCCTTACCGCCGCGGCCCGCGGTCTTGCCCAGGCCGGACGCCTGGCCGCGGCCGACCCTCTTTCGCACCCGGTTCGCGCCCTTCGGCGCCTTGAGTTGGCTCAGCAACATCTTGGGGAATCTCCCTAATTAAGCCGACAGGCAACGCTTGTCCCAGCTGATTTGCCCCGGCTCGGCGTGTCAAACCGCTTTGCGACTGCCCCCTCTTAGGAGGCCTTCTCCGCCTGGCGCCTGCTGCGACGGCCGGCGGGAGGCGCCTCGTCCACGCGCTGCCACGACACGAGGTAGCCGACCTTGTCGAGCATGCCCTTGGTTTGCTTGGTGTCGGGAAGCAGCTTGGTCGAGGCAAGCTTCTTCAGGCCCAGGCCGCGCACGACCACTCGGTGCTTTTCGGGGCACCCGGCAAGGCCGCGGACGAGCTTGACGCGGATAGCGGACATCGGTCTATCTCTCCTGCGTTGGAATCGGTCCGGAACGACTCAGCCCTGCAGTTGCGCTACTTCCTTGCCACGCAGACGCGCCGAGTCCTCCGCGGAACGTAGGCGCCTGAGTCCGGCCACGGTGGCCTTGATGACGTTGTGAGGATTGCGCGATCCCTGGCATTTGGTGAGCACGTTGCGGATGCCGGCGGATTCGAGGACCGCGCGCACCGACCCACCCGCGATGACCCCCGTGCCCTCGCCGGCGGGCTTCAGCAAGACCCAACCCGCCCCATAGTGGCCCATCACCTCGTGAGGGATGGTGGTCCCGATGAGTGGCACCCGGAAGAGATTCTTCTTCGCCTGTTCGCCGCCCTTGCGGATGGCCTCGGGTACCTCGTTGGCCTTGCCCAAGCCCACCCCGACGTGGCCAGCGCCATCGCCCACGACGACCAGCGCCGAGAAGCTGAACCGACGACCGCCCTTCACCACCTTGGCCACGCGGTTGATGTGGACGACGCGGTCTTGCAGATCGAAATCGTTTGGGTTGATGGGTATGGCCATCTTTGTCACCTTAGAACTTGAGACCGAGATCGCGGGCCGCCTGAGCGACCGCCGCCACGCGGCCATGGTAGTCGAAGCCGTTCCGATCGAAGACGACCTGCTGGACACCCTTTTCGAGGGCGACCCTCGCCACCGCGGCGCCCACCTTCTTGGCGGCCGCCGTCTTGTCGTCCTCCTTCTTGACCTCGTCCCTCAGGCTCTTCGACCCGGTGGACACGCTGACGATCGTCTTGCCAACCGTGTCGTCGATGATCTGGGCGTAGGTGTGCTTGAGGCTCTTGTAGACCGTGAGCCGGGGCCGTTCCGAAGTGCCCTTCAGCTTCTTGCGGATGCGGGCCTTGCGCTTTTCGCGCGCCCCGACGGGCTTTGCCATGGTGCCTCCCTGCGCCGGTCGAGGGACGGGCGCATGCGCTGGCCGGCGTTACGCCGCGCCGGTTTTGCCTTCCTTGCGGCGAACGATCTCCTCGGCGTACTTGATGCCCTTGCCCTTGTACGGCTCGGGGGGACGCAACGCCCGCATCTTCGCGACGGTGAGCCCGAGCAGATGCTTGTTGACGCTCCTGACGGTGATCCGGATCTGCTTGGCATCCACCTCGGCCGTCACGCCCTCGGGCAGCTTGAACACGACGGGATGCGAATAGCCGAGCGCGAAGTTGACCTCCTTGCCCTTCACTTCGGCCTTGAAGCCAACGCCGCTGATCTCCAGCACGCGTTCGTACCCCTTCGTGACGCCCTCGACGGCATTCTTGACGAGCGTGCGGGTGAGCCCATGCAAGCCCTTCGACTCGCGCGAATCGTCGGGACGGATGACCTTCACCTCCCCGCCCGCGACCTCGATCTTCATCTTGCGATTGCAGGAGAGCTGCATCTTCCCCTTGGGCCCCTCCACCCTCAGGCCCCCCTCGAAGACCGCCACCTTGACCTTGTCCGGAACCTTGACCGGGAGCTTGCCGACTCGAGACATGGCGATCTCCTTAGTAGACCGTGCAGATGAGCTCGCCGCCCACCTTCAACTTGCGGGCCTCGCGGTCCACCAGGACGCCCCGGGAGGTGGAGAGGATGGCGATGCCCATTCCGTTGAGGACCCGCGGGATGCCGTCCGTCGGCACGTAGCGGCGCAGGCCCGGTCTCGACAGTCGCTTGATGTCGCTGATGGCGGGCTCCCGTTCCGCGCTGTACTTGAGCAGGATCGTGATCGTGTCCTGGGGCGGGCTCTCATGGCGAACGAAATCCTTGATGTAGCCCTCTTCCCGGAGCACCTCGGCGATGCGCAGCTTCAGGTTCGAGGCCGGGACGACGACCTTCTCGTGTCGGGCCGACGACGCATTGCGAATGCGCGTCAGCATGTCGGCAACCGTATCTGTCATGGACATGGGGTACCGGTCTCCTACCAGCTCGACTTGATGACGCCGGTGATTTCGCCCTGCAGGGCCCGCTTGCGAAAGCAGATGCGGCACATCTCGAATTTGCGCAGGTAGGCGCGTGGCCGACCACACAGCGGGCAGCGGTGGTAATGCCTCACCGGAAACTTCGGCTTTCGCTTCGCTTGCGCCATCTTGGAAAGCTTCGCCATTCGGACCTCGCTTGGTGGGCTATTGCCGGAACGGCATCCCGAGAGCGCGCAGGAGAGCGCGGCCTTCTTCGTCGTTCTTCGCCGTCGTCACCACCGTGATGTTCATCCCCTTGATCTTCTCGACCTTGTCGTAGTTGATTTCGGGGAAGATGATCTGCTCGCGAATCCCGAGCGTGTAGTTGCCCTTGCCGTCGAAGGCCTTCGGCGAGACGCCCTTGAAATCGCGCACGCGCGGGAGCGCGATGTTCACGAGGCGGTCGAAAAACTCGTAGGCCCGATCGCCGCGCAAGGTCACCATGGCGCCGATCGACTGCCCCTGGCGCAGCTTGAAGTTGGCGATCGACTTGCGCGCCTTGGTGATGACCGGCCGCTGTCCGGTGATCTGGGAGAGCTGCTCCACCGAGGCGTCGATGACCTTGCCGTTGTTGATGGCCTCGCCGAGCCCCATGTTGACGACCATCTTTTCGAGCTTGGGCGCCCGCATCGCATTGTCGAAGCCCAGCTCCTTCAGGAGCGCACCCCGAATCTCGCGCTCGTACCGTTCCCGCAGCCGTGCAGCCATGTCCCGTCTCCTTCCCCGCGGCTAGGTGGACCGCCGAGCCCGCTCCTTGGCACCGAGTTCGCGCGCGATCTTCTCCCTGCGAACGGGCTTGCCGCCCTCGCCGAGCACCATCACGTTCGAGAGGTGAAGCGAGCAGTTCTTCTCGATGATCCCGCCCTCGGGGTTGGCCGTGCTGCGCCCCTTCTTGAGGTGGCGCTTGGCCACCTGTACCCTTTCGACGCGAACGCGGCCGGTCGCGCGCAGCACCTCGAGCACCTTGCCGGTCTTGCCCCGGTCCTTGCCCGCCATCACCTTGACGACGTCGCCCTTGCGGATTTCCATGGCTAGAGCACCTCCGGCGCCAGCGAGATGATCTTCATGAACTTGCGCGCCCTGAGCTCGCGCGCCACCGGGCCGAAAATGCGGGTACCGATGGGCTCGAGGTCCTTGTTGATGAGCACCGCCGAGTTGCCGTCGAACTTGATGTAGCTGCCATCGGCGCGCCTGACCTCGCGCGTCGTCCGGACAATGACCGCACGCGCCACCTCGCCCTTCTTCACCTTCGCCTGCGGTATGGCCTCCTTCACCGCGACGACGATCACGTCGCCGATGGAAGCATACTTGCGCCGGCTGCCGCCGAGCACCTTGATGCACTGCACGCGCTTGGCGCCGGAGTTGTCGGCGACGTCAAGCATGGTCTGCTGCTGGATCATGGCCTAGACCTCCACCGCCTTCGCGAGCGTCTCGACAACGCGCCAGCGCTTGTCCTTTGAGAGCGGTCGGGTCTCCACGATGCGCACCTTGTCCCCCGGCTTGCACAGCTGCCGCTCGTCGTGCGCCTTGAAGTTGTTCGCCCTGGTAACGATCTTGCCGTACTTGTGATCGGCCACGCGCCGCTCGACCTTGACGACCACCGTCTTCGTCATCTTGTTCGAGATGACGACGCCGATCCGGCTCTTGCGATTCCCGCGCTCCATGGTGAGTTACTCCTTCTCTTTCCCGGCCGCCTTGGCGGCGCGAGCGGCCTCGAGCTCCTTCTCCCGCTTGATGGTGAGGCAGCGCGCCACGTCCCGTCGGGTCTTGCCGAGGTCGGCGGTGGAATCAAGAACGCCCGTGTTGTGCTTGGACTTCATGTCGAAGAGCGAGCGCCTGAGCTCCTTCGCACGATCCATCAGTTCGCCCGGCAAAAGTTCCCTCAGTTCCTTGGCGGCGGCCATGCCTCGCCCCTTTCCGATAGACGCCTACAGGCCCGCGCCGCGCCTCACCACCTTGGTGGCGACGGGCAGCTTGTGCGCAGCGAGATGGAACGCCTTGGTCGCCTGATCCGCGGTCACGCCCTCCATCTCGTACAGGAGGCGACCCGGCTTCACCACGGCGACGTAGTACTCGACCGCCCCCTTGCCGGTGCCCATGCGCGTCTCGGCGGGCTTCTTCGTGATGGGCTTGTCCGGGAAGACCCTGATCCAGAGCTTGCCCCCGCGCTTCACGTAGCGAGCAATGGCAACCCGGGCAGCCTCGATCTGGCGACTCGTGAGCCACCCGCATTCGGTCGCCTGCAGTCCATACTCCCCGTAGGACAGGGTCGAGCCCCGGTGAGCCTTTCCGCGCATCCGACCCTTCATCATCTTCCGGTACTTGGTTCGCGCCGGCTGAAGCATGTCCTTTCCTTTCCTCGAGCATCCGGGTCTAGGTGCGAGAGCCCAGACGGGGAGCCAGCCGCGCCGCCGAGGCCGGCAAGACCTCCCCGCGCATGATCCACACCTTGCACCCGATCTTCCCGTAGGTGGTCTTCGCCTCCGCGAACCCGTAGTCGATGTCCGCCCGCAGCGTGTGGAGCGGCACCCGGCCCTCGCGGTACCACTCGTAGCGCGCCATCTCGGCACCGCCCAGGCGACCGGCGCACGCGACCCGGATGCCTTTCGCACCGAACTTCTGCGCGGTCTGCACCGACTTCTTCATGGCGCGCCGGAACGCGATGCGTCGCTCGAGCTGGGTCGCGATGTTTTCGGCGACGAGCTGCGCGTCCGTCTCCGCCTTGCGGACCTCGACGACGTTCAGGTACACCTCGTTCGCGGTGAGGGCCTGCAGGTCCTTCTTGATGGTCTCGATGCCCGCGCCGCGCTTGCCGATGACGATGCCGGGGCGCGCGGTGTGCACGTTGATCTTGACCTTGTTCGCCGCCCGCTCGATCTCGATCCGGGAGATCCCGGCCTGCCCGAGCTTCTCCTTCACGAACTCGCGCAGCTTGATGTCCTCGTGGAGCCACTTGGCGTAGTTCTTCTCCTCGTACCACTTCGACTCCCACGAGCGGATGACGCCGAGGCGAAAACCGATGGGATGGACTTTCTGACCCATTCTCTCTCTCCTCTAGCGAGGGGTTCCGAGCTCGACGTAGATGTGGCTGGTGCGCTTCTCGATGCGAAAGGCGCGCCCCATCGCGCGCGCCATGAAGCGCCGCATCTTGGGGCCGCCATCCACGGTGAGCGTCTTCACGAATAGAACATCCACGTCGACGTGGCCGCCCTTCTGATCGGCGTTGGCCACCGCCGAGCGCAGCAGCTTGGCGAGCGGCTTCGCGGCGGCCTGCGGCGTGAACTTGAGCAGGGCCAGCGCTTCCCCGACCCGCATCCCACGCACGTGGTCCGCGACCAACCGCACCTTGCGCGGCGCGATGCGCAAAAAGCGCAGCATCGCGTGCGGGCCGGCAGCCGCCCCTCTCTTCCCCTTCTCGGTGTCAGCCATCCTCGACTCCTCGGTCCTCTTCGACCCTGGCCAGAGCGCTGCCTCTCCATCGCACAGGCCTTTGGCCCTCTCGAAACCAACCCCGCCGCCGGGATCCACGCGCCATTGCGAAAGCCCCTAGCGCCGGGGAGGCGGCGCGCCAGGCGCCGCGACCTTCTTCTCGGCCGAATGGCCATGGAAGGTGCGGGTGGGGGCGAACTCGCCCAGCTTGTGCCCCACCATGTTCTCGGTCACGAACACCGGCACGAACTTGCGACCATTGTGCACCGCAAAGGTGTGGCCCACGAAGTCGGGCATCACCGTGCTGCGGCGCGACCAGGTCTTGATGACCGACTTCTTGCTGCCCCTGTTCGCATCCTCGACCTTCTTCAGGAGATGCTTGTCCGCGAACGGGCCTTTCTTGATGGAACGGGCCATGTCTAGTCCTCTTGCGCGGGGCGCCTATCCCCACCCCATCGAGCAAAGCGCGAGCGATCGCTCTTCGGTCGCCCGCACACACCCACGCTGCCCTGAGCCCGGCACATTGCTGTTCCCCTTAGTGAGGCACGTTCCGCACGCCGGGCCGGCGGCGGCTCACGATGAGCTTGTCGGTGCGGCGATTGTTGCGGGTCTTCATGCCCTTGGTCTTCTGCCCCCACGGGCTCACCGGATGCGGGTTCCCTTGCCCCGATTTGCCCTCGCCGCCCCCGTGCGGGTGATCGACCGGGTTCATGGCCAGACCCCGCACGGTCGGGCGAACGCCGAGCCAGCGCGTGCGGCCCGCCTTGCCGATCCGGACCGAGGCATTCTCGATGTTCGAGAGCTGTCCGATGGTCGCCTTGCACTCCTGCAGAACCTTCCGGACCTCGCCCGATGGCATGCGGACCATGGCGTGGGCTCCCTCCTTGGCCATGAGCTGACCAAAGGAGCCGGCGGACCGGATCATCTGGCCACCCGAACCGGGCTGGGTCTCGACGTTGTGGATGACCGTCCCGACCGGGATGGACTTCACCGGCAACGCGTTGCCGGGCCGGATGTCAACTCCCTCCCCGGACACGAGCACGTCGCCCACGGCGATCCCCACCGGCGCGAGGATGTACCGCTTCTCGCCGTCCCGGTAGTGCAGCAGCGCGATGCGAGCGCTGCGGTTCGGGTCGTACTCGATGGCGACCACCTTGGCCGGCACCCCATCCTTCTCCCGGCGCCAATCGATCTGGCGATAGCGACGCTTGTGGCCGCCGCCGACGTGCCGGGTGGTGATGTGGCCGTGCGCGTTGCGCCCGCCCTTCTTGCGCAGCGCCTTGGCAAGCTTCTTCTCCGGCTTCTGCTTCGTGATTTCGGCAAAATCGGAGACCGACATGAGGCGGCGCCCGGCGCTGGTCGGCTTGTAGGTCTTGAGGCCCATGCTCTGTCTCCCGCGCCGGCTACGCGCCCTCGAACAGCGAGATGCTCTCGCCTTCCTTCAGGGTCACGATGGCCTTCTTCCAGTTGGGGCGCCGGCCGAAGTTCCGGCCGACGCGCTTGTTCTTTCCCCGCAAGATGGAGGTGCGAATGGCGGTCACGTGGACGCTGAAGAGCTTCTCGACCGCGGTCTTCACCTGGATCTTCGTGGCGCCCCGGTGCACCTCGAAGGCGAACTGCCTCGCCGCCTCGCGGTTTCGCTCCGACTTCTCCGTGACGAGCGGGCGCCTCAGGACGTCATGGTCGGTGAGCATCATGCGAGCCTCTCCTCGAGTTGCTTCGCGCTTGCCGCGGTGAGCACGAGCGCCTCGTGCTTCAGGATGTCGTAGACGTTGAGGCCCTCGGCGGCGAGGAAGTCCGAACCGGCGAGGTTGCGCACGCTCTTCGAGAGGGCCGCGTTGTCGCCCCGGTCGACGACGAGCGCCTTCGACAGGCCGAGCTTCTTCAGCACCTTTCCGGCGGCGGAGGTCTTTGCCTCAGCGGGCTGCCAGTTGTCGACGATGAGGAGCTTCTCCTCCTGCCGGCGCAAGGAGAGGGCCGAGCGCAGCGCTGCCTTGCGCACCTTCTTCGGTACCTCGTACCCGTAATCGCGAGGCTTGGGCCCCATGGCCTTGCCGCCCCCCACAAACTGGCTGGCTCGCGTCGAACCCTGCCGGGCTCGGCCGGTGTGCTTCTGCTTCCAGGGCTTGGTGCCGCCTCCCGAGACGAGGGAGCGGTTCTTGACGGCATGGGTACCGGACCTCTGCGAGGCGAGCTTGGCCTTCACCACCTCGTAAAACAGGTTCTCGTTCACCTCGGCCGCGAACACGGCGTCGGCGAGATCGATCTCGCTCACCTTGTTCCTCTCGAGGTCGTAGACGTCGAACTTGGCCATGGCGGTCCCTCCTCGAGAAGCCTCACTTGATCTCGACATCCACGCCGGCCGACAGGTCGAGTTTCATGAGCGCATCGAGCGTCTGTGGCGTCGGCTCGAGGATGTCGAGCAAGCGCTTGTGCGTGCGGATCTCGAACTGCTCGCGCGACTTTTTGTCGACGTGCGGGCTGCGCAGCACGGTGAACTTGTTGATGCGAGTGGGAAGTGGGATGGGACCGGCCACCTTGGCGCCGGTCCGCTTGGCGGTCTCCACGATCTCGCCCGCCGACTGATCCAGCAGCTTGTAGTCATAGGCCTTGAGCCGGATCCTGATTTTCTGGGTCGCCATCGGAACGCCTTCTTGCACCTCGGCGCGTGAAGCGAGACCTCGCGGGCTCTCGTTCCGCCGCCGGGAGCTGTCTTATTGGACCACCTCGGCGACGACGCCCGCTCCGACCGTCCGACCGCCTTCGCGGATGGCGAAGCGCAGCTCCTTTTCCATCGCGATGGGCGTGATGAGCTCCACCTCCACCGAGACGTTGTCGCCGGGCATCACCATCTCGATCCCCTGCGGCAGCGTCACCGATCCCGTCACGTCGGTCGTCCGGAAGTAGAACTGGGGACGGTATCCGTTGAAAAAGGGCGTGTGGCGGCCCCCCTCCTCCTTGGTGAGCACGTACACCTCCCCCTTGAACTTGGTGTGCGGCGTGATCGACCCCGGCTTGGCGAGCACCTGTCCGCGCTCCACCTCCTCGCGCTTCAACCCGCGCAGGAGGCACCCCACGTTGTCGCCCGCCTGCCCCTCGTCGAGTAGCTTGCGGAACATCTCCACGCCCGTCACCACCGTCTTCGTCGTCGCGCGCAGGCCGACGATCTCGACGTCGTCCCCCACCTTGATGATTCCGCGCTCGATCCGACCGGTGGCCACCGTCCCGCGCCCCGAGATGGAGAACACGTCCTCCACCGGCATCAGGAACGGCTTGTCCGTGGCCCGCTTTGGCGTCGGGACGTAACTGTCCACCGCTTCCATGAGCCGCATGATGGACGGCTCGCCCAGATCCCCCTTGTCCCCCTCCAGCGCCTTCAGGGCCGACCCCTTCACGATCGGGATCTCGTTGCCCGGAAACTCGTAGCTGGTGAGCAGCTCGCGGACCTCGAGCTCCACGAGCTCGAGCAGCTCCTTGTCGTCCACCATGTCCACCTTGTTCAGGTAGACGACGATGAAGGGCACGCCCACCTGTCGCGCGAGCAGGATGTGCTCCCGCGTCTGTGGCATCGGCCCGTCCGCCGCGCTCACCACCACGATGGCGCCATCCATCTGGGCCGCCCCCGTGATCATGTTCTTCACGTAGTCGGCGTGGCCAGGGCAGTCCACGTGCGCATAGTGCCGCTTGGCCGTCTGGTACTCCACGTGCGCGGTGGCGATGGTGATCCCGCGCTCCCGCTCCTCGGGGGCCTTGTCGATCTGGTCGTAGGCCATGAACTGCGCCATGCCCTTCTGCGCCAGCACCTTGGTGATCGCGGCCGTGAGCGTGGTCTTCCCGTGGTCCACGTGGCCTATCGTCCCCACGTTGACGTGCGGCTTGGTGCGCTCGAACTTTTCCTTGCCCATGGTTTTGCCGTCCTCTCTGTTCGCTCTTTCCTTCCCGGGGGCCTACTTGCCCGCCACCGCGGCGACGCCCTTGGTCTTCGTGACGATGGTCTCGGCGATGTTGTTCGGGACTTGCGCGTAGTGGCTGAACTGCATGGTGTAGGTGGCACGGCCCTGCGTCTTCGACCTGAGATCGGTGGCGTAGCCGAACATCTCGGCGAGCGGGACCTGGGCGGTGATTGCCTGCACCCCCGTGCGCGGGTTCATGCCCTGGATCTTGCCCCGGCGCGCGTTGAGGTCCCCGATGACGTCGCCCATGAAGGGCTCGGGCGTCACGACCTCCACGCCCATGATGGGCTCGAGGAGGATGGGGCGCGCCCGCGCCGCCCCGTCCTTGAGGGCCATCGACCCGGCGATCTTGAACGCCATCTCGGAAGAGTCCACGTCGTGATAGCTGCCGTCGAAGACCTCCACCTTGAGGTCGACCATGGGAAAGCCGGCGAGCACGCCTCCCTGCATCGCCTCCACGATGCCCTTCTCGATGGGAGCGATGAATTCCTTCGGGATGGTGCCGCCAACGATGGTGTTCTCGAAGACGAAGCCCTTGCCGGGTTCCTGCGGATGCAGTCGCAGCCAGCAGTGGCCGTACTGTCCGCGACCGCCGGTCTGTCGAATGTACCGTCCTTCGCTCTCCACCGGTCGAGTGATGGTCTCGCGGTAGGCGACCTGGGGCTTGCCGACGTTAGCCTCGACCTTGAACTCGCGAAACATCCGGTCGACGAGGATTTCCAGGTGGAGCTCGCCCATGCCCTCGATGATGGTCTGACCGGTCTCCTCATCGGTGTGGACCCTGAATGAAGGGTCCTCCATCTGCAGCCGATTCAGGGCCAGGCCCATCTTGTCGGAATCGCCCTTCGTCTTTGGCTCGATGGCCACCGAGATGACGGGCTCGGGAAATTCCATCCGCTCGAGCACGACGGGCTTGCTCGCATCGCACAGCGTGTCTCCGGTCGTGGTCGAGCGCAGTCCGACCGCCGCCGCGATGTCGCCCGCCAGAACCTCCTTGATCTCCTCGCGCTTGTTGGCGTGCATCTGGAGCAGGCGGCCGACGCGTTCCTTCTTGTCCTTGGTGGCGTTGTATACGTAGGAACCCGAGTCGAGCTTGCCCGAATAGACGCGGAAGAAAGTGAGGTTCCCGACGAACGGATCGTTCATCAGCTTGAACGCGAGCGCCGAGAACGGCTCGCCGTCGGAGGTGTTGCGAGCGACCTCTATCCCCTTGGGATCGATGCCCTTCACCGAGGGCACGTCGATGGGACTCGGGAGATAGTCGACGACGCAATCCAGGATCTGCTGCACGCCCTTGTTCTTGAAGGCGGTGCCGCACAGCACGGGGAAGAACTTCAGTCCGATGGTGCCTGCGCGCAGGCCGAACTTCACCTCGTCGTTCGTGAGGGCATGGCCATCGAGGTACTTCGCCATGAGCCCGTCGTCGACCTCGGCGACCGCCTCCTCGAGAGCGGCCCGGTACTCCTTCGCCTGCTCGAGGAGGTCCGCCGGGATCTCGACCTCTTGGTACTTCGCGCCCATCGTCTCATCGTCGAACGTGATGCCCTTCATCTTCACGAGGTCGACCATGCCGCGAAACCTGTCCTCGCGGCCGATGGGAAGCTGCAGGACGACGGGTTTCGCGGCCAGCTTCTCGCGGATGGTATCGACCGACATGAAGAAGTCGGCGCCGACCCGGTCCATCTTGTTGATGAAGCAGATGCGCGGAACTTCATAGCGATCGGCCTGGCGCCAGACCGTCTCTGACTGCGGCTCGACGCCGTTCACGGCATCGAAGACCGCGCATGCCCCGTCGAGCACGCGCAGCGACCGCTCCACCTCGATGGTGAAGTCGACGTGCCCGGGGGTGTCGATGATGTTGAGGCGGTGGTCGCGCCAGAAGCAGGTGGTGGCGGCGGAGGTGATGGTGATGCCGCGCTCGCGCTCCTGCTCCATCCAGTCCATGACGGTGGTGCCCTCATGGACCTCCCCGATCTTGTGGGTGACGCCGGTGTAGAAGAGGATCCGCTCGGTCGTGGTGGTCTTCCCGGCATCGATATGAGCCATGATGCCGAAATTGCGATAGCGCTCGAGGGGAGTGATGCGGGGCATTTCAATTTCCCTTGCAGCAAAAACGTTGAACTTCGTCGAAACCGCCGCCCTTGCGGCGCCACGCATGAAGCCGAGCTGTCAAAGAGCGGCGTGCTGCACGGGGCCGACCGAGCCGGCCTGCTCTTCCCTCGGGTCCTTGCCTTCTTGGTTCTCTCCTACCAGCGGTAGTGGGCAAAGGCCTTGTTGGCCTCGGCCATCTTGTGCGTGTCTTCCCGCTTCTTCACCGCGTTGCCCCGGTTGGAAGCAGCGTCCATGATCTCGCCCGCCAGCTTCTCGACCATGGTCTTCTCGCCACGCCCCTTCGAATAATCGATGAGCCAGCGCATGGCGAGCGCGACGCGTCGATCCTGCCGCACCTCGACCGGCACCTGGTAGGTGGCGCCACCCACCCTCCGGCTCTTCACCTCGACCACCGGCTTCACGTTGTCGAGCGCCTTCTTGAAGATCTTGAGCGGATCGTCCTTGAGCTTCTGCTCCACCTGGCCGAAGGCTCCGTAGATGATCCTCTCGCCCACGGACTTCTTGCCCTTGCGCATGAGGTTGTTCACAAACTTGGCCACCAGCCGATCCTGAAACTTCGGGTCGGGCAGGATTCTGCGCTTCTCGATTTCGCGACGACGAGGCATCGGACCCGTTCCCTGACCGCGACCTTAGCTCGGGCGCTTGGCGCCGTACTTGGAGCGGCTCTGCTTGCGGCCCTGGACGCCCACCGCGTCAAGCGTGCCGCGGATGATGTGGTAGCGCACTCCTGGGAGGTCCTTCACGCGCCCGCCGCGAATGAGAACGACCGAGTGCTCCTGCAAGTTGTGACCGACGCCGGGGATATAGCTTGTCACCTCGAAGCCGTTCGTGAGCCGCACGCGCGCCACCTTTCGCAGCGCGGAATTCGGCTTCTTGGGGGTGGTCGTGTAGACGCGCGTGCACACCCCGCGCTTCTGCGGCGACTCCTTCAAGGCGGGCGCCTTCTTCTTCGTCTGGAGTTGCTCGCGCCCATCGCGCACCAGCTGGCTGATTGTCGGCATGCGTGGAAAAGCTCTTTCTAATGAAAACGCGCCCCGCTCGACTCCGTGGGGCGCTTGACACAGCGAGGAACACTGCCCGGCGAAAGGGCGCGAATTATACGGTGGTACCCGGAGGTGTCAAGGGTTTTGTCAGTGGATTTTCGTAAGGCGAGAGCACGTCCACCGCCCGCCCGACCGCATCGACTCGCCTCCGCCCAGGGCGCCGGCTCAACCCGTACAGGGCGATCTCTCGCGCCCGCCCACCTGAGCGTTGCGCTCCTTTTGGGGTCGCATCTCTCTCGCACCGAGCGACCAGGGGCATCTCTGCCCAGCACTCGCTCAGGCGGGAGAACCCAACCGGTGAAGTTCATCGATGAGCGCCTGCATCGCCCGCGGCAGGGCCAGGCTCTTCGTGCTTCCGCGGGGCACGAAGAGGAGGTGCTCTCGCCAGGCTGGCAATCGCGCTTGGCACCGATAGGCGACGAGGTGAAGCCGCCGGTGCGTGAGGACGCGACACAGCGACGCAAGCACCGGACCCGGCACGACGCGGAGGGAGAGCCGTTCCCGAAGCGCACGCCGCAAGACGGTGCGCCCGTCTTCGCCCGCGGGAACGACCGCACTCGGCAGCTCCCACATGCCGCCGAAGAGGCCGCCGAAGGGCCTTCTGGCGAGGAGCAAACCATCGCGCCCCTCGACCACGGCGCAAGCCATCTCGAGCCGGACCGGTTTCTGGCGCGGCCGCGACACCGGAATCGCCGCCTGGCGGCCCGCGCGGCGGGCCGCACAGCCCGGCGCCAAGGGACAGCGGCGACAACGCGGCGCGTGCCTTCCACACACGGTGGCGCCGAGTTCCATCAGCGCCTGGTTGAAATCACCGGGCCGGTCGGCGGGGACGAGCGAGCCGGCAAGCGACCAGAGCTCGCGTCGCGTCTTCGCCTCGCCCAAGGCACCCTCCACCAGAAAGAGGCGCGACAGCACCCGGGCCGCGTTCCCGTCGACGCAGGGGACCTGCAGCGCGAACGCGATGCTTGCCACCGCACCAGCGGTGTAGGGGCCAAAGCCCGGCAGCCGGCACAGGGCCTCCCGCGATGCGGGAAGCCGCCCGTATCGAGCCAGGGCCTCCCGCGCCGCCGCCCGCAGGTGGCGCCCTCGCGCGTAGTACCCGAGCCCGCTCCACAGCGCCAGCACCTCCTCCTCACTCGCCTGCGCAAGCGCCTCGATGGAGGGAAAGCGCGAGAGAAAGCGACGGTAGTAGGGGATGACGACCGACACCTGCGTCTGTTGCAGCATCGCCTCGGCCAGCCAGACGCGGTACGGATCCGCCTCGCCTTGCGGGTAGCGCCACGGCAGTGCGCGATGACCCGCGTCCCACCAGGCAAGCAACCTCGCCTGCAATAGCCGGCACCTGGCAGGCGCGACGCCCGGGTCTTTTCGCCCTGCCGACGTTGCCCGGCGCGAGATCCGCCGTTCCGCGAGGCCTTCCGCCTCTCGTCTTGCGATCCTGGCCAGGTGCCGAAGCCTCCTCCGAGAAGAGCCCTATCTGACCCGCTTCTCGCACGCCTCCCAGTCGATGTTCTTGAAGAACGCGTCGACGTACTTGGCCCGCTCGGTGGCCTGATAGTCGCGCATGAATGCGTGCTCCCAGCCATCCATGACCAGAATGGGCGTGAAGCCGGCCGGGTTTCCATCGTTGTGAAGCGTGATCCAGTGGTTCGACAGCCATCCCGTGCTGGGGTCCTGGTACAGGCACGCCCAGCCGACGCCGGGCATCGTCGCAATGGAGCGGAAGTCGGACAGCCACATGTCGTACTTGCCGCCAAAGGACCCTTCGATGGCCTTCTTGAGCTTTCCGCCGGCGGGGGGCTCGGCCTGCGCGCCAGGCCGCAGGTTCCCGAAGTAGTACTCGTGCAAGATCATGCCGTTGTACTCGAAGCCGAGCCGCCGGGTCAGTTCGGCGAAGACCGGATCCGCCCCCGACGCCTTCCCCTCGCTGCAGATCGCAAACAGCTTCTCGGTGAGCGCGTTCGTTCGCTTGACGTAGCCAGCGTACAGCTTGAGGTGCTCCGCGATCTGGTTGTCGGAGATGGCGGAGAGCCCGCGCACCTTCGAGAAATCTCTCTCTGCGTACTTCTTCACGTCCGCCATGGAGTCTCCCTCCCGGCCTGTTGTGGCCCTTGGAGAATGGTGATGCGTGCCGCATTACCGGATTGGCTCGGGGGATCAAGTTTCAAATAGATGAGCTACCCCACCTGAGCGGCAACCGCCGTGCAGCGTGTTGGCCCCCTCTCGTGCGGTGCCACGCCAGTTCCCGACCAGCCGATCGCAAACGGTTCTGCGAGGTTCACGGTGGAGGAGAAGAGCCCTCCTGGCGCTCGAGCTCGCACCATCCTCGCGGCCAGGCCCCGCCATCAACTCCTCGCGTCTTCACCGAGTCACCCGACGCGCGCCTTGGATCTCGCCGGAAAGCCCGCGCCTCCAGGTGTCGGGAGGAACGGCGGCCCCCGAGCCTGTCGGACGCCCGGGGGAATGCGAAGCTCCGTTGAAGACAGGAGGCACGCGCGGTGCCTTGAGGTCGCTGCCTGGCCGGGTGCGCGGGCCCTTTGCCTCGGAGCGGGTCGCCCGTCGAAGAGGCCAGCGGCGAGGTTTGGGACGCTCGTTTCACAACGCGCCGCGGATGACCTCTTTCAGGGGATCAGCTCCGGCTCCCGTGGTGCGGTCCTGTCGAGTGGCAACTCGCGCCTTCGTTGCGCGAGGGCCACTCGCTCCTCGCCAATCCCCCCTGAAGCGCACCGACGGTGGCCTCGTGCGGCCTTGGCGATTTGCTGCACTTCACCCTGCGAGCAACTCTCCCCGCCGACCTCCCGGAGATGGCAGAGCTGGCCGGAGCAGCACGCGTCGCAACCGCGCCCTGCCGCTCAATTCCTGATCGGTGCTGCTCCGCCCGGGAGGTGCCGGTTGGTTCTAATGAGCGCGCAAGCGAGTGGACCAGGGACCCTTCGCCACCGTGCTCGTTGTTGGGTGGGTGCGCACGACCGCTCCGGCAGTCAGGTGCGGGCCTGTGCGTGCATGGACTCGACCCGCCGGATATCGAGACTGCCCGCCCGTCGCGTTAAGCTCGGGGCCGTGCGCCGGCTTCTTCTCTCGCTCGCTCTTGTTCTGGCCGCCCTCGCCGCTGCCCTGGGGGGCATATGGGCTCTCCTTCCCGATCCGTCCCCGTTGCTCACGAAGAACCCTCGAACCACCGCGGTCATCGAGCAGCGGCACCGGGAAGCCCGATCTGCCCACCGCTCGTTGCGCGTCCACCAGAGCTGGGTGGTCATGGCGCGCATCTCTCCCCGCCTCGTCGAGGCCGTCATCGCCTCCGAAGATGCCAGCTTCTTCGCCCACGGCCCATTCGACTGGCGCGAGATGCGCGCGGCCACGGCGGACAGCCTGCGCACGGGCCAGACGCTCCGCGGCGCCTCCACGCTCACGCAGCAGCTCGCGAAGAACCTGTGGCTCGGCACGGAGCGGACCACGTGGCGCAAGGTCAAGGAAGCCGTCCTGGCCTTGAAACTCGAACGAGCGATCCCCAAGAGACGAATCTTGACGCTTTACCTCAACGTCGCCGAGTGGGGCGACGGAGTCTTCGGCGCCGAGGCCGCTGCGCGCGCACACTTCGGAGTTGCCGCAGCCGATCTCTCCACCGCTCAGGCCGTCTTGCTCGCCGCCATGCTGCCCGCGCCACGCCGGACGGATCTCAACCGCCCTTCTCGCTGGCTGGCGCGTCGGTCGCGCCGCATCCTCGACCGGATGCTGGAAGGAGGGCGCCTCGCCGCCTCCGAACACGCCCATGCCAGCGCGGCGCTCGAGCGCGCTCTTGCCGGAGCCTCGGGCGAGGAGGAACCTCCAGAAGAGGACTGAGGGCCTCCTCCGCTTGCTCGCTCGCAGAGGGGCTCCTCCGTTTCTTCGAAGACGAACGCGGCGCGCTCGCCCGCGCCGCGATATGAGCGACCCCCACATAGCTGACCCTCGATGGCGCATGCGAGGTTCTCGCCATGAAGCTCCTCATGACCGGCGAAGCGGTCGGCGGCGTCCTCAGCTATGCCCTCGAGCTTGCGGGCGCGCTCGGGGCGCGAGGAATCGCCATCGCGCTCGCCTTGAAAGGCGCATTGAGCAGCGAGCAGTGGGCACAGGCGCGCCGCGTCCCCGGGCTCGAGATCTTCGAGAGCGCCGATCGACCGGAGTGGACGAGGGGAGCAGGAGAGGACCTGGCGCGATCCTCGACTTGGCTGCTCAACTTGGCTGACCTTCTTTCCCCCGATGTCATCCATCTCAACGACTACGCGCACGGAGAACTGCCGTTCGGCGCACCCACCGTGGTGGTGGCTCACTTCTGCATCTACTCATGGTGTGAGGCGGTGGAGCGACCCCCGCCGGACGGCTTCTCGCGATACGACCGCGCGGTCGCGCGCGGGCTCTCGGCGGCCGGCCTCGTCATCTCCTCGAGCCGCTCGATGGTCGCCTCGCTCGAGCGGCGCTATGGCCCGCTCCCGCGCGTCAAGGTGATCCCGCACGGACGTTCGAGCGAACGATTCGCTCCTCTCGAAAAGGAGCAGATGGTTCTGTGCGCCGGAACCCTCCCCGCCAGAAACATTGCGGCGCTCGACCGAGCCGCGGCAGGGCTCTCCTGGCCAGTGCTTCTCGCCGGCGGGGGGGAGCACCCCATCGGATCGCGGCGGCGACCGAGGGCGCGCCATGCCAGGGAGCTGGGCCGGCTCTCGCCCGAAGCCCTCTCCTGCCTCTATGGGCGGGCATCCATCTACGTGTTGCCGACTTGC
>Ga0335081_10002197_pt1 | contig 30634 bp, 28 predicted proteins | sample Lox_Sample_35_FD_206713 | JGI IMG/M metagenome (GOLD analysis project Ga0335081, IMG submission 206713) | Soil microbial communities from Loxahatchee National Wildlife Refuge, Florida, United States - Lox_Sample_3.5 | ecosystem: Environmental > Terrestrial > Soil > Wetlands | place: USA...
GCATACCTGTTCCAGGAGATTCCGGGCCAACTGACGACCCCGGGCCAACTGGCCGCATACCCGGGCTCCGGCACTGCTTTTAACACGCTCGCGAACATCAGCGCCCCCGACGGATTCTCATCGGTTATTGTCAAACCCGACGGGAGCGGATTCTATTTGGTTGGGACCGGCGGAATTCAGGCCGTGAATTCCAGCTTCCAAACCCCGGTGAGCGTGAGCCTCAGCGCGAGCGGTCTTGACCCCCAGGGACTGGCGCCCACGATCGCCTCCGCCACGCTGACGCCGAACGGTCAATATCTTCTGGTCGGCACCAGTGACCAGAACAACGACTTCTACCTGTACGTGATCAATACCAGCACAAACCAGGCAGTCGCCAGCAACAGTCTTCCCCTTCAGCTCGCCGGGATTCCTGGATACGCGCAGCCCGCCCAGAATCCCGCTTGCGCCGGCTGCTTCATCGCCGTCAGCCGCGACTCCTCGAACGCCTACATCATTGAAAATTCGATCAACGGCGGGAATACGACCATCGGTCAAATCAGCCTTTCAAGCTTCCAGAAGGTCGCTACGCTGAGCATAGGCGGGGCCGGAAATGCGCTGACGTTGTCCCCCGGCGGTCTCCTGTATTTTGTCGGCGGCAACCAGATCAAGGTGATCGACCCGGTGGCGTTCACCGTCACAGCCACGGTGCAACTTTCCGGATTCAACCCAGGTCCACTGGTGTTCTCGGCCGATGGAACCGCTGCGTACTCGATTCATCAGTACCCGCGCCTGGGCGGCTCGGCGTCGCTGCTTTCCTTCAATCCGTCGAACAACACAGTGAACTGGTATTCGCCTTCGGTAAGCCAGCAGGCAGCAGGCCCGCAGCTGTCCGGGGTCTACGTCGCGTCCGACAGCCAGGTCTTCGCGCTGGCAACGTCGCCGAACTCGGTCATCTCGCTGAACACGCTGTACGACGTTTCGCCCTCGACCGGAATCAACCTGACCAATCCGAGCCCGACGCTTACCAGCGCAATTTCCTCGGTCGCCGCCGTGAACGTCGAAGCCGCCGCGGTCTCGAACGAGGTACCGGCCGCGAGTTCCCTGTTCGTGCTGATCGCCAACGGGAACGAGCCGTATATTGACCGGATCAACCTCGCCATCAACCAGGTCGCGGTCGGCAATCTCGCCCCGGCGCTGAACGTTGGCAGCACCATGCAGACCGGCGACATTCCGGCGCAGGGGTCAGCCTCCAACTTCCTGACCTTCAATGTGAATCAGAGCGTCAACAATGGAAACACGTCGCTGCCTTTGATTGCACGCGCCATTTCCTCGAGCGGCCTGCCCGTCTACAACACCCAGGGCCAGTTCAGCGTCAACGGCGCGAGCGGCGTGGTGATCACTTCGCCGAACGTCACCAGCAACGCCGATGGGTACGTCCAGACTACGATCAGCATTCCCACGGGCGGAGCGACCTGTCCCAGCAACGTCTGTGTGGTCACGCTGAACCTGGGAGGCGGGAGCACCACATTCAATATCACCGTCCAGGGAGGCAGCAGCGGCGCCAGCGGTGCGAGCGGTGCCAGCGGCGCTAGCGGCGCCACCGGGGCCACGGGCAGCCAGTTCACCATCACCGGCGGCGATGGACAATTCGTCGAGTCCCTCCAAGTCGCCCTGGAGCCGCTTACGGTCCTGGTAACCGATACGAGCGGCAATCCGGTCTCCGGCATCGGCGTCACCTTCACGATTAGCGGAACCGGCGCCATCGGAAGCATGGGACAGTGCACCAGTGGAACCACCTGCGTTGCGACCACGGACAGCACCGGCACCGCGACGGCCTACTACGAAGCCGGTCCGGTCACGGCCGGGGGCTCGCAGGGCGATACTATTGTCGCCACCGCGACCGTCGGCAACAACAGCTACAACGCGACTTTCTACGAGACCAGCTATGTGGTCGAACAAGCCAAAGGTCCAACCATCCAGCTTCTGTCTCCGCTTCCCGGACAGTTCATACAGGTCAGCGCGGGTTCGCCCGCCACCAACGCCATCCAGGGGCAGGTACTGGATGTCGTTAATAACCCCGTGCAGAACGTCGGCATCCTCATCGCGCAGTTTGAAACCAATCCGCCTGTAGCCTCGCCTGCCGCGAGCTGCCAGGGCCAGCCGCTTTCCGATTCGACCGGCACGGTCACTTGTACCGTGGTAACAACTTGCGCCACGCAGCCGGGCAACTACCCCGTCACTATCGAAATCGGCGGCACCTTCGGCTACGACAGCGTCATCCAGGTGCTACCGCCGGGCAACGGCGCCACGACCGTGGCCGCTACTTCGGGCAATAACCAAAGCGGCACCGCCGGTCAAAAGGCGGCCCTCCCGCTGATCGCGACGGTCACCGGCTTCTGCGGCAACATCATCCAGGGAGCCCAACTCACCTGGACTGTCACCGCCGGGTCCGCGACGCTCGCGCAATCGAGCAGCACCACGAACCTGCTGGGACAAGCCTCCAATACGGTCACCTTCGGTTCCACCGCCGGTACGGTCAAGATCACCGCGACCGCCAGCACCGGAGGCACGGCCACGTTCACGCTGACCAACAACATCTCCGTCTCGGCGGTCACCAAGGTCAGCGGCGACGGTCAATCCGCGACCACCGGCCAAGCCTTCGCTCAACCACTGGTCGTCTCGGTGGTTGATAGCAACCAGAAGCCGGTCCCCAGCTTCGCAGTCAACTTTGCCGTGACCTCCGGCAGCGCCACCGTCAATCCCGGCTCCGCTACAACGGGATCCAACGGTCAGGCGCAGGCCACAGTCACTGCCGGGCCCAATGCCGGCAGTGTCGTGGTGACTGCGACGGCGGGCGGACTCTCGGCCACCTTCAACCTGACGGTCACGCCGCCCGGACCGAGTATCACGGCCATGAGCTTCGTCAACGCAGCGAGCAACGCTCCCGGACTGGTCGCTTGCGGACTCGGGGTGGTCACTGGCTCCGGCCTCGCGGCTTCCGTGCAGGGCGTCATCAACGGCTCCAATGGATTCGGACCGCTGCCCTACACTCTGTCCGGCGTCAGCATGACCATGAATGGGGTCAACGTGCCCATCCAGGCGGTGTCGAACCAGAATGGCGTGCAACAGGTCAACTTCCAGACGCCGTGCGAGCTCGCCGGAAGCAGCAGCGGAACGGTCGTGATTACCGTCAACAACGTTCCCACCACCATCACCGGCGTGCCCGTGCTCACCGCCCAACCGGGCATCTTCACCTACGCGGGACCGAACTCCACACCGTACGCGGTTGTGATCAGTGCGCAAAATGGCCAATACGTCACGCCGTCGAATCCGGCCGTGCGCGGCGGCATGTACTACGTCGTCCTCACCGGCCTCGGCCAGACCAGTCCCGCGATGGTCACCAACAACGTCAGCGCCGCCGGACAGACCGTCGCCTCGACCATGGTGGTGGGCGTCGGGAACTCGGGGGTCCCGGTCATCTCGGCCACGGCTTACCCGGATACCTTCGGCGCATACCTGGTCGAATTCCAGATTCCGGCGGACGCGACGCCGGGAACCAACGTTCCGTTCGCCGTCGCGGCCGATATCAACGGCTCGCTGGTGTTCGGGAATTCCACCTTCTTGCCCGCCGTTCAGTAAATCCACGGGGGCCGGCGGTCAACGCGCCGGCTCCCAACTTCCTCAGCTCAGTTTGCTGACCATCTGGAAAATCTGCTGGAGCGTCGCGCGATCATCGGCGGTGAACTGGCCGTCGGCTTCCTGCTGCTGCTCCTGCAAATCCGTCCGCACCACACTCACTCCCATTAATCCAGCCTGAAGCTGCTCGTTGGGCAGCAGATTGCGGGCCGGCATGGGCCGCGGCGGCCGGGTATCGTCCAGCCCGGTCGGCGCCGGCGGATCCGGAACCCACACCGGACCGCCGTTCTGCGTCTGCCATTGCCCCGGATATCCGACCCCGTTCGCGTTCATGCTGGCGATCAGCGCGCCGGCGTTCACCACGTTCCCGTTCAACGTGAAATCCCACATGCGCCGCGACTCGTCGGCCGGATAGATCACCGGAACGTATACGCGCGCGCCCTCGTCGAACAGCCCCGTTCCGCCGATCTGCTCCATCAGCGCCTGAGCGTCGGATTGGATGCTCAGGTACAGCGGGTTGATCACCGCGCCGCCGCTGGCGGCCTGCGTGGGCGCGATCACGTATGCCGGGTAGGTCACCGAGCCTGTCAGGTTCACCGTAGCGGCCTCCGCGGCGGGAATCACCATCTGTTGCAATCCCCAATTTCCGCTGGAATCCTGCCCGGCGATCTCGTAAACGGCCACGTTCGAAGCGCTCGACGTGTTCACGGTCGTATCGAACCAGGTTTTGGTCAGCCGCGTAGAATCCCAGGCCGGAGCCTGAACTCCGAAAGCGGCCAGGTAACTCTCGCGCGTATAACTGACGAACAAATCCAGATCGGCGATGCTGTATGAGATGGTGTCCGGTTGTGCCGGAACCACCGGCTGACTTACAGGCGTGCCCATGCGATCGAAGTTCTCCTCGCAGGAAGAATCGCACGCCGCGCCCAGGTGCGCGTTCCGGTGAAACCTCTAAGTCGCTGAGGATGCTCCCGCTTGATCCAGGATGTATGTTTGTGCATCGGCCGCGCTCACCAGCGGATCCGCCGCAAGATCCGTGCCGAGCGCGAAGGCAGTCGAAACCTGCACAGACCCGGCCGGGGGCTCGTTGGGATTGTACGGCGTCAGGCCCGGCTCGTCAAACCCGGGACCCTCCTCGAGCGTCGGCTGATTCAACGACGGCACCCACGTATACCCGTTCATCTCCCGGTGGATCATGACTGCCAGGGGATCTTGGCCGTCCACCATGATCTCCTGGTCGATCACGTAGCCTTGCGTCGCGAGCTGATCCGCGTAGGCCTGCCGCTGATCGTAAGGCATATATCGCAATTGCTGCACTGCAGCCGGCTGCTCGGCCCAGTACGCATCGGCTGGTGTCATGGTCGCCAGTTGCGCGGCGCTCAACGTCGTGCCGGAGGTCGAGCTCGACGACGATGATGTCGAGGCCGAAGCACTTGACGAAGACGGAGTCGCACTTGTGGCGCCCGCCGAGGGCGTCGTCAAGTTGCCTGTTCCACCTTCCTGGGTCACCGTGATCGTGAACTGGTTCCCGCTTGGACCTTGTCCCGTTTCGATATTGATGTCATATTGGGACCCGTTTCCGGACTGCTGAAGCACGCCCTCGATCGCGTCCGCGAGTTGCTCGGCGAAAGCGGAATTGCCGGTAGACGCGGTCTGCGTCTGCGGCTGCGTGTTTGTCAATGAGTTAAGCGCGTTGGTGCTGGTCAGGCCGTGGATCGAATGAAGCATGCGTTGTCGCCTCCGCGTAGCCGGAGTGCAACTCCGCGGCCACTACTTCGCGAAGGTAACCACGATCGGAAAAGTCTGGCCAAACGGCTGATCGATTACTTCCACCTTCACCTGCTTCGGCGGCGGCTGTTTGCCGGGAACATAGTGCAGCACGATAGGGACGTCTTCGCCCCCTTTCAGGGCATTCTTGGCGACCTTTGCCGTGAATCCCTCCACCTGGGACGCGATGTTGACATAAACCATCACGCCGCCTGCCTGCCCGTTGTGAAAAATCACCTGTTCGCTGGACTCTCGCGACGCATCCAGCGATACTGCTGATTTATCGACGCTCGATTTCTTGAGAATCGACTGCGCGCGGGAATTCATCGCGTCCGGACTCAGGTCCGGCAGCTTTCCTTCGGTGCTTGCTGGCGGCGGCGCCGACGGGCCCATGGGAGTCGCCGGCACACTCGCAGGGTCCACGTACCACATCCACTTTCCGTCCTCGATCTTCCAGGTAGTGCTGATGGGTTGTTCGATCAGGGTCGCTGGAAACTGCCCGATTTGCACCATGTGCTTGGCATTCACCATCACGGTCGCCCGGGTGAACTTGTCGGAATACTCGATTTTGCCGATGGTGAAGGACTCGAAGCGATTCTTGCCGCGAGCGAAATAATAATCCTTGGTGTCCTCGGCCACCAGAGCTTCGGCCTTGCGAAATTCCCCGGTGACGGCATACCCGAAAAACTCATGCACGCGCGCGCGCAACGCCTGATCCACTTCGGGCGGAGGATCGCCCTGCGCGAACACGCAGCATGTGGAGCACAACACGAGCACAGTCAGACAACGCATTCCTGATCTCCTGACGCGATTAGTATCAGCGTAACATTGCGCGCCGCTGCGCCGCGAGCGCGTGACGTTTCCGCCGCGCGAACTCTTGCTGGCTGGCAAATCGCTTGTGCGCACGGACCAGATTGGCTCTGCGAAACTTCAGCCGTTTCTTGGTGTTTGCTGCCGGTCTGGTGGCGGGCGCGGGTGGATTGTACCTGAGTGTCCACGCCCGCGTGATTCCCATCGTCCTCGCCGATGTCGATGCTCAGCCTTCTCCAACTCCCTCGACCGCTGCGAAGCCGAGGGTGGTGGAGATCCGCGTCGCCGATGACGACCTGCGCGCCCTTCTGCGGCGGCAATTGATCCTGCCCATCGGCGGCTTCGATCCCGCGCTTCTTCACGACACTTTTTCCACACCGCGTCCGGGGCACCAGGCGCATGAGGCGATCGATATCCCGGCGCGACGCGGCACACCGATTCACGCCGCAGACGACGGAGTGATCGCGCTGCTCGCCGTAACTCGACGCGCCGGCATTTCCATCTATCAGCTCGATCCCAGCGGCGTCTACTGCTACTTCTATGCGCACCTGGACCGCTATGTAAACCATCGCCGCGCCGGAAGGCGCGTCAAGCGCGGCGACGTCATCGGATTCGTGGGATCCACCCGCGACGCGCGCACGAGCGGACCGCATCTGCACTTCTCCATTACCCGCGTGATTTCCGGCTGGCGGTGGTGGGACGGTGCGCCCATCAATCCCTACCCCGTGTTTGCCGGCATCAGCTGCAATGATAGCGACCCGGACAACTGAACGGCTCCCCAGCAAAGTGTTTCAGGAATTTATCGCGCCGGCTTGCACGGTGTCGCGGTCATGAACCGGAAAAATGTTCTTCCCCGCGCGAGGAATTACACGAAAGCGCTCCGCGGTGGGCGACGCAGCGTTACTTCCATCCGCGGGCCGCGGCGCAATTCGCGTGCCGGATTTGATCGCTGGCGCCACAATCGATTGCATGAGAAATTTCCATATTGCCAAGGCGCTCGACCTGATGACCGAATGGACCGCGCGCCACACCGGCCTGGCGCGATGAGTTTATTTGTACGCCGCGATGCCCGTGACGCGCTCGCCGATCACCAGCGTGTGGATGTGGTCGGTTCCTTCGTAGGTCTTGACCGTTTCCAGATTGCACAGATGGCGCATGATGGGATATTCGTCCATGATGCCGTTGCCGCCCAGCAGGTCCCGCGCCGAGCGCGCGCAGTCGAGCGCCATCCGCACGTTGTTGCGCTTCAGCATCGAAATATGCGCCGGCTCGATCTTGCGCTGGTCCTTCAGACGTCCGGCGTGCAGCGCGAGCAACTGCGCTTTGGTGATCTCGGTGATCATGTCGGCCAGTTTTTCCTGCACCAGCTGATGCGACGCGATGGGCTTGTCGTCGAACTGCTTGCGCAGCACCGAATAGCTCCGCGCCGTCTCATAGCAATCCATCGCCGCGCCGATCACGCCCCAGCCGATCCCGTAGCGCGCCTGGGAGAGGCACCCCAGCGGCCCTTTTAGCCCCTTGGCGCCGGGCAGCATCGCGTTTTCGGGAACGCGGCAGTCGCTGAGCGACAGGCTCGCCGTCACCGACGCGCGCATCGACAATTTTCCGTGCAGCTCGCTCGCAGTGAATCCCGGGGTGCCTTTTTCGACCAGGAATCCGCGAATCCCGTCGTCGGTTCGCGCCCAGACGATCGCCACATCGGCGACGGACCCGTTGGTAATCCACGTCTTCTCGCCGTTAATCACCCAGCACGAGCCCTGCTTCACGGCGCGCGTCAGCATCCCCGCCGGATTCGATCCGAAACCCGGCTCGGTCAACCCGAAGCAGCCCAGCGCTTCGCCCGATTGCAGCCGTGGCAGCCAGCGCTTTTTGTGCTCCTCGCTGCCGTAGGTCAGGATGGGGTACATCACCAGGGCGCCCTGAACGCTGGCGAAGCTGCGCAGCCCGGAATCGCCGCGCTCCAGCTCCTGCATGAGCAATCCGTATTCGACGTTGCTCATCCCCGCGCAGCCATAGCCTTCGAGATTGGCTCCAAAAATTCCCAGGCGGCCCATCTCCGGGACCAATTCCATGGGAAAACGCGCGTCGCGAAAGGATTCGCGGATCACCGGCGCGACGCGCTCGTCGACAAACTGCCGCGCCGTCTGCCGCACCATCAATTCCTGTTCGCTGAACTGGGAATCGATCAGAAGATAGTCCACGCCGGGGAATCGAGCCATGAGTTTTTCATTTTACCAGCGTTCACAAGCAGCGCCCGGCTTTGCCCGGACCCCAGAAAATGGGAGAATCGACCCATGCGGCTACCAACGGCAAGTGTGATCTTCTTTGCAACCGTCGCCTCCGCTATTCCGGCAGCGGCGCAACCGGCGCCTTCGCCGTATGCGCATATGGCTCCGCTCGAACAATATCTGATGTCCGATCGGAACGCGGAGATCGCGCTGGCCAAATCCGCCGCTCCCAAATCGATTTCCGATCAAGCCGAAGTCCTGGTCCTTAGCCGCCAGGGTTACGAAACTGCTGTGAAAGGCACAAACGGGTTCGTATGCATCGTGGAGCGCTCGTGGACCGCGAGCATCGACGATCCGGGATTCTGGAATGCCAAGAAACGAGGTCCCCTGTGTCTCAATCCGCCGGCTGTCAGATCGTATCTGCCGCTGACCATCGCCAAGACCAAATTCGTTCTGGCAGGGAAATCCAGAACCGAAATCGGCGATTCGATCAAAGCCGCCCTGGCCAAGCGGGAACTGCCTGCGATTGAACCCGGCGCCATGTGCTACATGCTTTCGAAAGACGGCTATCTGGACGATAACGCCGGGCCCTGGCACCCTCACCTGATGTTCTTCGTTCCGTTGACGGATGCGAAATCATGGGGCGCCGGCCTGCCGGGCTCTCCAATCCTCGCATCCGACTCAAGTTCGGATCGCCTGACCACCTTTATGGTCCTCGTCGACAAGTGGTCGGACGGCAGCGCTGATTCGCCGACCAACCACCACTGAGGTCGGCTACTTTTTGCGGAGATAGATGCTCCCGTTGAACGTCACCAGCTGGATCTCCGGACCGCCCCCGTTGATGGAGCCGTACACGGTCCGGTCGATGCGAATGTGGCGACGGCCGTGCTCGCTCTGATCGTCCACCTTCGGCGCGTGCCCGCCCTCGACCTTCACGTCGAAATCGCTCCAGATTTCGCCGTTGTCCGTGCGCATTCTCAAATTCGCCTTGGTATCGGCGGGCAGAGTCACGTCCACGGTCCCGTTCAGCGAAGAAAAGCTCATGCTCTTGTTGGGCGTCACCTTATCGAGCGACACCTGCACCTTCCCGTTGGTTGAGCTCGCCACCACGGATCCGGAAACGTCGGTGATCACCACTGACCCGTTGGTATTGTCCGCCTCCACGTCACCGCTGACGCCCTCCACCGAAATTCTTCCGCCGTTCACGGTCTTCAGCTTCAGCGACGTCTGCACCGGAACCTGTATCGTGATGTTGGTGGACTGAATCACGCCGCCGCGAACGGTGATGGTGTTATCGTTTTCGGTAATGTCCATGCCGCCGGGCTGATCGATGCGATGCATCCCGTCGTGACGGTCCGAGCGCGAGCTCACGTGGCTGCCTTCGATGATCGCGTCGTTGCCGTTGTACCCGCGCACCGTGATGCTGCCCTGAATCTGGTTCACCACCAGCACCCGCGGACGGTTCGGATTGCTGAACGGCACCGTCACGCGATTCTCCGTATCCTGCGCCAGTGCCAGCGTGCAGACCGCGGCGCCCGCCAGCCAAATCATTGTTGTTTTTTTCGTTTTCATACTCACTTGTCCCGATTTCTGATCAATACCTGTCCATTCAACGTCTCGAAACTCAACTCCGGTCCTCCGCTTCCGGCGCGTGAGGTGGTGGCCCGCCGGCTCGACCACACCAGCTTCCCGCCGCGCTGCTCCGGCTCCGCGGCCAGGGTCGTTACCGGAAAATCAGTGTACACCCCGCCATTGAAGGTCTTCATTTTTAAATCCGCGTTCAACCCGGAGCGGAACGCCACGTCGAGAGTCCCGTTCACCGATCGAAACGACGTCGCGCCCGGCGGATTCCGGGCGAAGGTCACCTTTACGTCTCCGTTCACGGTGTGCACCTTCCCCGATCCCTCCACGTCGCGCATCTCGATCCCGCCGTTCACGTTGCTCAGATTGAAATCGCCCGAGGTTCCCTGGACGAAAATCCGCGACCCGTTCACGTCGTGCAGCTCGAGTGCGATATTTTTCGGCACGCGCACCTTGAACGCATATCGAAACTCATACAGCTGATGGCCCTCGAAACGAGTCGAGTTGTCGGCGCAATGGCAGCGGAACGGGCCGTCGACCGTCAGCTCGACCAGGCCACCCTCGCGCCGCTCGGCGAGCGAAATCTCCTTGCGCGCGATCGCCAGCCGGTCATTGGAACGCGCACTTAGCGTCTTCTCAATGTCCATCTCCACATTTCCGCCCGATTGCGCCGTCACCTCGATATCGCCGCTGATGTTATCGATGATCAGCTCATGCACTCCAGCGTAGGAGCGATGCTCCGTGGAACGATCCTCGATCTGCGCGGATGCGATCGCCGCGCATAAAACGAGCAGCGCGGTTTTCATTTGAGCTTCTCCATCGCGACGGTCGCGTGCTGCCGGACGGCCTGGTTGATCTGCGGATCGGCGGCGATTTTGGCCAGCTCGGGCCGCGCTTCGGTCTCATGCAGGTCCACCAGCAGATCGATCAGCGCGATCTGCACCAGCGGCTGATCCTGCTTGTGGAGGGATTGCATCACGGCGGTGCGCATCACCGGGCTCGCGCCGAAAGCGCGCAGCGCGTCCACGGCCGCAAGGCGAACGTTCACGTTGGGATCCGTGTTCACCGTCGCCAGCAGCGCGGAGAGCACCTGCGTGTCCGAGGAAGGCACCTGGTAGGCGTAGCTCACGCCGCGCAATCTATCGCCGGCCGACTGCTGCTGCAATAAGGACAGCGCCACCATCTGACGCATATTGCTCACCTCCCCTCGAAGCTGCGCCAGCTCCGAATTTTCCGGCGCATCCGGAACCGGTTTCGCCGCTCCCGGCCGCATTTGGTATCCCGTTCCGAGGCCGATCACCAGCAGCGCGAAGCTGATCGCCATCTGCCAGGCTGGCTGCGCGGGCCACAGCGCCATCAGGCGCTGCCGCAGCGATCGCTTCGGCGCCGATTCCATCCCCTGGCGGAATGCCGCGAGCGAATCGTAGAATCGCGCCCGCACGTTCGGCCCCGGCTCTTCGGCCGGAATCAGCGCGAGGTCTCTCCACAGCGCGCCCAATTGCTCGGCGTCCTTCCGGCACGCTTCGCACCCGGCGATGTGCGCCTCAAACGCGATCTCGTCGTTTTCGCCGAGCGAGCGGCTCCAGTATTCCGCAAGTAGCGCCTTGCTCTGTTCGCAATTCATGCCGATTTCTCCTTGGCCAGTGCGAAATAAATCTGTTCGAGCGCGCGCATCGCCCGGAACACCCGCACCTTGACCGTCCCTACTTCGCATCCCAGAATCCCCGCGATCTCGTCGTACTTCAGATCGTTAAAGCGGCTGAGCACCAGGATCTCGCGCTTGTCCGACGGCAGGCGTTCGAGCGCGCGCTTGAGCAGCGCCACGTCCTGGCCCTTCGCCGCGATCTCCTCCGGCCCCGGCGCATCGCTTGCCGGCTCCGGCCGGCGCTCGTCGAATTCGTCGATTCCCACCACTTCCGCCTTCCGCTTCTGCGCCTGGTCGACGTTGGCGTTGCGCGCGATCTGGTACATCCACGCCGTGAACGGCTGCTTGGGATCGTAACTCGCGCGGTATCGCAGCATGCGAAAAAACACGTCCTGCACCAGGTCTTCCGATAACTCCCGGTTGCGGTTCATCGAGACGAAGTAACGGAACAGCGCGCGATGATGGCGCTCGAAGAGCACGGCCATTTTGGCAACTTCGCCGCTGCCAACTTGCGCCATCACCGCGTTGTCAGTCGCGTTCACGATCTCGTAAGTGGATACCGGCTGGACTCGAAAAGGTTACGTCGATGCTACGATGGACGCGAATGCTCCTGCCCCTGGTTTGGGCCGCCGCGGCCGTCGCGGGTTGCCTGTACGCTCTTCACCAGAATATCCCCTGGAGCATTACGTTTAAAGCGCTTCCCGCCTTTCTCCTGGAAGCGACATTCCTGTATGTTCTGGGGGTCGAGCGCGTCCGGGCCCGCTTCGAAAAGCTCCCGGCCGTAGCGATCGCGCTGGCGCTGGTCGCCGCCGCGCTTGCCCCGTATAGTGAAGTCGCGCTGGTGTTCGGCGCGTTCCACTGGCGCGCATTCTTTTTGATCGCCGGATTGGCCGCAGCCGCGTCTTTTTGGTACGTGCTGCTGCCGCGCCGGCCGGCTTCCGATCTTGTGTTCCTTGTCTTCGTCGCCGTTGTCTGGTTGTCGCGCATTCTGTATTCGCTCTACCCGCGACCCTATCCGCGGCTGCCGCTCGAAGTTCTGGCGCAGGTGATGTGGTTTCGCACCGGCCTGTTCGCGATGGTCAGCATCCGCCGCCCGCCCGGCGTCGGCTTCGGATTCTGGCCCAAGCCGCGCGAATGGAAGATCGGCGCGCTGTATTTTCTCGCGTTTGCTCCGCTCGCCGCAGTCCTGGCGTGGAGCATTCATTTCGGAACCTTGCGGCTTCCTTCGCCAACGCCCTGGACTTCCTTCATGGCGGTCGCGACCTTCTTCGGCTCCTTGTGGGTGCTGGCGCTCGGCGAGGAATTTTTCTTTCGCGGGCTCCTGCAGCAGTGGATGAGCGCCTGGCTGCACAGCGAATGGGCCGGTCTGGCCGCCGCGTCCATTGTTTTCGCTTTCGCGCACCTGTGGTTTCGCGCGTTCCCCAACTGGCGCATGGCAGCGATGGCGCTGCTGCTGGGGATCTGCTGCGGGCTCGCGTTCCGGCAAACGCGCGGCATCCGCGCGCCGATAGTCACCCATGCCCTGGTGGTCACGGTCTGGCGGATGTTTTTCTACTGAAAAAGTTTTGGCCGTGAATGAACGTGAATAGGATTGATGTTCATTCACGTTTATTAACCGCTGGAAAGCAGTCCGCGACCCTATAATGGGGTTTGATTGAGCGCGCGATCCGTTCCACAAACACCGGCGCCCTCGCGGGAACCCGAATCGCCTAGGCGCGCCGATCGCTCCTATTCGATCTTGTGCGGTTTCGTTCTGGCGATCTTCGCCGCCCTGATGGCGTACTCGCAGACGCGCGCCTTCGTGTGGGATGAAGGCTTTCATCTGCTGGCCGCGAGGCTGATCCGCGAAGGGAAGCGCCCGTACCTGGATTTCTGTTTCCCGCAGACCCCGCTCAACGCCTACGTCAACGCGGCGTGGATGTCGCTGTTCGGCGAGGGCTGGCGCTCCGCCCACGTGCTCGCGACCATTTTTCTGGCGCTGGGCATTTTTCTTGCCGCCGATTTCGTCTTTCGCCGCTTTCCCGTGCCCGCGTGGAAACTGCCGGCGGCGATGTTTACCGCGGTGCTGACCGTCTCGGTTTTTGACGTGGTCGCGTTCGGAACGGTCGCGCAGGCGTATGCGATCTGCCTGGCTCTGATTGTCGTGGCTTTCCGGCTGACGTGCGTCGCCATGCGGAAGGGAAGCATCGCCGTGATCTTTTCCGCGGGATTGTGCGCGGGCGCGGCGGCTGCCTGCTCGATGCTCACCGCCGCCGCAGTGGTCGCGATTCTGGCCTGGTGCGTGGTCGAAAACAGGACCGCTCGATGGAGAACCGCTGCAACGTTTCTGGCCGGCGCCGTGATTCCGTGGACCCCCGTGCTGTGGCTGTTCCGGGAAGGTCCCCGCCAGGTCTGGTTCAACGTGGTGCAGTATCAGGCGCTGTACCGGCGGGTGAACTGGGGCGACGTGACTCCGCACGATGCGGAGGTATTTCTGGGCGTGACGGAATCGCCGGCGGCGCTCCTGCTGATTCTGCTGGGCGCGGCGGGCGTTTACTTCGTGGCGCGGCGCGGCGACCGGCTCGTGCGGTCGGAATATTTTCTTTGCGCTGCGATCGCGCTGGCGACCTCGGCCGAGCTGCTGACCGCGCGTCCCACCTTCGACCGTTATTTTCTGCTGACGGTCCCGTTTTTCGCAATTCCCGCGGCGGAGGGACTGTACATCGCCGGGTCGCGATTATATCGCGGCGACCGTCCCTGGCGCATCGCCGGCGCTGCCGCGGCGCTCGCGGTCCTCGGCTTGACCAATCAGCTCTTTGGGGATCGTGACGCGATCAAGTGGGGGCAGATGCAGAAAGTCGCCGTGCAGGTGGAAAAAGTGACGCCGCCGGGAGCGACTCTGTTCGCCGATGAGCTCACTTATTTCCTCACCCGCCGTCCGCCGCCCGAGGGAATGGAATTTTCCTACGGCCACAAGCTCGAGCTTCCGGCGGCACAGGCGCAATCACTGCATCTTTTGCCGGAATCGAAGCTCGACCAGATGGTCCGCGCAAAACGGTTCGCGACTTTTGAAAGCTGCGACGAGGATGACATGGACCGCGTGAAAGCCGATTCTTTATACGCCGATCATGCGGATTTCGATACGTGTAAGGTGTACTGGAATCTGAAATAAGCGGCTAAACTTGAATTGATGCCGCCCACCAAATCCCTCCTGCGTCCCGGAACCGAAGTCCTGACCCGCGGATTCGACCCCAGCCTTTCGGTCGGCTCGGCGCGGCCCGCTGTGTTTCGCAGCTCTACTTACGTTTTTTCCAGTCCCGAAGCGGCCGAGCGCGCTTTCGATATCATGGCCGGCCGCGCCACGCCCGAGCCCGGCGAAAAAATCGACTTGGTTTATTCGCGCTTCAACCACCCCAACGCCGAGATTCTGGAAGACCAGATCGTGCCGCTCGAAGCCGGAGCGCAGGCCGCGCTCATCTTCAATTCCGGCATGGCCGCCATCGTGACGGCGCTGTTCGCCTTTCTCCGGCCCGGCGATACCGTCGTCTACACCGTCCCCATCTACGGCGGGACGCAAAAACTCATCGAGAATTTCCTTTCGGCCTGGGGAGTCAGCGGAATCGCCGTTCACGCGGGACAGAGCGAAAGAATCGACGACGTCATCCGCGCCGCGAAAAATGTCCGCGTGATCCTTGTGGAAACTCCCGCCAACCCCACGCTCATCATGACGGATATCGAGCGCTGCGCCTGCACCGCCGCCGCGGCGCACGGCTCCGACCGTCCGCTGATCATCGTGGATAACACGCTGCTCGGCCCCGCTTTCCAGCATCCCTTGCAGCTCGGCGCGGACCTGGTCGTTTACTCCGCCACAAAATATCTCTCCGGCTTCAGCGACCTGATCGGCGGCGTGGTTCTTGCGAGCGACCGCGCGCTCATTCAGAAAGTCCGCGCCCTGCGCGGCCTGTTCGGCAACATCCTCCAGCCCGACGAATGCTGGATGCTCGACAGCCGCCTGCCCACCGTCGGCCTGCGCATGAATCGCCAGAGCAAGAACGCGCAGCAAATCGCCGAGCGTCTCGCGCGCCATCCCAAAATCGCGCGCGTGCTGTATCCGTCGCTGTTCGACGACCCTGAGCAGATCCGGATTCGCCTGAAGCAGACTGATTTTCCCGGCGCGATGTTCTCGCTCGATCTGCACGAAGGCAAGAAGGCGGCGTTCGAATTCCTGCGTAATTTGAAGCTCGCCCGCAACGCCGTCTCGCTAGGCGGGGTCGAAACGCTGGTCTGCCATCCCAAGACCACCACGCACTCCGGGTTCACCGAGGAGCAGTTCGCCGAAGCCGGCGTCACCGACGGCCTGGTCCGCGTCTCGGTCGGAATCGAGGACTGGCGCGACCTTCTCGCCGACTTCGAGCAGGCCCTGGATGCGGTTTAGAATAGGCCACGCACCGCACACGAATGAACACGAATTTGGTTCGCTTTCGTTCGTGGCTAAAACGCTATTCTGAAAAGGATGCGCACTTTGCTCTTCCTTATCCCCGCTATCTGTTTCGCCCAACACTTCACCGGCTTCGATCCCGCCGCTCTGGACCGCTCCGCCGACCCCTGCAACAACTTCTATCAGTACGCCTGCGGCGCGTGGATGTCCGCCAATCCTATTCCGGCCGACCGCGCCAGTTGGGGCCGCTTCGACGAATTGCAGGAACACAACCGAGTCATCCTGCATAACATTCTCGAAACTGCCATGGCCGACAAGTCCGGCCGCACCGGTGTTGACCGCGAGATCGGCGACTACTACGCCGCCTGCATGGACCAGAGCACCATCGACGCGCGCGGCCTCGCCGCCATCAAAAATCAGCTCGACCGCATTGACGCGATGTCCAATAAGGGCGACATCACGGCCGTGGTCGCGTCCTTGTACCGCGCCGGCTCCGAGAGCTTCTTCCGTTTCACCTCCTCGCAGGACCCCAAGGATTCCGTTCACATGATCGGCGATCTGGACCAGGGTGGCCTGGAGCTCCCCGACCGCGACTATTACCTCAAAACCGACCAGAAATCCGTCGAATTACGCGAAAAATACGTGGCTCATGTGGTCCGATTGTTCGAGCTTCTCGGAAACTCGCCGGGCGTCGCGCAAAACCGCGCCAATGCTGTGATGGCCGTCGAAACCGCGCTCGCCAAGGGCTCTCTCGACGTAGTTTCGCGGCGCGATCCCAACAAGATGTATCACAAGCTCGGCGTCAAGGAGCTCGTCTCACTCGGCCCGGCGTTCGACTGGCCGAATTTCTTCATCGCCGCCGGCTCGCCCTCTTTCGACAGTCTCAACGTCGATGTTCCCGCGTTCATCGAAGCCATGAACTCGGTGCTCAACTCGACATCGCTCGATGATCTGAAATCCTATCTCACGGCTACGCTCGCGACCGACCTTTCAAGCGAGCTTCCCACGCGCTTCCAGCAGGAAAATTTCGACTTCTTCCGAAAAACGCTCTCCGGCGCGAAGGAAATTGAGGCGCGCTGGAAGCGCTGCGTGGATGAAGTGGATCGCAACCTCCCCGACGCGCTCGGCCGGAAATTCGTCGAAAAAACATTGGGCGAAGAAGGCCAGCGCCGCACGGCGCAGATGGTCGCCGCTATTGAGAAATCGATGCAGGCCGATCTCAATGCCATCGATTGGATGAGCCCCGAAACCAAGCGGCAGGCGCTGATCAAACTCCACGCCGTCGCCAACAAAATCGGGACCAAGCAGAACTGGGTCGATTATTCGAGCGTCACCATCGCCCGCAACGACGCCCTCGGCAACCTGGAGCGGACCAACGAATTCGAGCTGCATCGCCAGCTTTCGAAAATCGGGAAGCCCGTGGACAAAACCGATTGGGACATGAGCCAGCCCACCGTCAACGCCTACTACGATCCGCAGCAGAACGACATCAATTTTCCCGCCGGCATTCTACAGCCGCCTTTCTGGGACAACAAGCTTGACGACGCCGTGAACTATGGCGCCATCGGCGCGGTGATCGGCCACGAACTCACCCACGCCTTCGACGATGAAGGCCGCCAGTTCGACGCCGAGGGCAACCTCCGCGACTGGTGGACTCCCGCGGACGCGAAGGCTTTCACCGAGCGCGCCCAATGCCTGGTGAAGGAATATTCGAACTTCGATGCCGTCGACGACGTGAAGGTCAATGGCGAGTTGACGCTCGGCGAAAACACCGCGGATAACGGCGGCCTGCGCCTCGCCTACATGGCGCTCTTGGATACGCTCGCCGGAAAAAACCCGCCCAAGCGCGACGGCTTTACTGCCCAGCAGCGCCTGTTCTTGGGCTGGGCGCAGATCTGGTGCCAGAATCGGACCGACGAAAGCGCCCGCGTCCGCGCGCAGGTCGATCCCCACTCGCCCGGGAAGGATCGCGTGAATGGCGTTGTGTCCAACATGCCCGAGTTCCAGCAGGCGTTCGCCTGCCACACCGGACAGGTGATGGTCCGCTATCCCGCGTGCCGCGTATGGTGAGTCCGTCATCCGGCGGCATAATGGAAGTTTTTCACGAAACCGGCGCGTATTTAAAAGGTCATTTCCGTCTCACCAGCGGGCTCCATTCCAGCGAATATCTGCAATGCGCGCTGGTTTTGCAGCATCCCGACATCGCCGAGCGATTGGGCCGCGAGCTCGCCGCCAAACTCCCGCGCGCCGCGCTGGTTGCCTCGCCTGCCATCGGAGGACTCATCATCGGCCACGAGGTCGCCCGCGCCGCCGGAGCGCGCTTCATCTTCACCGAGCGCGATCCGGAAGGCCGCATGTCCCTCCGCCGGGGCTTTACCGTGACGCCCGGTGAAACTGCGATCGTGATCGAAGATGTCGTCACCACCGGCGGCAGCACCAAAGAGGTGATCGAGCTTCTTCGCGCCGCGGGCGCTAACGTCCTCGCCGCCGGCTCCATCATCGACCGCAGCGGAGGCCGCGCCGATCTCGGCATCCCGCGCGTCGCCCTCGCGACGCTCGACGCTGTCGCCTGGACTGCCGACGATTGCCCGCTCTGCCGCGCGGGTCTGCCGGTGGAAAAACCGGGCTCACGCAAAACGTGAGAAAAATCCGTATCACCGTCGCCTACGACGGGACCGATTTCCACGGCTGGCAAGTCCAGCCCGGTCTGCGGACCATTCAATCCGAGCTTGAGCGCGTCCTCTCCGAAATCGAAAAGGGTCCCGTGCACGTCGCCGGCTCGGGGCGCACGGATGCCGGCGTTCACGCGCTCGCTCAGGTCGCTGCGTTCACGCTCTCGAATCCGATTCCGGTCGACAATCTCCGCCGCGCCATGAACCGGCTGCTCCCTCGCGACATCCGCGTCCTTGACGCCGACGTCGCTCCGGAGAATTTTCGTCCGCGCTACGATGCGATTTCGAAAATCTACGAGTATCGCATCCTCCGCTCAGAAATCTGTTCACCTTTCGAACGCCGTTACGTGTATCACCATCCTTATCCGCTCGATGAAAGCGGAATGATCCAGCTCGCGCCTATGCTCGAAGGGACGCACGATTTTTCTGCTTTCGCCGCCTCGGACGATCGCGACGAGCTCGGCCACTCGAAAGTCCGCACCATTTACTGTTCGCGCTTGGCTCGTGAAGGCGACCGCCTGATCTATCGCGTCCGCGGCAGCGGATTTTTGAAGCACATGGTGCGAAATATCGTGGGAGTTTTGCTTGAAGTTGGAAAAGCAAACCTGGCGTGTCACGATATCGAAGCGCGCCTGCGCCCCAACTGCAAAATTCCACCCGGCCCGACCGCTCCCGCGCGCGGATTATTTCTCCTATCCGTCGAATATGTTTCTGGAAAAATGAACGATCCGGCAGTTAAACCAGATCCGCCAGCCGCTGGATGAGCACTTCCTCTTCCTCGGCGAGGACCGTGCGCAGATCGAGCACCAGCCGGTCGTCTTCTATTCTGGCGATCACCGGAGGGTCGCCCAGACGGAGTGCGCGCTCGTGCACGGCCGCATCGCCGGGAACAGCCAGAAGCCACGTCGGAAGGGTTTGATCGGGAGTCGATCCTCCGCCGGCGACGCCCTGTCCCTGTACGATGTCGAGCGCGGGAACTCGAGAACGGATCCGTTCGGTGCGCTCGCGGATTCGTTCTGCGCTCATGCGGATCATGTGGAGAGCGGGAATCGCGTCCCAGTTTTCAAACACCAGGTGGCGCAGCGCTGTTTCGAGCGCTTGCGTAATCAATTTGTCCAACCGCAGCGCGCGGAACAGCGGGTTCCGCCGCAGCCGTGCGATCGATTCCGCATCGCCCGTGATCAGTCCCGCCTGCGGACCGCCCAGCAGCTTGTCGCCGCTGAAGGAGACCACGTTCACACCCGCTTCCAAACTTTGGGAGACGCGCGGCTCGCGAATTCCGTATGCGCTCAAGTCCGCGATGCAGCCGCTGCCCAGATCTTCATAGAGCGGCAGCGCGCGCTCGCGCGCCAGCGCGGCCAGCTCGTCCAGCCCCGGCTTGGAAGTGAATCCCTGGATATGAAAATTGCTGGGATGCACGCGCATCAGCAGACGCGTGCGCGGGCCGATGGCGTCGCGATAGTCCTCGATGCGCGTGCGATTGGTGGTGCCCACCTCGCGCAGCTCCGCTCCGGACGCCGCCATGATATCGGGAATGCGAAAGCCGTCGCCGATCTCGATCAGCTCTCCGCGGCTGACGATAGTCTCGCCGCCGCGGGACAGCTCGTGCAGCGTCAGCAGCACGGCCGCGGCATTGTTGTTCACCGCGATTCCCGGTTTCCCGGCCAGTCGTTCGATCAATCCGGAAACGTGGGCGTCACGCTTGCCGCGCCGCCCGCGCGCGAGATCGTATTCGAGATTCGAGTAGCCTTCGAGAGGCGCAAACTTCACGCCCGGCGCCCGGCCCAGGTTGGTGTGCAGGATCACGCCGGTCGCATTGATCACACGTGTCAGCGACGGCCGCGCCAGCGTGTGAAGATTCGCGCGGACGCGCTCCTGGGCGCTCGCCGGATCAACGTCGATTCCCGCGCGCAGGTCCGCGCGCATTTGTGCCAGCACGCGGCGGGTCTCCGCAACCAGCAGCGCGCGCGGAGCAGCGGCGTCGCTTAAACAAGCGATGAGCTCATCGACCGAAGGAAGCTCGCGCAGCCGTGCCTGCATGGCAGTTTCCATGGTAACCCGCGCGAAACTCACTTCCGCGCCCGAGGATGGGCGCGGTCATAGACGGCCATCAAATCCGTCAACGAAACCTTGGTGTACTTCTGCGTGGTCGCCAGGCGCGCGTGGCCGAGCAGCTCCTGAATCGAGCGCAGATCCGCGCCGTCGGACAACAGATGCGTGGCGAAGGCGTGGCGAAGACTGTGCGGGTGCAGCGACACATCGCCCGAAATCAACCGCGCGTAGAGTCTCACGATGCCGCGCGCGCCGCGATCCGTGAGCCGCGCGCCATGATGATTCAGCAGCAGCGCCCGCTCGCCCTCGCGCGTTTGGCGTACTTCGAGATACCGGTCTAGCGCTGACGCGGCCTTTGACCCATACGGCGCCTGCCGCTCCTTGCGGCCTTTTCCGCGCACGCGAATCCAGCGGCCCGCGCGATCGAAATCCTCGAGATTGAGCCCCACCAGTTCGCTGATGCGCAGTCCGCAGCCGTACAGCAGCTCGAACAGCAGCAGGTCGCGCTCGGGATGCGGGCGTTCGATCTTTCCCGCGCCCACCGCGTCGATCAGCGTGTTGGTCTGCTCGGCCGTGGGAACCACGGGAACGCGCTGCGGAGCTTTCGGCGTCCGAACCAGGCGCGCTGCGTTCGTTTGAATCAGGCCCTCGCGCAGCATGAAGCGAAACAGCGCGCGCACTGCCGCGAGTTTTCTGCGAATGGTGATCACGCTCAGCCCGCGATCGTAAAGATCACTCATCCATTCGCGCAGCTCGAGCGCTCCGATCGCCGTCGGCGCAACGGGATCTCCCACCGAAAAAGAGTCCGCGAACTGCTCGAGATCCGCAGCGTAGTTGCGAATCGTGTGGGGCGAAGCGTTTTCGCGCGCGAGCGAGGCGAGATATCTCTCGATCGCCGCCCCGAGCGGTTGATTTTCAGGCATGCGCGTAACAATATTGCTCGAAAGCGTCCAACGCGCGCCGACAAATCTCGGCGTGCCGCAACTTCCGGTCGCGCGGCGGATGATCGAGCTTCGGCAGCAGGTCGAAGGTGATGTTGGCGGGCTGATAATTCACGGGGTCGGCTCCCGAAACATACGCACACAGCGATCCGATCGCGGTTTCTCGCGGAAACACCCGCGGCGATTCCCCTCGCGCGAGAGCAACTGCCGCGCGGCCCGCGGCGAGTCCCGTGGCGATCGATTCGACGTAACCTTCCACGCCCGAAATCTGTCCGGCGAAAAAAATCTTCGCGTTGGCGCGCAGATTGAGCGCGGGAGCGAGCAGCGCCGGAGCATTGATGTAGGTGTTGCGATGCACCTGGCCAAAGCGCAGGAATTCGGCGCGCTCCAGGCCGGGGATCATGCGCAGCACGCGAGCCTGCTCTCCGAAACGCATGTGATTCTGAAATCCGACCAGGTTATAACTTCCGGCGCGCGCGTTCTCCTGGCGAAGCTGCACCACCGCCCAGGGGCGCTTCCCGGTGCGCGGGTCGACCAGCCCCATCGGCTTCATGGGACCGAACCTCAGCGTGTCACGGCCGCGCCGCGCCAGCTCTTCGATGGGCAGGCACGCTTCGAAGTAGCGCGCCCGGTCCTGCTCGATGTGCGCGGGGACTCTTTCGGCCGCGAGAAGCGCATCGACGAATGCTTCATATTGATCGCGATCGAGCGGGCAGTTCAGATAGTCGTCGGTCCCGTCGAGCGATTTCCCGTAGCGCGACGCACGGAACGCAATCGATGGATCGATCGAATCGGCCTCGATAATGGGACTGATGCTGTCGTAGAAGAACAGCCGGTCCGAGCCGGTGGTCCGACCGATTTCGTCGGCGAGCGCGCCGGAAGTGAGCGGGCCGCTGGCGATGATCCAGATTTTTTCAGGATCGAGCGTCGTAATCTCTTCGCGCATCAGCCCGATCATCGGTTCATTTTCGATGGCGCGGGTGATTTCGGCCGAAAATTGTTCGCGATCGACGGTCAGCGCGTGTCCGGCCGGAACGCGTGTGCGTGCGGCGATTTCGAGGAGCAGCGATCCGGACCTGCGCAGCTCTTCCTTGAGCAGCCACGGCGCGGTGTTTTCCTGCTCGCTCTTGAGCGAGTTGCTGCACACCAACTCGGCCAGTGTCGAGGTCTTGTGCGCCGGAGTTTCGCGCCTCGGCCGCATTTCATATAAGACGGCGCGCACGCCCGCCCGCGCGATCTGCCACGCCGCCTCGCACCCGGCGAGTCCTCCGCCGACCACATGTACTTCCTTCGCCATTCCTTCTATTATGAGCGTATGTAAATAACCGGCGATCCGGTACGTCTGTCAAACGAGAGGCGAAGCATGGACAACTCCCCGGGGCCCATCAGCGCGTCCGAGCGGATTCTGTACATCGACATTCTGCGCGGCATGGCGCTGTTCGGAATTCTCGCTGCCAACATGCGCGGATTCGACGCACCGGCGAGCGTGTACGGCAACATCAAGATTTTGTTCCATGGCCGCGCCGACATGATCGCGCAGGCCTTCAACGATATTTTCATCCAGGGCAAGTTCGTCACGCTGTTTTCCTTCCTGTTCGGCCTGGGATTCGCGGTGCAGCTTTCACGAGCCGAGGCGCGCGGAGCGAAGTTCATGTCGTTTTACCCGCGGCGGCTGGCCGCGCTGGCGCTGTTCGGTTTGATTCACGGGCTGCTGATCTGGTGGGGCGATATTCTGCTGGCCTACGCGCTTGCAGGAACATTACTGTTGCTACTGCGCAACCGCTCCCAGAAGACTCTGCTGTGGTCGGCCGGAAGCATCTTCTGCCTCCCCGTGCTAGTCATGACCGGGCTCGCGATCGCCGGGTTCCTGGGTCACGGGCCGTTCCGTGCGCAGCCGGTCAAGCCGCCGGACATGGCCAAGATCAACAGCGTGATCACGATCTATTCGCACGGCAGCGTCCCGCAAATTCTCCGGGAAAATCTCGTGATCTGGAAACAGCAGCTCTCTGACACGTCCTTCGGCTTCTACGCGGTGTCTTTGTTCCTGCTGGGGATGTGGGTGTGGCGCAGCGGGATCGTCAACCGGCTGGACGAATATAAACCCGTGCTGATGCGCGTGTGCGCGTGGTGTATTCCGGTGGGACTGGCGCTGAACACGTTCGTGACGCTCGCCAATCTGCGTCCGCCCACCGGGAAGCCGACGCTGATCGGCTACTTCGCGGCGGTTTTGGATCTGCCGGCGGCGCACATCCTGAGCGCCGGATATGCGGCAGGTCTCGCGGTCCTGATTCAGAATCCAGCGTGGCGCAGGCGGCTGACTCCGTTCGCCGCGGTCGGGCGCATGGCGCTGACGAACTATCTCGCAGAGTCGGTGCTGTGCACGGTTTTCTTCTACAACTACACAACGGGTCTCTACGGTCGCGTGGGACCGGCGGTCGACCTGATTCCGACGGTGGTTCTCTACGGCTCTCAAGTGCTGTTCAGCAACTGGTGGCTGGCGCGGTATCGATTCGGTCCGATGGAATGGCTATGGCGCGGGATGACCTACGGAAAGCTTCCGACGATGCGCAAGCAGCCGGAAGTGGTCGCCTTGCCGCTGGCCGACGCCGCTGCAGGCGGTGAAGGCTAGCCGCAGATTCAAATTCTATTCGCGTGAATCTGTGGCTATTTTTCTTTGTACTCCCCGAATACCCCACGCAGGGCATCGGAAATTTCGCCGACCGTCGCCGACGCCGCGCATGCATCAAGAATTCGCGGCATCAGGTTTTCCGACCCGCGCGCGGCGCTCTCCAGCGCTTTCAACGCCGCGGTCACTTCGTCAGCCGATCGTGACGCGCGCATTTCACGCAACCGCTCCACCTGCTGGCGTTCGATTTCCGGGTCGATGCGAAACGTCGCCGGAGGATTCTCTTCCTCCTGCCGGAATTTGTTCACGCCCACCACGATCGTTTCGCCGCGCTCGACCGATTGTTGGTACGCATACGCCGCATTCTGAATCTCGGATTGAATGAATCCGGTTTCGATGGCCGCAAGCGTCCCACCCATCGCGTCGATGCGATCGAGGTAGTCGCGCGCGCCGCGCTCGATTTCGTCCGTCAGGTTCTCCAGATACTCGCTGCCGCCCAAAGGATCAGCGACATTGGTGACGCCGGTCTCCTTCGCGATGATCTGCTGCGTGCGCAGCGCCAGGCGCGCGGACTCTTCGGTAGGAAGCGACAGCGCCTCATCACGCCCGTTGGTGTGCAGCGACTGCGTTCCACCCAGCACCGCCGCCATCGCCTGCAACGCCGTGCGCACGACGTTCACGTCGGGCTGTTGCGCGGTCAGCGACGATCCGGCGGTCTGCGTATGGAAGCGCAGCATCATCGATTTCGGATTCTTCGCGCTGAAGCGCTCCTTCATAATGTGCGCATACAGCCGCCGCGCCGCGCGATATTTCGCGATCTCTTCCAGAAAATTGTTATGCGCGTTGAAAAAGAACGAAAGCCGCGGCGCGAACGCGTCCACATCGAGCCCCACATCGACCGCGGCCTGAATATATGCGATCGCGTCGGCCAGGGTGAAGGCGACCTCCTGGGTAGCGGTCGAGCCGGCCTCGCGAATGTGATAACCGCTGATCGAAATCGTGTTCCATTCGGGCAGCTCGCGGCCGGCCCAGGCGAACAGGTCGGTGATGATGCGCATCGCCGGCCGCGGCGGATAAATGTAGGTGCCGCGCGCGATGTACTCTTTCAAAATGTCGTTCTGCACGGTGCCCGAAAGTTTGCGCACGTCGGCGCCCTGGCGTTTCGCCACCAGCACGTACAGCCCCAGCAGAATCGACGCCGTCGAGTTGATGGTCATCGACGTGGTGATCTCCTCCAGGCGGATTCCGTCGAGCAGCCGCTCCATGTCGTGAATCGAGCAGATCGCGACGCCCACGCGGCCCACTTCGCCGGCGGCCAGGGAATGGTCCGAATCCATGCCCATCTGCGTGGGCAGGTCGAAGGCGACGGAAAGTCCGGTGATGCCCTGCGAAAGGAGGTAACGGTAACGGCGGTTGCTCTCCTCGGCCGTGCCGAAGCCGGCGTACTGGCGCATGGTCCAGGTGCGGCCGCGATACATGTCGGGGTAGATGCCGCGCGTGAAGGGGAACTTTCCGGGGAGCTCGGAATTCACGATCGCTCGACCCTCCGGGCGCGCAAGAAGGAACTGATCGCGAAAAACAGCATCACGCCGATAAAAATGCCGGATAGCACGATGCGAAAAACATTATCCCCATCGCCCGTGAAGTGCCGCACGTTCTTGACAAGCTGTGGCGCCGCACCTACGGCCAGGACGACGAAGATGAATCCAATCAACTGGTTCCACAGAATGCGCAGGGGCCGGATCACGCCGGGCAGCGTCTGCACCATCATCCGGTAAATCGCGCCGCCCGTGCCCTTACGCATGGCTGTATACTCATGCTAACAAACTGCGCTGCGGAACCCTGGAAAATCTGCCGATACTAGGGTTGGAAACCACATCGACCCAGCTTGCATCAGGTGATATGCTGAAGGTGGTCGTAGGCGGGCCAGGTGCTTTTGAACGGGGGAAGCCCCCGAAGGCGGAAAGGAACCACTTGGAAGATCGACTAAAAGAACTCATGCAGGAATTGGGCAACGCGATCAACGAATCGCTGTCGGATTCCGATCGCATTGCGGCCGCCATCGGAGAGATCAAGCGCGCGGGATACGACGTGTTCCTCGTGCTCGAAGCCACTATCGGGTTCAACAAGCGCGAAGACGCCGAAGAAGCCGAGGAAGGCGAAACCATCGATTTGGGGAACGCGCAGCCGGAGGCGCCGCGGCGCAAGGTCGGCAAGATCAAGCTGACTTCGCAGGATCAGAAATTCCTGCGGGCCCTCAAAATCGCGATCGACGACGAAGGACGCTAAGTCTTCGTCAGTTCTTTTTCCTGAAAAACGGGATGCCGTTGCGGTATTCCGCAAAATCCACCGCATCGCCGATTTGCACGCGAGGACCGTCGATCCGGCCGGTCAGCCGGCCGCCGTGGTCGAGCGTGATGATCGCGAGCTGATACGGAGCGTCGGCGACGAACTGCTCCGGCGCCGCGTGGATCACTGTTTCGGTGTAAACGTTGCCCGGTCCCGGGTTGTCCATCACGCGACTCCCAGAATCGTGACCACCGCGGTCGCACCGCTTCCGCCCAGGTTCTGCGCCAGGCCCAGCGAATGCCGCGCGATCTGCCGCTCGCCCGCTTCCCCGCGAATCTGCATCACCACGTCGCAGATCTGGCCGACGCCGGTCGCGCCCACCGGATGTCCCTTCGCCTTCAGACCGCCCGATGTGTTCACGGGCCGCGGTCCATTCAGCGCCGTGCATCCCTGCTGCACGTAGGGACCGCCTTCGCCTTTCTTCACGAACCCGAGATCTTCCGTCGCGATGATCTCCGCGATGGTGAAGCAGTCGTGCACCTCGGCGAACTGGATCTCGTTGGGCGAAACGCCTGCCATTTTGTACGCCTTGTCGGCCGCGGTCCGCACCGCGCGGAAGGTGGTGATGTCGTCTTTTTGATCGAGCGCGACCTGGTCCGAGGTCTGTGCGATGCCCAGAATCTTCACCGGCTTGCCGGTGAACTCCGAAGCGCGCTCCAGCGGCGCGATCAGCACCGCGGCCGCGCCGTCGCTGATCAGAGAACAATCGTAGACGGTGAGTGGGTCGGCGATGGGCTTTCCAGCGAGCGCCTGCTCGATGGTGATCACTTTTCGCATGTGCGCCTGCGGATTCTTGGCACCGTTCAAGTGATTTTTAACCGCTACGGCTGCCATTTGCTCGCGGGTGGTCCCGTATTGGTACATGTGGCGCCGCGCGATCATAGCGAACAGCGCCGGGAACGTTGCCCCCGCGCGTCCTTCGCCGCACATGTCGCCCGCGCCAGCGAGGATTTCAGTGACTTTCGGGGTCGGCTGCGAGGTCATTTTCTCGACTCCGCCGACCAGCACCACGTCGTATAACCCGGCTCCCACAGCCGAGACTGCGTGAAACAGCGCAGAGCCGCTCGAGGCGCAAGCGGCCTCGAAACGCGTCGCGGGAACTCCCGTAATTCCCATCGCGCCAGCTATATAAGGCGCAAGGTGATTCTGGCCGACGAAGGAGGGCCCGGCAAAATTTCCCAGGTAAAAAGCCTCCACTTTTGATGGACTTACGTTTGCATCTTGCATGCACTTCTGGCCCGCTTCGACGGCCAGTGAGCGCAGATCGCGGTCCGGGAACGCTCCGAATGCGGTTTTGCCGATGCCAATTACGGCCACAGGTCTCATATACTGTTTAGAATACCGCGCGTGGTCGATAGATTCACATGCACGTTTGAGGGAGCCGAGGCGTCAATGAGTTTTAGATGGCGACTGCTGCTATATCCGCTCTCGAGCGTTGGCGAGGTGGCATGAGCGAGGCTCCCGGCTCGACCGGTTTCGACGCGACGTCGCTATCTTCCGATCAGCAGACGCGGTTTGTCAACGAGAACCTGCGGCGCGTGTTCCTGCTGATCTATCGCATCGTAGGTAACGTTCCGGATGCGCAGGACCTGACCCAGGAAGCCTTCATCAAAGCGCTCCAGCGGCAGGACCAGTTGAAGGATCTGGACAAGGCGGCGCACTGGCTGTCGCGGATCGCCAGCAACACCGCCATCGATTTTTTGCGCCGCGCCGGGCGCGTGAACTTTTCGGACCTGGAAGACCTGCCCGAGCCGGTCGCCAAGTCGCGCGAGGAGAGCCCTGAAGAGTTGCTGCTGCGGGCGGAGCGGCGCGAGTACCTGGAGGGCGGCCTGGGCGTGCTGACGGACCGGGAGCGCACGGCCCTGCTGCTGCGCGACGTGGAAGATCTGCCGGCCGAAGAAGTCGCCGCGCGCCTGAACTGCTCCAAGGCGACGGTGCGCTCGCACATCGCCAACGGGCGGGTGAAGCTGCGGCGCTATTTCGAAAGGCGGAAGTCATGACGGCGCACGTTTCCGAGATCGACCTGGCGCTCGCCGCTTCGGGCGACCTGAGCTTGTGGCGCGCCGCGATGATGCGCCTGCACGTGGCCGGGTGCGAACGCTGCCGGAAAGCGGCGGAGGAGTTTCGTGCCGATCGCCGGCGTGTTCGCCAGATCGCGTCCGAGCTGCCCGCGGGGCTCGATTGGGATCGTGTGGCGGCGGAGATGACCGCCAATATTCACCTGGGGCTCGCGGCGGGCGAGTGTGTCGCGCCGCGGCGCAAGAAATCGGCGGTGACACTGAGCTGGAGGCCCGCGGCGGTGATGGCGGGGGTCGCCGTGCTGCTGGCTACCGGATGGTGGCTCAATATGCCGCACGACGCGACGGTCGCGCTGGGACGCGCCCTCAGCTCGGTGGTGCACGGCCGGACCATGGCGCCGGCGCCCGCCGAGGAGCCCGGCATGGTGGTGAATGCGGACGAAAAAGGCGTCGAGTTGCGCGAAAACGGAGGCAGCCTGGGAATTTCCGAAGGCTCCGCGCCTCCGCTGGCGGTCACGGTGAGCGTGCCGGGATCGGCCAGCGCGCGATATGTGGATGGGGACACCGGGCAGGTGACCATCACGAGCGTCTATGCGCAGTAGCATCGCCATCTTCGTTCTGGCGTGTTTTGCTGCGGACGGCCAGAGCCTAAGCCGCAAAGTGGATTTCCCCGCCGATTCGCCGGTGGCGCTGGTCTCCGACGATTGGGGCGATTCGAGCGCCAATGCGCGCGGCGGCGCGTTCTTTCTGGACGTGCATGCCTCGCTTTCGCTGCGCAACGTCAGCCAGAAGCGTGTGCGCGGCATCACGCTGTCGGTTTCGGCGCAGGATATCGCGCCGGGCGGCAAAGGGTCGGTCTCCATTCCCAGCCTGGACGCGGCTCCGGGCGACGTTTTCCCGGTGCGCATCGATCTGCGGCTGCTGCGCCCCATCGGATCGAACGCCGCGGTCGAGGTGAAGCTGGACGGAATCCTGTTCGACGATCTGAGCTTTTACGGTCCCGACGTCCTGCATTCGCATCGCAGAATGGCGCTGTGGGAGCTGGAGGCGCGGCGCGATCGCCAGTATTTCAAGAAGCTGCTCGAAACTGCCGGCCGCGACGGGTTGCAGAAGGGAATCATCGAGAGCCTCGCGCGCCAGGCGGACCGCGCGCAGCCCGGAGTGCAGATGGCCCGCGGCCGTTCGACCAACGCTGATCCGGAGCGCGACGTGGCGTTCGCGTTGCTGGAGATCCCCGAAGCGCCGGTCCAGCCGACCTCGGGAACGGCCAAGATCGCCGGCAACGAAGCCCACGCGCCGCATTTCGAGATCCACAACCGCGGCGACCGGCCGGTACGCTACCTGGAAATCGACTGGGTGATCAAGGACCGGCAGGGCCGCGAATTCCTGGCCGCGTCGATGCCCGCCGACGTGAGTGTGGCGCCGGGCCGCTCGGGCGAAGTGGTGGAAGATGCGGCGCTGCGCTTCACCGCGCCGGTCGAGAGCATGAGCGCGTTTGTGTCCACCGTCGGATTCGCCGACGGCTCCTACTGGATTCCCACGCGTGCTTCGCTCAGTGACGCACGCCTGCGCAAGCTGATCGCGCCGTCGCCTGAGGAGCAGCGGCTCACGCAAATTTATCTCAAGAAGGGTTTGCCGGGGCTGATCGAAGAGCTGAAGAAGTTCTGAGCAAGCTGCCGACCAACGCGCGGCATGAATGCCGCGCCTCAACGCTGGCGCAACGAGGCGCGACAGTGATGGAGCGCGTTGGTCGCCGATTACTTCTTGCGACGCGGCGGCTTGGTCAGATCCGATCCTTCCGGCGGCAGTGAAAACAGATCGTCGGCCAGATCCGTGTTGATCTTCACGGTTTCCGAAAAAATCTCATAGACCTTCTCGCCGTTGCGCTCGCGATGGATCTGCTGCGGCCACAT
>Ga0335081_10002198_pt1 | contig 30625 bp, 26 predicted proteins | sample Lox_Sample_35_FD_206713 | JGI IMG/M metagenome (GOLD analysis project Ga0335081, IMG submission 206713) | Soil microbial communities from Loxahatchee National Wildlife Refuge, Florida, United States - Lox_Sample_3.5 | ecosystem: Environmental > Terrestrial > Soil > Wetlands | place: USA...
AGACGAAGAACACCGGCAGCAGCAACGTCACAACGAAGTCGTCGATCCGGCGCGTGATCTCCTCGCTGAGCCGCGCGTGGCGCGGCATGACGATGCCCATTATGAACGCGCCGAAGATGAACGCGAGGTTGATTTCCTCCGTCACGTACGCCGACAGCAGGACGCCCACGATGATCCCGGCGAACCACGCGCCCGGGATTCGTCCGACCTCGTCAAAGGCCGTCGCCATGCGGGCGACGATCCGCCGCACGAGCAGCACCATGACCAGGATGTAGACGGTCGCCTCGGCGATCGTCTTGAGGACGTCACCGAACGTGCCGGATACCGCGATCGTGGTGGCGAGTGCGATCAGGAACCACGCCGTGACGTCGTCGATCGCGGCGCAGGCGATCGTCAGCGCGCCCACCGGGCGTTTGATCATGCGTCGCTCGGCGAGGATCCTCGCGAGCACCGGGAACGCCGTGATCGACATCGCCACGCCCATGAACAGCGCGAACGCGACGAACTTCTTGTCCGGCCCGATGAGCTTGTACAGCGGGAGCGCGACCGCGATGCCGAGCAGCAGCGGCACGGCGACGCTCGCGTTTGAAATCGCCGCGGCCCGGGCGACCTTGCCCTTGAGCTGACCGCGGTCGACCTCGAGCCCGACGAGGAACATGTAGAAGATCAGCCCGAGATTGGCCACGACCCCGAGTGCGGGCAGGACGTCACTCGGGAAGAACGTCGCTTGGAGATTCGGCGAGATCGCGCCAAGGAGCGAGGGCCCGAGCGCGAGTCCGGCGATCACCTCGCCCATCACTCGCGGCTCTCCCAACCTCACGGCCAGGACCCCGAACAGGCGGGCCACGATCAGCACGATCGCAATCGAGAGGAACACCGCGGCTACGAGCTTGTTGAAGTCAGCGCGCTGCTTGGTCGCGGTGAACCTCTCGCCGGCTGGCGACAGCCCCGACGGAGTGGTCAGCGCCGGCTTGGCCGACGTGGCGGTCGAGGAGACCGGCGTGGCGACGTTCAGGGGGATCGCCGTGACGTTCTGGAGTTGAAGGTCGTTGGCCGTCGCGGTCATACGCGCGGTGCCGCCCCTCACGCATTTGACGTCGCCGGACACCCCGCTCGTCTTGGTCGAGTACGTGATCGGTCCGAGGTTCTTGCCCGCCGAGGAGTAGAGCGTCGCCATCGAGCCCTTCCCGTGAATCGAGAACGAGCTCCCGAAGCACGTCGAGGCGGGAGACAGCGCGTACGTTCCCTGGATGTTCTTCGGCGTCCGCGGCGCGGAGGCGCCCGGGGGCGGCGGAGCGGACTTGAACGCGGCCGCGAACGGGCGGCCGCCGAGCGTGCCGACGATCGAAGCCTTGGCCCCGGGGGTGGCGATCGCGTCGAGCTTGAGCGACCCGCCTCCCGAGACGCAGTCGACGGTTCCGGTCAGGCGGTGCGAGTTCCTGGGGAGAGTCCTGGCGTCCAGCCTGAGCTGGCCGCCCAACGTATTCTGGTTGTTGGTGAAGTTGACGAACTGCCCGGACTGGAGGACGTTGAACGAAGGCCCGGTGGCGGCTACCTGCGTCGGCGCAGTCGGCGGCAGCGGAATGCCGCCGGCCGGCTTCGGCACCGGTCCTATGCACGGGCTGGCCGCGGACACGGCGTAGCCGCCCGCGATCGACGGCTGGGCCTTCTCGTTGCCGCCCCTGTCGATCACGAAGATGACGACCGCCAACCCGATGACGGCCAGGATCGCGTAGAAGGTGATCAGGCGCCTCGCCAGCTGACCGCGCGGCATTTCCTTCACTCCCGACATCTACGCCCCCTCGTGGCTCGCTGGTCTCTGTTCAGCCGGCCGGCGCAGCGCCCGCCTCAGCCCGGTCGCGCGGGAAAGTAGCCGATCGGAAGCGAGCGTACATCCGGCACGTGCCATCGAACTACATCCGTAAAGTGCCGCAATCCTTCTCCGGAGGGAGGCGCAAGCCTAAAGCCCGAGCATCGACGCGATCCGGACCCTCTGGGTCTCGTTCGTGCCGGAGTAGATCGGGGCGCCGATGGCGTCGCGCAGGCCCTTCTCGAGCCCGTACTCGCGCGTGTAGCCGCGCGCGCCGAAGATCTGAATGGCCGACAGCGCTGAGGCCACGTTCGCCTCGCTCGTGATCAGCTTGGCCATCGAGATCTCGGTGGTCACGCTCCGTCCCTTGGCGAACCTGCGGGCCGTGTCGTAGAGGTGCTTGCGTGAGTTCTCCAGGCCGATCTTCATGTCGACGATCTTGCCGGCGATGTACTGGTTGGTGCCGATCGGCCGGCCGAACGCCTGGCGCTCCTTGGCGTATTTGATGCAGCGCTCCATCCGCTCCTGCATCTCGCCCACCATCATCATGAAGATGCACAGGATCTCGTAGTTCATGACGTGCTCGAGGATGAAGAATCCCGAGCCGGGCTTGCCGAGCATGTTCGCCTTGGGCACGCGACAATCGCGGAACTCGAGCTCGCAGAACGGGCACGTGTTCAGACCAAGCTTCTCGATCGGCTCCCCCACATGGAAACCGGGTGTGTCCGTCGGCACCAGGAAGGCGGTGATCCCGGCGGCCCCGCCCTCGCTTCCGGTCTTGGCGTAGACGGTGATGATGTCGGCGAGCGGGCCGCTCGTGATCCAGATCTTCTTGCCGTCGAGGATGTAGTCGTCGCCGTCCTCGGTGGCGGTGGTGATCATCGCGGTCGCGTCCGAGCCGGCGTTCGGCTCGGAGATCGCGTGGGCGCTGATGATCTCGCCGTCGATCAGACGCGACAGGTAGCGCTCCTTGAGCTCGTCGGAGCCGAACTTCTGCAGCGGAATGGCCGCGCTGACGACCTGTGTCGCCAGCGCAAACAGCAGACCGGTGTCGCGGCATCCGTAACCGAGGTTCTCGAGCACGTAGACGAGCGTCAGCACGTCCTGGCCGTAACCGCCCCACTCCGGGTCGAACGGGATCCGCAGCACTCCGGAGTCGCGGATCAGCTGCCACTTCTCCCGGTTGAACCGGTCCGCGGCGTCATCCTCGAGGTAACCGGCGTTGAGCGCGTCGAAATGCTGGTTCAGCCCTTTCCTGAGCGCCTTCTGCTCGTCGGTCCATTCGCCGGTTGGGGCGGTCAGTGCCATCCTCTCTCCTAACGGCTAGTAAACGGATGAGTGAATGCCCGACTCCGTGAGCCGGTGCGCCTCGTCACCGGTCAGTGCGGGCGTGAACATGCAAACGAGCCGTAGGTCCTCGTCGTCGGAGGCGACCAGGTCGTGACAGTCATGCTCGTTGAGCGAGTAGATCGTCCCCGGCACGATCGCGTGCTCGGTGCCGTCCATCTCGACGACCTTGCCGCTGCCCTCGATGCAATAGCACGACTCGAGATGGTTCTTGTACTCCAGGCGCGACGTGGTCCCCTTGCGGACGATCGTATCCGTGACGGTGTAACCCAGACCATCGGCCTCGAGCAAAAACCGCCGGCTCAGGCCGTTACCCCACTCCACCGTCTTCACCTCGTCCAGCTTGCGTACGATCATGTATGGCCCCTTGTTGTTGATTTGACCTGCGACTCTGGGATTTCGGATCCGCCCACCCGCGGGCGCGCACCCAAATCCACGAGTAATCCCTGGAAGTCTTCGACCACGTCTCGCCCGGCGTCGCGAGCCGCTGTCACCCGCGCGACGCACGTGCTGCCGACGATCGCGGCATCGGCGCCGACGGCTCCGAGACCGTCGATGTGGCTCTTGTCTTTGACCCCGAACCCGACCGCGATCGGCACGTCGGTGTGCTCGCGCAGACGCTCCATCACGGGGATGAGCGCGCTGTGGTCCGGCGGCCCGACCGTGCCGCTTCGTCCGTAGGCGGCGACCAGGTAGATATAGGCCGACCCGTGCTCCGCGGCCTCGTCAAGCACGGCGGACTCCGACGTGGCGTAGCAGGTGGTGACGATCGGTAGATCGACCGCCCCCGCGGCCTCGTAGTACTCCGGCTTCAGCCGTGGGGGCAGGCCGTGGACTAGCAGCCCGTCGGCCCTGGCCGCCTGCACGCGTTCGAGGAACTCGCGCATCGGCGTGCCCTTGATCGAGTAGCTCCAGTCGGCGAGGAGCGCGATCTTCAGATGGCTCAGGTCGGGGCGGATGTCGTGCACGAAATCGAGTACGGCGTCGCGGTCGATCCCGTCCTCGAGGGCACGACTCGCGGACGCGCGGATCACCGGGCCGTCGCTGGCTGAGTTCGGAAACGGGATCGCGAGCTCGAGGCAGTCGACCTTGGCCTCGTCGAGCATCAGGACGAGCTCACGGAAGGTCGCGAGCGGTGGATCGCCCGCGTTCAGGAACAGCGCCAGTCCGGGCCGTCCGGGTTGGCGGTCGGCGAAGAAGCTCATGCCTTGGCAGCTACCTGGCCGTGCTCGCGCATCCGCTCGATCAGCCGCGCCGGCACGCCGGCGTTCATGCTGTCGGCGGCCAGCTCCAGCGCGGTCGGCCAGTCCGGCGCGACCTCGCAGTTGATTGCCAGCGCCGCGGCGTTCAGCTTGATGCTCTCGATTGCCCCTGGCGGACCGTCGCCCCCGATCAGGCCGAGGAAATGATCGACGGTCTGCTCGAGGTCGCTGACCGGGAGCAGGTCTTCGAACGGCCGCGCACTCAGGCCGAGCTCGGCCGGCCGGAGCACGAACTCCTCGCCCCGCGCGCTGTCGTACACGTGGCAATCGACGACGCTCATGAGCTCATCGACGCCCACGTCGTTCCAGACCACCCAGTAGTCCTTGCTCGGGTCCTCGGACACGAGCCCGCGGAACGTGGGGAGCACGCTGTGATCCGACACCCCCGTGATCTGCAGAGACACCGGCACCTCGGCCAGGAACGGCCCGATGAGGTTGAAGAACCGGCCCACCGTCTTCATGTCAAAGGGCAGGATCTGGCGGGCCAGCATCCGGAGCTCTTTCGGGTACACGAACGGCCCGGCGCAGGCCATCCCGAAGGTGTCGAGCATCTCTTCGGTCTGCTCGTAGGAGGTGGTCTGCCGGATGCCCAGCCGATCGAGCAGATCGACCGAGCCCGTCCGGCTGGCGTAGGCGCGCGACCCGGTCTTGATCACCCGCGCGCCCATCGCCGCGGCCACGAATGCCGACGCGGTTGACAGGTTGAACGTGCTCGGCCCGCCGCCGGTCCCGACGATGTTGACCGTGCGGCGCGGCGGCGGGTCGGGACGGGGGTTGCGCTCCTTGAGCGAGCTGAGCAGCGTGCCCACCGACACTCCGTCGGGCATCCGGGTGGTCAGCGATGCCAGCACCGCGAGCGCCTCGCCCGGGTGCAGACTCTTGGCGCCGAGGCGGTCCCAGAAGTCGCCCCACACCGCTTCGGAGATGGGGTAGCGCTGGGTGACCAGCGCGGCGAGCGCTTCTGAGGGGGTCTTACTCGGCATGCGCCGGGTCGCGTGCCTGATCCACGTAGGCCTTGATTGCGGCCACGGTACGGAAGCTGTCGGGTCCGAGGTCGGAGTCATCGACGCCGATGTCGAACTCGTCCTCGAGCCAGGCCACGACCTTGAGCAGGCCGAGGCTGTCCACGACCCCGCCGGTCAACAGGTCGTAGTCGTCCTCGAGATCCTCGACCGGAACATCCGGCATGAACTCCTCGACGATGAACGTCTTGATCTTCGTGGTGGTTTCATCCGCCATTGGCACGACTCCTCTCTAGCTCTGCGGCCACCGCCTTGCGGTCGACCTTTCCGGTTGATGTTTTGGGCAGGGGATCGGTCACTATCTGAATCGTCGAAGGCATCTCGGTACGGGCCAGCCTGGTCGCGCAATGCTGGCGGAGCTGGAGGCTGTTGAGCTTTGCGTCGGCCTCGCGGCGAACGGTGGCGTGGAGCCGGGCGCCGGCGAGCTCATCCGGGACGGCGATGACCGCCACCTCGACGACCGCCGGGTGCTCCTGGATCGCCTGCTCGACGACCTGCGTTGACACCCGCACGCCGCGCACCTTGACGTAGAAGTCGGCGCGCCCCTCGAGCGTGAGCGTGCCGTCGTCGTGGCGGCGCACGATGTCGCCCGACTTGTAGTAGGTGCGCCCGTCGTCATCCTCGAGCGTGACGAACTTTCCCTCGTTCAAGGATGACTTCAGGTAGCCGCGGGTCTGGAATGGCGTCCACACCATGAATTCCCCGGTGCCCGCGCCCTCCAGGGCGGTTCCGTCGTCTGTCTGCACGCGGACGACAACGCCCGGGATCGGCTGGCCGACAGGGACGTTGCTTGGGACGTTGCCCTCGGCGAGCCCGCGGAACTCGTGAACGAGGCTGTCGTTGGTCTCGGTGCAGCCGTACACGTTGTAGAAGCGCGCGTTAGGGAACAGCTTGGGAAGCTCGGCGAGCGAGCTTGCCGGGATCTTGTCGCCGGTCGTGATCACGTGGCGGACGCTCGGGAACGTCCGCCCGTCCTCGCGGTTGACGTCGATCAGCAGGCGGTAGAGCATCGGCACGGCCTGGAGCACGTTCACCTGGTTGTCGTTCACGAGATCCGCGAGGTAGGCGCCCTGCGTGGCCCGGTCCTGATCGACCAGGGCGACCGTGCCGCCGTGCTTGAGCGTGGTCCAGATGTCGAGCAGGCAGAGGTCGAAGTTGAGCGGCGCGTAATTCGCGACCGTGGTGCCAGGGCGGATTTCGAACTGCTCAGCGGCCCAGTCGGTGAACGCGTCGACGCCCGCGGCCTGGAGCGGGACGATTTTCGGCAGCCCGGTCGACCCCGAGGTGGTGAGCATGAACGTGACGCCCTCGGCGCCGCCCGCCGGCGGCCATTCCGAGTCTGGGGCATCGGGCTGTGCGCGGGTATCGTCGACCAGCGCCCGGAGGCTGGCCGCGCTCTCGCTGCGCGGCCCGTGGGGCGAGAGCACCTGGCTCGTGCCTGCCTGCGCGAACAGGGCTGCGAGGGTCTCGGACGCGAGCTCGATCGACGGCAGCAGGAACGCGTGGCCCGCGCGCAGGCACGCCAGTATCAGCGCGACCGCTTCGGGCGACTTCTTGGCCCGGATCCCAACCGGACGATCCTGCGGGAGCCTCGCGCTCTCGATCTCGGTGTAAGCGGCGTCGGCGAGCGCAAGCAGCTCGGCGTAGGAGATCGGCTCGCCGTCCCAGATCAGCGCCGGGGCGTCGGGCTGGCGCTCGGCCTGCTCGGCGAAGTGATCGGCGATGGAGCGGGTGGTGGTCTGGCTCATGAGGACCTCGGCGTGATCGGGGACTTCAACTCGGCGCGGTGGCGCTCGAACTCATCGACCCAGCCCTGGATGCTGTCCGCGCGCAGCAGCCCGGTGCCGATCAGAAGCCCTTTGAAGCCAGAATCGATCAGCTCGGCGGCGATCCTCGGGTCGAGGATCGCGCTCGCGCTAACCGGGCAGGGCGTGCCGGCGCGAATCGTCGCCTCCAGCATCGAGCGACTGGTGTCGATGTCGCCGGGCTCGCGCTCACGGGTGTTGATGTCCTTGTTGTTGACCGCGATGACGCACTCCTCGGGGTGGATCACGCTGCCGAGCTCGGTTTCGTCGACGACCTCCACGAATGGCGTCAGCCCGTGACCGAGCGCGAGCTCGATCAGGTGCTGGAAAGTCTTAGAGGGCAGGATCTTGGCTGTGAGCAAGACCGCGGAGGCGCCCATGTCCCGGGCGGCGACGATCTGCTTCTCACGCGTGATGAAGTCCTTTTTCAGCAGCGGCAGGTCCGTCAGCCCGGCGACCTCTCTGAGCATGCCATCGTCGCCGCCGAACCACTTGCCGGTGACGACCGATATGCACGGCGCGCCGGCGGTGACGTACTGCTCGACGATCTCCGGGATCGTTCGGTCGCCGATCAGCTCCGAGCCCTCGCCGTCGGAGCGCTTGACCTCCATGATGATCGGCAGGCGCCCGGCGAGCAGGGCGTCGATGAACACGCTAGCCATCTTGGTCAGTCACTCCTCGCGGCCCGGTCCTTCCATACGCGGCTGATCGCCTCAACGTTGTCAGGGGAGATCTTCCCATCTGCGGAGCGCGCGTTGGTATCAACATCGATACCCAGGAACCGGGGGTGAGCGGCGAGCGCCTCGTAGTCAGCGCGGTTGGCGGCCGAGATCCCGCCGGCGAGCAGGAATGGGCGGTTCAGCTTGTCCGCTAGCGGGGCCACCACGGCGGGATCGATCGCCTGTCCGGTGCTGCCGACTTGGCCGTCATCGGAGACGACGTCGAACAGGAACACGTCGACACCGGCCTTCTCGTAGGAGGCCAGCAGGGGCGCCTCGACGCACTCGCCACCTTTGACGTGGAGGACCTTGATCACCTTGATCCCGTCCCCGCCGACCTCGATCGCCTTGATCTTGCGGATCGTCCCTGGGGTCGGATACCCATGCAGCTGGATCCACCGCACGGGCGCACCTTCGAGCGTCGCCCGCAACTGCTCGGCATCCTTGGCGAAGGTGACCAGCACGGGGGTCACGCTCCCGGTGACGGCGGCCGCTTCGGCCAGCGTGCGCCACTGTGCGAGTTCGAGGTCGTGAGGGCCGCCGGGCACTCCCCACCACAGCCCGACGAAGTCGACCGCCTGTGCCGCGAGCAAATCGATCTCCGCCGGCTCGACGATCCCGCAGACCTTGACTCGGGTGCCGAGGCTGGTGTCGCTGAGACGGTCGTCGGTCACGTTCGGCTGGCTTGGTGGTGCGCTCGGCGTCATCCCACCGGCCTCATGCGGGATCGCGGGAGACCGCTGAGATGCCGTCTAGTGGCTGCATCTCCTGCGGTCTCCCGGTCCCAATTCGCTGTGCCCCCGCGGCCCTGACTAGGTCCCGACCAAGCCGCTTGCGCCCGGCACTGCGAACGCCGGCGTCTGGCCGATGAACGTCAGGATGCCGTTCGCGCCGACCTTGTACTCATCGATGTGATGAGTGGCCGGGTTGGCCCCGGTCGACAGCACGTACAGGAAGTGGCTGTCGCCCGAGAGCGTCTCGTCGGTAAGCGCGAACTCGTTCTTGCGCACCGGCGTGTGGCCGAGCAGCTTCAGGCCGCCACCCGGCAACACCCTGTACTCCGAGGTGAACGCGCCCGTCGGGGCGCCGCCACCGGTGTTGACGACGTAGGCGTACTTCCCGTTCGGGGTGACGGTCACCCAGCACGGGGCGGTGCCCTTGGTCGGCACGGTCGCAATCGGTGTCAACGCACCCGAGGCGGCCACGTTGTAGCTGGCCGTGTCTCCGGCGCCCGGAACCGTCAGGCTCGTGACCTGCGACATGATCAGGTGGTCCTTCGGATCGAAGGCGAACCCGAACGGGAACGGCGTCGTCGCGTCATGCGCCGTCGGTGCGCTCGCCGCGCCGGTTGGGCCGATCTTGAACGTGTCGATCGAGCCGGCGCCGGTCGGCGTGGGCAGCGTCGGATCGCCGAGCAGCGACACGACGAGCAGCTTGCCGTTGTTGTTGAAGCCGACCTGCCGGGCGAGGCCGGGAACCGTCGGCGTCAACGGCCGGATCGACCCCGACACCGCGGACAGGTTACCCGCGGCGTTGAACCGCAGCCCCGCGATGTTGCCCGGTACCGCCGGCCCCGGCATCGGGAAGATCCCCGAGTCGAGGACGTACAGCAGATTGCCGTGGATCGTGAGGCTATTCGGGAACTTGCCGCCCGAGGAATGCACGCTGACCAGCTTCAGGCCGGTTGCGGTCGCGACGAACGAGCTCACCGAGTTGCTGCCGGCGTTGACGGCGAACACGTGCTTTCCGTCAGAGGTCTGAGCGAGCTCACCCTGGGTGTCCAGGAAAGGACAGGTTGGTGCGCAGCCCGGCTGGAGCTGCTGGCCTCCCTTGCCGCCGGTGGCAACCGACCCGGCGAGCTGGAGATGCCCATTGGCGAACCGGTCGAAAATCAGGACCCGGTTGGCCTTCGGACTGTTGGTCTCGGTGTAGACCCTGCCGACCGCTTTGGCCGTGGACTTACCCTGGCTCTTAGCGCTTGCCATTCCCGGCAGCGCAAACGCGACGGCGGCCACCGCTGTCATCACACCAAGCAACGACCAGCGGTTGCCGCGATTCAAACGCCCCGAACAAATCAAGAAGTACTCCCCTCGTTTGTGCCCGCGCACGACTCTATAGGAATCCCGCTCCGAGAACCAGTGCGTCCCCCGCGTCGACGGGGCCCGCGACTGTACCGCATAGCCCGGCGGGCTTGTAACGGGCTAACGGCGACCGGAAAGGGTTTGTTAAGGACCGGATGTCACGGCGACGACCCTGGTCGGGTCGCCGCCGTCATCCGATTTCCGGCTAGAACGCTCCGACTCCCGAGACGCCGTTCGGCAGCGTCGAGGGGGTCGTCTGGATGTGCGTGATGCTCCCGTTCGAGCCCACTTTGAACACGTCGATGTGGCTCGGGCCGCCCATGATGAACGGGTCGACCAGATACAGGAAGCGGTTGTTGCTGCTCAGCGCCAGGTCACTCGGGAAGCCCATGGCGCCGGCGCTGCCCTGTGCATGCAGCGTCATCTTGCCGCCGTGGCCGATCGTCATGACCGACACGCCGCCCTTGCCCGAGAATGTGTCCGGCACCGAGTCGGACAGCGTGTTGGACACGTAGGCCCAGCGACCGTCCTTGGACACGACCAGCCAGCAGGCGGCGCGCCCGTTCGTCGAGGTGTTCTTTACGAGCTTCAACTTGCCGCTCGGCGAGACGTTGTAGGTGGCCGCCGTGCCGTTGAACTGCGCCGGGTCCGTCGGATTCGGCATCGCGCCCGAAGGCGTCGCCACGAAGCCGGCGTTGCTGACGAAGATCTGCTTGCCGGAAGCCGAGAACCCAAACGGGTTCGGGATCCCGGGAGTGGCGGTTGCCTGGGACGGACCGGCCGCGCCGCTCTTGCTGATCACGAACGTGTCGATCTCGCCGTAGGTGCGCGGCAGTCCGCGCTGGGTGACCGCGATGATCCCCCCCTTGTTCGCGAAGCCGATTCCCGCGGTCACGCCGACCTTGTCCTTCTTGCCCTTAGGCGTCACCGCGGTGAGCTTGCGGTCCGAACCGGCGATCGGGGTGAGCTTGCCGGTGGACGAGAACGTCCAGCCGAAGATGTTCTGGCTCGTCTCGTTGACGACATACAGCACGTCACCGCTGCTGGTCAGGCTGATCGGCAGCTTGCCGTGCGAAGACACGTGCGAGACCAACTTCGGTCCCGAGGCCGTGATCAGGAACGAGCTGACGCTGTTGTCGCCGGCGTTCACCACGAACAGGAGCTTGCCGTCGGGCGTCAGGTTGACCGAGCCCGAGGAATCGACGATCGGGAAGCCGAACGGCGCCGTGCCCTTGATCCCCTTCCCGCCGGTGGAGACGACCTTCCGCTGGGTGAGCGTCCCGTTCGCGGCGCGGCTGAACACGATCACCGAGTTGCCCGCGGGGTCGTTGCTGGCCGTGTAGACCGCGTCGTAGTTGACCTTCTTCGCGGCGCCCTTCTGCGCGGCGCTCGCCAGCGCCGGCGTGGTCAAGGCCAAGGCCGCCATCAGGATCCCCAGCAGCCGCCAGAGCCTCACATCACGTCCCATAAGTAGTGCCCTCCGTTGTGTCCTCGTAGCGCCCGGCCCGCGCTGGTTGTCGGCGGGCAGGGTACAGCACGTGCCCCGTTTGTAAACAAGGGGTGACTGAAAACTTGCTCGACTACTCCAATCGAGGTATTGGCCTGGTATACGATCGCCGGGCGCATACCTGGGGACGTGGGAATGCGCAAAGCCGTCCAAATCTCACGAACTTGGCGACCCCGTGATCCTGTTCCCAACCGATGGAGGGTCTTCGATGGCCGATCCGACGTCTGACCGTCGCCTGCTGCCCGGTGCCACGGTCACGCCTCACCAATTCGTAGCGATCTCGGGCGAGACGGTCAGCGTCCCCGATCCAGGGCAGCTGGTCCACCTCGAGCTGCGCCGGTTTGCCGGTTGCCCGATCTGCAACCTGCATCTCCGCTCGGTGGTGCGGCGCAAGGACGAGCTCGCGGACGCGGGCATCAAGGAAGTGGTGGTCTTCCACTCCACCGACGACGAGCTGCGCAAGTACCAGGCTGAGTTGCCGGTCGCGGTGATCGCCGATCCCGACAAGAAGATCTATGCCGAGTTCGGCGTCGAGAAGTCCCCGCGCTCCGTGCTGAACCCGCGCGCCTGGCCGGCGGTCTTCCGTGGGTTAGGTCGCCACATCGGTGCCGTGGGCAAGGGCGAGGAGCACCTCACGCCGCTGACGCCCAAGGGAGGCTCGTTCGGGCTGCCGGGCGACTTCCTGATCGCGTCCGACGGCCGCGTCATCGCGAGCAAGTACGGTGAGCATGCCTATGACCAGTGGACGGTCGACGAGGTGCTCGAGCTGGCCAAGGGGCAAGACCCCGGCAATGGAGCCTCGCAGGCTGGCGCGCCGCCCAGTGCCGCGGCCTCGTCTTAACGTCTAGAAACCGCTTGTGTGGGGTCGAGCCGCGGATATGATCCCGCCGGGGCGAGCACCTCGCCGCCGACCTGCCGGGGCAACGCGCGAGAGGAGACGAAGTGACAGACGATAGGCATCCTGCCGGGGCCTACGACGTGGCGATACTCGGTGGCGGACTAGCTGGGTTGACGCTGGGCCTGCAGCTCAAGCAGGCGCGTCCCGACACGAGCATCTTCATCGCCGAGAAACGCGCCGGCCGGGCTCCGGAGGCCGCGTTCAAGGTCGGCGAGTCGACTCAGGAGATCGCCTGTAACTACTTCGGCGAGGTCCTCGGTCTAATGGAACACATGGAACGAGACCAGATACGCAAGTGCGGGCTCCGCTTCTGGTTCCCGGCCGGCGACAACTCGAGCCTCGCCGAGCGGATTGAGCGCGGGCCCACGGCCCATGCCCCGGTCCCGAGCTGGCAGTTCGATCGCGGCCGGTTCGAGAACTACCTGGGCGAGCGGAACCTCGAAGCCGGGATCGACCTATTCGGCGCGACACGCGTCACGGACGTCGAGGTCGGTGATCCCCACACGGTGACGATCGTTCCCCGGGAGGGCGGTGAGGCGTCGACGGTCCGCGCACGCTGGCTTGTCGACGCCAGCGGCCGGTCCTGGATCCTCAAGCAGAAGCTCGGCTTGCTCGAGGACAACGGGCATCTTGTGAACTCATCCTGGTTCCGGCTGGCCGGCGGACTCAACCTCGAGGATTGGGCCGATCCAGACGACGACGAGTTCTTCGGGCGCATGTCCGAGCCCGGGCTACGCCAGTTCAGCACCAACCACCTGTGCGGCAAGGGCTACTGGATGTGGATGATCCCGCTGTCCTCGGGCGCGGTGTCGATCGGGATCGTGGCTGATCCGCGCTTTCACCCGATGGACAAGATGAACACGCTGGACAAGGCGATCGACTGGATCCGCGAGCATGAGCCGCAGCTCGGCGAGGCGGTCGATGCCCGGCGCGATCAGGTCGAGGACTTCCTCAAGGTCGAGGACTTCTCCTACGGGTGCAAGCAGGCCTTTGACGGCCGTGATCGCTGGTGTCTGGTGGGGGAGGCGGGGGCGTTCCTCGATCCGTTCTACTCGCCCGGCTCGGACTTCATCGCGTTGTCCAACACGCTCGCTACCGACCTCGTGTGCCGCGGGCTCGACGGCGAGGACGTCGCGAGGCGCGCCGAAGCGCACAACGACTTCTACCTGAACGCCTACCGGGTCCATCTCACCCAGTACGAGGGTCAGTACGTGTTCTGGGACAACCCGGCGGTCATGAACGTGAAGATCAGCGGCAACAACATCTACTACTGGGGTTGTCTGGCGCTCCTGTTCTTCCATCGCAAGCTCACCGACCTCGACCTCATGGCGGCGGTCCGCCCCGACGTGGAGCGGATGCAGGCGATCATCACTCGGCTCGAGGCGATGTACCGCGAATGGAACGAGCTCGAACAGCGTGAGTGGCGGCGGGCGATGGTTCCGTCATCCGCCTTCCCGGCGATGTTCGATCGCCACCGGGACATGATCGCCGGCTTCGACGATGACGCGCTCAAGGCCAGGATAGCCGCCAACGCCGACCTGCTGGAGGCGTACGCCGTGCTCGCGTTCAACCGGGCCGCGCAGAATCTTGGGGATGCCGCGCCGGGCGAGGACGAGAAGATCAACCCCTACGCGGTGTCGTTGGATCCCGACCGCTGGGAAGCAGACGGGATGCTGGGCGGCGACGGTCTCACGGTGAGCGAGGCTCGCCCGTCACCCGCTGGCGGAATGGAGAACCTGTTCATGGAGGCGATCGCGACGCCCGCCTGAGCGCCGGTCCACGCCCCCGCCGTAGCGGGGGCGTGGTCCAGTTGAGCGGCTAGAAGACGCCCAGGCCCGAGACGCCGTTCGGGAGATCGTTCGGCGTGGCTTGGACGTGGGTCAGGCTTCCGCCGGGTCCGATCTTGTACACGTCGATGTGACTTTGGAACGGCAGGATGATCGACGGAACGAGCACGTACAGATACCGTCCATCGCTGCTGATCGCCTCGTCGCCGGGGAAGCCCGGGCCGGTGTTGGCCTGATCCACGAGCGTGAGCCGGCCGTGGGGTGAGACCGCGTAGGTCGCCACGGCGAGGTTGCCCGAGGTCGCGCCGGCCGCGGACCCGGCCGGCCCGCTGAGCGTATTGGTGATGAACGCGTACCGGCCGTCCTTGCTGACCACGACCCAGCAGGCGGCGCGGCCCCCGCTCGGGTACGAGCCCTTGAAGACGAGCGTGCCCGAGGGATGGAGGCTGAACGAGTCCGTCGAGCCGAAGAACTGAGCGGGGTCGCCCGGGTTTGGTTGGGTACCCGAAGGGGTCTCCACAAACCCGGCGTCGCTGATCAGCAGGTTCTTTGGTCCGTCGAACGCGAACCCGAACGGATTCGGCGTCGGCGCCACATGCTTGACGGCGGGTCCAGCGACGCCGTGCCCGTTGACTCCGAAGGTGTCGATCACGCCGTTGGCGGCGGGCAGTCCCCGCTCGGTCACGACGAGTTGGTTCCCGTCCGGAGAGAAGCCGATCTGTGCCGCGACCGTGGTCGGGAACGGCGTGGAGAGCGACTGCGACGATCCCGGGATCGGGTTCAGCTGACCGCTGGGCGAGAACCACCAGCCGGAGATGCTGCTGCTCTCCTCATCGAGCGCGTAGAGCAGGTTGCCGTGGCTTGTCAGGCTTATCGGGAGGATCCCTCCGGAGGAGACGTGGGAGACCAGCTTTGGTCCCGATGAGGTGATCCGGAACGAGCTGATGCTGTTGTCGCCCGCGTTGACCACGAACAGGAGACGGCCGTCCGGGGTCAGATTCGTCGACCCGGAGCTGTCGACGATCGGGAAGCCGAACGGCGGCTCCGACATGAGTCCGGCGCCGCCGGTTGGAACGGTCCCGGTCTGGGTGATCATCCCGTCGGCATGGCGGGTGTAGACGACCACGGCGTTGCCGCTCGGATTGTTGGTCGTGGTGTAGACGGCCGCAGGTGCGGCGTTGCCGTGACCCCCGTCGCCGTCGTGATGGTTGCGGTGGTGGCTCTTACCGTGCGCGAGCGCGCTGGCCGGCAAGAGAAGCAGCGCGGCGGCAGCCGCCAGCGCACCGAATAGCCGCGCGCCCCGCGCGGCGGTACGTCCCAGTCCCATGTTGCCCTCCGTTGGTGATTGCGCCCCGGCCGAACCCGCGGCCGTTGGGAGCCGACGCTAACCGATGGGAGCCGTCGAAATGGTGAACCTGGGGTTAAACGAGGCTGGCTTCGCGCCGCACCGCGTCGAGGTTGATCGGGTGCGACAACGCTCGCAGGGCCGACAGCTGCTCAAGCGCGGCGGTTCGGCCGGCCTCGAGGAACAGATCCGAGAGGTGAAAGTCGCGCCATTCCGCCGGACCGAACTTCGGCGTGATCACGACGTCGGCGAGCGCGGCGTGGCGTGCGCTGGTGTCGAGCTGGCTGAGGTCCATCGCCTCGAGGATCGTGTCGAGCGGCCCGCGCCTCCTCGGTTTCGCCGGCTCGTCCTCCGGTTCGTCGGGGACGCCCGGCCAGCGCTCGAGCGACTCGGTTCCGAGCAGGTTCACCGACACGACGATGTCGGCCCCGTCCTCGAGCACGGCCGCGGTCGGAACTGGGACGAGCGCGATCGCGTCGATCAAGCGATGCCCATTTCGCTCCTGCGTCGGGAACACGCCGGCGACGGAGAGCGCCGCCAGCAGCGCTTCCCACAGGGGGCCCTGACGCTGCACCACGGGGGCCCGGTCGGTCAGGTCGACCGCCATGATCGCGAGTGGAACTTGAGTGTGCGAGAAGAACGCGCCCTTCGTGGCTTCCTTCAGCATCCCGGTCAGCGTCTCGAGACCTGCCGAGCCGACGAGGGGGGACTTGAACAGCTGGCCGACATTCTCGGGGCTGAAGGCGGTCCGGAAGCGTTCGTCGATCTCGCCGGCGCCGTAGCCGAGCGCGACCTGCGAGGCCACGAAGCCGCCGATGCTCGAGCCGCCGACGTAGTCAACGGTGTACCCCGCCTCCTCGAGCACCTTCAGCGCGCCCACGTGGGCGTACCCCTTGGCGCCGCCGGCGCCGAATGCGAGGCCCAGTTTCGTCCGTGTGAGGTGACGGGCGATCCACGCCACGTCGGCGTCCGCGAGGGGGAAATCGGGCTGGCGCGGGCACTCGCGCACCACCAGCTTCAGGGCGCCCGGATGCCACATCTGGCTAGCCGCGCGCGCCTCGTCCGAGACCAGGACGATCTCGAGCCGGCGGCCCGCGGCCGCCTCGGCGACGCGTCCCAGGCGGTTCGCCTCGTCGGCACTCCCGACGAGCGCCACCACTCGATCGGCCTCGTCGAGAAGCACGGCGACGGTATCGGGGTCGAATTCGCTCGGGATCAGCACCGTGTCGTTCTCGCTGGCCGCCTCGTCCGATGCGGTGAGCGCGCCGGCCAACGACAGCGACCGATCGAGCACCGACACCGGGCGTGGGCTGGCCGTGCGGGCGGCGGCGACGAGGCGGCCGATGACCCCTTTGAGCGAGGGACCGGCGACGACCCCGATCTCCTCACCGCGGGTGGAGCTACTCCGAACGCTGGCGCTGAACAGCGCGGCGCTGTGCGCGCTGGCCCGGAACAGGCGCTCGCGCTGAGTGTGGATCACGTTGATGAGGATCCGGGGGAACTGCCCGGCGAGCTCGAGCAGGTCGTCGGCGTCGAGCTCGAGCGTGTCGGTGATCGTGCTCGCCGACACCGTCGCCGTCCGCTCGGTGCCGGTGATCGCGTCCTGGGCGCCGATCACGTCGCCCTTTCGCATCCGTAGCTCGATCTCGCCACCGCCAGCGGTGGTTCCGGCGGTCCAGATGACCAGGCCGCCGGTGATGAGCCAGATGCGGTCGCTTGGGTCGCCGGCGCCGCACAGCTGCTCGCCCGGCGCAAACTGGCGCCGGCGCATCCGCGACGCGACGACCTCGAGCTGCTCGTCGGTCAGACCCTCGAACAGACGACTGCCGCCGAGCGAACCGTCCCGGGCCATCTCGCTAAGACTGGCTCGCCGTGGAAGTCATTTCCGGCAGGAGCCTAAGCGGCACCCTGCGGACTCGTCAAGGAAAGAAATCGTCACAGCAGCATAAGGTCGCGTGTATAGACTCACGCCGGCAATGGACACCAGCGAGGCCCGGGGCGCATCTGGAAGCCTGCCGATAGTCACCGGCAAGAAGCTGATGCTGTTCTCTGGGCGCGCGAACCCGGACCTGGCGGCAGCGATCGGCCACAAGCTCCGCATCGAGCTCGGTCACATCACGCTCAAGACGTTTTCTGCCGGCGAGGTTTACTGCCGCATCGATGAGTCCGTCCGCGGCGCCGACGTGTTCATCGTCCAGCCGACCTGCGCCAACCCGGAGACCGGGGTGTCCGCCAACGACGCCCTGATGGAGCTGCTGGTGATGGTCGACGCGGCGGTCGGAGCCTCGGCGCACCGCGTGATCGCCGTGATGCCGTGGTACGGCTACTCCCGCCAGGACAAGAAGTCCGCGCTCCGCGAGCCGATCACCGCCCGCCTGGTCGCCCAGCTGCTCGAGACCGCCGGCATCGACCGCGTGCTCACGATCGATCTGCACGCCGGCCAGGTCCAGGGCTTCTTCCGCAAGCCGGTCGACCACATGACCGCGCTGCTCCTGATCGCCGAATACTTCGCCGGGCTCGAGCTCGACGACCTCGTGGTCGTCGCCCCCGACGTCGGCCGCGTGAAGCTCAATCACAAGTTCGCCGACATGCTCGGCGCCGACCTCGCGTTGATGACCAAGGAGCGTCCGGCGCAGCAGGTGGCCGAAGTGGGTTACGTGATCGGCGACGTGCGCGGGAAGACCGCGGTGATCCTCGACGACATCATCGACACCGCGGGCACGCTCACCGCCGCCGGGCAGACCGTGCTCGACGAGGGCGCGGCCCGGGTGTTCGCGGCGTGCACCCATCCGGTGTTCTCGGGTCCGGCGTACGAGCGGCTGGCCGAGTCGCCGTTTGAACAGGTGGTGGTCACCAACACCATTCCTCTGCGTGAGGGTGCGCCCAACAAAGTTGTCGTGCTCTCGACCGCCGGCCTCCTTGCCGACACGATCCGTCAGATCTTCACCGACGGGTCGGTGTCAGCCGTCTTCGGCGGCGAGAACCAGCTGTTCTGAGCTGCGTACCAGCCGGACGAGGCCTCCCCGGCCCCACGGATGCCGAGCGGAGCGAGGCCAATGAACGGGGAATGAACTGCGCGGCGGCCGGAGTTGCAGCGGCTACCCCGTTCCGTCATGATGGCGCTGGACGTGGACCGACGAGGGGGTTGTAACCGGGGCTTTGCGACGCCGACGGCGCACGGTCGGCGCACCGGTCGATGCCAGGCGACGCCTCGTCGTATCAGGGTACGTGGGACATGTGACTTGGACCGACCGAGGAGGAGCTGATGGCAGACGACCGTTCGGCGTCGATGCTCGAAACGATGGCGATCGACGCACCGCACGGCCATTACGACGTGGCGGTTCTCGGCGGCGGACTCGCCGGGCTGACGATCGCGATTCAGCTAAAGCGTGAGCGTCCCGAGACGCGCGTGCTGGTCACCGACAAGCGCGCCGAGCCCGCGCCCGAAGCGGCCTTCAAGGTTGGGGAGTCGAGCGTCGAGATCGGCGCCTATTACTACCGCGAGATGATCGGCATGCGCGATCACCTCGAGAAGTATCAGCAGCGCAAGCTCGGGCTGCGGTTCTATTTGCCGGCGGGCGATAACTCCGACATCACCAAGCGTGTCGAGTTCTGCACCCCGGGGCACCTGGACGCCTTCACTCATCAGATCGATCGCGGACGGTTCGAGAACGAGCTGTTCCGGCGGGCGAAGAAGGCCGGCGCCGACGCGTTCCGTGGCTGGCGGGTTCAGGACGTTCAGCTGGGCGCGGACAGGCATACGATCCTCATGTCCCAGGAGGACGAGGAGGTCATCGCCACCGCTCGCTGGATCGTCGACGCCTCCGGGCGAGCGAACATCCTGCGCCGCAAGTTGGATCTGGGCGCCGGCGTCGACACCGGTCACCGCTGTAACGCGGCCTGGATCCGGCTTGCCGGCGGCATGGACTTCGAGGACTGGACCGACGACGAGGAGTGGCTTGGCCGGATGCCCGAGAAGGGCCTGCGGATCCACTCGACGTCGCACCTGATCCAGCCGGGATACTGGCTGTGGCTGATCCAGCTCGAGTCGGGGCCGATCTCGATCGGCGTGTGCGCCGATGAGCGCTTCCACTCATGGGACGAGATCAACAGCTTCGAGGGGTTCATGGACTGGATGAAGCGCAATGAGCCCCAACTGCACGCCGAGATCGACGGGCGGCGCGAGGACGTGCTCGACTTCCTGCGGGTCAAGGACTTCTCCTACGGGTCCACGCGCTTCTTCTCGCCCGACCGCTGGACGCTCGTGGGCGAGGCCGGCGGGTTCCTCGACGCGCTGTACTCGCCGGGGTCCGACTTCATCGGCTTCTCGAACACGTTCAGCTGTGAGCTGATCGAGCGCGAGCTCGACGGTGAGGACGTGACCGAGCTCGCGGACTTCTACAACGACTTCTACCTGAAGCTGTTCAACACCACGGCTCACCTGTACCGCGACAACTATCAGCTGTTCGGCAACCCGCAGGTTATGGTTCTGAAGTTCGTGTATGACTCGTCGACGTACTTCGTGGGCATCGGGAACGCGTGGTGTCACCAGCGGATGCGAAAGCCCGAGGACATCAAGCGCCTCGAGGAGATCGTCCTTCCGGCGATCCAGATGATCCCGAGGATGCAGCAGCTCTTCCGCGACTGGAACGCGATCGAGCAGACGCCGTTCGAGGGTGTCTCGGTCCTGTGCAACCAACTCCAGCCGTACATCCAGGCCCAGGCCGAGATGGCGCGTCCAGCCGAGGGCGACGCGACGTTCGAGATCGCGGCTCGGAACCTCAAGTACCTCAACGCGCTCGCGGTGTGGATCTTTCACCGGGCGGCCCGGAACCTGCCCGAGCAGCCGGACGAGAACCGTGGGATCAACTGGCTGGCGATCAGCCTTCACCCCGAGCGGTGGGAGGAGGAAGGGCTGTACTCAGACGACGGGATCAGCCTGGTTCAGGCGATAGAGATGCTGCCGGGGATCGAGGAGATGGACCTCGAGAAGCGCGGCGCCGTCGTCGCGGCCTAATTCGGGGACTGTGACGTGGAAATAACGCACCAAGGAGAGCACCGTGGGCACTGATAGGCAGCCGGCTGACAGCTACGACGTGGCGATTCTCGGCGGCGGCCTGGCCGGGTTGACGCTCGGGATTCAGCTCAAGCAGGCGCGGCCGGAGACGAGCATCTTCATCGCCGAGAAGCGCAAGGGCCCGGCGCCTGAGGCTGCCTTCAAGGTGGGGGAGTCGACGGTGGAAGTGTCGGCCCACTACTTCGCCGACATCGTCGGTGCACGCGAGCACATGGACAAGGACGAACTGCACAAGTTCGGGCTCCGGTGGTGGTTCCCGGCCGGCGGGAATGTGCAGATCGCGGACCGCATCGAGCGCGGGATCAACAAGCCGCTCCCCGAGCCGAGCTACCAGCTCGACCGCGGGCGGTTTGAGAACTACCTGGGCGACAAGGCCGTGGAAGTGGGCGTCGATCGGTTTGGCGACTGTCGCGTGCAGGAGGTCGAGATCGGAGACCCGCACGTGATTCGCGTGACCTATCAAGGTGAGGACCGATCGGTTCGAGCCCGCTGGGTGGTCGACGCGGCGGGGCGGGCGTTCATCCTGAAGCGGAAACTGGATCTGCTCGAAGAGAACGGCCACGTGGTCAACTCGGCGTGGTTCCGGCTCGACGGCGGACTCGACATCGAGGACTGGGCCGAGACGGACGACGAGGAGTTCTTCGGCCGCATGTCAGAGCGCGGTCTGCGCAAGTACTCGACGAACCACCTGTGCGGTCAGGGTTACTGGGTGTGGATGATTCCGCTGTCGTCGGGGCCGATCTCCATCGGGATCGTGGCCGACCCCCGGTTCCATCCTTATGAGGAGATGAAGACGCTCGACGGGGCTTTGGACTGGATCCGCCGACACGAGCCGCAATTGGGTGAGTCTTTGGACGGTCGGCTCGACCAGGTCGAGGACTTCTTGAAGGTGTCCGACTTCTCGTACGGGTGCAAGCAGTGCTACTCCGGTGACGGTCACTGGTCGCTGGTGGGGGAGGCCGGTGCCTTCCTGGATCCGTTCTACTCGCCGGGTTCCGACTTCATCGCAATCTCGAACACGCTCACGACCGACCTGATCACGCGGTATTTGGACGGCGAGGACGTGACCGAGCGGGCTCGTACTCACGATGACCTTTATTTGAGTACCTACCGGGTGAACCTGACCCAGTACGAGGGGCAGTACGAGTTCTGGCACAACCCGATGGTGATGACGGTCAAGATCTGCGCCAACAACATCCTGTACTGGGGCACCGAGTGCCTCCTGTTCTTCCACGACAAGTACGCGGACACCGACTTCATGGCGTCGGTACGGCCCGACCTGGAGCGGATCTGGGCGATCACGCGGCGCTTGGAGGCGATGTACCGGGAGTGGAACGCTGTCGAGGATCGCGAGTGGCGACGAGCGATCGTTCCCACCCAGGCGTTCCCCGGCATGTTCCAGCGCCACGTCGATATGGCGGGCGGATTTGACGACGATGGGGTTAGGGCACGGCTCGCCGCCACCGCCGACATGATGGAGGCCTTCGCGGTGCTCGCGTTCGCTCGCGCGGCCCAGAACCTCGGGGATGTAGCCCCGGGCGAGGATGTCAAGATCAACCCCTACGCGGTGTCGTTGGATCCCGACCGGTGGGAGGCCGACGGCCTCTTCGACGGAACTGGTCTGACGCTCGTCGAGGCGCGGGAGACCGACGCGGCCGGGCTACAGAACCTGTTCCTGGAGGCGGTGGCGCAGCCGGTGTAGACGGTTAGGCGCTCATCCGACTTCGGGTCGCGTGAGCGCCTTCACGAATTCTTCGAGCTGGTCGGTGCGCCAGCACTCGAACGCCGTGCAGTGCTTCTCGTAGGCGGCGATCACGCTGTCGCCGTAGTTCCAGTACAGGCGTGGCTCGGGGTTCAGCCAGAACGTGCGACCGGCCTTGGCGGTGATCGCAGCGAACACGTCGTCGCGTGGCGGCCGCCCGTTGGTGCGGGCATCGCCGAGCACGATCACGGTGGCGCGGGGATGGAGCTCGTCCTCGATCAGATTCAGGAACTCGAGCCAGACGCGGCCGTAGTCGGTGTAGCCGGAGATGTCGGCCACGCCGGCGTCTTTAGAGATGGCCTCGCTGGCGGCGCGGAAGTCGCGCTCCTTTTCGAACACCTCAGTGACCTCCGAAATCCGCTCGATGAAGACAAAGGAGCGGAGCTTGCGAAAGGCGTCGTGGAGGGCGTGGAGGACCGACAGGAAGAAGGTGGACGCGCTCGTAACGGACGTGGAGACGTCGCACAGCACGAAGATCTCCGGTCGCCTTGGCCGTCTGGGGCGGTATTTCAGGGCGATCGGGACGCCGCCGGTCTGCAGGCTGGCGCGCATCGTTCGCCTGAAGTCGACGTGGGCGTGGCGTTTGCGTCCTTTCAGCTCGTGTCCCTGGGTGGCGAGTCTTCTCTTGAGCTGGGCGACGACGCGGTGGACGGCCGCGAGGTCCTGGATCGGGCCGCTGGGGAGGGCGCGGTCGAGCTCGTTCAGTGGGCGTTTGGGCGGCAGGCTGGCGGTCCGCTCGATCAGGTTTCTTTCGAGTTCGCGTCTGAGGTGCTGCTCGAACTTCCTGAGCTGGTCTCGCGGGAGCCCGTCGTGTCTCGGGTCGTCTTCTGGGAGATCCGGCTGGGGTTCCGTTCTGAGGCCGAGTGCGCGTCGGATCCTCTGCACGTCGACCCCAAGGACGCCACTGCCCTCGCCGCGTCCGAACGCCGCGATGGCGAGCCGGGCCAGATCTCGCAGCGCGGCGTCTGACCCGTCCCTGAGCGCGGCCGCGATCTGCTGTCTCAGCATGTCGAGGTTGATATCCGACGGTGCCTCGCCTCGCGCGCCTGCCTCGGTGATCTGCCTGCGGGCGGCCTGGGCCTCGGTGGCGCGGAAGAAGAACCGATCGAACACGAGGTCAAACACCCTTCGGTCATCGTTCGACTTGGCGAGGGTGGAGGCCAGCGCTTCCTTGAAGTTCTGCTGGTCGGTCCATTCCACGAGGTTGAGCGCCTCGAACGCATCGAGGATCTCCGAGGTGCCGATCGCGATGCCCTCACTTCTGAGGTCCTCGGCGAAGGAGAGGAGCTGGCCGTCGAGGTTGCCGGGCGGGTTGTCGGGAATCCCGCCGTAGATCGCCGTGCTCTGAGGCTGCATCGGCCTGCTGGAGGGCGACGCCGACGCGCGCCGCCACCGTGTCAAGGTCGGTGCGGTGCTTGACGATCACGCTCATCGTCTCGATGAACGTGTCGTGATCGATGTCGTTGGCCCCGAGCAGCAGCAGCGTGCGGGCCCAGTCGATCGACTCGGCGATGCTGGGCGGCTTCTTGAGGTCGAGCTGGCGGACCTGATGGATGATCTCGGTGAGCTTCCTGGCCACGGTCTCGTCGAGCTCGGGCGCATGGAGACGGACGATCTGGAGCTCGTGCTCGAGGTCGGGATAGTCGAGCCACAGGTACAGGCACCGGCGCTTGAGCGCCTCGGTGAGCTCGCGGGTGTTGTTCGAGGTGAGGAGGACGATCGGTTGCGTCGTGGCCTCGATCCGGCCGAGCTCGGGGATCGTGATCTGGAAGTCGGACAGCAGCTCGAGCAGCATCGCCTCGAACTCCTGGTCGGTCTTGTCGATCTCGTCGATCAGCAGGACGACGGGTTCGGTTGATGCGATCGCGGTCATGAGGGGCCTGGGCAGCAGGAACTCCTCGCCGAAGATGTCCTCCTGAACGTCCTGCCAGCCCGCGGTATCCGCCTCGGTCTGGATGCGGAGCAGCTGCTTGCGGTAGTTCCACTCGTACAGCGCCTTGGCCTCATCGAGCCCCTCGTAGCACTGGAGCCTCACCAGGGTTCGCTTGAGGTACGCGGCCAGGGACTTCGCGAGCTCGGTCTTGCCCACGCCGGCCGGTCCCTCCACGAGCACAGGCTTGCCGAGTCTGGTGGCGATGTACGAGACGAGCGCGGTCGATTCGCCGGGCAGGTAGCCGACCTCGCGCAGGCCGGTGGCCAGCTCCTGGGGACTTTGTGGCGGGGGCGTCACGGTCGACATCGCGGCAGCTCAAATATAGGCATCGCTTCGCAACAAGTCCGTTGGGGTGGGCGCCGGCGGGTGGATCCTGGGGTCTGTGGCGCCTTTTCCTGGGTCATATCTCAACACTCGACGCCTCGCGAGCGTCGAGTGCGCGTGGCGAGACGCATATGGGTCGCATGGACGCACTCGCTCGTAGCGGATCGCCGAGTGTTGAGATATGACCCAAGGACGGGATGGGCGAGTCGCTTGGATCGCCGGCGCGCAGCGGACGCTGGTGACCCCGGAGCAGCTGGCCGCCTGCGGTCTGACCCCTAGAGGCGTCGCACACTGGGTGAACCGCGGGCGCCTCCACATCGTGTTCCAGCGTGTCTATTCGGTTCTGGACGGCGAGCTGCCGCCGCTGGCCCGGGAGTTGGCGGCTTTGCTTGCGGTGGGCGAGGGAGCGTTCCTCAGCCACCGCTCGGCCGCCTTCTTCTGGGGCATGCGCAAGACGGCGCCCGCGCCGATAGAGGTCTCGGTTATCGGACGCTCGTGCTCCTCGCGCGACGGCATTCGTGTCCACCGGATCAAGGCCATCGACCGGCGTGACCTGGTGCGGAAGGATGGGCTGTGGGTGAGCTCGCCGGCGCGAACAGTGCTCGAGGTGGCCGCGGTGGCGCCGGACGAACTCGTCGACGTGGTCGAGGAGGGCCTGGCGGGCCGGCGTGTCAACAGCCGCCAACTCGAGGCGGTGCTCGCCCGGAACAGGCCGTGCCGTGGCGCCGCCCGCCTGGCGGCGCTGCTCGGCGACGAGAACGCGATGGAGATCACGCGCTCAGACGCTGAGAGGGCCTTTCGCAAGCTGATTCGCGACTCGGGGCTGCCGCGCCCCGAGGCAAACGTGAAGTTCGGGCCCTACGTCCCCGACTTCATGTGGCGCCGTGAACGGCTGATCGTCGAGATCGACAGCCCGACATTCCACGGCGGCCCGCGCGCCTTCGAGAACGACCGGAACAAGGATCTGTTCTATCGGGACGCGCACTTCGACGTCCTTCGTTTCACGCGCGAGCACGTGATGCGCCGGGGACCGATGGTGCTGGCCAAGGTCGCGCAGACACTCGCGCTCCTTGCGGCGAGCGGCTAGTCGCGGTCGAGTCGGAGCGTGTCGTCGTCGCTGCCGAGCGGCATCGTCAGCTGCTCGTCGGGCGGCTCTTCGGCGGGCGGAGTGGACCGCAGCCTGAGCGTTGGGTCGGCGTCCGCCGGCTTCGCCCGTCCGAACGGCATCGTGGGCGGGTCATCGGGGACGACCCGCTCGAACAGCTCGGCGGCCGAGGCCCGCCGGCGCCGCGGCTGATCGGGGGACGGTGTGGAGGCGGGCTTCGCGTCCGGAGCCGGCGCCGGAACATCGGCCGCCACCGGTGCTGGGGTCCGGGGGCGTCGGCGCGGTGGCGCCGGCGTCCGGGCCGGCGACGACACCGGCTCGTGCGTGGCGGTCGTGGCGGCCGCGTTCGAGCCCGCGGGCGCGGTGCGCTCGCCCGGGAGCGGGGGCTCGGGACGGTGCGCGGCGCGGATCCGCGAGCCGCTGTAGGCCAGGAACGCCGCCGCGGCGAGCGCGATGAAGATGCCCCACTCGATGCCCGATGTCGTGGCCGACGGGCCGTTGGTGGTCGCGCCCTGTTTGTCGAAGATCCGCCACACGATCAGCAGGCACGTCCACAGGCCGGCTGCCGTGATTACGCCGCCGTCTCCTCCCGGCAGGTGGAAGGCGCGGCCCTCGGCGCGCTGGAACAGCAGCACGAGCACCCCGGCGGCGACCAGCAAGACCGCGGCCTCGACGAACGAGAACGCCCCCCAACCGGTGATCGAGGCGCTCGCCGACTGCAGCTTGGCCGTCTTCGCGGTGGCGATCAGCGTGACCTGGTACCAGGGGAGAAACAGCGTCACGAACAGCCCGATCGAGGCGTAGGCGGCGAGCCGCGACTCGTTCGGCAGCGCTTTCCACGCGCGCACGAGCCGGTTCGTCCCCGACCCCACGCGTTGCGCGGCGCCGGCGGCGGAGCGCCCTTCGCTCATGCCCGCAAGCCTGCCACAGCCCGATTGTAAGGCTGCCGGCAGCGCCGAACTACAGGATCGGGATGTCCTGGACCTCGACGCCCTGTGCGTGCCGGCGGTCGAGCCGTTCGAGATACCAGTCGATCAAGGCGCGGAGCGCCAGCAGGACCTCGCGCAGGGCGGCGATCAGGCGCTGCTGGAGGTCGGGCGGGATCAGGTCGCGCACGGCCTGGACGAGCGCCACCAGCGGATCGAGCTCTGACGTCGAGCCACGGGACTCCTGGTCGGCAGTCTGCCACCCGGCGGGTGGGGGGGTGGCGGAATCGCCGGGGGTGCTGGCGCCGCCCGCAGCCCCGCCGGCGCCACCCGGGTTGCCGGCGCCGCCCGCAGCCCCGCCGGCCCCACCCGTGGCGCGCGCCGCGGCCGCGGCGGCGGCCTCGGCCATCAACCGCTCAGCCGCCTCCGATGCCTGGTCGAGGCGCTGCTCGAGCCGGCGCAGCGCGTCCTCGGGCGACCCGGGCTCCGGAGCGCGGCCGGGCTCGTCAGGCTCGCTCGGCATCCCGGACTCCCTGGAACGTCACCGCGAGGGTGCCGTCCTCAAACGTGGCCGCGGTCGGCTGGAACGCCGCCAGCGCCGTGGGCAGGATGATCGTCCGCCGCTGGCCGTCGACGCCGACGATCAGCTCGAGCCCGATCTTCTTCAGCGAGATGTCGCCTTTGCGCGTGAACGGGAGCATCAGTCGGAGCTCGGCCCCATCCTCGGACACCTCGAGCTCCTGGCTGAGACGATCGTGGAGGACCGCGGCCGGATCGCGGTCGCCCGAGGCCGACCCGAATAGCGCATCCCCCAACCGGTCGAGCATCTCGGCGCCCAGAACCTCGGAATCGAAGTAGGGCGCACACAGCACGGGCACCGGCGCGAACGCCGACCGGACGAGTTCGAGGTGCTCCTCCTGGACACGGCGCCAGCTCGCAAAGTAATCCCCGACGTCGGCCGGAAAGACCCGATTCACGATCACGGCGTCGGTCAGATAGCCGTACAGGTTCAGATAGGTGAACGTCCGCATCGCCTCGCCGATCACCATCTTGTCCGGGTTCATCACCAGGCGGACCGTGCAGCGCGTCCGGTCGCGGAGGATCTCGTTCATCTCGATCAGGTTCTCGGACAGGCGCTGAATATCCGCGAACACGGCGGAACCCGGCAGCTGGATATCAAGCAGAGACCGGGCCAGGGGCCGGGCAGCGGCGAGGATCTGCCGCTCGAGCGGAAATACCTTCTCGATCCACCACCGCGCGACGTCGGGGAAGGACAGCAGCCGAAGGGTCTCGCCCGTCGGGGCGCAGTCGACGACGATCGCGTCCCAGTCGGGCGACCGGTGCGCCGCCTGTAACCGCAGCAGCGAGAACAGCTCGTCCATACCCGGTGGGACCGTGAGCTCCTGGGCGGATATGCGGTCTATGCCGCGCTCGATGAAGACCTCGCCGAGCCACTCCTGCACGCCCGACCAGTGACGCTCCATCTCCTCCTGGGCGTTGACCTCCTGCCCCCACAGGCGGTCCCCGGCCCGCGAGGGCTCGGGCCCGAGTGCGGCGCCAAGCGACTCCGACAGGCTATGCGCGGGATCGGTCGAGATCACGAGGGTGCGGAGCCCGGATGCGGCGCACGCGCGCGCGGTGCTCGCGGCGACTGAGGTTTTTCCGACACCGCCCTTGCCGGTGTAGAGGATCGTGCGCGGCGCCATGATCGCGCGAGTCTAGGCGCTTGTGGACCGGCGCGAGGGCAGTAAGCGGGTGCTACATTCGCCCGAGGGGCTGAGAAGGAAAGGGACGCGATGCATCACTCCAGATCTGCATTCACTGGCCTGGTCATGGTCGCGCTGGCGAGTCTGGCCGTAGCCGCGTGCGGCAGCGCGAGCAGCGGCTCGGCCAATCCGAACACGCTTCTCAGGCAGACCTTCAGCGGCACCCACAAGGTCACAAGCGGGAACCTAAACCTGACGCTGACGATCGATCCGTCCGGGTCGAGCACGCTCAGCGGTCCGATTACGCTCAGCTTCGGCGGCCCGTTCCAGACCCGCGGCGCGGGCAAGCTTCCGGAATCGAACTTCACGGTCAGCGCGAGCGCGCTCGGCCGCAACGTGGCCCTGGGGATCCTCTCGACGGGCACAGCCGGATACGTGACCCTCCAGGGAGTGAGCTATCAGATGCCGCAGGCGACGTTCCAGAAGCTCGAGTCGAGCTTCGCCCAAATCGCGTCCGGCTCGGGAACATCGTCGGGCTCCAACATGCTGACGAAGCTCGGCGTCCATCCGCTGACCTGGCTCACGAATCCGACCGTCGTCGGGACCGAGAACGTCGCCGGCACGCAGACGACCCACATCCACTCGGGCGTGAACGTGAACGCGATGCTGACCGACCTGAACACCGTGCTCGAGAAGTCGTCCTCGCTCGGAGTCTCGGGCGCGAGCGCCTTGAAGTCGGGTATCCCGGCGGCTGACCGGAGCAAGATCGCCGCTGCGATCAAGAATCCGAGCGTCGACGTCTGGACCGGCACAAGCGACAAGACGCTCCGCCGGCTTCAGATCACACTGACTGTCCCGGTCACCGGCAAGACGTCCTTCCAGCTCGGCGGCGTCACGTCGGCCGACATCGGTCTGTCCATGCAGTACTCCGACCTCAACCAGCCCCAGACGATAAAGGCGCCGGCCACGGTGCGGCCGTTCAGCCAGTTCCAGAGCAAGGTGAACGCGTTCGTCCAGGGACTCCAGGGCGCGGCTGCCGGCGTGCTCGGCGGCGGCAGCAGTAGCGGCTCCGGCTCAAGTGGTGGCACCTCGACCAACGGGGCGAACGTCTCGAAGTACAGCCAGTGCATCCAGGCTGCGGGCACCGACGTCTCGAAGATGCAGAAGTGCGCGTCGCTGCTCTCCAGCGGCGGCTAGGCACTACTCCCGGCCCAGCTCCTCGACTTCTTCCTCGAAATCCTCCGGCTCCTCGTCGGGGTCGGCTTCGAAGTCCTCTCCAGCGTGGCGCGTCTGGAAGGCCTCGAGCAGCCGGTCGCGGCGGTCCTCGTCGACCGGCACGTCGTCGGAGATCAGGACCCAGTCGGCGCCCTCGAACTCCTCCATGTTGAAGATCTCGGCGTCGAGCTCAGGGGAGTCGTCGACGACGATCAGGACCTCGGTCTGGGGATTGAAGTAGCTGCCGGGGCGGTTGACGAGCTCGTCGAGCTCGAAGCGGCGTGGATCTGCCATACCTGGAGCCTACCTACAACCCGCTCAGTCCCGCGATCTCGCGTTCGATCTCAGCCTCGATGTCGAGCGGCGGCTTGCCCGCCCGGACGCGCCGATGGTTGCGAGCCACCACGAGCTGCCTGATCTCTTCGCGCAGCGCGGCGTCGACGGTCGGCGCCGGCGCGGTCAGGCGCGCGAGCTCGTCGTCGACATCGACCGGCGCCTCGCCCCGGCGGGCGCGGCGCTCGTTGCGCGCCTCGAGCATCTGACGGATCTCGGAGTCTCGATCGGCAACCGCCGCCTTGTGGTGAGAGTCGCGATCCATCTGGAACTGACCCTTGCCGAACTCCTCCCAGGTGCTGCGGCTGGCAATAAGAACCGCCAGCGCGATCAGCAACGCCAGCCCGATCACGGCGAAGATCACGATGTTGAACGCCGAGTGCACGGGCTAAGTGTGGCGCAGGATGGAGGGGCCTCGTGCCCGGTCCGGACGGGGTGGACGGCCCCACGGACGCCGCGAAGCGGCCCTGTCCCCCCGGAACACGCGAAATCAGGTTCGGACCGGCCGTTCATCGGGTAGCATCTAAGTCGTTGACTGACTAGTCAATCTATCCGGCTTCCAAGGAGAAACCCACCGTGGTTGATTTCACGCTCACCGACGAGCAGCGGAGTATGCGCGAGATGGCGCACGACTTTGCCGAGAAGGAGATCCGTCCGGTCA
>Ga0335081_10002199_pt1 | contig 30621 bp, 32 predicted proteins | sample Lox_Sample_35_FD_206713 | JGI IMG/M metagenome (GOLD analysis project Ga0335081, IMG submission 206713) | Soil microbial communities from Loxahatchee National Wildlife Refuge, Florida, United States - Lox_Sample_3.5 | ecosystem: Environmental > Terrestrial > Soil > Wetlands | place: USA...
CCTGGTCGCCTCAGAGGCGGTGATGATGGGCCTCGGCCCACACCTCGGCCGCGAGCGCGCGCACGACCTGGTCTACGACCTGTGCCGCGAGGCCATCAAGCAGAACCGCCCGCTGCTCGATCTCCTGGCCGCCAACGCCGAGATCACCCGCCACCTCGACCGCGCCGCGCTCGCCCGGCTTTGCGACCCTGCTAACTACCTCGGCCTGTCCGGCGTGATGGTCGACCGGGTGCTCGCCCGGCTCGGCTGATGCGCGCAAGCGCCACTGCCGCTCGACGACAAATCGGGCCGGTTGCCTCCTCGCAGAGTCGAAAGGCTGCTTTCGATCCCCTTGAGACGGTCGGCGCAATTGCCGCAAGGGTCTGCTTCTCGGCCGTTGCCGCCGTTGGTGATCTGGTCCGACTACGGCTGCTGTTGATCAGTTACCGAACTTTGGCCGAGGTCAAACCGGTTCCTGCAACACGCGGCCTGCATCGGACGCGGCAAGAGGTTTACGGTCTTTGTCCCAAGGTGAGCTTGCGCTTAACGCTCGAAAGGAAATGCGTCGTGAACCATGTCAGCGCATGGCACCACGTCATGGCGCACCAGGTAATTCCGAGTATCCCTAATGCTTCAGCTTCGCGTCGAACAGCGCGAGCATGGTCTGCCAGTGACGCTCGGCAGCTGCGGCGTCGTAGACCGGCGTATCGCGCAACACCCAGCCGTGTCTGGCCGGATAGGTCTCGATCTTGTGGTCGACCCCGGCCTTGGTCAGGGCCTGCTCCAGCCGTTCCTTCATCTCGTCGGGAAACGACTGATCCTCGATCGCACCCGCAATGTAGACCCGCGACCTGATCTTCGGCGCGAGCAGGTGCGGACTGTCCGGCGCCTCGGTCGCGAGGCGGCCGCCGTGATACGAGGCGGTGGCGACGATGTGATCCGGATAGGTTCCAGCCGCGGTGAGCGACATCAAGCCGCCCATGCAGTAGCCGGTCGTCCCGACGCCGCCGGCCCTCACATCGGGCTGCGCCGCGAGGTAGTCGAGAAACGCGCGGGTATCCGACATGACGTTGGCCGGCGTGGCGAACGCGAGGAACTTCTCCGTCAGAATCTTGCGCTTTTCGGGATCGCCGAACACCGCATGGGGATCCATCGGCCGGTACGCTCCGGACCGGTAGAACAGGTCCGGCAGCAGCACGTAGTAGCCGTAGGCGGCAAGCCGCTCGCCGATCTCGAGCATGGCAGGACGAATGCCGAGCCCGTCCATGAAGACGAGGACGGCGGGCCACGGGCCGCCTGCGGCCGCGCGATAGACGTAGCTCGGGCAGGTCCCGTCCCTGGTCTTGATCTCGATCCTATGCATGAACGCCTTATTCCCTCATTCACACCGAATGAGATTATGCTGCGAAGAATGCAGGTGTACCGAGCGCGACATGTTTTAGGGTACTGGTTGCTCGCCGCTCTCTTGGGCGTTGCGGGTGCGGCGCCGGTCATCGCCGCGCCGCTCCAGTTGCCGGCAATTGTTGAGCCCGCCAGCCACGAGCATCACGTCGGCAAAGTGGTCTTTGTTGAACTGGTCACGCCGGACCTCGCCGCAAGCAAGCGGTTCTATGCGGGATTGTTCGGCTGGACGTTTCGCGATATCCGGGCCGGTGCGACACAGTACGCCGAGGCATTTCTCGACGGTCGCCCGGTTGCAGGACTGTTTCACAAGGCCCTACCGGCGGGCGAACATCGCGAGCCCGCGTGGCTTAGCTTTTTCGCCGTGACCGATGTCGACGCAGCGGCAAAGCTTGCGTTACGACATGGCGCGAAGCTGCTGTTCGGGCCGCGCAGCTTCCCTGAACGTGGGCGGGAAGCAGTCTTCGCGGATCCGCAGGGGGCTGTTTTTGGGGTCCTCGCCTCCAGCAGCGGCGATCCGCCCGACTTCCTCGCTGCACCCGGCGAATGGATTTGGAGCTCGCTGATGACGAGCGATCCGGACACAGACGCTGCTTTCTACCAGGCGCTATTCGGCTACGAGGTCTTCGAATTGCCCGCCAGCAGGGGCGCGCAGCATCTCCTGCTCGCCTCCCACGACTATGCCCGCGCGAGCGCGAATTCGCTGCCTGCGAATACGCCCAACGCCCAGCCTTACTGGCTCAATTACGTACGCGTCGAAGATGCGGTCAAGATGGCCGCAAAGGTCGTGGCGCTCGGTGGCCGCGTGCTGGTCGAGCCGCGGGTTGATCGCCAAGGCGGAAGGGTCGCGGTGGTCGCCGACAATACGGGGGCGCCCTTCGGACTGCTTGAATGGCCGAATACCGAGACCAAAGAGCTGCCCAAGTGAATATCGTACTCTCGCGCTGGTCAGCAACCGCCATCGTGATCGGGCTGTTCGCGGTCCTGTCATCCGGCTGCGTCGTTCCTGGTGGCGGATACGAATACGAGGGCGGCCCAGGCTACGGACTGGGCTACTATGAATCTTACGGTGTCGAGTACGGTGGCTGGGGACCGGGCTACGAAGTGGCGCCGTTTCGCGGCGAGCATCGTCGTGAATACCATGGACGCGGCCGCGCAGCTCCTCATGCTTATAGGTCCGCGCCCGCCACCCGGTCGATGCCGTCTATTCCGTCGGGTTCGCGTTCTGGTGGTCGGGCTGGACGCGGCGGCGGTGGCGGACATCGCTGACAACCCGGAAGGACAGTTCCCAGCGCAAGCCGGTCAAGGTCGATCGCTGCGGCGAGTGGATGTACCGACCACTGCAGGAGCGAGCCGCAGCAATGGCCGAAAAGCAGAAGACCCTCTGGCAGCTTTCCTGCATCACGTCCGGCTGAATCCGACCCAAAGCGGCCGCTCAGGTGGGGGAGAATCGTTTCGGTAATGGAGTGCGGCTGAAGGATAGGAGATTTCTTCGCGCCCGCGCCCCGAAACGCGGGGTCGGCAATTACCCTGCTTTGATCGCCGACCACATGGTCTGCGTCTTGCGGTCCCCTGCCATCCACCAGCCGCAGAGGTAGAGCGCGAATGTGGCCGAGACCGGTGCTAACAGCCAATCCCATGTCGTAAGGGTAATCGGAAGCGCGATCTTGCTCGCGCCGAGGTGGAACCCGCCGGCTGCAAATGTTGCCGGATCCACTCCGGGCAGGCTACCGGGAATCGTGACCCCGACGTGGGCAAGAATGCCGCGTCCCACGGCGAGCAAGCCAAGCGCGAGAATGCCCGCAAGCAATCCCTGCAGCGCAGTTTCCGCCGCTATTTCGCGCCTCACCTGTCCTTGCTCCCAGCCGATCACGCGCAACAAAGCAAGCTCCCGGCGGCGTTCGACGAGATTGCCGAAGACAAGGGTGGCGCTCAGCGCCAACGCGGCAAGCGCGCCGGCTATCACGGTTACCAGGCGGAAACGGCCGATCGTCTGAGAAATGCCGCCGAAGAGCTGCAACATGGTTCCCGGCGTCGTCACCGACGCGCGCTCCAGCCATGTCGCGATGTGCTTCTTGACTGCCTCGGTCTGTGCCAAGTCAGCCACTTTGAGAAATACCTGGTTCACGAGATTCGGCGGCAGATTGGCGAGCTTACGCGCCGTATCGATGTCCATGTAGAAATTGCTGGCAACGATCTGGCTGCCCTGTTCGATGTCCACCACGCCGACGACCGTGAATTTCTCGTCGCCAATGTCGACCGTGCTGCCGGGCGCGAGACGATAGAACGCCCCATAGTGGCGCTCCACAAGCACTTCCCGCGTGCCGGCGATCGGCAGACGGCCTTGATAGAGCCAGTTCCGCACTTTGCCGGGCCCGAGCGGAGCCGCATTGGGGGTCAGCGGAATGCCGCTTATGGAGATGAAGCGGCCTTTGCCGAAATTCCAAAGAAGAACGAATCCGGCCGCTTGCGTCACGCCCGGCTCCGCTGCAAGCCGGCGCAATTCATCGCTCGTGATGGGCTCGGCGGAATAAGGCAGCATGATTCCCATGTGCTTGGGCAGCGCAGTTTGCGTCGCGCTTCGCTGGACGATCAGGTCCGCGCCAAGATTGCTGAACGGCATGGTCGCGAGATCGGCAAAAGCCCGTCCGAGAACGTCGAGGGTGATGACCAGCGTAATGGCTAGGGCGATACCGCCGATCAGGAGCGCGCTTCGCCGCCAACGATAAGCAAGCTCGCTACGCACGTAGCGCCAATGGACGCGGGGGCCGCTCACGCTATTTCCCTGGCTCCCCGAGTGCGGCTTTGACTGCCGCTTCGAAATCCGCGACCGTCCACGATCCGTTGATGCCCAAAGGATTGTCGGCCTTGGCAGGGAAATCCTTGAACTCCACGAGCGTGCCGTCGCGTCGTTTGAAGCGATCGCTGCCATTGATCAGCAGCAACATCGGGATGTGACCCTTCAGGCCGACGGCGCTGATCCGTTTCTCGCCTGCAGGACTCTCGGCATCGAGCTCGACGACCTTTACCCGGTTGCCGAGGGTAAGCAGGAAGTCGCGTACGGGCTTCAGTGCGCTTTGAACGGGTGAGTGAGACAGCGCGACGATCTCCACCGTCGGCTGAGTGGCTCGGGCCGCGCGCGCCTCGCTCAAGGCCCCGCCCACGGCGGTCATCATGAGTGCCAAGACGAACTCCCTACGCGTGAGCATCGATTATCCTTCCATCTCTCATTTCGACGACATTGCCGGCCCTCGTTGCCACATCGTGGTCATGGGTCACCATCAGGAGCGACGTGCCGTGAGTGCGGCCAAGACCGATCAACAAGTCGAGTACGGCGGCGCCGGTCGCCTGATCTAGATTTCCGGTGGGCTCGTCGGCTAGCAGGACTGAGGGGCTGTTCATGAGCGCGCGCGCAATCGCTACGCGTTGCTGCTCGCCGCCGCTGAGCGCCGATGGGCGATAGTGCAATCGCGCGCCGAGTTCGACCTGATTCAGGAGATCGACTGCGCGCTGCTGACGCTCCGGAGCGGTTGCTAGGCTCGCGAAGAAAGTCGGCAGTAGTACGTTGTCGAGCGCCGTCAGCGAAGGAATGAGACTGAACCCCTGGAATACGATGCCGATCGAATGACGGCGCAGATCCGCCATCTCGCGATCATTCGCGCCGGATAGCTTCTTTCCCATAACGTAGACCTGACCCGAGTCGGGATCTTCAAGGCCAGCAATGATGCCCAGTAGGGTGCTCTTTCCCGAGCCCGACTTTCCCATAATGGCAGTGAATTGACCGTGCCCAAGGTTCAGGTCGACACCCTTCAGCACTTCGAGCTCTCCGTATCGCTTTCTCAGGCCCTCGACCCTGATGGCCGACCCGCCCGGCGCAGGGGAGCGCTCGCTGCGGGCTGTCACCAGCTTGGAAGGATTACCCGGAACGGCTGGATCACTCATGGCTGGATCCTTCATTCGCCGCGAAGTAGCGACCAGGGTCGCGATCGTGGCAGAGCGAGCACTGCCAGCGCCGCGAGCGCACTGATCAAGACGCTGCAGGCGGTAGCAACGGTGGCGATCGGCCACGACATTGATATCGGAGAAGTGATGGTCACGGTCCTATTGATCGTGGCCTGCGGAATGAAATGCGGAGTGGAACTGAGGTCCCAGGGCAGGTCGACCGTCACTGAGATGTGGCCGAGCGCCAGGACAACGACAATCGCGATCACGAGCCCTGTCGCCGTGCCGGCGATTGCGAGCGCCAAGTTCTCAATCAGCACTTGGCGGCGGATGTGATGCCAGGACCACCCTATGGCCTGTAGCACGGCCATTTCGCGACGTCTCTCGGCAATCGACGACGCGGTCGCGCGCCAAACGAACGCTGCGGCGAAGACGCCGATGATCGTAGCGATGATTAGCCCCATGCTTTGCGACAGAAAGAGAGCGCCGCTGAGCGCTTGGCGCATCGAGAGTTCGCTCGACACGACGCCTTTCTTGCCGAGCAGCCCTGATATCCTGTTGACCGCGTCTTCCAGTTGTTCCCGCTTGACCTTCACCAGCACTAGATTTGTGTCGCTCGGGCCGAACGGATAAAGCGCCTTCACCTCGGGAGCCGCGGCCGCCAAGGCCTGGGCGATTGCGAGCGGGCTATAGACGTCCGCACGAACAACCTTTCCGCTACGTGCCGAATCTACGATCCCGGCAACCGGGAACGTTGCCTCGCCGATCTTGACGTCGCTTCCGACCTCAATACGGTTCATCTTCGCGAAATCGCTGTCGACAAGGACCGCGCGACTATCCGCCTTGATCGCCTTGCCGGCGACGAGCAGTTCGTTGAGCCTCTCGAGGCCCACCGCGCTGTCCTCGATCCCCAGGACAGACTCGTATCTGTCAGGCTCGAGATCCCACATGTACACCGCCTGTGTCAGGCCTATCACTCCAGGCGCCGTCCGGATCTCTTCTACGATGCTTGAGGGGATCAACGCATTCGGGTGAGGGAACACAAGCCCTTCGAGCTTAGGCGGAATGTCGCCTTGCTGCTGCACGATGACATCGGCGCCGACCGTGTCTATCGGCACCCTGAGGGCTCGGGCATAGGAGCCTGCCAGAGCAGTCAAGACCATAGCGGTGAGCACCGCGAACCCGATGCTCGTTGCCGTCACGAGCGAACGCCCGCGACGAAAAGTCAGTTCACTTACTGCATAGCGTAGATTGTCCAGCGGATCTCCCCTAACGATTTGCTCAACCCTGGCGGGTAGACAAGTTTGCGTCGGAACGTAACCGATGCACGTCCGCCAGCTACGTTGACCATAGCCAGAATAGCGCCCGGGGTCTTGACGCAAGTCAAAGCCAATCGCAAGCCGAATCAACCTCAGCCGAGAGATCAAATCGCGCGCAACAAGCACTTGGCGTGCTGACGCCGGTGGTCAGCATTGCATCTAGTTGCCGTCTATACCAAGGCCCGATTTTGCGCCTGCCCAGTAACGAGCCGGCGCGATTGACGGCTTCCGGGTCGGACGCCAGCCCCCGGCTCAGGAGAAAGCGCTAATTCGAATCTTATTCTCATCCAACGTCGGCAAGCAGCTGGACACCGGCCGCTCGATGTTTCCGATGTAAGCGGCAGCAACGGCCGAGAAGCGGACGTCCGCGGCATTTCATACGCTTTGCGCCTCTTGGGCCGACAGCGGTCGTTCAGCGCCCTCGCGGGTCAGTGGCGCGAAGGGAGTTCTACGGGGTGTCCAGATTTCAACCTGTCCGCGGCGCCGAACAGCCAAGTGCCGCCCAACGCCAGCGGCAGCACCGCAGTGTAGATCTCCCCGGCGCGCCGGACGTCGGCGCCCGCGGCGCGGCAGCGCGCTGCGAGCGCTTTCGGGTCCTCGCAGGCGAGCGCATAGCCCGCCAGGGCGGGCGCCGGCGGGGCGACGCCCAGTAGGTCGGCCAGGTCGCGCTGCCGGCCGATGACGATGTCGCCTCTTGCGGTGCTCAATCTGATGAATTTCCCTTCTCGCGAGGGGAGCAGGCCGGCGAAGCGGGCGTAGCGGGCGGCGGCCTCGGCGGGGTCGTCGGCGACGACGAACGCGGCGGCGAGGGCGGTGACGCCGTTGGTGTGCTCGAGCCAGCGCGGCTGCCAGACGCATTCGGGGGTGCGGTGCTCGACGAACTGGACGCGCCCTTCGGGCATGGTTTCGGGCGGCACGCGCACGACGCCGAAGCGCGCGCGGCGGGTTTGGCCCTCGAGCTCGACGTCGCGCTCGAGGTCGACTTGCGGCAGCGGGGCGAAGCCGTGGCGCTCGAGGCGCGCGTGCTCCTCTGAGGCGGCGGGGGTGCCGAGCGCGAGGATGTGGACGCCCGCGTAGCGCGCCATCGCCTCGCGCGTGCGGCGCGCGTGGGGCGTGTCGGCGATCGGCGACAGGAATTCGAGGTAGCCCTCGGCGAGCATGACGCAGCGGTTGGCGGTGCCGGCGGGGCCGTCCTGGGTCGACTGCGCGGAATACGGCGTGACGGCGAAGCCGAGCGCCTCGAGCGCGCGCGCGGCGGCCTCGAGGTCGGGCACGAAGTGCGCGACGTGGTCGAGCACGAGGGAGCCGGGGGCGGCGGTTTGCGGCAAGGTGTTTATCCGTGACCTGACGGGTGCAATAATAGCCGCATGATCGAGCGCGGCCATCACGACATGGGCGGGCTGCCCGCGGGCAGGGTCGAGCGGACCGAGCACGACTACGCCGACTGGGAGCGGCGGGTCGACGCGCTGATGATGCTGCTCTCGGGCGTCAAGGGTGCGCGCAAGCTGCTCACGGTGGACGAGCTGCGCAAGAACATCGAGGCGCTCGGGCCCGAGGCCTACGACGCGATGAGCTATTACGAGCGCTGGGTGAGCTCGATCACGCAGAGCATGATCCAGCGCGGCGTGATCACGACCGAGGAGCTCGCGCGCAAGATGGTCGAGGTCGAGCGCCGTGGCGGTTGAGGCGAGGTTCCGGCCGGGCGAGCGCGTGAGGGTCATGAAGGCCTACCCGCTGGGGCACGTGCGCACGCCGTACTACGTCCGCGGCGCGAGCGGCGTGATCGAGCGCGTCTGCGGCGCCTTCCCCAACCCGGAGGAGCTGGCGCAGATGCGCAGCGGCCTGCCGGCGCAGCCGCTGTACCGGGTGCGCTTCGCCCAGAGCGAGGTCTGGCCCGACTACCGCGGCGCGCGCGCCGACACGATCGACGTCGAGATCTTCCAGCATTGGCTGGACAAGGCATGAGCGACCTGGGCAAGTACGCGCCGCTGACCTACTTCCAGCTCATGGAGGTGAGCCTGCGCGAGCTGCTGGTGGAAAAGGGCGTGGTCACCGACGCCGAGGTCGACGCGGTCGCCGCGGACATGAAGTCGCGCGGGCCCGAGCGCGGCGCGAAGGTCGTGGCGCGCGCCTGGACCGATGCCGCGTACAAGGCGCGCCTGCTCGCGGACGGCACGGCGGCCTGCGAGGAGCTCGGGCTCGACGTCCCGGCGCTCAGGCTGGTCGTGGTCGAGAACACCCCCGAGGTGCACAACGTGATCGTGTGCACGCTGTGCTCGTGCTACCCGCGCATGCTGCTCGGGCTGCCGCCGGACTGGTACAAGTCGCGCGCCTACCGCAGCCGCGTGGTGCGCGAGCCGCGCGCGGTGCTGGCCGAGTTCGGCACCGCGCTGCCGGAGGAGGTCGCGATCCGGGTGCACGACTCGACCGCCGACATGCGCTACCTGGTGCTGCCCATGCGCCCCGCCGGCACCGAGGGCTGGAGCGAGCAGCGCCTCGCGCGCCTGGTCACGCGCGACTCGATGATCGGCGTCGCGCCGGCGCAAGCCGCTTGAGCGACGCGGTTCCAAAGCCGCTCGGCATCGTGCCGCTGGGCGACAGCGCGGCCTACGTCGAGTTCTCCGACCGCCTCGACCTGGAAGTGAACGCGGTGGTGCAGCGCCTGGCCGCGGCGCTGCGCGCGCGCGCCCTGCCCTGGGTGCGCGACGTGGTGCCGGCGCTGGGCGGCGTCGCGCTGCATTTCGACCTGGCGCACCCGCAACTGCCCGCGGCGCCGCTGCAGCAGGCGGCGGCCGCGGTCGAGGCCTGCCTCGCCGCCGGCCTGCCGGCGGCCGAAGCGCTCGGGCGCCAGCTCGAGGTGCCGGCCTGCTACGACCCGGAGCTCGCGCTCGACCTCGATGCGGTCGCCCAGCGCGTCAAGCTCGCGCCCGAGGAGGTCGCCCGGCGCCACGCCGCGCCCGAGTACCAGGTCCTGATGATGGGCTTCGCCCCGGGCCTGCCGCATCTGGGCGGGCTCGACCCGGCGCTCGAGGTGCCGCGCCGCGCCGAGCCGCGCGTGGTGGTGCCGCCCGGGTCGATCGCGATCGCCGGCCTGCAGACGGTGGTCTACCCGTACGCGATTCCCGGCGGCTGGAGCGTGATCGGGTGCACGCCGCTCACCCTGTTCGACGCGCGCGGCGACCCGCCGAGCCTGTTCGCCCCGGGCGACCGGGTGCGCTTCGTGCCGATCGGCCGCGCCGAGTTCGAGCGCCGCCGCCGATGACGCTGCGCGTCGCCAAGCCCGGGCTGCTGAGCACGGTGCAGGACCGCGGCCGCCACGGCCTGCAGCACCTGGGCATCGTGCCCTGCGGCGCGATGGACCCGGTCGCGCACGCGCTCGCCAACGCGCTGGTGGGCAACGACCCCGACGCCGCGACGCTCGAGCTGACGGTCATCGGGCCCGAGCTGGTGTTCGGGCACGACGCGCTGATCGCGCTCTGCGGCGCCGAGTTCGGCGCCACGCTCGACGCTCGCGCGCTGCCGCGCGACCGCCCGGTGCTCGCGCGCGCGCGCTCGCGGCTGGTCTGCGGGCGCGCCGGGCGCGGCAGCCGTGCCTACCTCGCGATCGCGGGCGGCATCGCGCTCGAGCCGGTGCTGGGCAGCCGCAGCACCTACCTGCCGGCGCGCTTCGGCGGCCTGGAAGGGCGCGCGCTGCGCGCCGGCGACACGCTGCCGCTCGCGCCCGGCGCGGCCGAGCTCGCCGCGGCGCGCTACGCGCACCTGGGCGCCGGCGCCACGCGGCGCGACGGCCTCGAGACGGTGCGCTGGTCGGCGCCGCCGCTCACGCTGCCCGATCGGGAGCCGATCACGCTGCACGCGATGGAGGGGCAGCACTTCGCTCTGTTCAGCGCCGCCGCGCAGCGCGTGTTCTTCGACGCGACCTGGCGCGTGGGCCCGGAGTCCAACCGCATGGGGTTCCGGCTCGGCGGGCCGGCGCTCGTGGCCGAGCGGGCGGGTGAGTTACTATCCGGGCCGACCTGCCTCGGCACGGTGCAGGTGCCGGCCAACGGCGCGCCGATCGCGCTCATGGCCGACCACCAGACCACCGGCGGCTATCCGAAGATGGCCGAGATCGCGAGCGCCGACGTGCCGCGGCTGGCGCAGCTCGCGCCGGGCGGCACGCTGCGCTTCGCGCGCTGCACGCTGGAGGACGCGCTCGAGCTCGCGCGCGCTTCGCGCGCGCGGCTGGAGGCGGCGCTGCGGGCGATTTCCTGGGGGTACGCGAAATGAAGACCATAGACCTGAACTGCGACATGGGCGAGAGCTTCGGCGCCTGGAAGATGGGCGCCGACGCCGAGATCATGCCTTTCATCAGCTCGGCCAACATCGCCTGCGGCTTCCACGCCGGCGACCCGGCGACCATCCGCCAGACCGTCGCGCTCGCGCTCGCGCACGGCGTGGCGGTCGGCGCGCATCCCTCGCTGCCCGACCTGCAGGGCTTCGGCCGGCGCGCGATGAAGATCACGCCGCAGGAGATGTACGACCTGGTGCTGTACCAGGCCGGCGCGGTCGAGGCCTTCGCGCGCGCGGCGGGCGCGCGGCTGCACCACGTCAAGTGCCACGGCGCGCTGTACAACATGTCGACCGCCGACGAGGCGCTGTCGGAGGCGATGGCGCGCGCGGTGAAGGACCTCGGCGGCGAGGTGATCCTGTACGCGCTTTCCAACAGCAGGATGCTCGAGGTGGCGCGCAGAGTCGGCGTGCGCGTCGCGGGCGAGGCCTTCGCCGACCGCGGCTACGCCGACGACGGCACGCTCGCGCCGCGCGGCAAGCCGGGCGCGATGATCGAGGACGAGCAAAAGGCGGTGGCGCAGGCGATCGGCATGGTCGAGCAGGGCAGCGTCACCAGCCTGACGGGCAAGAAGGTGCCGGTGGCGCCGGACACGCTCTGCCTGCACGGCGACCAGCCCGACGCGGTGAGCTTCGCCAAGGCGCTGCGCCGCGCATTTGCCGACCGCAAGATCGCGGTCGGCGCGCCATGAAGAAGAACGGAAAGGAACGGAATCGATGAGCAGCAAGCTGTTCACTCCCATTACCCTCGGCGGCGTCACGCTGCCCAACCGCATCGTGGTGTCGCCGATGTGCCAGTACTCGGCCGACGACGGCTCGATGACCGACTGGCACATGATGCACCTGGGCAGCCTCGCCGTCTCCGGCGCCGGCCTGCTGATGATCGAGGCGACCGGCGTCACGCGCGAGGGCCGCATCTCGCACGGCTGCACCGGCCTGTACAGCGACAACAACGAGGCGGCGATGAAGCGCGTGGTCGACGCCTGCCGGCGCGTGAGCAGGCATCCGATCGGGGTGCAGATCGGCCACGCCGGGCGCAAGGCCTCGGCGCAGGTGCCGTGGCTGGGCGGCAAGGCGCTCTCGGCGGCCGAGTCGCCGTGGCAGACCGTGGCGCCGTGCGCGCTCGCCTACGACGAGGGCTGGCACACGCCGCGCGAGCTGTCGGCGGCGGACATCGCCGCGCTGGCGCAGGCTTTCGCCGCGGCCGCCGCGCGCGCGCTGCGCATCGGCCTGGACGTGCTCGAGATGCACTCGGCGCACGGCTACCTGCTGCACGAGTTCCTCTCGCCGCTGTCGAACAAGAGGACCGACCGCTACGGCGGCAGCCTGGAGAACCGCATGCGCGCCCCGCTCGAGGTCGCGCAGGCGCTGCGCGCGGCCTGGCCCAGGCAGCGCTGCCTGGGCGCGCGCATCACCGCGAGCGACTGGGCCGAGGGCGGTTTCGAGGTCGAACACGCGGTGCTCTACGCCAGGGCGCTGGCACAGATCGGTTTTGACTACGTGTGCGTCTCGAGCGGGGGGGCGGTGCCGCAGCAGCGCATCGAGGTCGCGCCCGGCTACCAGGTGCCGTTCGCCCAGAAGGTGAAGCAGGGCGCGCCGATCGCGGTGCGCGCGGTGGGCATGATCGCCGCCCCGGAGCAGGCCGAGGAGATCGTCGCTTCGGGCCAGGCGGACATGGTCGCGCTCGCGCGCGGCTTCCTCGACGATCCGCGCTGGGTCTGGCACGCCGCCGAGCGCCTCGGCGCCAGGGCCGACTACCCGCCGCAGTACGCGCGCAGCCGGGCCGAGCTCTGGCCGGGGGCGAAGCTCGCGCGCCGCGGCTGAGCCGGGCCGCGCCTCAGGCGCTGCGCAGCTGGGCGCCGCCGACCAGGTCCTGCGCGATGTATTGCCGGCGGTAGGTCTCGAACGGGATCCGGTCGGCGGCTTCGATGCGGCGCTGCTCGGCGAGCGATTCCGCCGCCATGAGCGCGTAGCGCCGCTCGGTCTCGGGCGCGAGCGCGGCGCGCAGCAGCGCGTCGCGGTGGCGCTGCGACTGCGCCGCGGCGAAGGCGACGTAGCTGTCGCCGAAATCCTCGCGCATCGCGCGCAATACCCGCGCCGAGGGCGTGCTCGAGGCGTCGCGCAGCGCGGCCGCGGCCTGCGACAGCACGGCGCGATAGATCTCGCCGCGCTGGGCGGCGTCCAGCGCCGCGGCGATCGGGGCGAAGGCGTCGACGAGCTCGAGGCCCCAGTCGGCGAGCGGGCGCTGCGCGCCGTCGCGGCACAGCTGCAGCCCGGGCTCGCGGCCGTAGGCGGCGACCCGGTGCTGGTTGCGCGAGATGTTGGCGATCTCGTCCGCGGTGTCCGGCGGGCTGTCGCTTAGCAGGCAGTGCAGCAGGAACAGGTCCAGCAGGCGCATCGCGCGCGCGTCGATGCCGACCGCAAGGAACGGGTCGATGTCGACCAGGCGCACCTCGACGTAGGCGACGCCGCGCTCGCCCAGCGCGTGCAGCGGCCGCTCGCCGGGACGGATCGGCTGCTTGGGCCGGATCGTGCCGTAGAACTCGTTCTCGATCTGCAGCAGGCTGGTGGAGAGCTGGCGGTACTCGTCGCCGTCGCGCATGCCGATCGCCTCGTAGGGCGGATAGGGTCGGGTGAGCGCGGGGTTGAGCGACGCCGCGTAGCTCCTGAGGCTGTTGAAGCTGACCGCGAGCGAGGCCTGCGCGTCGCTCTGGTAGCCGAGCGGGCCCATGCGCAGCGACGTGCCCCAGGGCATGTGGAGCGTGCCCTCGGCCAGGGGCTGCAGCTCGTGCTCGCGCCCGGCGACGAAGCTGCCGCACACCGCGGGCGACGCGCCGAGCAGGTACAGCAGCAGCCAGGAGTGGCGCCGGAAGTTGCGGATCAGGCCGAAGTAGGCGTCGTTGCGGTAGGCCGCCGCCGGGCCTTCGCGCGCGTCGGCGCGCTGCAGCTCGGGCCAGGCCGTCTCCGGCAGCGAGAAGTTGTAATGGATGCCCGAGATGGTCTGCATGCGCCGGCCGTAGCGGTGCGAGAGGCCGTTGCGGTACACCGTCTTGGCGCGCCCGACGTTGGAGCTGCCGTAGCGGCCGATCGGGATCAGCTCGTCCGCGGGCAGCCTGCAGGGCATGCTGCTCGCCCACAGCAGCTCGTCGCCGAGCGCGCGGTAGACGACCTGGTGGATCTCGGTCAGCTCGCGCAGGCAGGCGTCGATCTCGCCGTGCACGCCGGTGATCAGCTCGAGCTGCGATTCGCTGAAATCGGTCGTGATGTGCTCGTGCGTGAGCGCCGAGCCGAGGCCCGCCGGGTGCGGCGTGCGGGCAAGCGAGCCGTCAGGTCCGACCCGCAGGCCCTCCTTCTCGATGCCGCGCCGGATGCCGGCCAGCGTCCCGGGCGCGAGCGCGCGTAAACGTTCATCAAACGGGGTCAAGCGGGTTGTCCCGGAGCGAAACAGGCGCTAGGGTAGCAGAAGGAGGCAAGTGCAATGTCATTCTCAATGCGGGACATCATCGTATCGACCGTCGCCTATTTCGTGGCGGCATTCTTCATCAAGCGCCAGTTCGACGAGATGGAGATACCGCGCGGTATGACGCGCAGCGCCCTGATCTTCGCGCTCGCGCTCGGCGCCGCCTACGCGGTGCAGGCCGCGGTCGACTGGGTGATCTGATCCCCGCCCGGCGGCGGCTCAGCGCCGCCTGCGCCCGAACGGCGGGCGCCCGCGCCAGTACTGGATCATCAGCCAGGCGCCGAGCATTCCGCCCAGGTGCGCGAAGTGGGCGACGTTGACCTCCATTCCCGAGACGCCGAGAAACAGCTCGAGCAGGCCGTACAGCGTCACGAACAGCCAGGCCGGCATCGGTATCGGCGGGATCAGCAGCACGATCGTCTGGCGCGGGAAGTACAGCGCGAACGCGAGCAGCAGGCCGAACACCCCGCCCGAGGCGCCGATCGTCTCGTAGGGCGGCGCGGCGGTGAAGGCGGCGAAGGCAAGCTGGGCGAAGGCCGCGCTGACAATGCTGGCGAGATACAGGTTGAGGTAGCGCCTGGGCCCGAACAGGCGCTCGAGCTGGCCGCCGAACATGTAGAGCGCGAACATGTTGACGAAGATGTGCATCACGCTGCCGTGCAGAAAGCCGTACGTGACGACCTGCCACGGTTGGAAACCCCCCGATCCAAGCGGCCAGAGCGCGAGGTACTGGGTCATCGCGCCGCCGCCCATCGACTGCAGCAGGAAGACGGCGACGTTGGCGAGGATCAGCCCGCGCGTGACGGGCGGCAGATTGCCGAACACCTCAGGAGCCGGCGACGATCGCCATGTTGTCCTTCACCGACTTGACGCCCGCGACCCCGGAGGCGGCGCGCAGCGCCTGCTTGCGCTTGGCGGTTTCGGGCACCGTGCCCCAGAGCGTGACCGCGCCGCCGCTGGCGGTGACGTCGATGCCGTCGGCGAGCGAGCCGAGCGCGGCGTGCAGCGATTGCTGCACCTTCGCCGCCAGCGCCTTGTCCGGGTCGGGCTGTTCCGCTTTCTGCGGCGCGGGCGCGGGCGCGACCGCCGCAGCGGGCGCCGGTTGCGCCTGCGCCGCGGCGGGCTGCGGCTTGGGCGGCGGCGGCGATTGCTCGCCGCAAGCGGCGAGCGCGAGCGCGCCTGCGGCGGCGAGCGCGCGAAGCGAAGGGCTGCTGCGTTTAGCGCTATCAAGGTCCATGGCGGTCTCCTTTGCCGGCGCAATGATCGCACGTCTCGGCATGCGGTATCCTAGCAGCCGACGATTCTGTCATTGCCGAAATGAAGGCCCGGGCACTTCCCCTCGTGGTTCTGATGCTGGCCGCCGCGCTCGGCGCCGGCGCCTGGTGGTGGACGCAGCGCGCCGCGCCCGCGTCCGGCGGCGCGATCGTTCTGCACGGCAACGTCGATATCCGGCAGGTCGATCTCGCGTTCAACGCCTCGGGCCGGGTGACGCAGATGCTGTCGCGCGAGGGCGACCGGGTGGAGCCGGGGCAGCTGCTGGGCACGCTCGACACCGAGCGCCTGCGCCACGTCGAAGCGCAGGCCGCCGCCGCGGCCGCCGCGCAGGGCGAGGTGGTGGCGCGCCTGGTGGCGGGCTCGCTGCCGGAGGAGATCGCCAAGGCGCGCGCCGACGCGGAGGCGGCGCGGGTGGACGCGGCGAACGCCGCGCGCAGCTACCAGCGTGCGCGCGAGCTGGCGGCGAAGCATTTCGTCGCCCAGCAACAGGCCGACGATGCGCGCGCCGCCGCCGAGGGCGCGGCGGCGCGGCTCAAGAGCGCGCGCGAGGCGCTGCGCCTGGTGGTGCTCGGTCCGCGCCAGGAGGACATCGCCGCCGCCAAGGCCACGCTGGCGGCGAACCAGGCCGCGCTCGCGGTCGCGCGGCGCGACCTGGCCGAGGCCGAGCTGCATGCGCCCTCGGCGGGCGTGATCGAGAGCCGCGTGCTCGAGCCGGGCGACATGGCCTCGCCGCAGAAGCCCGTCTACACGCTCGCGCTCACCGATCCGCTGTGGGTGCGCGTTTACGTGCCGGAGACCGACCTCGGCAAGCTGCGTCCGGGGAGCCTCGCGTCGGTGAGCACCGACAGCCATCCCGAACGGCGCTACCGCGGCTGGGTCGGCTACATCTCGCCCAGCGCGGAGTTCACCCCCAAGTCGGTCGAGACGCGCGAGGTGCGCACCACGCTCGTGTACCAGGTGCGGGTGTTCGTGTGCGCGCCGGCCGACGGACTGCGCCTGGGCATGCCCGCCACCGTTTCGATCGAGCCGGACCAGCCCGCGCCGGCCGAAGGCGGCCGCGCGCCGGATCCCTGCCGCAGCGGCGCATGAGCGCGCCGCAGGCGGTGCTCGAACTGGCCGCGGTGGCGAAGACGTTCCGCGCCGGCAGGCGCGAGGTGCGCGCGCTGCGCGGCGTGAGCCTGAGCATGGGGCGCGGCCTGGTGATGGGGCTGGTCGGCCCGGACGGTGCGGGCAAGACCACGCTGATGCGGCTCGCCGCCGGGCTGCTCGTTCCCGACGCCGGGCGGATCACGGTGCTTGGACTCGACGCCACGCGCCAGTCGCTCGAGGTGCAGGCGAGCCTGGGCTACATGCCGCAGCGCTTCGGCCTGTACGAGGACCTGAGCGTGCAGGAGAACCTCGACCTCTACGCCGACCTGCAGGGCGTGCCCAAGGCCGCGCGCGGCACGCGCTACGCCGAGCTGATGAGGATGACCGGGCTGGCGCCGTTCACCGCGCGCCTGGCCGGGCGCCTGTCGGGCGGAATGAAGCAGAAGCTGGGCCTCGCCTGCACGCTGGTGCGCGCGCCGCAGCTGCTGCTGCTGGACGAGCCGACGGTCGGCGTCGACCCGGTGTCGCGGCGCGAGCTGTGGCAGATCGTGTACCGGCTGGTCAGGAGCGAGGGCATGAGCGTGCTGCTTTCGACCGCCTACCTGGACGAGGCCGAGCGCTGCGACCGGGTGCTGCTGCTGCACGACGGCGAGGCGCTCGAGGAGGGCGAGCCCGCGGCGCTTAGCGCGCCGCTGCGCGGACGCAGCTTCCTCGCCCACGGCGAGTCGGTCGGCAAGCGCGCGCTGCAGGACGCGGCGCTGCGCGCCCCCGGAGTGATCGACGCGCTTATCCAGGGCGCCGACGTGCGGCTGGTGACCGAGGCCGGCGCCGCGCCGCCCGCGCTCGAGGGCGCGCGCGTCGAGCCGGTCGCGCCGCGCTTCGAGGACGCCTTCGTCGCCCTGTTGCGCAAGAGGAGCAGCGCATCGAGAGCCGAAGCCGGCCGGGCCGCCCTGCCCGCGCAGCAGAATCCTCGCGCCAACGAGGTGATGATCGAGGTGCGCGGGGCGCAGCGCCGCTTCGGCGACTTCTACGCCGTGAAGGACGTCAGCTTCGAGGTGCGCCGGGGCGAGATCTTCGGCCTGCTGGGGGCCAACGGCGCGGGCAAGTCGACCACTTTCCGCATGCTGTGCGGGTTGCTGCCGGCGAGCGCCGGGTCCCTGCGCGTGGCGGGCGTCGACCTGCGCCACGGCGCGGCGGCGGCGCGCGAGCGCATCGGCTACATGTCGCAGAAGTTCTCGCTCTACGGCAACCTGAGCGTGCGCCAGAACGTCGAGTTCTTCGCCGGCGCCTACGGCCTGGCGGGCGCGCGCCGCGCCGCGCGCACGTCCTGGGCGCTCGAGGCTTTCGATCTGGACGCGGACGCGGAAGCGACCAGCGCCGAGCTCGCGCTGGGCTACAAGCAGCGCCTGGCGCTGGCCTGCGCGCTGATGCACGAGCCCGAGATCCTGTTCCTCGACGAGCCCACCTCGGGCGTCGACCCGCTCGCGCGGCGCGAGTTCTGGCGCCGCATCAACGCGCTCGCGCACAGCGGCGTGACGGTGCTGGTGACGACGCACTTCATGGAAGAAGCGGAGTACTGCGACAGGCTGGCGATCATGGCCGCGGGCGAGATCCTCGCCGCCGGCGAGCCGGGCGAGATCAAGGCGCGCGCGCGCGCCGCCGGCGCGCCCGAGCCGACCATGGAGGACGCCTTCATCCGCCTGATCGAGGGCGCCGAGGCGGCGCGGGTGCCCGCATGAGCGCGCGCGGCGGCAGGGCGATGCGGCTGCGCGGGCTGGTGCGCAAGGAGTTCCTGCAGATCGTGCGCGACCCGAGCAGCATCGCGATCGCGTTCGTGCTGCCGGTGGCGCTGCTGCTGCTGTTCGGCTACGGCCTGTCGCTCGACGTCGATCACGTGCCGGTGGCGCTCGTCATCGAGCAGCCGAGCGCCGACGCGGCGGACCTGGCCGCCTCGTTCGAGGGCTCGCGCTACTTCTCGCCGCGCCGGATGCCCGACATGGGCGCCGCCACCAAGGCGCTGCTCGCCGGCTCGGTCGACGCGATCGTGCACCTGCGCGGCGACTTCGCCGCGCGCGAGCGAAGCGCCTCGGGCGCGGCGGTGCAGGTGATCGTCAACGGCGTCGACGCCAACACCGCGCGCCTGGTCGAGGGCTACCTCGACAGCGCGCTGGCGACCTGGCTCGCGCAGCGCGCGGCGGCCCAGGGTCTCGATCCGCCGATTCCGGTCGACGTGGAGCACCGCGTCTGGTTCAACCCCGACCTCAGGAGCCGCGACTTCCTGGTGCCCGGGCTCGTCGTGGTGATCATGACCCTGACCGGGGCGCTGCTGACCGCGATGGTGATGGCGCGCGAATGGGAGCGCGGCACGATGGAGGCGTTGCTGGTCACTCCCGTCGCCGCGGGCGAGATCCTGGTCGGCAAGCTGGTGCCGTACTTCGCGCTCGGCATCGGCGGCATGCTGCTGTCGGTCGCGATGGCGCGCTGGCTGTTCGGCGTGCCGCTGGTGGGCTCGTTCTGGCTGCTGCTCGCGACCTCGTCGGTGTTCCTGCTGGTGGCGCTCGGCATGGGGCTGCTGATCTCGAGCGTGGCGAAGAGCCAGTACGTCGCCGGCCAGGTGGCCCTGATCACCACCTTCCTGCCGGCGTTCCTGCTTTCGGGCATGATCTTCGAGATCGGCAACATGCCATGGGTGGTGCGCGTGATTACCCACCTGTTCGCGGCGCGCTACTTCGTCGCCATCGTCACCACCCTGTTTCTCGCCGGCGACATCTGGTCGGTGGTGGTGCCCAATACGCTTGCGCTCGCGCTGATGGCCCTGATCTTCTTCGGCCTGACCTGGCGCCGCGCGCGCAAGCGCCTGGAGTGAGCGCGATGTGGGGCCGCATTCTGGCGTTGATGAAGAAGGAGTTCCTGGCGGTCCTCAAGGACACCCGGAGCAGGGTGCTGCTGGTGGTGCCGCCGGTGATCCAGCTGCTGGTATTCGGCTACGCCGCGACCTACGACCTCAAGCAGGTGCCGTACGCGATCTACAACGAGGACGGCGGCGCCCTGTCGCGCGAGCTGGAGGCCGACTTGCGCGGCTCGGCGAGCTTCCGCGAGGCGGCGCGCATCTTCTCCAACGACCAGATCGCGCCGCTGGTCGACGGCCGCGAGGTGCTGATGGTGATCCACATCGATCCGCGCTTCGGGCGCGACCTGGCGAGCGGGCAGCCCGCGACGCTGCAGCTGATCGTGGACGGGCGCAACTCGAACACCGCGCTGGTCGCGGTGGGCTACGTGCGCAATATCGTTTCCGGCTTCAACGATGCCTGGAGCGAAGCGCAGGGGCTGCCGGGCGCGCCGGCGCGCCTGGAGACGCGGGCCTGGTTCAACCCCAACCTCGAGAGCCGCTGGTTCTTCCTGCCCGGGATCGTCGGCATCCTGACGCTGCTCATCACCATGCTGCTTACCGGGCTGACCGTGGCGCGCGAGCGCGAGCAGGGGACCTTCGACCAGCTGCTGGTGACGCCGCTGCGCCCGTTCGAGGTGCTCGCGGGCAAGGCCTTGCCCGGCTTCATCATCGGCCTGATCGAGGCGACCGCGATCGCCTCGATCGCGGTGCTCTGGTTCCGCATCCCGCTGCTCGGCAGCCTGGCGACGCTGTACCTCGGGCTTGCGCTGTTCCTGCTTTCGGCGGTCGGCATGGGGCTGATGATCTCGGCCCTCGCGGCGACCCAGCAGCAGGGGCTGCTCGGCGCGTTCCTGTTCATGGTGCCGGCGGTGATCCTGTCGGGCTTCGCCACGCCGATCGCCAACATGCCCGTGGCGGTTCGGCTGCTGACCTACATCGACCCGCTGCGCTACTTCCTGATCGTGCTGCGCAAGCTGTTCCTCGAGGGCGTCCCGGCCTCGATCATGGTGCACGAGCTGTGGCCGATGGCATTGATCGGCGTGGTGAGCCTGTCGCTCGCGGCGTGGCTGTTCCGCGCCCGCATGTACTGAGGCTGCGCCGTGCATGACCTGATCGCCGATTGCGAGCGCGAGGCGCTCGCGCTGCTGCGCGAGAACCTCGGCCCCGGCGGAGTGCAGGCCGCGGGGCGCAGCGCCGCCGCGAGCCGGCGGGGCTACGACCTGGTGTTCGCGCGCGACGCAGCCGTCTGCGCGCTCGCGATGGCGCTCTCGGGCGACGCGCAGCTCGAGCGCGGCGCGCTCGCGGGCCTCGCGACCCTGGCCGAGCGCCAGGCGGCGAACGGGCAGATCCCGAAATTCGTCGACCGCGGCTCGGGCAGCGGCGACTTCTGGTACGTGGGCTGCATCGACGCGTCGCTGTGGTGGCTGATCGCGCTGCGCTGGCTCGAGCGCCACGCGGTGCAGCCGCGGCTGCTGGGCAAACTCGCCCCGCACGCGGCGCGCGCGCTCGGCTGGCTCAGCTGCCAGGAGCATCCGCGCATCGGCCTGCTGCAGCAGAACGAGGCGAGCGACTGGGCCGACATCATGCCGCGCTCGGGCTTCGTGCTCTACAGCAACGCGCTGTGGTACCGCGTCAAGCGGCTCTACGGCCTGGCGGGGGCGGAGGCGACCCGGCGCCACTTCAACCAGCTCTTCCAGCCGAGCGAGCGCGACGTGCCGGAGTACCGGCGCCTCAGGCTGCTCGCGCACTACGCGCGCCGCAAGCGCAGCTTTCCCGACCTGTACCTGAGCTTCGTCAACCTCGCCGCGGCGGGCGACGAGGGCGACGTGTTCGGCAACCTGCTCGCCGCGCTGTTCGGCCTGGCCGACGGCGCGCGCGCCGCGGCGATGCTGCGCGCGATCGCGCGCGCCCAGGCCGGCGCGCCGCACCCGGTGCGCGTGACCTGCCGCCCGATCCCGCCGGGCGATCCGCTGTGGCGGCCCTACATGAGCCGCCACCGGCAGAACTTCGAGCACCAGTACCACAACGGCGGCATCTGGCCGATGGTCGGCGGGTTCTGGGTCGCCGCGCTCGCGGCGCAGGGGATGAAGGCCAAGGCGAAGGACGAGCTGCTGCGGCTCGCACGGGCGAACGCGGTGAACGGCTGGGAGTTCAACGAGTGGTTCCACGGCCTGACCGGCAGGCCGAGCGGCATGCCGCGCCAGTCGTGGAACGCGGCGGCGTTCCTGCTCGCGAAGCGCTCGCTCGAGGCGCGGCTGTTCTAGAGGAGCCCCTGTCCTCGATCAGTCCGCTTTTCCGTCCTTGAACACGCCCCCGGTCGGCCCGCCGGGCGGCAGGCGCACGCCCCACAGGACGCTCGCCGCGCCCTGTTGCACCGAGCGCGGCGCGCCGGAGCCGCCCATGTCGGTGCGGCACCACCCGGGATTGACCGCGTTGACGAGGATCCCGCGCGGCTTCAGCGCCTGCGCGAACACGCGCGCCATCGCGCTGAGCGCGGCCTTGCTCGCGCCATAGCCGCCCGGGGCTTCCTCGGCCAGGCGCTCGAGATCGGCGAGCGTGAGCCCGGGATTGGACAGGCGCTCGACCAGGCTCCGAGGCTGGTCGGAGAGCCTGCCCAGACCGCTCGTCACCATCACCACGCGCGCGTTCGGCGCGAGCAGCGGCTCGAGCGCGCGGGTGAGCCGCAGCGGGCCGAGCACGTTGACGTCCCAGATCAGGCGCCTGGCGGCGCCGCTGTAGACGCCGGCGTTGTTGACCAGCGCATCGATCCGCTCGTTGCGCGCGCGAAGCCGCTCGGCCAGGGCCTCGATCGAGGCAGCGTCGGCCACGTCTAGGGTCTCGGCCTGCGTTCCCGGCGGCGCCGATTTCGGATCCCGCACGCCCGACAGTACGCGCCAGCCCTCGGAGGCGAGCGTGCGCGCGACCTCGCGCCCGATGCCCCGGCTCGCTCCCGTGATCAGCGCGGTGCCCATCGCGCGGCTCAGAGCCCGAGATAGGCCTGGCGCACGCGGTCGTCGTGCAAGAGCGCGCTGCCCGCGCCGGACATGACGATGGCGCCGTTCTCGAGCACGTAGGCGTGCTGCGAGAGCTTGAGCGACAGGGCGACGTTCTGCTCCACCAGCAGGATGGTGAGCCCCTTGGCGTGCAGCAGGCGGATGGTGCGGAACACCTCCTGCACCACGGTCGGCGCGAGGCCGAGCGAAGGCTCGTCGAACATGATCAGCTCGGGCTGGCCCATCAGGCAGCGGCCGATGGCGAGCATCTGCTGCTCTCCGCCGGAGAGCGTGCCGGCGAGCTGCGCGCGCCGCTCCGCCAGGCGCGGAAACAGCGCGTACACCTCCGCGAGCGTGCGCGCGGCATGGCTGCGCGCGCGCGGCAGCAGGGCGCCCATGGCCAGGTTCTCGGCCACGGTGAGCGTGGGGAACACCTGCCGGCCTTCGGCCACCTGGCCGATGCCGAGGTTGCAGATCTGATGCGACTGCAATCGCGTAATTTCCTCTTGCCGGTAGAGAACCTTTCCGGAACGCACTTTCTCGATGCCCGCGATGGCGCGGATGAGCGAGGTCTTGCCGGCGCCGTTGGCGCCGACGATGGCCACGATCTCGCCCTGCGGCACCTCGAGCGAGACGCCCGCGAGCGCCTGCGCGTCGCCGTAGTAGAGGTCGAGGTTCTCGACCTGCAGCAGTGCGGTCACACTTCCGTCTCTTCGCCCAGGTAGCACTCGAGCACCGCCGGGTCGCGCACCACCTCGGCCGGCGCGCCGCGGGCGATGATCTCGCCGTGGTGCAGCACCACGACCTGCCGCGCGAGCGCCATCACCGCGCGCATCACGTGCTCGATCAGCAGGATGGTGAGCCCGCCGCGGTTGAGCTCGCGGAACACCTCGACCATCTGGTCGCACTCGGTGGGGCGCAGCCCCGCCATCACCTCGTCCAGCAGCAGCAGCCGCGGGCCGGTGGCGAGCGCGCGCGCCACCTCCAGGCGCTTGCGGTCGGGCAGGGTGAGCGAGGAGGCGGGCAGGTCCCTTTTTGCTCCAAGGCTCAATTTTTCCAGGATGCCGAGCGCGCTGCGGCGCGCCTGCGGCACGCGCCGCTCGCGCCGCAGCGCGCCGACGATCACGTTGTCCAGCACCGACAGGCCGGCGAAGGGCTTGACCACCTGGAAGGTGCGGCCCACGCCCGCGGCGCAGACCTGGTCGGGGCGCAGGCGGTCGATCCTGCGCCCGGCGAAGACGATCTCTCCCGCGTCGGGCGCGTACACCCCGGCGGCCATGTTGAAGATGGTGGTCTTGCCGGCGCCGTTCGGCCCGATCAGCGCCGTGAGCCCGCCTTCGGGCACTTCGAACGAGGCGCGCGCGACCGCGCGCAGGCCGCGGAACGACTTCGACAGCGAGCGGATCTCGAGCAGCGCCACCTCAGGCCCTGCGCGCGAGGCCGAGCCGCTTCGCCAGCGGCGGCCAGATGCCGTTGGGCAGGAACATCACCACCAGCAGCAGGATCACGCCGTAGAACACCTGCTTCACGCCCGGGATGTCCCAGCCCATGGCGGCGACCAGGTTGTTGAGCGAGTCGGCCAGCGTGGTGAGCAGCGCCGCGCCCAGGATCGGGCCGAACAAGGTGCCCACGCCGCCCACGATCGGCCCGAGGATGATCTCGATCGACTGGCTGATGTGGAAGATCTGCTCCGGGAACAGGTTGTTGTAGTAGAAGGCGAAGAACACGCCGGCGAGCGAGGTCATCGCGGCGCTGATCGCCACCGCCAGCAGCTTCCAGCGGAAGGTGTTGATGCCGAGCGCGCGCGCGGCGTCCTCGTCCTCGCGGATCGCCTGCCAGTAGTAGCCGGCGCGGCTGCGCAGCAGCCAGGCGCAGAGCGCGAAGGCGCCCGCGGTGAGCGCCAGCATCACGTAATAGAACATCGCCGGCGTGCCGCGCAGGTTGGCGAGGTCGATGGTGGTGCGCTGGCCGACCTTGAGGAACAGCCCGCCCGGGCCGCCGAGCCAGCCGATGTGGTCGAAGCCGATGCGGGTGAACTCGGCGAAGGCGATCGTGAGCAGCGCGAAATACACCCCCGAGATGCCGAAGCGGAACGCGAGCAGCCCGATCGCGACCCCTGCGGCCACGCACAGCGCCATCGCCAGCCAGAGCCCGGCCCAGGGCCCGATGCCGAACTTCACGAACAGCGCCGCGGCGGCGTAGGCGCCCAGGCCGACGAACAGCGAATGCCCGAGCGAGAGCTGGCCGGCGAAGCCCATCATCACGTTCCAGGCCTGCCCGGTGAAGGCGAAGTACAGCGCCAGCGTCGCGACCGAGAGAACGTAGTTGCCCGCCAGGCAGGGCAGCGCGCTCAGCACCGCCGCCAGCGCGCCCAGCAGCAGGCGCAGCCTCACGTCCTGCTCCCGAGCAGGCCCTGGGGGCGGAACAGCAGCACCACGATCAGCAGCGCGAAGCTGATCATGCTCTTGGCCGAGGGGTCGAAGAACAGCCCCGCGAGCGCCTCCGACACGCCGATCAGCACTCCGCCCAGCAGCGCGCCCGGCATCGAGCCCAGCCCGCCCACGATCACGATCACGAAGCCGAGCAGGGTGTAGCTCGGCCCGACCGAAGGCGCGACCTCGACCAGCAGCGTCATCATGCAGCCGGCGACCGCCACGCAGGCGGCGCCGAGGCCGAAGGTGAGCGCGTACAGGTGCTTGACGTTCAGGCCCACGATGCGCGCGCCGAGATGGTTGTCGGCGCAGGCGCGGATCGCGGTGCCGGTGCGCGAGAAGCGGAAGAACGCGAACAGGCCGGCGGTGGTGACGAGCGCGCACAGCGCGGCGTAGGCGCGCGCCTTGTCGACGATGATCTGGCCGACGGCCCAGGAGTCGAGCTGGTAGGCAGTCTGCACGTTGCGCGCGTCGGGGCCGAACACCATCAGCATGACGTTGGTGAGGATCGTCGCCACCGCCACCAGCAGGATGAACTGCGAGTGCTCGGGCCGCGTGATGAACGGGTTGATCAGACCGGCCTGGAGCGCGTAGCCGAAGAGAAAGAACAGCGCCGCCACCGGCAGCGCCGCCAGGATCGGATCGAGCTTGAAGGCGCCGAACAGCAGCACCGCGACGTACATCGCGATGGTCATCATCTCGCCGTGGGCGAAATTGACCACCCGCACCACGCCGAAGATGACCGACAGCCCGAGGGCCATCAGCCCGTAAACGAGCCCGGTAAGCAGGCCCGCGATGACGACGTTCGCGATCAGGGTTGCGGTCACGCCCCCTTATACTCTGGCCAGGGGAATACCGGCTTTGCTTCCGCCGCGTACTCCGGCAGCACGACCTTCGGCGTGCCGTCCAGGATCTGGACGCAGGCCGACAGGTTGCCGTCGACCTGGCCCTTGGGGTTGAACTTGATCGGGCCCCCCAGCATCACGCGCTTGTCGATGTCGGTCGCGCGGATCGCGTCGGCGAGCGCCTTCGGGTCGGTGCTGCCGGCGCGCTTGAAGGCATCGGCCGCGATCATGATGGCCTCGAAGGTGTAGCCGACGTTCAGGCCGTGGTAGACGAACTTTTCGCCGGGGTTGCGCTTTCTGAACGCCTCCTCGACCACGCCGGTAAGCGCGCCCTTCGGGTTGTACCAGGGCGGGTTGTCGATGATGTAGTCGGCGTACTTGCCGAGCGACTTGGCGAACTGCTCCTCGTAGATTCCCGGCGAGCCGGGGTCGATCACTCCCATCGGGTGCCAGCGCTGCTTCACCATCTCGCGGCGCAGCACGATCGAATCGTTCAGCCTGCACACCAGCAGCAGGAAGTCGGCGTTGGCCGCCTTGGCCTTGGACACCTCGACCGAGAGGTCCTTCGCCGCCGGGTCGTAGGCGACCGTTTCGACGATCTTGAACGGCAGCTGCGTGAGGCGCGGCAGCAGGGCGTTGATGCCGTGCGTCATGGCCTGGCCGAAGGTGTCGTTGACGTGCATGTAGACCGCGCTGCGCGCCACGGTGTGGGTGGCCTGGAACAGGTCGCCGATCAGCGACAGGCCGTTCTTGACCAGCTCGCCCGCGGTCGGGAAGTTGCGGAACACGAACTTGTAGCCCTGCTCGGTGATCTGCGGCGCGGCGGCGATGTTGATCACCAGCGGCACGCCGCGCTGCTCGGCGACCTGGGCGATCGCGGCGGTCTGGCCCGAGTCGAAGGCGCCCACCAGCACGTGCGCGCCTTCCTCGATCAGCCGCTCGGCCCGGGTGCGCGCAGTGTTGACGTTCGACTCGGTGTCCGCGCTCATGATCTCGATGTCGACCCCGAGCATGGCCTTGAGCACCCCGGGCGCGAGGTCCGCGCCGAGCTGGCAGGACTGCCCGATCAGGGCCTCGTAGCTCGAGCGCGGCAGCAGCACGCCGACCTTGAGCTTGCCCGCGGCGCGCGCGATGCCGAACGGCGAGAGCGCGGCGGCGGCTCCGGCCACGACGACGTTTCGGTTGAAGCTTCTGCGGTCCATATTTCCTCCTCCTCCTGGATTGCGCGGGAATGTTATAGACCATTACAATCTGACGGTCAATGACAAAGCGGCCTCCATCGCCCCACCGACCGCGCGCCCTGGCGCCGATGACGCGCGTGCCGGGCCTGGACTACGGGGTGCTGGACGAGCTGCTGGGCTATTCGCTGCGCCGCGCCCAGGTGGCGCTGTTTCTCGCCTTCCACGCCGCCACCAGGGGCCAGCACATCACCCCGCCGCGCTTTACCGCGCTGGTGATCGTCGGCGCCAATCCCGGGCTCAGCCAGTCGGCGCTCGGCGCGGTGCTCGGCATCGCGCGCTCGGGCGCGATGATGCTCGCCGACTGGATGGTCGGCCGCGGACTGGTCGAGCGCCGCCGCCGCCCGGGCGACGGGCGCGCCTGGGGGCTGCATTTGACGCGGCGCGGAACGCTCGCGCTGGACAAGATGAAGGCGGCGGTGCTGGCCGAGGACCGCCGCCGCGCGGCGCACTTGAGCGCCGCGGAGCGGCGCGAGCTGCTGCGCCTGCTCGACAAGCTCGCCGGCTAGCGCGGCGCCATACGCAGCGCGCCGTCGAGCCGGATCACCTCGCCGTTGAGTTGCACGTTCTCGACGATGTGCAGCGCAAGCTGCGCGTACTCCTCGGGCGTGCCGAGGCGCTTGGGAAAGGGGATCGAAGCGGCGAGCGACTGCCGCACCTCTTCGGGCAGCTTGCCCAGCAGCGGCGTGTGGAAGATCCCGGGCGCGATCGTCATCACCCGCACGCCGAACTGCGCCAGGTCGCGCGCCAGCGGCAGCGTCATCGAGACGATGCCGCCCTTGGAGGCGGAGTACGCGACCTGGCCGATCTGGCCGTCGTAGGCGGCGATCGAGGAAGTGTTGATCATCACGCCGCGCTCGCCGTCGGCGAGCGCCGGCAGGGGGATCATGTCGGCCGCGGCGAGGCGCATCATGTTGAAGCTGCCCACCAGGTTCACGTTGACGATGCGGGTGAAGTGCTCGAGCGGCATCGGTCCGTCCTTGCCCACCAGGCGCTTGGCGCCGCCGATGCCGGCGCAGTTGACCAGGATGCGCGCCGGGCCGTGCGCCGAGCGCGCTTTCGCGACCGCGGCTTCGGCGCCCGGCCCGCTCGAGACGTCGCATTGCACGAACACCGCGCCGATCTCCGCCGCGAGCTTGTTGCCGAGCTCGGCGTTCACGTCGAGCAGCGCCACCCTGGCGCCCGCGGCCGCGAGCTTGCGCGCGGTGCCCGCGCCGAGTCCCGACGCGCCGCCGGTGACGAGCGCCGCTTGTCCCTTGATTTCCATGCTCAGCTCCTCTTGTTGGATTCGGTGTTCTCGACCAGCACCGCAATGCCCTGGCCGCCGCCGATGCAGGCCGAGGCGATGCCGTAGCGCCCGCCGCTGCGGCGCAGCTCGCGCGCCACGGTGAGCGTGAGCCGCACCCCGGTGGCGGCGAGCGGGTGGCCGAGCGCGATCGCGCCCCCGTTCACATTCACCCTGGCGCGGTCGATCTGCAGCTCGCGCACGACCGCCAGGCACTGCGCGCCGAAGGCCTCGTTGATCTCGAACCGGTCGATGTCGCCGAGCGCGAGGCCGAGGCCCTCGAGCAGGCGCCGGATCGCCGGCGCCGGGCCGATGCCCATGATCTCCGGCGGCACGCCGACCGCCGTGCCGCCGATCACGCGCGCGAGCGGCGTGCGGCCGCTGCGCCTTGCGTACTCGCCTGCAGCGACCAGCGCCGCGGCGGCGCCGTCTACGATCGCCGAGCTGTTGCCGCCGGTCTGCACGCCGCCGAAGGCGGGCTTGAGTTGCGCCAGCTGCTCCGCCGGCGAGGGCCGCGGATGCGTGTCGCGCTCGACCCGGCCCGGCCGGGAGGGCACCCGGATGGCGCGCGACTGGTAGCCCTCGAGCTCGAAGGTTTCGCTCGTCACCGGCGCGATCTCGCCGGCAAGGAAGCCGTCCGCCTGCGCCGCCAGCGCGCGCTCGAAGCTCTCGGCCGCGAAGCGGTCGACCTCCTGGCGCGAGATCGAGTACTTGCGGGCCAGGTTTTCGGCGGTGCCGCCCATGCTGACGTTCGCCGCGGGGTCGAGCAGCGCCTCCCAGAGGAAGTCCTTGAACTCGACCTGCCCCATGCGAAAGCCGCTGCGGTGCGTATAGGCGGCGACCGGGTTGCGCGTCATCGACTCGGTTCCGACGCACAGGCCGAGCTCGATCTGGCCGAGCTCGATCGCGTCGCCCGCGCGCAGCACCAGCTCCATGCCGGTGCCGCATACGCGCTGCGTGAGCGTGGCCGGCACCTCGAGCGGAACGCCGGAGTACAGGCCGATGTGGCGCGGCAGCATGTAGGCGTCGAAGCTCGCCTGCGCCATGCTGCCGGCGAACACGTGCCCGACGTCGGCGGCCGGCACGCCCGAGCGGGCAAAGGCCTCGCGCGCGGCCTTGATGCCCATGTCGATCGGCGAGGCCTGGCCGAGCTCGTGGTTGTAGTCCGCGAACGGCGTGCGCACGCCGTCCAGCAGCCAGACGTCGTCGTAGCGGGTGAACAGTCCGTGCTTTGCTGCCATGACGCTTTCCTAGGTTGAAGGAATGATGACGCGCGGCGACGGCGCCGTCGCGTAGAGCTCGTCGACCAGAGCGGCGCGCGCCTCGAGCACCGCGCGCTGGTTGAGCGAGCCCTTGTCGGTGATCTCGCCCGCGTCGATCGAGAGCGGCTCGGCGAGCAGCATGGCGCGGGCGATCCGGTTGGAGCTCGACGTGGCCTCGAGCGCGAGGTCGTCCAGCAGGCGCTGGAAGAAGCGCCGCATCTGGGGCGTGTCGGCAACGCCCGCGCGGGGCACGATCAGGGCGCAGACCTCTGCCCGGTCGTGCCCGGTGATCACGGCGTCCTGCACGTGGGGATCGCCTGCCGCGACGATCCGCGCCCGCAAGGTGCCGACGCTCACCCAGGTGCCGGTGTCGAGCTTGAAGTCCTCGGCGATGCGGCCGTCGAAGGCGAGTCCCCTTTGCGGGTCGGCGGGATCGACGAAGCGCGCCGCGTCGCCGCTCCGGAAGAAGCCGTCCTCGTCGAACGCCGCGCGGCTGATCGCGTCCTGGCGCCAGTAGCCCGGGGTGACGTTCGGGCCCCGGTAGCGCACCTCGAGCTTGTCAGCGACCGGCGCCAGCCGCAGCTCGGTCCCCGGAGCGGGATGGCCGATGCCGCCGGAGCGGCCGGCCTCCCAGTTGGCGCAGACGGCGAACGGCGCGGTCTCGGTCATTCCCAGCCCGGTGATCATCAGCACGCGCTCGCCGACGGTGCGCTCGGCGATGCGCTGCAGGCTGTCCCAGGTCGGCTGCGACAGGCCGGCGGCGGCGTAGAACATCATCTTCAGGCGCGAGAAGAAATTCTTCGCCAGCGGCGGGTCGGATTCGAGCGCGCGCGCGATCTCCTCGAAGCCGCGCGGCACGTTGAAGTACACGGTGGGGGCGAT
>Ga0335081_10002200_pt1 | contig 30607 bp, 25 predicted proteins | sample Lox_Sample_35_FD_206713 | JGI IMG/M metagenome (GOLD analysis project Ga0335081, IMG submission 206713) | Soil microbial communities from Loxahatchee National Wildlife Refuge, Florida, United States - Lox_Sample_3.5 | ecosystem: Environmental > Terrestrial > Soil > Wetlands | place: USA...
TATTGTCAGCAGTCGCCCCGTATTTCCCGGATGCCCGGAAACGAAGATCAAGTCTCCGTCTTTCACGCCAGCGGGAGCCCACTTCAGATAATTATCAAGATGGGCCGGCTTGCCGTCCTCATAAACACGGAAGAACGTAATGTCGAGATCGTAGCGCGGATAGGTGAAGTTGTCCGGATCGCCGCCGAAAAATGCGATGCCAAACTCCGGCGCGAACACCAGCCGCACATCCGTATATTTCTTGTACTTGTAGAGGTTATAGATTTGCCCAGAATAAAAGATAACGACATCGCAACGTAGGCCGGTGGAAGTTGTGCAGTCTTTCTCTACTTGCGACATCGCGGCACGCTGCGCTGTTCCTATTTCCGCTGTCGACATCCCAGTCTTTACGCCAGCATTGATCTTCGCAGTGACATCCTCAATCCCAACTAGCTGATTCAGTTCCAGGTTGGGGCACTTGGCTTCTTCCGCTTGGGTTTTGGCGTAGAAGCCAGTCTTGATGTAGTCGTGGCCTTCGGTCGAGAGCTGCTGCACGCATCCCGCGCCGACATGATGATTGGTAAAGGTCAACCCATCAGGCGAGACGAACGATCCCGAACCGCCGTTATTGAACCGCACCGACGACAGCCGGACGTGATCCAGCCACTGTTGGGTGACATCGAACCCATATTTGGCCTTGATCTTGTCTTTCGGAGCCGCGTTGTACAACCACATGCCTTCATCGGCGAATGCGCCTGTCAGACAGACCAAGGCACACGAAAGCACCAGCGCAAGAAAACGTTTCATTTAGGATGATTCCTCCATCAGGAGTATGAAGAACGCGAACCGATCCGCGGGAAACCTGCGGGAAAGCCTTTACTATACGCTGCCGCAAAAGCCGCATGCAAAATCATGAATGGCTAGATTCGAGGCAGAAGACCCGTACAATCGAGCATCTAAACCTTAGACGAATTGAGAAGACTACTGTGAGCGTTACGGAAGGGTGCTTGGAAAGTTCTGATTTTTTAGGGTATAAACGAAGGTTGCATCCCGCGACCCTCCACGCGCGGCCGCGCAACGCAAAATTGAATCCAGCGAGACGAGAATGTCCAGCGTGACCACAACTCATGCTCCCAAGGGGCTAGAGGGCGTCGTAGCTACCAACTCGAATATTTGCTACATCGATGGTGATCGCGGCGTGCTCGCGTATCGCGGCATCGACATCCACGAGCTGGCCGACCACTCGAACTTCGAAGAGACCTGCTACCTGTTATGGTTCGGCAAACTGCCGACTCGCCAGGAATTGCGCGAGTTGCATGAGCGTCTGGCGGAAGAACGCAAGCTGGACGCCTCGATCATCACCCTCTTGCGCAACGCCCCGCGACATGCGCTACCCATGGACGTGCTCCGCACAGCCGTGTCAGCCCTATCGTTCTACGATCCGCAGGAAAAGAACAATGACCGCAAAGCGAATGTAGACAAGGCGATCCGCTTGACGTCGCAGATCGCGATGATCGTCGCGGCTTATGACCGCATCCGCAAAGGGAAGCCGGTAGTCGAGCCAGATCGCGCACTTTCCCACGCCGCGAATTTTCTGCTGATGTTGAACGGGAAACATCCTTCGCCGACCGCGGAGCGTGCGTTGGATATCGCACTCATTCTCCACGCGGATCACGAACTCAATGCTTCGACGTTCGCCGCGCGCGTGACGGCAGCGACTCTTTCTGACATGCACTCGGCCATCACTTCGGCGATCGGTGCACTCAAAGGACCGTTGCACGGCGGAGCGAACGAGGCGGTTTTCAAGATTCTGGAAGCGATCGATGAGTCCGGAGCAGACCCAGTCGACTACGTGAAAGGAATGCTGGCGCAAAAGAAAAAAATCCCAGGCTTCGGGCACCGCGTGTATCACACTGAAGACCCGCGCGCTACCCACCTGCGCGTGATGTCCCGCGACCTGGGTAATTCCAGCGGCCAGGCGAAGTGGTTCGAGATCTCGCGCAAAATTGAAGAATTCGTCAACGCTGACAAGAAACTGAACGCCAATGTTGACTTCTATTCGGCTTCGACCTATCACACGCTCGGAATCGATGTCGATCTCTTCACCCCGATTTTCGCCGTTTCTCGGATAAGCGGCTGGGCTGCCCACGTGATTGAGCAACTGGACGACAACCGGCTGATCCGTCCCCGTGCGGAGTACATGGGACCGCAGTACCCAAGCCATTACGTGCCCGTGGACCAAAGGTAAGCCGTGCCCGCACCCTCTCTCTTGCCAGGATTCCATATCTAGGCGGCAGAGAGGTAGCAGGCTACGTCTACGATTGCCGTACATCCCGTAGAATAGAAGCGGGTTCTGTATGCACCGAGTTTACCTTGACAACAACGCCACCACGCCCGTGCTGCCCGAGGTGTTTGAGGCGATGCGCCCGTACTTTGGGGAGCGCTTCGGCAATGCCTCGTCGATCCACCATCATGGGCAGGAGACGCGGGCTGCTGTCGAGGATGCGCGCGAGTCGGTGGCGCGTTTGCTCGGTGCCAATGCATCGGAGATTGTTTTCACGAGCGGCGGTACCGAGGGCGACAACCTCGCGATTGCCGGCCTGGTGGAGGCCGGCGATCATCTGATCACTTCAAGCGTTGAGCATCATGCTGTGCTCCATGCCGCGAAGCATGCGGCAGAGATTGGCTGCGAATTGACCGTGCTGCCGGTCGACGGACGCGGAGTGGTCGATCCGTCGGACGTGAAGCGAGCATTGCGGCCCAATACGAAATTGATCTCGATCATGATGGCGAACAATGAGACGGGCGTGCTGCAACCCTTTCAGGAGATTGGTAAGATTGCCGCTGATGCAGACGTTTACTTCCACACCGATGCGGTGCAGGCGGCAGGGAAGATCGCGATCGATGTGAAGTCCATCGGTTGTGACGCGCTCACGATTTCCGGGCACAAGATGAATGCGCCACAAGGAGTCGGCGCGCTTTATTTAAAGAAGGGAACAACGATCAGGCCCCTGCTCTACGGTGGACGCCACGAGCGCTCCCGGCGCGCTGGAACCGAAAACGTCCCAGGCATTGTCGCCCTCGGCAAGGCGGCTGAGCTGGTAAGGCAAGCGCTTGATGCCGGAGGCGATCAAAGGGTCGCGGCACTCCGAGATCGGCTGGAGCAAGAGATTCTTGCGCAGGTTGATGATGCTGTCGTGAATGGCAGCGGCGCAATGCGCGTGCCCAACACGACGAATATTCGATTTGCCCACATCGAAGGTGAATCCCTGGTGATAGCGCTTGATCTAAAGGGATTGGCGGTTTCGACCGGAGCGGCCTGCTCGTCGGGCGCCATTGAGCCCTCGCATGTGCTGGTTGCGATGGGGCTTCGTCCGGATCAGGCGCGGGCGAGCATCCGCTTCAGTCTCGGCAAGCAAACGACAGGCGCGGACATCGATTTCGCCCTGCCCCTCGTCCTTGAGACAGTAGCGCGGCTGCGAGAACTGTCGCCAAGGTACAAGAAGCAAGTAGTGCGCACGTAAACATTGTCATCCTGAGCGGCAGATTCCGCCGCGAAGGATTCATGAATTGCTTTTGAGCTAGAAGCTAGAAGCTAGGAGCTAGCAGCTGATTTCCAACACCATCGCAGTTGCCATGTCGGGCGGTGTGGATTCGTCCACCGTCGCGGCCATGCTGCGCGCCGAAGGGCACGAAGTCATCGGCCTGACGATGCAACTCTGGAATCAGCGCCGTCTTGCCGGACGCGAGGGCATACCCGAGCAGGTCACGGGACGTTGTTGTTCGCTCGATGACGTCTACGACGCACGGCGCGTTGCGCAGCAGATCGGCATTCCGTATTACGTCGTGAATCATCAGGACCGTTTCGAGCGGGACGTTGTGCGCCCGTTTGTCGAAGAGTATCTCTCCGGACGCACGCCCATCCCGTGCAGTCTCTGCAACAATCATCTGAAGTTTGACCAGCTTTTGATTGTTGCGCGACAGATCGGCGCCGAGCGCGTCGCCACCGGACATTACGCTCGCGTCGCATATGACGACGCGCGCGCACGCTGGCTTCTCAAGCGCCCCGCCGATCTGAGCAAGGACCAGACGTACTTCCTCTTCGGACTGACGCAAGATCAGCTGAGCCGCACTCTGTTTCCGCTGGGAGACATGACCAAGCCGGAAGTCCGCGAACTCGCGCGCAAGCACGGCCTCGCGTTGGCGGAGAAGCCCGATTCGCAGGAAATCTGTTTTGTCCCGGGCGGCGACTACAAGCGTTTCATTGACGCTTATCTCGCCGAGCAGGGCGAGTCATTGCCCGATACCGCAGGCGAATTGGTCACGGCGGATGGTCAGGTGATTGGCGAGCACAGCGGCATTCACAACTTCACGGTCGGCCAGCGCAAGGGACTCGGCGTGGCCACAGGCTCGCCGCTTTACGTTATCCAGATCAGCGGCGCGAATAAGCAGGTCATCGTCGGCGGAGACGAGCATCTATACTCCCGCACTCTCCGCGCCCACCGCGTGAATCTGATTTCGGTCGACGATCTCCGCGAGCCGATGCGAGTCACACTAAAAATCCGGCACCGTCACGAGCCGGCGCCAGCGATGATCGAGCGCACGGGAGACGACGACATTCTCGTGATTTTTGACCAGCCGCAGCGTGCCATCACACCGGGGCAAGCCGCTGTTTTCTACGACGGAGAAGTCGTGGTGGGCGGCGGCTGGATCGCCTAGTCTGTACCGGGACTGGCATGAATATACCCGCCGAGACGTTCGCTACGTCTTGCCGACAGATTCTCGGATGGCAATCAGAGCAACGTCACAACCTGCATCCTTCCGAAGACACTCGAGGACCGGCGAGCCCGTCTGCTTTAGTTTCTCTTCCAATCGCGCCGTGCAGTCGCAATCACCGCAAGCCCACGCCTCCGTGCCATTGTGATCGCGGCATTTCCTTCGATCGTGGGTATCCTGCACCCGCATGAGATCGAAGTATTCTTCCCAGTACGGACGCTCTTCCTGCAACGGCGTCGGACAATAGCAGATTTCAACCCAGCGCGCAGTCTCGTCCTCGCAGAGACGCGCGTCCTGCATGTTCCGTAGATATTCGCCTTCGGCGACCGATCCCATGCCCAGAGTCTCCCGCTCAATTGCATCGAGCAGTTGCTTCTCACGGCCCGGTTTTACTTTGGCTCGTACCAGATAACGCATAACAAATTCCCATCTTCACGACCAACAAGCGAACGCGGTGGCTACTTCAATCCGGCCTGGGCCAACATCTCTTCGAATTGACCTCTCGTCCGCATATCGATCGACTGCGCGACCAACTGGCCGTCGCGGTTGTACACGAAGCTCTTGGGAATGCCTTCCACTTGATACAAATTGTGAACCTTGCCACCCGGATCGAGGATGACCGGATACGTGATGTTCTGCTGCTTGATGAACGGAGTGACTTTTGAGGCTTCTTCATCCGAGATCGACAAGACAATCAATCCCTGACCTTTGTATTTGTCAAACAGGGCCTGCAAGTCGGGCATTTCCTTCCGGCACGGAGGACACCACGTCGCCCAAAAATTTACCAGCACGACCTTGCCGTGGAGTTCCTGCAGGTGCCAGCTTTCCCCTTCAAGATCGGTCAGCGTGAAATCTGCATTCTGCCGAGCCTCGTCCGTCGCTTGCAACTTCGCCACCGCTTCGGTGAATTGCGGATCGTTGGATTCAGCTTTCATGTGCTCGTATCGCACTAACGACGCGAGTTCCATGTAGTTATGATTCGGGCTTCCGTCTTTCTCGGGGCGGGCCGGTTGCTCCCGCAACGCCATAGCCAGCGTGTTAGTGACTTCTTGCAAGGTGTCGCGCCCGAAATCGCCTTCCGTCGACAGATTCGCCAGCGCCCCCGCCAGAGTCAATTTGTGGGCAACCGGCGGTAGTTGACGGATTTGCATCGCCAGTTGCTTCGTGACCTGAACGCGTGTTTTATCGTCCAGTTTGCGCAATCCCTGGAGTTGCTCGACGATGGGCTTCTCTTGTGGGCTCCAGACTGTTTTGTTCTGTTGGGCGGAAAGAATGGCGCAAGGGGCGAAAAGAGTTGCCCCAATGACTAGGGTGATGACACGAATACGAAATGCGGAGAATGAAGGCATAGAGATACCTCGTTCTGCGGAAGGAGAGAAATGAAACGCCATTAAATTTGCGCGAACCTTTACGGGTTGCGCCTGTCAGATGAACATCTCATCCTGCGGAACGGGACGCCGATCTTCGCGTCCTCGACCATTCCTGCGGCGGCCGGCAAATAGAAACTCCAGGCCGACCGTGATCCCCTGCATCAGGCCGGAGATCTGCCGGACGGGCGACACAACTGTCTTCTGCACGACCTCACTGGTGTGTTCGACGCGATCCATAGTCCGGCTGAGTAATTCGTCGGCGCGGATGACTTGCAGTCGCGCGCGGTCCATCACGTCATTCACGGTCGCGTCCACTCGGTGAATCTGCGATCGCATGACGGTCGTCGCATCTTGCAGGTTGTCGACCATGACTTCCAGTTTCGGGCGTATCTCGGTCAGCATCTGATGCGCTTGTTCGACAGAGGGAAGAACCTTGCTTTTGACTTCGGTGGCGAGAGCTTCTATGCGCGAACTGCTCTTGCGCATCGCGATATACATCGCCAGAAGGACGCCAGCCTGCAGCAAAATCGCAAACGCGGTCAGGCCGATGAAGATATTCAGGTTTTCCATAAGCCTTCCTCCGGCCGATTGCGCTGGGTCACCCCGCGGCGAGGCCGGCCTGGCACAGCTTACTTTGTGGTCCCAGTCTCACTCGTGGCTTCGTGATACGCCTGACGCCCCGCCTCATAGGCTGCGCGGAACTGTTCCTTCTGCGAGTTGACGGCGTCTCTGCCGCGATCGGCCCACTGCGACGCCTGCTCTTTCGCTTCGCGTGCGCGGTTGCGGACATATTCGCGGCCTTCTTCCGCACGGGCGCGAAGAGCTTCGCGCGTCTCGCTCCCTGAGCGCGGCGCATACAACACGCCAGCCAATGCCCCCAATCCCAGCCCTGCCAGGAACCATACGAAACTATTGCCGTCGCGATCCGACATGATAATGCCTCCTCAAAGCGTCTATGACGGATGGTACATCCTCCGCCCCATGAATTCAATTACAGGGGAGCCTGTATGGTCCGCACTGAAAACCACGTTGATAGTGAAACGGAATTGGCGTCGCAGAAATTACTTGTGTTGCTTTGTCGGTGCAGGCGCCGGTGCCGTTTTCGCCGGTTGTGACTTTACGCCCTGCAACACCGACGTTGGGCCGCCGCGTTTGCTGGAATATACAGAGAGAGTGATCGAGGTAATCATGAACCCGACGGCTGCCCAGGTTGTTACCTTCGAGAGCGCGCTGGCAGCGCCGCGCGGTCCAAAAGCGGTTTGGCTGCCTTGCCCGCCGAATGCCGCGGAAATATCCCCTGCCGAGCCGCTCTGCAGCAACACGACGATGACAATAAACAGACAGATGATGATGTGGATTGCCGTGACCAAGTAAAACATTTCTAAGTTTTTCCTAGAGGTGATTGAGTTTTTCGCCTGCCCGCCGGCAAGGGATAAATCATGGTGCGGAAGGGGGGATTTGAACCCCCACGCCTTTCGGCGCCACCCCCTCAAGATGGTGTGTCTGCCAGTTCCACCACTTCCGCACGAACCGCGAAATCTAAGTCACCGAGCAGCAATTCATTATAGCAAAGACCCCTCGACGGACCGGCGGACGGTTTAATTGATCGTGTACTGCTGTTTTCGTCATAATGGCCGCTCCCATGTCATCGTTTGAAGCCCTCCGCAACGAATTTCGGCCAACACTGCGGCTGGCCCTGCCGCTTGTCCTGGCCGAAATCGGCTGGATGAGCATGGGTGTTGTCGACACAATCATGGTCGGGCGCCTGCCCGACAGTGCCGTCGCGATCGGGTCTACGGGCCTCGGACAAAGTCTCTACAACAGCGTCGCCATCTTCGGCGCCGGTCTCCTGCTCGGGCTGGACACCTTCGTCGCCCAAGCCCATGGCCGCGAAGATATTCAGGACGCCCGCCATTCGCTGGTAAATGGTTTCTTTCTCGCCCTGTTTCTCACGCCCCTCCTCATGTTGCTGATCTCGTTCTGGCCGTGGCTGATGTACCGCTTCGGCGTCAGCAGGGAACTCATCGAGCCGATGCGGCCGTTCTTGCAGGCGCTGAATTGGGGAACTCTGCCGTTGCTGTGCTACTTCGCGCTTCGCCGCTATCTGCAGGCCGTCAACGTCGTACACCCGATCATGTTCGCGTTGATCTCGGCCAATCTCGTCAATTTCGTCGGTGATTGGGCCCTAATCTACGGCCACCTCGGATTTCCGGCGATGGGCATCACTGGCTCGGGGTGGTCCACCTGCTTTGCGCGAATCTACATGGCTCTCGTGATGCTCGCAACAATCCTCTACGTGGAATCGAAACGCGGACTGCGAGACTGGATTGGTCAGATGGGCTTTGACATCCAGCGCATCTGGGACCTCTTGGTGCTGGGAGCGCCCGCCGCCACGCAGATTCTGGCGGAGATCGGAGCATTCTCCGCGGCGACGGCACTCTGCGCGAAGCTCGGGCCGGTGCCGCTTTCCGGGCACGAGATCGCTCTCAATTGCGCTGCGTTCACGTTCATGGTTCCGCTGGGCATCAGCTCCGCAGCGGCGGTTCGGGTCGGGCAGCAAATTGGACGAGGAGACCCGTCGAAGGCGCATCTCGCGGGATGGTCCGCAATCGTGCTCGGCGCCGGGTTCATGGCTTGCATGGGATTGCTGTTTGTAACGCTGCCTCGGCCGATCGCGCGCATCTTCAGCCCTGATCCGATTGTGATCCGCGTCGGAGCACGTCTATTGCTTGTCGCGGCTGCGTTCCAGTTATTTGATGGACTACAGACCGTGGCCACCGGTTCATTGCGCGGCAGTGGAGACACTCGAACCCCGATGTGGGCCAATCTCCTCGCGTACTGGTTCATCGGACTCCCCGCCGGCGCGTTGCTTTGCTTTCACTTCGGATGGGGGGCCTTGGGAATCTGGATTGGGCTCTGCGCGGGCTTGATCATCATTGGAAGCGTCCTGTTATGGACTTGGCATACGCGCTTGCGTTCGGGAAAATTCGCGGTTCTCAACTCGATCATTCGCTAGAGTCTCGCGAGCGCGGCCCTTTTGAACATTTATCTTGACGCACGCGCATTCCGCCAATATCGTTATTGCTTCGGACAGCAATGCCCGAAACTCCGTATCTCATGCAGAGTGGCCGAGGGTAACGGGCCCGACGAAGCCACGACAACCGGATCAGGAAACAGCCTGATCACACGGTGCCAATTCCCGCCCGGTTCGCGGGGGACATGAGATGTCGGTGAGCATTTGCCTCATCCCCACAATCCCGGGTGAGGCATTCGTGTTTTTAGGCGCGCAGGCCCGAGCGCAGCCGCTTGGAGAACACTCATGCATTCGCGCATTTATCTGGATCATTCCGCAACGACCCCGCTCGATCCTCGGGTCTTGGAAGCGATGTTGCCGTATCTGTGCGGAGAGTTCGGCAACCCATCCAGCCTGCATCAGGAAGGCCGCACCGCACGCGAGGCCGTCGAGACCGCGCGCGCCCAAGTTGCTTCATTGATCGGCGCCGAGCCGGAAGAGATCGTCTTTACCGCAAGCGGCACCGAGGCCGACAATCTGGCGTTGGTCGGTGCCGTTCGAGCGAGCGCAAGTCCGGGGCACATCGTGACCAGCTCAATCGAGCATGCTGCGATTTTGCAAACCTGCCGAGCCCTCGCGGGTACGGGAACTAAGATCACATATCTGCCGGTCGATCGCGAAGGGATTGTTTCAACCTCGAGCCTGTTGCGCGCTCTGCAGTCGAACGTAACGCTCGTTTCGATCATGGCAGCGAACAACGTCGTGGGCACACTGCAGCCGGTCGAGGCACTAGCTCAACTTACCAAGCTGCACGGAGTGTTGTTTCACACCGATGCCGTTCAAGCCGGAGGCAAGATTCCTCTCGACGTGAACCGCCTGCAAGTCGACCTGCTGTCGCTCTCCGCGCATAAGTTGCATGGCCCAAAAGGCGTAGGAGCTTTATACGTGCGAAAGGGAACCGCCTTGGCGCCGATCATTTTTGGCGGCGGCCAGGAGCGCGGCCAGCGGTCGGCTACCGAAAATGTGGCCGGAATCGTACCCTTCGGGGCAGCCGCGGCAATTGCCCGTGAAGAGTTGAAAGAAGAAGCAGCGCGCCTGCTCCGTCTGCGCTGTCACATCGTGCAAGAACTGAGCCGCAGGATTCCTAATTGCTATTTCTTTGGACACGAGGCCCAGCGCTTGCCCGGACACTTGAGTTTCGGATTGCGTGGGCAGGAGCACGGCGTCGCTCGAATCCTCACGCAACTCGATCAGGCGGGCGTGGCAGTTTCAGCGGGCAGCGCCTGCAGCGCAAATCATTCCGGGAAGCCTTCCGGCGTGCTATTGGCCATGGGCTACGATCCCGAGCAGGCGAGAGGGCTCATTCGCGTCAGCCTAGGGCGTTTCAATACGCAGGAAGAGATCGATCGTTTCATCGAGATTCTTGTGCACGTCATCGGCAATGGATCCCGAGCAACAGCTACCGATACAAACACAGCGGCGGAAATGGTCCTCACCTAACCTCTGGTAGCATGCCGTTCCCGGAGGGAATGTCATGCGGAGTGGGGGACTCCGTGTTCTCGCACCCGGAGAGCAAAGAAAAAGGCCGGTGTGATTAACCGGCCTCTCATTTTTTTGCTGAAGCAGAACTTCAGTCTCCCGACGGCAGCAGCATCTCCTCCGAACCCAGATCAATCGTCACGGGCGTATGCGGACAATTGCCGAGGATCGGCTGACAAGCTGCATCCGGACCCTTTTCCGGACGAGCCTGCATCTGCCTTTCCGCGAACTGCTCCGCTTCGGTCGAACCAGTCAGCGCGGTCGTCGAAGCCAAGCCTCCGCTGATCACCTGCTGCACACGGTCGAAATAACCGGTCCCGACAAACCGCTGGTGCTTGACCGCTTCATATCCATATTCGTTCTCCCGGCTGAACTCTTTTTCCTGCAGCCGGCAGTACGCCGTCATGCCCGACATTTTGTAGCCGCGCGCCAATTCGAACATGCTGAGATTCAGCGCGTGGAAGCCGGCGAGCGTTACGAACTGGAACTTGTATCCCATGCGCGCCAGTTCCGGCTGAAAGCGGGCAATCGTCGCGTCGTCGATGTTCTTCCGCCAGTTGAAACTGGGCGAACAGTTATACGCCAGCATCTTTTCCGGATACTTCGCGTGAATCGCATCCGCAAACTGCTTCGCCTCTTTTAGATCCGGATGTGACGTCTCGCACCAGATCAGATCCGCGTAGGGCGCATACGCGAGTCCACGCGCAATCGCCGACTCGATTCCGCCACGTATGCGGAAGAATCCTTCCGACGTGCGCTCACCCGTGCAGAAGGCCCGGTCCCGATCGTCGAGGTCGCTGGTCAGCAAGCTGGCGCTATCGGCATCGGTACGCGCCATGATCAGCGTCGGGACGCTCATGACGTCCGCCGCTAGCCGAGCCGCCACCAACTTCTGAATCGCCTCAGGAGTAGAGACAAGCACCTTTCCACCGAGATGTCCGCACTTCTTTGCCGATGAAAGCTGATCTTCAAAGTGAACGCAGGCCGCGCCAGCCTCAATCATCCCTTTCATCAGCTCGAACGCATTCAGGTTGCCGCCGAATCCTGCCTCGGCATCGGCCACCAGCGGAGCAAACCACGTCTGTCCGGGCGCCACCTTGCCTTCGACGTGATGCACCTGATCTGCGCGCTGTAGCGCATTGTTGATGCGGCGGCAAAGATTCGGCACGCTGTCCGCCGGATACAAGCTCTGGTCGGGATACATCGTGCCGGCGTTGTTGGAGTCGGCCGCAACCTGCCAGCCGCTGACGTAGACCGCCTTCAGTCCGGCTTGCACTTGCTGGACTGCCTGATTGCCGCTCATCGCCCCGAGAGCATTTATGTAAGGATCATTCTGCAGCAGATCCCAGAGCCGTTCCGCGCCCATACGCGCGAGCGTGTGTTCGATGTGAATCGACCCCCGCAGCCGCAACACATCTTCCGGCTTATAGGGACGCTCCACGCCCTTCCATCGCGCATTGTTTTCCCAGTCGTGCTGAATCGCTTCCTGTGCCAGGGCGTATTGCGACACGCGTTCCTGCTCGGTTAGCGGATGCTCTCCACGATGGCTCGTTGTTTGCCTCGTGCTATATTCCTTCGCCGACATACTTTCTCCTGAATTTCACTTAGGGTGAGTGTTGATTAGACCGGGTTGAATTCTGCGTTGGTGATCATGGCTTCACTGATTTCTCGCGCTCGGCGCAGACGGAACGGTTCTTCAGGATCGGAACCGGCAGGAAGCTCCGCCAACAGCCGATTCAGTTCTTCGTCAAAAACTTGTGTGATGAATTCCGGCGAATGTTTTACGGCCGTCCCGGATTCGTCGTGAATCGGAACCAGATCGCGATGCAGAACTCGCTGCGCAATCATCAGGCGGTAAATGCGATCGGTCGCTAGGTCCTCCATGTAGCCATCGAGCAGGCTGGCGCCCCGGCCACTCAGTACGCCATGGCGATAACGAATCACCGTGCGCACCGCCGCCCGCGTGCCTTTCACGGTGCGAGTGCCAATTCCTTCTGGACGCGGCCGCAGGTCGGGATAGTGGCTCCCATTCTTCGGCCTCTCCTGCAGTTGGTTCGGAAACGGAAACTGCGCCACCGCGATCGCGTTCTGGTCCGGATGCCCGGTCCATGCGCCGTCCATCAGGCAATCGGCTTCGTTCTTCTTGTCTTTCTCAAGCACGGCGAGCGCGCGTGCGTTTAACTCCGAATCCTCTCGGCTCGGATAAAGTGCTGTCATTCCGCCAATCGCCAGGATTCCGCGGTGATGACAAATATCCGGCATCAGTTCGCGCAGATTCTGGAAGAACGCGACGTTATAGGGAATGGTGTTGCGATCGGGCAGCACCCAGCCGGGATCGTCAAGATTGAAATGAATCAGGCTCGCCATATAATCCCAGCGGCCAAGGTTCAGTCCGATGATGTGGTCGCGGAGGTTATAGGTGAACTCCTCCATTTGAAACGCGAGCGGATGCGATTCCACCAGCGCCATGCACTTGATGTAGTCGTGCGGCAGCCCTCGCCACTTCGCCAGCGCCTGAAACAGATCGCGCCACCACAGCGCCTCTTCGGCCGATTCCGACTTCGGAATGTAAATGCAAAGCGGATGCTTCAGTTCGCCAGGCTCGATCCCGTAGAAAATTCTTGCGATATCAAACAGCGAGGCCGAAACCATCTCTCCCTGAATCAAGCCGGCTTGGCTCAGGTGAAGTCCGCGCGGACGCGTGAAGATCACCGTGGTGCTCGGCTGAACTGTGACCGTCCGCTCACGCTTCTTATCGTAGTAACTCAACTCGCCGCGCAGGCAAGCCAGAATGTTCTCGACTCCAAGCGCATGATGCGACCAGTCGTTCACGCACGAGTCCTCAAGATCGAGCATCACCCCCGGTGCGCCCGAGTTCAGCATCTTGACGCAGAGTTCCCCGTCATCAGCCGGGCCCGTCATCTGATTGCGCTGGTCCTGGCACCACTGTGGCAGCCTGATCCTCCAGCCATTGCGCACCGTGTCGGAAGGGAAGCGATGCGTCGGCTTTTCGCCTTCGAGCGACTGCTGCAGAACTCCAAGCCGCTTCGCAGCGAGTTCCTGTTGTGCCGGAGTAAATCTCCGGTGCAAAGGCAGAAAGAAATCCATGAAGCCCGAAGGGAGGTCGCGGGCTGGATCAAAGTCCGGCGGTGCACTGCTCACAGGATTGATAAGAGTTGTCGCTTCGGGCGAGGCGGTTGCGGTCGGCGTCATGAACGAATTCCCCAGGGGCTTGAACTAGTCTTGTGAGTGTTCAATATGCCGAACACACATTCATAAGACTGGACGATCCTAGGATGACTAAAAAATGCGGTCAATAGTGATGTTCAATATGTGGAACATACATTCATTTTGTTGTCCGGGCACCGGATTTGCTACGATAACGTTTTGGCAATGAAAACAAAGGACGATTCCCCTTCCGTTGCGGTCGAGCGGGCCCTAGGCATGTTGGAGGCAGTAGCGCGCGAACCAGAGGGCCTTAGCAATGCCGAGATCAGCCGCCAGCTCAAAATCCCCAAAAGTTCCGCGAGTTACATCCTGCGCACGCTGGAGAAACACGGATATGTGAAGCGCGACTCAGCCGACGGGAGGTACCGTGTCGGACTGAAAATCCTGAGTCTGAGCCGCGGCGCACTAAGCGGCATTGACGTCCGTGAAGTTGCGCTGCCCATCATGCGGCACCTGATGGAGAAAACAAATCTCACCTGCCATCTCGCGATTCTCGATGGACCTGAGGCGGTCTACATCGAGAAAGTCGAGCCGCAGGGATTCATCCGCATGGATACCTGGGTTGGACGCCGCATGCGCGTTCATGCGACCAGCGTCGGCAAAGCTCTCGTTGCGTACATTTCACAAGAGCGGTTGGAAAAAATTCTGTCCGAGCGTTCGATGGAGAAGCGCACTCCGAAGACCATCACCAGCGTTCCGCGGCTGCTGAAGGAGTTGGAGAAAGTCCGCGCCGTGGGCTATGCCGTGGATGACGAAGAAAACAATCTCGGCGCGCGATGTTTGGGAGCGCCCGTTTTTAACCAGCAGGGCACGATCGAAGCCAGCCTGGGGCTGAGCGGAACGATTCATCAGGTGAACCCCGACACTATGCCGCGCATTCTTGAAGCCCTGAAGGACGCAGCACGGCATCTCTCCATGCAATTGGGATATCGCGCTCCTCACCGTCGCGCGACTGGCGTCTAGGGCAAGAATCCCACCGAACAAAACCAGCCCCGGATTCGGATCAAGCCGCCGCAATCGTCCGATGATAGGTCAGTTCGTCTAGTGTCGGATTCACCAGCCGCACCATGTCCTGCCAGCTCATTCGCACAAGTTCTCGATGCGTTCCGGCGCTGAACGTGATCTCTTCGTGCTCGGCGAGGCTTAGATCGGCATAGACCGCCATGTCGTAGAGATTGCCGAACGGAGGCATGGCGCCAGTCTCGCAATCGGGGAAGGCGTCCTTGAACTCCGGTTCCGATGCGATTTCGACAACTTGGGCGCCAGTAAGTGTTCGCAGGCGGTCCGGATCGACATGAGCGGCGGCGGGAATCACAGCCATCGCCAGTATGCCGTCAATTTTAACGATCACTGTTTTCGCCAGCTTCTTGCCGGAAACGTGCGCCAGAGCCGCGATGCCCTGCGCTGTATAAGCCAGCGAGTGGGAGATTACGAGGTACTTCACATGATGAGAGTCCAGGAATTCACGAAGCTTGGAAAGAGTCATAAGACCTCCTCTATTGGGAACGGAATCGAGGGGCCACTTGCGGGTTGCCTTTGCGGAAAAAAAGTCTAGACCCGGCGCGACTGGAATGTCAGTGCGCCGGATCACGATTGCGAACACAATGAAAGAAAGTCAGTACTTGACGATTGCGGCGAACGATTTCGGATCGAGCGAGGCTCCGCCGACCAGCGCACCGTCGATCTCTTCTTGTGCCATGAGTGCCGAGACGTTTTCCGGTTTCACCGATCCGCCGTAAAGAATCCGCAGCTGCGCGGCAAATTCTGCGCCGAAAATCTCGGAGGTCTCTTTGCGGATCACCGCATGCGCCTCGGCAGCGATTTCTGGCGTCGCGGTCTTGCCCGTACCGATCGCCCAGACTGGTTCATAAGCGATGACCAGTTTGGCGGCCTTCTTTGCGGAGATTGCGTGAAACGCGCGCACGCACTGGCGCCGGAGAACATCGTCCGTCATGCCCGCCTCGCGTTCCTGGAGCACTTCGCCGATGCAGCAGATTGGAGTGAATCCCGCCTCCAGCGCAGTCTTCAGGCGCAGGTTGACCGTGTCGTCGGTCTCGCCAAAATACTGGCGCCGCTCCGAGTGCCCGATGATGACGTGATTCACGCCCAACGCCAGCAACTGGCCAACGGATGTTTCGCCGGTGAACGCTCCTTCTTCCTTCCAATGAACGTTCTGCGCGCCGATCGCGACATTGGATCCCTTGGCCGATGCCAGTGCCGCCGGCAAGTCAAGGAACGGAGGGCAGACGACGATCTCGTCCCGCGTGTGTCCTGAGACCATTGGCAGAAATTCCCGAAAGAAGTCGCGGGTCTGATCGGGATTCTTGTACATCTTCCAGTTTGCGGCCATTACTTTCTTTCTCATGAGTTCAACCTTTCATTTCCCTTCAGCAACAATCGACACATGCAATAAACTTGCTCATGGACAGCATCAAATGATGATAAATAGAGCTCCCAGAGGGGCGCCCAATGATCCTTTCGATCTCCAGCGGTTTGTGCTTGCTCAGGCTTCCGTTTACAACCAGGTCCTCGAGCAGCTTCGAGTCGGCACCAAGACGAGTCATTGGATGTGGTTCATCTTCCCGCAAATTCGAGGCCTTGGCCGCAGCCCAATCTCCGTGGAATTTGCGATTTCGAGTCTCGAAGAAGCACAGGCTTACTTGCAGCACCCCATTCTCGGACCCCGGTTAAAGGAGTGCACGAGTCTGGTTCTTCTGGTTCAGGGCCGCACCGCCCTCGATATCTTCGGATCCCCGGACGACATGAAGTTCCGGTCATCGATGACTCTATTTGCGCAGGTCTCTCCCAAAGGCGACATTTTTGAGAGAGCCCTCCAAAAATACTTCGGCGGAGAACAGGATTCACTCACTCTCGCGCGGCTCTGACTATTTCTTGTCCGTCAGCGCCTCGACTCCCGGCAGTTTCTGCCCTTCCAGAAACTCCAGCGACGCTCCGCCGCCAGTCGAGATGTGCGTGATCTTGTCGGCCACGTTCGCCGCCTTCACCGCCGCGACAGAATCTCCACCGCCGACAATCGAAGTTGCCCCGGCATTGTCCGCGACTGCCTGTGCGATCTTGAACGTTCCCTTCGAGAACCCTGGCACTTCGAACACGCCCATTGGCCCGTTCCAGACGATCGTTCGCGCCGAGGAGATTTCTTCCGAGAATAGCTCGATCGTCTTCGGTCCGATATCGAGTGCCATCTTGTCGGCAGGAATCGGCTGACCTTCGCCGATCTGCTGTATGACGGCGTTTGCCTCAGGTTTCATCGCGACAACATGGTCGATCGGCAGCAGAAACTTCACATTCCGCTTCTTTGCGTCCGCCAGAAGCTTTTTGGCGAGATCGATCTTGTCCGCTTCGAGCAGCGATTTTCCGATCTCCTGTCCCTGCGCTTTAAGGAAGGTGTACGCCATCCCGCCGCCGATGATCAGCGTGTTGACCTTCGTCATCAGATTCTCGATGACGCCGATCTTGTCGCTGACCTTGGCGCCGCCGAGAATGGCCACGAACGGCTCCTCCGGATGCTCCAGCGCCTTGCCTAGATATTTCAGTTCTTTCTCCATCAGCAAGCCGGCTGCGCATTCCTTCATGAATTTCGTAATGCCAGCCGTGGACGCATGGGCGCGGTGCGCCGAGCCAAACGCATCATTGACGTAGTATTCGGCGAGATTCGCAAGTTGGCGGGAAAACTTCTCGTCGTTCGCTTCCTCTTCCGCATGGAACCGTAGGTTCTCGAGAAGTAGCGTCTGTCCTTTCTCGAGTTGATTGGCGACTTCTTCCGCCTCGGGACCGACGCATTCCGGACAGAAGCCGACGTTTTCGCCGCGGGCTAGTTCTTTGTCGAGCAGCATGCGCAAACGCTCGGCCACGGGTTTGAGACTCATCTTCGGATTGGGCTTGCCCTTCGGGCGTCCCAGATGCGAAGCGAGGATCAGCCGGGCACCGTGCCGCAACGCATATTCAATCGTCGGCAGGGTTTCGCGGATGCGGGTATCGTCCATGACGCGTCCGTCGTCGAGCGGAACATTGAAATCGACGCGCATGAACACACGATTGCCATTGAGGGGGAGATCACGAATCGAAAGCTTGGACATGGAGAAGTCCTCGTACCAGGAATATGAAGTATAAGGAAGCGAGCGCGGGTGCCCCATCCTAGCCGCGTTCCCTGCGGCTAGGGTGGGTCCGCTATCTTACAGCCCTTTGCCCGCGATGTAGTTGATCAGGTCGCGCACGCGGCTCGAGTATCCCCATTCGTTGTCGTACCAGGAGATCACCTTCACGCAGTTGCCGCCGACCACCATCGTCGAGGGAGCGTCCACGATCGAAGAGCGCGAGTCGCCCTTGAAGTCCGACGACACCAGTTCGTGCTCTTCGTAGCCGAGATATCCCTTCAACGGCCCGGATTCTGACGCCTTTTTCAAAGCCGCGTTGACTTCTTCCTTGCTGGTCTTCTTCTCAACCCACACGACCATATCCACCACCGAGACGTTCGGGGTGGGTACGCGCATCGAGAAGCCGTCGAGCTTGCCCGCGAGTTCCGGGATCACCAGCTTGAGAGCCTTCGCAGCTCCGGTCGTCGTAGGAATCATCGACAACGCCGCAGCGCGAGCGCGCCGCAGGTCCTTGTGCGGGAAGTCAAGAATCACCTGATCATTCGTGTACGAGTGAATCGTCGTCATGGTTCCGCTGACGATCTTGAACTCGTCGTTGATGACTTTGGCGACCGGCGCCAGGCAATTTGTGGTGCACGACGCATTCGATATGACGTTGTGCTTCGAAGCATCATACTTCTCGTGATTCACGCCGAGCACAACAGTCACGTCTTCATTTTTCGCTGGAGCGGAAATGATGACCTTCTTCACCGGCCCACGCAGATGCTTCTTCGCGTCATTGGCATCCGTGAATCGTCCGGTGGACTCGATGACAACTTGAGCGCCGACCGACTCCCAAGGCAGCGCCGCCGGATCCTTCTCTTTGAAAACCTTGATCGTTTTTCCATCGACCGTGATGCTATCGCCGCCCGCCGATACCTGGTTCGGCAGATTGCCCAGAACCGAGTCGTACTTGAGAAGGTGAGCCAGAGTTTTCGGATCCGTCAGATCGTTGACCGCGACGAATTCCAGGTTCGGGTCTTTCAGCGAAGCGCGCAGCACGTTGCGCCCGATTCGTCCGAAGCCATTAATGCCAACTTTAATTGCCATGTTTCCTCCGTGGATTTATGAGGGCCTGTACAGATCTCGTTTACGGTTGAGTGGTAAACCTATGATCTTAACAGGGAAGAGGAATCGTCGTAAACGTTTCCGGGAATACTTTCGGGATAATGCCAGCTCAAATCACGGAATCGGGTGCGTGGCGTCACTGACATCCGGACGCCCGACGCCGAAAGTCCCGGCGGCTCGCCCCCACACCGATCGCCGAGCCGTACGCCGGATATGGTTGAGGGGGCGAAGTTTCATTGCTGACTCACCTCCGCTATACTGCCTTGTCTCTCTGGTGCGCCATGCCGTCAGGTCAGAATCAAACGGTTCGTTTCGGCCCTTTTGAACTGGATCCGCAGTGCGCAGAAGTACGCCAAGACGGGATCCGGTTGAAGTTGCAGGGACAGCCGATCCAAATTCTCGAAATGCTGCTGGCAAAGCCTGGGCAACTGGTGACTCGGGAGGAAATCCAGGAACGTCTGTGGCCCGCCGATACGTTTGTCGACTTCGATCACAGCTTGAACACGGCGGTTAAGAAACTTCGTCAGGCGTTGAGCGACGAAGCCGATGCGCCGCATTACATTGAGACGCTGCCCAAGCGAGGGTACCGCTTCATCGGTAAAGTTGAGCCTCCCTCGGAGGTAGCTGCGGCGGTGCTCCCGTTCGAAACCAAGTTACATCCTGCCTCTAAGGGAACGAGGCGTATTCCCCACATCCGATTTCTGGCCGGTTGTGCCATCGTCCTCATAGCTGGCACGGGCCTGCTCATCTATCTGGCTAGCAAGCCCGTTCCTCTTCCCCGGATCACGGGGGCCCATCCCCTGGTAAGGAACGCCTATCCGAAGATGTGGCCGTCGAGGCCCATGACCGATGGCACTTCGGTCTATTTCCAGGAAGACCGCCCGGCCGGCGTGACCACTATGCAGGTTCCCGTGACGGGGGGAACAGAATCGACGATCGATACTGTTAGAGGTCGTCTGCAAGACATTTCACGGGATGGGTCGCAGTTGCTGTTTGTCGTCCCGGACGAGACGCAACCAGAACAAACCAACATCTGGAGCCAACCTCTCCCGGTGGGACCGCCCCGCCTGATTCTGAAGAATGCGGATTCGCCGATTTGGACTCAGGATGGCAGAGGCGTCTTCTTCATCCGCGACGAAAAGGAACTGTTTCGCGCTAATTCTGACGGAACTGAAATTCACCGTCTGGCGATGACTCCGAATGCCGATTCCCCAATCTTGTCGCCGGATGGAACTCGCATCCGCTATGTGGAGATTCCTGATCCCTTGATTGATATGAGGATCCGGGAACTGCACGCGGACGGGACCAACCCGCATGTCGTCCTTGCCGGGCAGACCTTCGTATTCGGCGGGACTTGGAGTCTCGACGGAAAGGTCTTTTTTTTCACAGCCTCCGACGGAGACCGAAACAACCTGTGGGCACTGGCGGACGAACCGTCCCATTGGAGCTGGAGCTCCGCTGCTCCCCAACAACTGACTTTTGGCCCCACATCGATCGGGCCGCCCTCGATCAGCAAGGACGGCCGGCAACTCTTCGCCATCGGCGTGGAACACCAGGGCGAACTGTCGGTCTACGATCACACTTCCCGTAAATTCGTTCCCTTTCTCGATGGGATTTCTGCTTCCTATGTCGACTTCACGCGCGACGGTCAGTGGATGACTTATGTCTCCTATCCTGAAGGCACACTATGGAGGAGCAAGATCGACGGTAGCGAGAAACGGCAGCTGACTTCGCCCCCATTCGCTGTAATGAATCCTCGCTGGTCGCCTGACGGAAAGCTGATCGTGTTCACTGAACTGGCCAACGGCGACCGGCGCCACATGAATGAAAATACTCCGCACCGAATCTACGTAGTCGGCGCGGATGGCGGGGCTCCGAATCTGCTTCTCTCGGGTCACCTCGCGGACCCGACCTGGTCTCCCGACGGCTACTCGATCGCTTACGCAAGCGGTTCCGAGGGTACCGATCTTGAAATTCGTATCCTCGACCTCCGAAATCTGAATTCGTCCAAGGTGCCTGGATCGGATGGGATGTGGAGTCCACGTTGGTCGCCGGATGGAAGCCACATAGTTGCGTTCGACGGCTTCTCGCCACAGGGCGCGGGGCTCAAGCTGATGCTTTTTGCATTCACCACCAATACCTGGGAGGAACTCGCCGCGGGTGCCATTCTAGGTTGGGAGTCTTGGTCGCATGACGGCAAGTTCGTTTACCTCCAGGACGGCAATTCGCTAGTTCGCGTTAACGTGTCGACCCGCGCCCGAGAATAAGTGGCGTCCCTGTCAGGATTTCGCAGTACGGCCTATTATCTTGATCGATTCGATATCGGCTGGTTCGGCCTCTCTCCCGATGACAGGCCCATTACGACCCGCGACACCGGGATCGAAGGGATTTATTCTTTCGACCTGGAATATAAGTAGATCGAAAAAAAATGAAGCCCGGATTCCTCCGGGCTTCGCCCTCACTCCCGAGACGATTCGCCTATTTGTGGGGTTGCCCCTCCGCCATGAGAACGGTTTGGGTCTGGTGCCCTGCTCGCGCGTATTCCAATTCCGCTGCGGAGACGTACAGCTCGTGCCCCGGATTCGCATCTTCGATCCACACTTGCGACAGGAAGAAGTGGTCGCCGTAGGTGTGGAAGACCAGTCTCTCTCGCCGGTCCTGATAAGGGCCGCCGCCCGTATAGCTGGTCATGAAAAATGAGGTTGTCCCACGACTATCCGTCCGCTGTAACTGCAACAGGCCCGGCTTCATCACGCTGACCTTGTACTCTCCCGCAGCGAGGGTAGTGTTTCCCACGACGAATTTGAACGGCACGTCCACCCGGTAGCCGGCTGATTGCCCGAATACGGGGGTGAGCATGACCAACAAAGCAAATGCTGCTGCGACCACGAATCTTGTGTTTTTCATAACGCCTCCAGGAGCTGTGCTCCGTAAATTTTCTTGCTGTGCCGACTCTGCTGCGGCCGGGCAGAACCTTCAATGCACGCGACCTGATTCGTATATGGATTGCGCAGAAGCGGGCTGATTCGCGGGTGAGCCGGAGGTGACTGGGAGAGTAAGCCCTTCAAAACAAAAGGTATCGAGGGTAGATGATCCGTGAAAGGGGCGCGGATTTTTGTCAAGGCGTTATGCCCCAGAAGCCATCGCGAATAGCCTCAATCTCGAGACCCTCAGTTCACGACCCCTGAGAACGGGCTGTCGGCCACTCCGAAAGATTCGCACCTACCGCCGTTTCGCAGGTTAGCGGCTCATACTGCGGGTTCTGGGGTTCCCGGGCCACGCTGTCGCGCATTGCATGTCGAAATCCGCCACCCTATTCTCCATCTGTGCGTCCAATCACCAGCCCCAGCGACCCTTGTCACTGCTGCTGAATACCCCTCGTCCTTTAATGAGACAGCGGGAACGGTGCGGATCGGCACGCCCGCAACATTCCCTGATCGCGAGGCCAGCAATGGTGAATGACGACGTTGTCAAGTGTCCGCTGTGCGGCGGATTCACCCACATTGAGAAGTCCGACCTGCTCGCTGCTCTGAAGGAGCCTCGCATTCGCGAACAGGTGGAAAAGTACGTTGCCGAACTACTGAAGTCGCCGGTGGAAGAACTGAGCCCAGTGGGAGCGACTCCGGCGGGCCGCGACTTCGAGAAAGATGTCCATAAATGGAACCCATGCGTGCCCATGTGGCGGCGCAGTCCGAAGGAATAATTTTCCGACTTCATCCACAGGCGCCATTGGCAACGACCCTGGACTCACCACAGCAGGTGATGGCAATCACTGCTCCACGGCGGCGGGACGCATATATCCAAAAAGGTGGATTCTCTCTAGCGGCGCCCCGTCGCGCTGCGAGGAGGTATGCCATGCCCACCCTCGCGGAAGTTTCTCGCCTCTCCCTGAAAAACATTCTCTTTCCAACCGATTTCTCCCCCGCGTCCTCCGCGGCTTTGCCCTATGCGGAGCGCTTGGCGCAGATTTATGGATCGACCATTCTGATCGCTCATTCGATCCCGCCGGAGGTGCGCCAGACCGTCGTCACCGATCGTTACCTCGGTGTGGATGATCGCGAGTGGCAGCAAGCCCGTCAGAAACTCGACGCCCTCGCCCACGACCCCATGCTGCGCGACATCCCGCACAAAACACTGCTTGATCGCGGTGACGTGGGCGATGTCGTGCCGGCAATCATCCACGAGCACGAGGTCGACCTCATTGTTCTGGGCACACATGGATACCGAGGTGTCACAAAAATCCTGATGGGCTCGGCCGCCGAGAAGATTTATCGCTCGGCAACATGTCCGGTGCTCACCGTCGGACCAAAAGCTACCCAAGGCGCCGACTGGAAATTCCGCGCGATTCTTTGCCCGATCGATGCAGCCGAAGATCCTACCCCGGTTCTGCGCTTTGCGCTGTCTTTGGCTGAGGAGAACCAGTCTGAGTTGATCCTGCTGCAAGCGATCCCATTGGTTCCGTGGCAGCACCGTTCCGCCATTGAAATGCAGGCGCGCCTCGGAATCGAGAGCTTGATACCTGCACACACGAAGGATTGGTGTTCGCCGCGGTTTGTCGTTCGCTGGGAGCATCCGGTGGAAGCGATTTTGACGGAAGAGCGCGAACTTCATCCCGATCTGATCGTAATGAGCGTTCATAAATCGCGCGCTACTGCCCTGGCTTCGCATCTGCCGTGGCCGGTCGCGTCGGAAATCGTCAGCCGGGCTTCGTGTCCGGTGCTGACGGTACGAGTTTAGATTTCGAGCGCATCGTCCTGATTTTGAGCGGCGGCGCCAAGAAATACGGAGGAACTTATGTTGGTTAGCAAGCAGCAAGCTCTCGAGTATCATCAGGGGGCTCGCCCCGGGAAGATCGAAGTTACTCCCACCAAGCCGTGCCGCACGCAACGCGATCTGAGTCTCGCCTACACACCGGGCGTTGCCGAGCCCTGTCTGGAAATTCAGAAGAATCCGCAGGACGCATTCAAGTACACGGGCCGCGGCAATCTGGTCGCCGTTCTGAGCAACGGAACCGCCGTGCTCGGTCTCGGGGACATCGGTGCGCTTGCCGGCAAGCCGGTCATGGAAGGCAAAGCAGTTCTCTTTAAGCGCTTCGCTGACGTGGACGTCTTTGATATTGAAGTGAACAGTCACGATCCGGAAGAAATCATCAAGCTCTGCCAATTGCTCGAGCCCACGTTCGGCGGCATCAATCTGGAGGACATCAAAGCTCCGGACTGTTTCCATATTGAAGAAGAGCTGCGCAAGACCATGAAGATCCCGGTCTTCCACGATGATCAACATGGCACCGCCATCATCTCTGGAGCCGCTCTTCTCAATGCCCTCGAAGTTGTCTGCAAAGACATCAGCAAGGCTCGTATTGTTTTCAACGGAGCCGGCGCCGCCGGTATTGCCTGCGCCGAACACTACGTCCGGCTCGGTGTGAAGCGCGAGAACATCATCCTTTGCGACACCAAGGGAGTCGTTTACAAGGGCCGCAAGGAAGGAATGAACAAATACAAAGAGCGTTTCGCGCAAGACACAGATCTGCGCACGCTGGCCCAGGCAATGGTCGGAGCCGATGTTTTCGCCGGACTTTCCGTGAAAGGAGCGATCAACGGCGAGATGGTCTGCACGATGGCGAAGGACCCGATCGTATTCGCCATGGCGAATCCTGATCCGGAAATTACGTACGAAGAAGCGAAATCCTGCCGTAGCGATGTGATCATCGCCACCGGTCGCTCGGACTATCCCAACCAGGTGAACAACGTCCTCGGATTCCCATTCATCTTCCGCGGAGCACTCGATGTCCGTGCCACGGCCATCAACGAAGAAATGAAGCTGGCCGCAACGCACGCTCTGGCCGATCTCGCGAAAGAAGATGTCCCCGATTCCGTCTGCCGAGCCTATGGCGTGCCACGCTTGCAGTTCGGGCGCGAATATCTCATCCCGAAGCCGTTCGATCCGCGAGTCCTCATGTGGGAGGCATCAGCTGTAGCCGAAGCCGCGATGAAATCCGGCGTCGCGCAGCAGCCAATCGATCTCACTACTTATCGCGCTCAACTCGAACGGCGGCTTGGCAAAGCTTATGAAGTTGCCCGCACCATGATCCACAAGGCGCAAGCTAATCCGAAGCAGGTCGTCTTCCCCGAGGGCGATAACGAGAAGATCCTGCGCGCATGCCACACGCTCGTCGAGGAAAAAATCGCGCACCCGATTCTGCTCGGCGAAGCCGGACGGATTCAGGCGCGCGCCCGCGAATTCGGAGTGGATCTCGAGGGCATGCAGATCGTCGATCCATGGACATCGGATCACCGCGAACTCTATGCCCAGGAATTGTTCCGCCTGCGGCAGAGGCGTGGGGTCACCCTGCCGGAGGCGGGTACTCTGCTGAACAACCGGAATGTCTTTGGCTCAATGATGGTGCACATGGGAGACGCCGACGCTCTCGTCTCCGGTTTGACCCAGCACTATCCCGACACAATCCGTCCGGCACTGCAGATTGTCCGCATCCGCGAAGGCCTGCACCGCGTCTCGGGATGTTACGCCGTCATCACGCGCAAGGGAGAAGTCTTCTTCCTCGCCGACACCAGCGTCAACATCGAACCCACTGCGGAAGACCTGGTTGAAATCGCGTTATGCACGGCGCACATGGCGCGACGTTTTGATATCACTCCGCGCGTCGCCATGCTGTCATTCTCGAGCTTCGGCAGCGTCGATCACCCGATTTGCACGAAAGTCCGCAAGGCCGTCGAGCTGATTAAGTATGCCGATCCGACTCTGATTGTCGACGGCGAGATCATGGCCGACGAGGCCCTATCCCCCGAAATAATTGAGGAGCTATATCCGTTTAGTGCGCTGAAGGGCGGAGCGAACGTCCTCATCTTCCCCGATCTCGCATCCGCAAATATCGCATGCAAATTTGCCGCGAAAGTCAGCGGCGGAGAATTGATCGGCCCGATCCTGATGGGAATGAGTCGTCCAGTCCACGTTCTGCAGCGCACTGCAACAGTCGAAGAAATCGTACACGTAGCGGCTATCGCCGTGGTTGATGCGCAGGAGAACGACACGTATTCGCATCCGCACGGCCATGTGCCGGTCGAGCCGGAATTGATCGGCGAGGACTAGGAAAAGAAAGTTTCGAAGTTTCAAGGTTTCAGAGTTTCGACCTGGCAATCTTGAAACTCCGATACTTTGAAACCTTGAAACGTTGAAACCTTGAAACTCTGGAGCTCTATCCATGTCGACACTCTGGAAATCGCGCTACGCCAATCGGACGCTGGGAATCAAAAGCTCCGCGATCCGCGAGCTGCTGAAGGTCACCCAAAAGCCGGAAATTATCTCCTTCGGCGGCGGACTTCCGGCTCCCGACGTCTTCCCCGTGCAGCGCTTCGAAGACGCATGTCATAAGGTCCTCAGCGAGCATGGCTCCCAGGCGCTGCAATACGGGACGACCGAAGGCTATCAGCCTCTGCGCGAGATGATCGCCCACAACCTCGCGCGCTACGGCATCGTCGCCAGTGCCGACAACGTGCTCATCACTTCCGGCTCGCAGCAGGCTCTCGATCTCATCGGCAAGCTCCTCATCAATCGCGGAGACCGCATCCTAGTCGAAGCCCCAACCTACCTTGGAGCCTTGCAGGCCTTCAACGTTTATGGAGCGCAGTATGTCTCCGTGCCCGTTGACGAGGATGGACTGATCACCGAACAACTCGAACCTTCGATTCGCTCCGGCGTGAAGTTCATGTATGTGCTGCCGAACTTCCAGAATCCAGCCGGAGTGACTCTCTCCGAAGGACGGCGTCACCAGTTGATTCTGCTGGCCGACAAGTACGGCATCCCGATCGTCGAGGACGATCCCTATGGTCAGCTTCGCTATGAAGGCGAGCACATCGCGCCGCTCGTCGTACTCGACCGCGAAAATCTTCGCCGCGACAACGGGTTCACTCTGGGCAACGTGATCTATCTGAGCACCTTCTCGAAGACACTCGCGCCGGGAATCCGTCTGGCATGGATCGTGGCTCCTGAGGACGTCATCAGCAAGCTGGTCCAACTGAAGCAAGCTGCCGACCTGCACACTTCAACCTTCAACCAGTACGTTGCTTATGAAGTCGCGCGCGACGGCTTCCTCGATCAGCACGTCAAGCTGATTCGCCAGGTCTATCGCGAACGCCGCGACACCATGCTGCAGGCCCTCCACGAATACTTTCCGCACGAGGTCACCTGGACTCATCCCAAAGGAGGCCTGTTCTTGTGGGTGACGATGCCCGAAGGCACCGATTCGCAAACGCTCTTCCAGGCGGCATTGGCGGAAGAGGTCGCGTTCGTGCCCGGCGACAGCTTCTACGCCAACAACGGCCATGAAGGCGGACGCCACATGCGCCTGAATTTCTCGCACTCCCAGCCCGAGCAAATTCGCGAAGGCATTCGCCGCTTATCGGTTGCCATTAAAATGCAGCTTCGCGCAAATCACGCTACGCATTAAAGCTGTTCAGCGTCGGGGCTTTCTCATTGAGTGGCTTCGGGTAGGGCACGGCTTCAAGCCGTGCCGCGAAAGGCCTAAAGAAACGTCGGGCTTTAGCCCCTGAGAGTACCCGATCTTGAAATTCACCTAAGTCAAGTTTTTCGGATTGATTCTGACGGTCGCTTGCTGGATCTGGGCTCGAGATGCTCACTTCAGCAACGCGAGCTGGAAATTCGCTTCGGACCCCCGTATCTGGCTTATAAAGCGCGGACACCCTTCTTGTGGCCGCGCTGTCCATGCCACCAAGCCGAGAGCCGAAATCCTGGCCGTTTGTGACCCGAATCACACCCGCCCGTGAGATGAGACACCGTCTTTTCCCCGGTTTCCTCCCAGACTGGAATTGTCAGTCGGACAGCAGCCCTCGCCCGACGCCTTGGGGGTGATCATATGACAGTCTCCATACTTTCCATTGTCATTGGCGTTCTGGTGTTGGCCATGGCGCTCTTCGTGCTTCGAGCCGCTCCCGGTGTGCGCGCATATTTCAAACTCCGCGGCAAGCGACTGGTTACCTGCCCGGAAACCAAGATGCCCGCTGCGGTCAACGTGGCCGCAGGAGAAGCTGGGCTCGGTGTCTTTTTCAATGAGCCCACGATCCATCTGAACCAATGTTCACGCTGGCCCGAGCGTCAGGGATGCGGTCAAGACTGCCTCCAGCAGATTGAGGCCGACTCTCAGAGTTGCCTGGTGTGGAATATCGTCTCGAAGTGGTACGAAGGAAAGAGCTGCGCCTTCTGCCGCAAGCCGATCAAGCCTCTCCATCATGTGGATCACGCCCCCGCGCTGTTAGGACCGGACTTCCGCACCGCGGAATGGAAAGACATCAGTCCCGAAAAACTGCCTGAAGTTTTCTCCACCTACCAACCGGTTTGCTGGGATTGCCACGTCGCCGAAACATTCCGGCGCCTGCACCCGGAACTCGTCACCGATCGTGCCCCGGAACCCCGCCGCACGATGTAAACCGTTTTCGAAAATCGAGGTGGTTGATCTGAGCAGTTTCGGTCATGTGAACTTTGGGTCGTAATCTCTCACCTCAGAGGCGCAGAGACACGGAGCCGGATATTGATCTGGGCGACCATTTCCTTTTTTTGGTTGTCTCCACGACTCCGTGACTCCGTGGTGAGAATGCGGTCGCGCTCTTCCCTACGGAGTGGGCGAGTGTCCCTGCCCATTCTGCGCCAATCCTTCATACCGAGTCAGACTCGCCTTCAACCGTGCCGCGAGTGCGTCGTTATGATGCTGCATCGCCAGTTCCAGCGCCTCCCGCGCCACGTGGACCGCCTCCGTATACCGGCCAGTGTCGGAGTAAGTCGCGGCAAGCATCTCGAGAATTGCCGGCTCCTGCATATTGGAAAGCTTCGCCGCCTGCTCGAACTGCGCGGACGCCTCAGGAATTGACCCCTTCGCCGCCAGAACGCGGCCGTAGTTGTAGTGATAATCCACCGACTGCGGCATCAGAGTGACCGCTTTGTCCATATGGATGACGGCGTCATCCAGCCTTCCAGCCCGCGCCAACGCGACTCCGAGCCCGTTCTGGCCGTTAGCCGCGCCTGGAGCCATCTCAACTCCCTTGGTCAGTTCGTCAATAGCTTCGCCCAAATGTCCGCTCTCGTTCGCCAGAGCATTGCCGAGATTCACGTGCGCAGCGGCGTTATCAGGATTTAATTGAACCGACCTCTGGAATTCCGGCAGCGCGTCTTCAAGAGCTCCCTTTTCCGCCAATGCGCTGCCTAGATTGTTGTGAGTCTGCGAACTGTTCGGATTCAACTGGATGGACTTTCGGTATTCGATAATCGCGTCCTCAATCTTTCCGACTTCAAATAACGCAATTCCCAGATTGTTATGTCCCCGCGGATCTTCCGGAGCCAGCGCCAGTGCGTTCTTCCACGCCGAAATGGCCTCCTCATACTTTTTCTTGTCGGCAAGCTGCACCGCCACGTCGAAGAGGCGGTAGAAATCCGTCGCCGGAGCCTCGATCTTTTCCAGTCCTCCGGGAGCGATATTCATGAACTCGGGAATATTGACCGCCCGGTTCGATTCCGTGGCATGCTCGATCAAAACCGCCGGACTATCGTTCCCGTTCTCATCGATGTGCGTCAGATACATCTGCGTATAAAGCGACGGCGTCTTCGACGAAAACACAAGCCACCGTCCGTTCGGCGAAAAGCTGTGCCACGAATTCATCACGGCCAGATTGCAGTTGAGCTTGCGTTCCTTCCCGCCTTCGAACGGCACAATGTACAGATTGCTGTCAGGACGCATGAGCAGCCCGTTCTTGTTTCGCACGAAGATGATCCACTTCCCATCCGGCGAAACTTTCGGGAAGTTATTGCTCATGCCGTTCCCCGAAGCGCCGATGACTGGCTCAGCCTTCCCGCCTTTCCCATCATTGAACGGGATCCGGTACAGGTCATACTGCATCTGCGTCTCGTTCGGATCGTTGGCATACTCGGCCTTATGACGTCCGTTCGGATACGGATCTTTGGCCGGTCCCCGCGAATAAATCAGATACTTGCCATCCGGACTCCAGAACGCACTCGTCTGTACATAATCTGGATCATCGGCTCCCGGCAGCACCTTGAACTCGCGGCTCTCCTTGCTGTACCACGCCAGCACGCCGCGCGTCGGATAGAACACCTGCCCGAATCCATAATTTGAAAAGAATCCGTTGTACAGCCGGTCGACGACGCGTACCCCATGCGCCCCCGGCACATCGATGGACGTGATTACGTATTTCCCATCCGGCGAAACCTGCGACATGAATCCGAAGCGCTTCTGCGCCGTTTTGTCCGGATCGCTGAACGCGCTCCAATGGACCACGTAGTCATTGCTGATTGAGCTGACCTTGTGAATCGGAATCAATCCATACAGGCCCTTGTCGTTCTGCGGGCCGTCGACATCGATGCCCAGCGTCTTGCCATCGCGCGCTATCGAGTGGCAGTTCGCGCAGGTCGGCAGCCCCTCCATGATGACTTTGTTT
>Ga0335081_10002201_pt1 | contig 30605 bp, 22 predicted proteins | sample Lox_Sample_35_FD_206713 | JGI IMG/M metagenome (GOLD analysis project Ga0335081, IMG submission 206713) | Soil microbial communities from Loxahatchee National Wildlife Refuge, Florida, United States - Lox_Sample_3.5 | ecosystem: Environmental > Terrestrial > Soil > Wetlands | place: USA...
AAGAATGGATCGGTTGTGTTCCCCACTTGTCGCCCTCCGATCTCAATAGTCTAAGCCATCGCTGCCTTGCAGGAGCTGGCGGGTCTGCCCTACCGCGCCCAGGGAATGCTACCGATATGGCCGCATACCGTTCAGTTCCTGGGCTTTAGTCTGACGACGCCATTGTCCAGGGAGGGCCGGTCGCGATCATTGTGGCATGGGCTGTTCTCGCCAGGAATGCCTGGGCACCGACCATCTATGCGTCCAGCCTGGACGACTTGGCTTTTTTGTCCATGTGAACCGACATAAGCGGGCGCCGCACGTTTGCCGTTCCGTATTGATCACGTTGATGGTTTCCGTCGCCGTCCGGGTTCACCACTTTGGATTCGTCCACCTCCGGTGTTGAGCGCTGTGACCGCTTTCGTATTCTGTAGTTGCGCTTAGTCAATGTGGCATGCCAGTATGGTCTCGGAGTCCCGCGTCCGGGTTCCCGTAGTGGATGCCGCTCCACATTGACCCAGGAGGTCGCTACTCAGCCGGTGAGGCGGGCTATACGTGTTCGTCAGCTTCGCCGGAGCGGTCCTGCCAGCTACGTCTCCGATACGTTCATGCCAGCCCGTCGCTCCCTGTGGCCGCTGGATGCTAAGGAGAGATGACCTATGACACACAAACCAGAACTCGATCATGCGAAGGACAAGGTTCTGTTTACTCCAGGCCCGCTGACCACCAGTCGATTGGTCAAGGCCGCGATGCTGCGGGACTTGGGATCGCGCGATACCGAATTCATCGGGGTGGTGCGGGAGATTCGGCGCGAGCTACTGGCGCTGGGCGGCGTCGAGGACCGGGGCTATGAGGCCGTCCTCATGCAAGGCAGCGGCACGTTTGCGATAGAGTCCGTGATTTCCTCCACCGTGCCGCCCGACGGTAAGATGCTCGTCGTCATCAATGGCGCCTATGGCCGCCGCATCGAGCAGATCGCTCGCGTGCTGCGAGTCTCCACCGTCGCGCTCGCTTCGCCGGAGAACCAGGTGCCGGATGCCAACCAGGTCGCGGCTGCGCTGGAACGCGATCCGGCAATTACCCACGTCGCCATCGTTCATTGCGAAACCACCACCGGCATTTTCAACCCGATCCATGAGATTGGCGCTGTTGTCAGGCGTTTCAACCGTTGCTACTTCGTAGACGCCATGAGCAGCTTCGGCGCCGTATCGCTGAACCTGGCGGAATGCTGCATCGACTACCTGGTCTCTTCGGCTAACAAGTGCGTAGAAGGGGTACCTGGCTTCGCATTTGCGCTGGCGCGGCGAGATGCGCTGCTTGCGACCGAAGGCTTCGCCCGCAGCCTCAGCCTGGACCTGCTGGCGCAGTGGAAGGGCCTCGAGCGCGATGGCCAATTTCGCTTCACTCCGCCGACCCACGCGCTGCTGGCTTTTCACCAGGCGCTCCTGGAACTGAAACAGGAAGGAGGCGTGGAAGGGCGTGCGGCCCGCTACCGCGAAAACTATCGCACGCTCATCGCCGGGATGCGGGCATTGGGTTTCGAGGAGTATCTCGACCGGAAGAACCAGGGCTACATCATCACATCCTTCCGGTATCCGAATCATGCGAACTTTCTCTTCGACGAGTTTTACCGCCGCTTGAATGAGAAGGGGTACGTGATCTATCCAGGGAAGGTGAGCGAAGGCAACTGCTTCCGGGTTGGCCACATCGGCCGGATCTTCCCAAGCGACATCTGTGATCTGCTGGCGGCCATCCGCACCACGTTGGGCGAGATGGGGATCGATTTAAGCCAGCAAGCCGAAACATGTATCGCTGTTTGATAATCGGCGTGTGCGGCTGAGTCGAGGAAGGAATAATACATGGACTTCGTTTTTCGGCGTTCATACCATGGCCCGCTCAAGGCCGTTCTGCTCGATTGGGCGGGGACAACCCTGGATTATGGCTGCTTCGCCCCGGCGGTTGTCTTCATGGAGGTTTACAAGCGAAAAGGAGTGGAGATCTCGATCGAGGAGGCCCGCGCGCCCATGGGCGCCCACAAGAGGGTCCACATCGGGCTCATCTCTAAGAACGAGAGCGTCGCACGGCGGTGGGAGGCCGTCCACGGCCGCAGACCGAACGAGGGCGACGTCGAAGAAATGTTCAGGGATTTTATCCCGCTACAACTGGAATGCCTGGGCGATTACGCCGAGCTGATTCCCGGAACGCTGGAAGCTGTGGCCGAATTTCGCCGCCGCGGCTTGAAGATCGGTTCCACCACCGGATATACCGAGGAAATGATGAGCGTCCTGATGGCGGAAGCCAAACGGCGCGGCTACTCACCGGATGCTACCGTTTGCGCCACCCAGGTGCCCGCCGGCCGGCCTCATCCTTACATGTGCCTGCAAAACGCAATCCTGCTGCAGACCTACCCCCTGGAAGCATTCGTCAAGATCGGCGATACGCTGCCGGACATCGAAGAGGGTTTGAATGCGGGGATGTGGACCATCGGGCTGGCCAAGACTGGAAACGAGCTCGGCATGACCGAAGAGCAGGTTGCCTCGGCGGATCCTGAGATTCTCGACGCAAAGCTGGCGCGGGCTTACCAGCGAATGAGCCAGTCAGGCGCTCATTACGTAGTAGATGGCATCTCGGATGTGATGCCGGCGCTGGATGACATCAACCGGCGGCTGATGCGTGGCGAGCGTCCGTAGAAGCGCAAACCCGCGGCGGGCCAGGGGGAGATTGCGGCGAACTGTCTGGCGTTTGCAGTGCTGCTAAACCGTCGTTGACGGTTCGAGGAGGTCTCCTTTCTCAGCTCAGGCCTGTCGCCTCTGATGGTTCATAAAGCCTGCGGCCGCAACACTCGAGAGCAATGCCACAACGGCCAACGAACCAAATGCACCCTTCCATCCCCACATTACCGACACACTCGCGAAACTGTTTCCGGCAAGAACTCCTCCCAGATATCCGGCCCCATCTATGAGTCCCGACGCCGTGGCGCTTCCCTGCTTACCGCCGAAGTCGAGCGAGATCGCACCCGCGAGGTATGAATATGGTCCGATCATCGTAAAAGCAACCAGCCCAACCAGCGCGACGGGCGCCGCCTTGGATGCTCCGAACTCGGCGAAGGCCAGTACTAGCAGCAGGGCCGTTGACAGCAGCATGCCATAAAAAATAATAGCCGCTCTGCCCGCTTTTCCGAGACGGTCACTCAGGAAGCCCGCGAGCAGGACGGAGATTCCACCAAAGAGGGGGAAAAGCGCGCTCTTCTGCGCCGCGTCAGCGAGGGAGAGTCCGACCGATTGCGTAAAGTACGTGGGCGTCCAGAGATTGAAGGTCTCTCGCAGAAGGGTGATGCCGCAAGAAAGCAAGCACACCAGCCAGAAGACGCGGCTCCGGCCAAACGTCTTCAACAGCGAGCTCAGACTCGCCGGCGTGTGCTTCTCACCTTCGGACTGGAACAGGTTCGCCGGGTTGGCCGGGGGCTCGGGGTAGCCGATTCGCTCCGGCGTTTCTTTCAGCAGAACGAGGTTAACGAGCAGCAGAATACCGAGCGTCGCCGCAGCCGCATAGAACAAACCGCGCCAGCCAAGTCCGGCCCCGATCAGAACCGACATGAACTCGCGTGAGGCGGCGTCGCCAAAAAGGAAACTCAGGCTCACGACTCCCATTACGGTTCCATACGAAGAGTGAGGGAACCATCGGGACGCGATCTTGACCATGCCGGCCCAACCCAGAGACTGGACCAGGCGATTGCCGATCCAGGCGACCGTGAACAACGGCAAGCCGCCGGCTAACCCGAATAGAACTGTGAACAGGATGGATCCCGCCATTCCGCAAAGAAAGTTGCGGCGCCCCCCTAGAAAATCCGCCAGCCACCCGCTGGGAAATTTACCGATCGCATAGGCCAGAACGCCGAGCGAAGCGGTCGTGCCGAGACGGATTCGGGCATCATCCGGCGCGATACCTTTTCTGCCAAGTTCGGCAATTAGCAGCGGCATGGCTACCGCAAGGTCGGAGCGACAGAGATAGTAACCGGCGTAGCCGGTCACGATTAGCGCGATGGTGAGAACGCGCCATCTGTTGAGCCGTGGGTGCGGCGCACCAGTTGAGTCGAGATTTCCGCGGAGGTTCACACCGCGACCACCCCAGCGGTGCATTCCGCCAGCCCAAACCGGAACGTCATCCCCGATCCGCCGGGCGCGGTCACGGTCCGCACACCGAGAGCGGATGGTCCAATTTCCAAAAATTCACGCAGTCCGGCCGCCTCGTCCGGATGGTGGGCTACGTGCATGGATCTGGTGGGCCGATGGCTCAACCCTGCCGCCCACAGCGCTTCGAGCCAGATTTCGCGGCTGCGCATCGCCACCGCCGGCCTTCTTTCCTGCGGGCTTCTTGACGGCTGCTTACCTGGCTGGCTTCGTTGCAGCTTTCTCGGACGCCGCCTTCTGCGCCCTCAGTGCGGCCCAGCGCTTCTTGGTGGCGGCGATGATTGCCCGTCTGCCGGCGGCGCTGAGCCTTCGTTTCGCCTTTGGGGGCTGCGACGCTGCTTTGGCTGTGGCCCATCTCTTGCGCTGTGAATCGGCTATCGCTTTCCTACCTGCGGCACTCATCTTCCGGCGCTTGCGCTTGGGCGGTTCCGGCGTGGCGGTGGTCTCGGCGGGGCCACCGGACAGCATGGCACGAAGTGCGGCAATCTTGGTGTCGATGCGGACCTTTTGGGATTCGAAGCCTTCGATGGCGGCGGTTAGGATTTCGTCAGTCAGCTTTTGTTTGGGCATGGGTTTTCATCGATTCGGCAGTGAGGCAGTCACGTTTCGCCTTGATGTGCGGGGCCTGTCCCTCAAATAATGTCGGACCCGAAGGTACTGTTAGTCATTTTTCAAAAGCCAAGTCTACCACGGAGTGTCGTCAAGGTGAGCCAAAATTCAATAGTGACGCAATCAACCTTTTCGGCCGGTAAGGTCCTGCCTCATTCGGTGGCCGTCTTCGTTGATGATCTCTTCCCGAACCTGAATGCCAGAGAATCGACAGCCACACCTTGAAAGGCGTTGTGAAAAAGGCGGGGAAGGTCGTGACCACCGAGACTGCAACCGTCTCCCCAGATGACAGAACTCTCACGGGTGCCTATACCGGGACGGACGCTACGGGCAAGCAGGTTGACGCGGTGGCGGTGTTTGAGAGGAAGTGAGGCCTTGAGAGAGGCACCCCCGGAAGGCCCACACTGATTCGCTGTTGCATGTCGGCCATCTTCGATGCGATCTGGGTCAGTCGATGGTCGTTGCCAGCGCGATAGTGTAGGGGTCGAACTCGGGTGAACTCGCTCAGAAGCGCTGCCGACAGGCTCGGGCCGCGAACCTAAGTGCATCCATAGGCAAGCCGTGCCGAGCCGCGTGTCGAGGCCATCGTATTCCAGTCAGCCGCCTCGCCTCATGTCACGGAACCGATTCCAGGCTCCATTCCCCTTCTCCCACGCTGAACTTCGCGCTCGGGCCGGAGACTCCCTGGAGGAACGGCTATGCTGGAAACACGGGGGAAACATGCGACTGGTAACGGCGGTGCTGGTGCTGGCGTGCGTGGCGGGAGCACAACCGGCGGCGGAAACAGTGGCGCTGACGCACGCCACCGTGATCGACGGCACGGGAGCGGCTCCAATGGCCGACTCTATGGTGCTGATCCGGGGCGGCCGGATCGCGGCGGTCTATCCGGCGGGCAGCCGCCCGGTGCCGAACGGCGCGCGGGTCGAGGACCTAACCGGGAAGTGGGTCATCCCAGGGCTGATTGATGCGCACGTGCACCTCCCAAGTGGCAACGGAGAAGTGGAGCGATACCGCGGACTGCTGAGCCGGCTGCTGCTGGACGGCGTCACCGGTTTGCGCGACATGGCGGGCGACGCGCGCGTGCTGGCGTACTTGGCGCGGGAAGCGCGCCTCGATGCGCCGGGCTGGCCTAACATTTATTACAGCGCGCTGATGGCCGGGCCGGCGTTCTTTCACGAAGACTCGCGTGTGCCGGACGCCTCGCGCGGCGTCATGCTGGGCGGCGCGCCTTGGATGCGAGCGGTGGATGAAACCACCGACATCCGCATGGCGGTGGCAGAGGCGAAAGCCACAGGCGCCACCGGCGTGAAGCTGTACGCCGACCTGCCGGCGGCGCTGGTGAAGAAGATCGCGGCGGAGGCGCACCGCCAGGGGCTGTTGGTGTGGACCCATGCCACCGTGTTTCCCGCGAAGCCCAGTGACGCGGTGGCGGCGGGCGCCACCACGGTCTCGCACACGGCCTACCTGGTGTGGGAGGCCGCCCCCCACGTCCCGGCGGATTACCACTCGCGGGCCTTCGGCGACTTTACGCACATCCAGCCGGATGACCCGAAGATCGTGGCACTACTCGATCAGATGAGAGAGCACGGCACGATCCTCGATGCCACGCTGCGGGTGTTCCAGCAGCAAGCGGAACACTCGCCCGACGCGGTGGGCAAGGGCATCCTGCCCTGGATCTACACCGTGACGCGCGCGGCGCACGACGCGGGCGTGCTGGTGGATGCCGGAACCGACAGCCAGGGGCTGGCCTCCGCCAGTCAGGACGCAGGCGCGGCCGTGGTGGATGAGCTGGTTTTGCTAGTGGAGCAATGCGGCTTCGCGCCGGAGGCGGCGATTCAGGCGGCGACCGAGGTGAGCGCCATGGCGGTGGGGCAGGCAGCCGAGCGAGGGACGATCGCACCGGGCATGGCTGCGGACCTGGTGGTGTTGAGCGCGGATCCGACAGCGGACATGCGCAACGTGCGGAAGATCGTCGAGGTCATGAAGGACGGCCGGGTCTTCCGGCCCGCGGAAAAGCCATAGCGGGTCTCGCACGGGATTAAGAAGCCTCCATGGTACAGTTACCGATTCGAGTGTACACGCACCCGTCCCGAATTCCCGCACACCGCCCTCTTGAACTCGGATCTCGCTCGGCATAGGATCATCGCAGAGGAGATGATCATGCCGGATCAAATAAGACGGATCGACTACTATTACGCGACGGTGCCGGATAAGCCCGGCCAGGGGTTGCAGATCCTCGCCGCCTTGCAGAACGCTAACGTCAACCTGATCGGTATTTCGGCATTCCCGCACGGCGCGCGCCGATCCCAAGTGGACCTCATCCCGGAGGACGGTGGCGCTTTGGTGAATGCGGCCAAAGCCGCGGGCCTCAAGCTGAGCAAAAAGAAGAGCGGTTTTCTCATCCAGGGCGAAGACCGGCCGGGCGCAGTGGCCGATGTGGTGAGGAAACTCGCCGAGGCGAAAATCAATGTCACATCGGCGCAGGTTTTCTGCGCCGGCTCGGGTCGTTATGGAGGGATGTTGTGGGTCAAGGCGCCCGATTTGCGTAAAGCCGCCAAGGCCATCGGCATCGGATAGTTGATCCCGCACGGGCACCTATGCGCTTCGAAGCATTCTCTTTCGGCTCCATCCGCATCGACGGGGTTACCTACGAGCACGACGTAGTGATCGATCGCGGAGAGGTGCGCAAACGCAAGAAGAAATCATCCAAGAAATTCCGCGACGCCTTCGGACACACACCGCTCTCGCTCGAAGAGGAGATACCGTGGAAATGCCGGAAGCTGGTGATCGGCACCGGAACCGGCGCCCTGCCGGTCATGGAGGAAGTGAAGCGCGAAGCCAAGCGCCGCAACATCAAGCTCCTAGTCCTGCCGACAACTGAGGCAATCGAGGTGCTGAAAGCGAGCCCAAAGGAGACGAACGCCATCCTGCACGTAACCTGCTAAAGAACGGCAGCCTCCCTCCTCCATAGAAATTCGAAAAACCTCACCCCCCAAACCAGCACCACTGCGCCAGTTTTGGCCCATCGCGCAGCCGAAATCCGCGCCACGCTTGCAAGCTCCAACGCGCTCCACAACCCAAAGCACCGACCTTCGCAGGTCTGCGTTGCGCAGCGCCTGTCTGCACAAACCGCCAGCGCAGTCGGCCGCCAGATCGCATAGTGGGCCACAAGCGCTGAGGGAAGATTTAGCTTGGCAAAAATGAGCGGCACCGTCCTACCGCCGTAGAAACCGCTTTGCGTGGAGGTACAGGTTGACCAGGCACACAGCCACCGCCACGGAAACCAGCACTCTCTCTGGCACATCCGGGTATACCACTGCTTCCAGGTAGTGAACCAGGAATGGCTCCCGATACACTGCCGCGCCGGCCTTCAATTCGAGCCGCTGTTCGAGCAACGTCAGAGGACAGGGCCAGGGTGCAGCCTCGATGAAAATGCCGTAGATCAGGGAGCCGAAATGGAACCACCGCAGCACGGGCCGGTTCCGGGCAACCAACCAGCCGGAGATTACCCAAACGATCCAGGTCAAATGAACTGCCAGGACCACGGCCGCCAGGGCGCTCCAAGCATTCATGTCGGCCTGCGGTTCCCATACCACCGCGGATCTCCATTGATCTCCATTATCCCGCCGTTTCCCGCGATTCCGTCAATTCTCGCATGCCACGTCTCTGGAGCCTCCGACCGCGCTTTATTGAGATCCGGCAGCCAGCTTCTCTTCTACGCTTCGAACCTTGTCGTCCATACTCTGCGGACGATCAATTCGCGTTCCAAATCGAAGAGCTGATGAAATCCGCGGTGTACCCATCGCATGCACCACCTCGTGGCAGCGCTTAATAGCGGCGAACACCTCGTCCCATTCGCCTTCAATGTTAGTGCCGTATGCGTGTAGTTTGGTCTTCAGACCGGCCTCGGCCAGCACACGCTCACACGCCGCGATTTCCCTGGAAACCGATACACCAACACCGATCGGAATCAAGCATAGGTCCGCAATCACTCGCATCATCACCTTCCAGGGCTATTGTCCCTCTATAGTGAGGTTCGTGCCGAGCACTGGAGGATCCCTGCGCCAACGAGATAAGGTGGGCTTGTAGATCGCCATCATCTACAACCAGAAGCGCAAGCGTCATCGGCAGGTTGAAATCGCCCGGCGCTCCCCGATCTGAGGCCGTTTTACCGACCGCCGGTCGCAGCCTGCTCCGGAGCCTTCGCGGCCTTCTCCAGGGCACCGGCCAGCGAGAAGTTGCAGCCAAGAATTCGGCGCAAGGCACGGTAGCGCCCTCAGCACCGCCTTCATTCTTCCAGCGTTTCTCTGACGCGCTCGGAAATCACCGCGGGGTCATCATCCAAAGCACAGACTAGCGTCCGCTCGAACCCATGCGGCCCGGTGATGAGAACCTTGAAGCCGCCGCGGAACAGATCAGCCGCGATCCACGCTTCGTGCGGTGCGGCGACGTGCCTTCCGGCAGCCTCGACAGCCGCTTCTATGCGTTCGCGCCGAGTGGCTGGGATACCTTTGGACTCGAAGACCGTGATGGGCATCTCTTAAGCTTCTGTGCGTAGGCGCCAGGCCACGACCAGCCACCCGAGTGGTGCGAGCGTCTTCACATCCGGCGAAGCTACCACAGATCGCGGATTGCGGCCAAGCGCGCTGCTTCCGGCGATGCCATACTATGAAAAGTTTCCGGAGGTGTTCTTGAATCGCCCCAGTCGCAGGACCGTGCTTCGTTGCGCATTGGCTGCCGCCCCGGCCGCGCTGCGCGGCCGGTTTCAGCTCTTTGCACAATCAAACTCCGCGTACTCGGCCCGTGCAATCCAGCTGATCGCGGAAACCACGGTAGTGGACCTCCTCAACCAGTTCCGGTTCGCTGACTACTCCCAGAAGCCCCCGAAGAGTGAGCTCTGGCTGAACCAGCCAGGGAGCTTTACGGCGGCCGATGCCGCCCTGTATCAAACCTCCGGGATCAACGTGTTCGCGCTGGGCAGCGGGGCTACAGATTACCAGGAAGGTTTGCGATTCTTCGCAAAATGGAACGGGTTCCTGGCCGCTTACAGCGATTGGCTGCTGCGCATTGATGACGCCGGCGATTTCGCGCGCGTGCGCAACGACCGGAAGATCGGAATCATGCTGACCTTGCAGGACTCCACCCACTTCCGGGGACCGGACGATGTCGATGAGTTCTTGGCTCTGGGACAGCGCATCTCACAACTGACTTACAACTTCAACAACCGCATTGGCAGCGGCTTTCTGGAGCAGCGCGACGGCGGTCTGTCGGTATTCGGGCTGTCCATCATGAAACGGATGGAGAAGGCCGGCATGGCCGTGGATCTATCCCACTGCGCGGACCAGACGACCCTGGACGCTCTGGAAGCGGCGACCAAGCCGGCGCTGTTCACGCACGCCACCTGCCGTGCGCTGATCCCGGGGCACATGCGCGCCAAGAGCGACGAGGCCATCCGCAAGCTGGCGAAGACCGGCGGCATCATGGGCATCGACTTCATCCGGTTTATGGTTCGGGACCGCGAGCCGGTGAACACCGCGGACGTGCTGGATCATTTTGACTACGTTCGAAAGCTGGTGGGAGTGGAATACCTGGCTGTGGGCAGCGACCTGGACCTGGTGGGGAATGGCAATCCGATTGGCGGCGGCTTTCGGCCCGAGAGCCAGCCCAACTTCGACCGCTATCGATACCACGTGGACATGCCGGAGCATGTCGGGACGACTGGCCTGGACCATCCCAAACGGATGTTCGATCTGACCGAGGGCTTGATCGCGAGGGGCTACACCGATGCCGATATCAAGATGATCCTCGGCGGGAACGCCGTGCGCGTGCTGAGCAAAATCTGGTCCCCGCCAGATCGGGCTGCGTGACCGTCAACACAGCGGAGGATTTTTGAAGCCCGTGGAGCACTGACTGGAGCAGGCTGCAAGCTCACGCCGAATCTCACCCATCGCTCCATTCGCCCCCTAAATCGTGGTAGCTGCCTTTGCCAAAGTAATCGCGAAGCGGGATGGGCCGAAGCTGGCGGCCGACATGCTTTTTGAGCATTACGGCTGCGGCATGAAACCGCCCGCGGCTCCGAATTCTCCCAGGCCACCAGGGGATGAGCTTGATGGCTAGAAACGATCCGCCGGCGGGGTGCACGCAAGGCGCGAAATCAGCTCCGGAGCCATCGGAAGGCCCGCTCCACGAACGGCTTTGCGTCTTTCTCGAGGCATACACCGTGCGCGAGGACCAGCTTCTCGAAATCCCACGAAAGCAGCTTTCCGAGCGATCGCCGGGAGAGATCCCGATTCGTGAAGGACAGCCTGATGTCGAGCGGAACGCCGCCATGCGGAGATGCCACGCCCGCCAGCGTGAACAGGGCATTGCGAAAAGGCTTACCCTTCGCCATCGGATGAATCTGGATTAAATCATCCAGGATCACCGTGCGCGACTGTTTATGAAAGAAAAGGACTTCTTCAATGAGCGGGTTGCCTTTGAAGGCCAGTTGGTCGAACTCATCCTTCCAGGCTTGAGGCGGCTCGTCTCCCAGAATGCGGGTGAAGGACAGGTGCCCTTTCTTCAATGTAAACGGGGTGGGGCGGGGTACCCATAACTGTGCTTCGGGAAATAGGGTGTGCCACGCTGCGAGCCTCCAGACATGCCTCGGGGTTGCTGCAAGAAGGTATTTGACAGGCCCCAGCTCAGTGATGCTTTTGAGCGTATCGAACGGCACAGACACAGGAGAATTCACCCATAATGAACTGTCGGAGAGCTTCACGACGCTCATGCGGGTCGTAAACATGACGCCCATGTCGCGGACGGGCGGACCGTCGATGATCCATACGTTTTCAGCGAATGCCTGAAGACCGGACATGTTCCATTTTCCACTGTAAGCGGATGGCCCGATATGAGCATTTGGCTTCATGAGCATTACGGGAACATTTCCGGACCCTCACCAGCCGCTGGGACGTAACCCAGCCGGGTATCACTCTGACTCAATAGAGAAACGGAATCAACTTCCGCGTCCGGCTTGCATACTCGTCGAAAGCCTCGCCATAGTGATCCCTTAAATGGGAGTCCAGCATGGGAACATTCACGAACACGAAACCGGCCAGCATGATTAGCGGAACCGCCGCAGTGACCCAGGCGCCCGCAATGAGGCACAGGCCGGAGAACGAGAGCAGATCGCCGAAATAGTTTGGATGTCTCGTGTAACGGAACAGCCCCTCTGTGTAGAGCCGTCCATGATTCTCGGGCCGCTCTTTCCAAACGTGTCGCGCATATTCTGCGTACGAGTTGGTCCAGGATCCCACAAGAAAAAGAAACACACCGAAGCCAACCTCCAGCCCCGGGTGGCTGGAATTCGTCCCGCCGGAAATCCCCAGCAGCAAATAGGTGCACAGCGTCCAGGTGGCAATGGTGAGGACCTCGCTCCAACTCACGCCTCGTTTCAAGAATACAAACTCTGTAAAGAGAATTCGGATGTAATAAACGGAGAAGCCCGAGGCGAGCCAGGCACGTCGAACGGTGTTGCCGGGCCGCCAGGTCCATCCGAACCAACCGCCCACAGCGTGAAGTCCACCGCCAAAGAGCAGCCACCACGACATCGCAACCCACACACCAGAAATTGCCGCCAAAGTAATCCGCTGCGCCATCGAGGCATCTCGCAACCCGTACATACTCGCCTGGATGTGTCGTCTCTGCACAAGAACGCCCCAACTGGAATTGTAGTGCGTCTGACCGTGATCAATGTTTGGCCGGCGCGCGACTTCTCAATTCGAGAAACTGGCAGGTCCTCGCCGACGCCACGCCGATTACCCTCTCGCCCCGCAGCCTTTGGTTTCTCGGTTTGAAGATGCTCGGTCATCGCCGAGTTCGAGACCAATCTCGTCTGGGCGCCCAGTCTGGATGGCAGTGCCAATCTTGCTCGGATGCCATTGACCGGAAAGCAATTGGAGTGGTTCGAGCGAACCGCGTTTCAGGCCCCAAAAGTTCGAAACGTGGTCCAAGGTGGGGAGCCATCCTCTAAGCTATTGATTCCAGTGATGGCGATACGGGCCCTTACCGCTAAGTCCTTTCGAATAAGGGTCGAGTCCTTCCTGGGTGCATCTCGATTGCGCCTCGCCGGCTTCCCAATCTCCGGATGGGCGAACCATCCACTCGGAGCCGTAGGACCGGCACTTCCACGCATCGAGCCTTTCCCGTCAGGCCTTTGAGAACCCAGTGCCTTCCTGAAGGTAAGCGCCCCAGAAGTGGGGCTGTAGCCGGCTGTAGCCTCCCGGATCGCTTGTCGCACGTCAGAGTCACCGTTCTGATTCCGCTGAGCACGATGTTGCTTAGCCTGCCTCGGTCCCTTGGCCAGCTAGACTGCTCTTCTAACGAGAGGCGCCTCACTGACACCTCAATGCGTCGACCGGTTGAATCGTGGTGGCACGCTTTGCGGGCAAGAGGCCGGCCAGCAGCGCCACCATTGCCAAAAACAGAGCCGCCGCGCCGAAGGCGAAAGGATCCGCTGGCTCTATCCCCGTAAGCATGACAGCAACGATGCGTGCGCCGGCAATGGCGAGGACGGTGCCGATCGCCAATCCCCAAGCGGCCATGGCCAGACATTCCTGCATTACCATCTGGAGGACCTGTGCGGGCGACGCACCCAGCACCATACGCACCGCGATCTCCTGCGTCCGCTCGCTGATCGCGTAGGTCACCACGCTGTAAAGCCCCACCGTCGCCAAGAGCAGCGACATCAACCCCAAAGCGCTGATCATGACGGCGGTAACGCGAAGAACAAACATCGAGTCCGCAAGATGCTTGTCCAACATACGCACCTGATAGAGCCCGTCGGCGCCGGTCATGTTCCCGACAGCCGTTCGAAACGCCGCAACCGCATCTGCGACACTTCCGGACGGCCGGATCAGAAAGTAGTTTTGGTGACCAGAGACGAACCTCTGCTGGAACGACGCATAGTATGCCGGGGGCGGGGGATCGAGCGGGTTGTTCAACGCGGTATCCTCCACGATTCCCACGATCGTGGACCAGCCGCTCTGCTGCGCGACTTTGATTTTTCGGCCGATGGGATCGGCAGCCCCGAAATAGCGGAGTGCAAACGCACGATTCACCACGACCACCTGCGGGCCACGGAGGTCATCGCCCTCCTGGAACTCGACGCCGGCCAGGACCCGAATGCGCAGGAGTCGAAAATAGCCCGGGCCTACGTTGTTGCGGGCGATCATCATGCTCTCGCCCTGCCGTGGCAAATAACCGGGTATCTCGACGACTTCCGACGAGTTTCCGAGGAGCGGCAGTTCGATAGCGTAGCTCGCTGCCCGGACGGCGGGAGAACCCTGCAACTTCTGCGCGAGAGTGCGGCAAAAGCGCCTCTCCTCTTCCGCCGAGTAGCCAGCCGAGCCGAGTCGAAGCTTGACCGCGATGACCGCCCTGGAGTCAAAGCCCAAGCGCGCGTGGCTCGCCCTGTGGAAGCTGCGAACAAAGAGTCCGGCGCCGACCAGCGCCACGCACGAAAGCGCCACTTCCGCGACCACCAGCCATCGGCGCGTACGCCGCACCGCGCGGTTCGTAGTTGTACGGCTGGCCTGCCGGAGGTTGCCCGAAATACCGGAACGCAACACCTGGAGCGCAGGACCCGCCGCCGCAAGCAGGGCGACCGCGGCGCCCAAAACCAGCGAGAAGAGAATCACGCGGCCATTGATGGGAATGTTCGCGATTGGCGACAGGGGCACGTCGGTCGAGGGGAGGAGGCCCGCGAGCGCATCCCCAGTGGACGTCGCGAGCAAGACGCCGAGACCCGTTCCCGCCATCGCTAGCAGCATCCCCTCGGTGAGCATCTGGGCAACGAGACGCCCCGGGCCGGCTCCCATCGCCAGCCGCAATGCGAACTCCGCCTGGCGGGACACGCCGCGGGTGAGGAGCAGATTCGCCGTATTGGCGCAGGCCACCAGCATCAGGATCAGCCCCACTCCGGTAAGGGCGGCTAGGGGGGAGAGGAGCACGCCTTGCACTCCGAAATTCGATCTCCACAAGGGCACCACTCGCATGCTCCAGCCGGCGTGAGTCTGCGGATACTCTTCGGCCAGACGACGAGAAACTGTGTCGGCTTGCGCCTGGACCTGCTGGACGGCGGCGCCTGGACGTAGCCGTCCCACGAGAGCCAGTGGCCTTGCGTTGCGGTCCTCCGCCTGCCAGGAGCCGGCTCCGCCCATCAGGTGAATCATGCTGAGGTGCACCCAGACGTCCATGGAAAACCCGTTCATCGAACCCCGGAACGCGGGCGGCGTCACGCCGACAATAGTGAGAGGGCGGCCGTTCATGCGCACAACGGAACCGATGACGGATGGGTCGGCGTGGAAGAGAGCGCGCCAGAGGCGGTCGCTGACGACGGCGTAAGGATACGCGCCCTCGATGTCGCGGTCTTCCTCAATCGAGAAGACCTTGCCCAAACTGGGCCGAATCCCCAGAACCTCGAAGAAGTTGGCGGCGACGAACTCTCCGTATGCGAGAGTATTGTCGCTGTCGGATCCGATATTGAATTCCATGAGGTGCCAGCCGGTCAGACCGGAGAGGGCAGTGCAGCCGCGCTGATAGTCCCGCAGGTCCGGGTGAGGGCTGGACGAGGCTTCGCCACCGGTGGATACAAGCTCGAGTGCGACCAGAGAACGCGCGTCCGCGGCTCCGGGCACAGGCTGGAGAAGAACGTTGTCGATCCAGCCGAACACAGTGATGTCCACGGTCATGCCGACGGCGAGCGTCACGACGGGAATCACCGAGAAACCCGGGCGCGCGAGCAAGCCTCGGAGAGAGGTTCGAAAATCCTGCAAGTAGCCGTACACGATAGCGGACCCTTCGCAGCCCTTCGCTGCAAGCCGGCTGCCGCGGTTGAGTCCATGAGATTTCAATGATTTAGCTCTGGAGTTTCAGGTTTGAGTGTCCGAATATGAGACGCGAGCACCGGTTGCGGGAGCCCGCCACGTCGGGTACCATGGACACGTTCGAACCCGCGACCAGATCTACCTGGCAGTACAGTCGCCGACCCGTTGGTCGTCCAGAAGCTGTTCGCTGACCGCAGTTCGAAACGTGCCCAGGCTGGGCGCCCGCGACGGGCGATGCGGGCAGTACCGGCGAATCACACTTAAGACGTCGCTGGTTGACCGGTTCGATCACACGGCGAGCCAGGCCGCAAAAGTTCGAAACGTGTCCGCAACCGGGACTGCATGCGCTTTGAGCGCCGTCGAAGAGCCGCCCTTGTGCCCGCTCGGCAAGAGAAGTTAGCGCGGCGGCGGTTTCTTTTGAGCGTCGATCTTGCACGCGGAACTGGTCTAGAACACAATCTTCATCGACAGCTGCAATTCGCGTGGGGTACCGCGTCCGGTGGCGTAGTTGCTCACCGTCGTCGTGATGACGCCGAAATTCGATGCGGAAACGTCGGCGTTGGGAGTCCCATACTGCGCACGGTTCATCAGGTTGAAAATGTCGCACCGGAAACGGATGCCGAGCCCCTCGGTGAGCGGCGCGAACTTGGAAATGCCAAGGTCGAGTTGCGCGATCCCGCGTGCGCGAAACGCGTTTCGTCCCAGATTGCCGAATGTCCCGTTCGCCGGTATGGAGAATGCAGCCGGGTTGATCCAGTGACTGGGAGTTGCCCCCCCTGCAGGCGTGAGCGGCTGGGCGAGAACGTAATCGGGCCGTTCCGAGCCGCTGACGGCGTACAGTCCGGGAACCGCGGCGTTGCTACGGTCGATCGTGATGTTGACCGGCAAGCCCGTCTGCGCAGTGCCGATCGCGCTCGCTTCCCAATTTCCTAATAGCATTCGCAGGATTCCGGGCGAGTTTGCGTGCCGCTTGCCCGTCCCCAAAGGCAGCGCGTAGACGGCGGAAAGATTGAACAGGTGGCGCACGTCGAAGTCGCTGCTCGCCTTGTCGCAGGAACGGCAGAACGAGTCTTGAGGTGTGTCGGAGTCTCCGCCGCCAATGCTGCCGTCATTGACGGAGTGCGACCACATGTAGTTCGACGACAGCAGGAAGCCGTTGTGGAACGCCCGGCGAATGTTGAACTGTAGCGCCTCGAAGGTGCTGTTCCCAACGTCCCCGCGCCATGACACCACGCCGAAGGCCGGATAGGGAACGATGTTCATCGGCGGGATGGCTAAGTTGGTGTACGTAGTGGTCAGAACATCAGTCCCCTTGTTGCCAAGGTAGTTGAGTGTGGCTACGAATCCACCGGGCAGGGTCTGCTGCAGCGATAACGTCCAGGAGGCAACATAGTTGTCCTTGCGGTTGCGATCCAGATCGCGCGGCGAGACTACGCCCAACCCCCCGTTCTGCGCGTAAGCGAGAAACGGGTCGAGCGGATAGGAAAGGCTGGGGAACGAGACGTTGTTGAACGAGTACCGGCTGACGGTGTTCGAGATTGGCAGGTTCTGATCGTCCGCCTGTCCATCGGTGTGATAGATGCCGGCGCCGGCGCGTACCACGAAACTGTAGTGCGACCACGCGATGCCGACCCTGGGATCGACGTCGTTGTACCGGGGGTGGAAGTACGCATCGGTATCCGGGCAGAATCCGCCACAGGTTGCGAAGTCGAAGGGAATGGCCTGGTGATGCAGCGCTGCGAGGGCGTTAAACACGTTGTAGCGAACGCCCGCATTAATCGTCAGGTTCGGTGAGGCCTTCCACTCGTCTTCCACGTAGCCCCAATACATGTTCTTCCGCTGACGCACCAGCGGGAGGATGGATGTGTAGGAGGCCGTGCCCATCTGGTTGTTCAAGAAGTTCGTCGCAGAAGTGTACGTCAAGGTGCCGCTGCTCGCCGTTCCCTGGTTCAGAAACAGGCGTTTGAACTCGAAGCCGAACTTCAGGGTGTGGCTGCCTTTTGACCACGATATGTCATCCAGCAGGCTGATGGTCTTCGACGGATTCTGATTCGTGGTTCTTCCCGCGAGCGAGCTAAACCCCGAAACGCTGATGGTGTACGGCACCGGGGACAGCGTCGCGGCGACGTAGATGTCCTGGTTGATGCCGAATTTGAATTCGTTCACCAGACGCGGTGAGAAGACGTGCAGGACCTCGAAGACGCCGTTGTTGAACTTCGTGTCGTACTGCGTCTTGGCGATCAGTTGGCCGGTCGGAATGGTTTGCACCGCCTCATCGGAGTTGAAGCGGAGGAACGACGTCGTCTTGCTGGAAACGTCGTAGTCCACGCGGATCATGCCGGAGTCTTCGTTGTCGATCTGCCGTCCGAGGGCATTGTAGTTCCACACGTTGGCCGACGTGGTCGGCGATGTCCCGTCGGGGTAGGCGTTCAGGATCGGCAACAACGCCGGGGAGGCGATAGCCGCCTGCGTACGGAAACTCGGGCTGGGTACGATTCCGATTTGCGAACCATCCAGACGTTGTCGCAGGCCTTCGTACGCCGCGTAGAAGAACAACTTGTTGCGCACGATGGGCCCGCCGAGTGCGCCGCCGAATTGGTTCAGAAGAAAGGGATTGGGAGAGACGCCGCTGAAGGGCGTCCGGGCTTCGATCGTCTGGTTACGGAAGTAGTCGAATGCGTTCCCGTGGAGCGAGTTCGTTCCTGCCGGAGAAACCACCGCTACCTGTGCGCCCGATGTGCCGCCCTCCACGTCGGCTCCAAACGTCTGGTCCTTCACATCGAACTGGTCGATCGACTCCAGCGGAATCGTGAGGCGCACGTACTCGCGCTGCATCTGGTTGAACACCGCCGTCGCATCGACGCCGTCCAGCGTGAGGTTGTTGTCGTCCAAGCCGTGCCCCGCAAAGCGGATCGTCCGTTGATCGCCGGCGCCGGTGTCAACCGCTCCCGGAACGAGCGCGGTCAGGGTTGACCAGTTCCTGCCGTTGATCGGCAACTCGTCAATCTGCGTCTGCTCTATCGGCGCGCCCACTGTGGCATCGACGCGGTCCAATTGAAACTCCGCCGCCGTAACGCTCATCTCCTCCCGCTGCCCGGCGAGCCGCAAAGTGGCGTCAAGCGTCTTCGGCTGCCCGACTTCCAGCTTCACATTCCGAAAACGCAGAGGCGCGAAGCCGTCTTTCGAGATCTCGATGCTGAAGGTGCCCGTCGTCATCTCGGGCAACACGTAGGCGCCCAAAGCGTTCGTCGCGGTTTCGCGGAGCAATCCAGTCGTGGTGCTGGCCGCCTGCACTCTGGCATAGGGAACTCGCCTGCCTTGTTCGTCGCTGACGGTTCCGTTCAGGGCAGTCCGCGCGACCTGGGCGGTGACGCTTACTGAGATCACCAGGAAGAGGACGAGAAACCTGCCGTGCAAGCTCATATGGTTGCCTTTGGAAGGAACGTGATCGTAGCAAGCGGATTTGTCAAGACGATGACATTCGGGTTAGGCGCGTATGAACGCGGGCAGGAGTATAGAGGAACGGCCGAGGTGGGCCAGCACGGGTGGAAACGCATGGAGCCCGCAGCGACCCCGCCGCCCCCACGCAGGGCACCGCACCACCCGGCGAAGTACGCAAACGCTAAGTAGGTTGCGGACAATCGGGGATTAAGGCTCTTTTTCAAATCAACATGTCACGTCCCTGTCATGTTTCCATAACATTGGGCCGGTACACTGCCCGGTGACACTCCATACCGAAGGAGAGATTGTGCGCGCGATACAAAAGCTCATTTGCGGCCTCGGCTTGTTCGGCCTTGCCAATTCCCCTGCCCTCGCGCAGATTGATATCACGAACTGGGGCGCTGTGACGTCACCGGTATTCGGGATTTCCGAAAAGGCGCCTTATGCCGGCGCCGATTTGTTCGCGGGTCCCAACAAGCTGGGTGCATACTATAACGGCGTTCTTCCCAACGGACGCATCGTTCAACCGGCCGGCCTGGTCGCTCAAGTGGGCATGAACCCGCTGGGGATCGCGTTGACTCCAGACGGTCGTTTTCTGGTCACGTCGAACGACGACGAGCGCGAGGGCGGCTTTATTTCCCTGCAGAGCACTATCAACGTCGGATTCTACTCACTGACGGTTGTCAACACCTCCACAATGACGGTGGTTTCCCAAATCGCGACCTCTGGCGGATTCGTCGGGATCCAGATCACTGGGAGCGGCCCGTACACAGTGTGGGCTTCGGGAGGAGTAACCAACAGCGTGAATCTCTACACGCTGAGCACAACCGGCATACTGACAGCGGCCAGTCCTGCCTCGATTGCCATCAGTCCTATTCTTCCGATGGATCAGGGGTACGTGACCAACTTCGTCCCTGACCAAAGCTTTAACCTTGCCGACGCGAGCGGCAACAAGCCTCCGATCCCCTCGGGGATGGCGCGTACCGGCAATCCCGCCATCACCTTTCCGGCCGGGTCCGCACTGAGCCCCGACGGCAAATTTCTGTACGTCGCCTGCAACGGAGACAACAGCGTTGCGGTAATCGACACGGCCGCCAAAGCAGTGGTAAAGCAGGTCCCGGTTGGCTACTTCCCGTATGGCGTCGCCGTCAGCCGCTCCGGCACGAAAATCGCGGTATCGAACTGGGGAATAGAAGAGTACAAATTCGCCGCCCCCACATACGATTTCAGCGGACGGCTGACCGCCATTGGGATGACGGGACAGAATGAACCAGACGGATACTACGTGCCCCGCACCAGCAGCACGGGCACTAATCCCAAGACGTCCTCGGTGTCGATCCTGGACGCACGACTTGGCGCCGGCACGAATCTGGTCGCGGTTCATAACATCTTCGAAGGGCAACCGCTCGACGCCTTGAACGCGGTTGGCGACACTCATCCCAGCGCTATGGCTCTGGTCACTCGGAACGGCGACGAGGTGCTGTTCGTGGCCAAAACCAACGATGACAGCCTCGGGATGATTATGTTGAACGACGACCGCAAGCTTCCCGATTTCAGTCTTTCTCCGTTCAACCTGAAGACTTCGGTTCCGGTCCACGGCAGTTACCCTAACGCACTGGCGGTATCTCCGGACAATACGCGGCTGTACGTGGCCGAGGCCGGCCTTAACTCGGTGGCTGTTCTGGACGTAAGCCGCCCCACCACTCCCAAATTGCTCGGCCGGATACCCACCGGCTGGTATCCCACCTCCGTGACGGTCAGCCCTGATGGAAATTGGCTGTATGTCGCCAACGCCAAAGGAGTCGGCGAAGACCTGAACCCAGGCACCAATACTGCGACGACGGCTTCTCCCACTGGTGTCGCCTCCTACAGCGGTGTGGACAGCAATTACATCTTCGGCACAGTGCAAAAGGTAGACCTCTCGCAAAGCGTTGACAATACCAAGGTGCTCGGCTATAACTATGCTCTGAATCCGCCAACGGACTCCTCCATAGTTCCGGCCGGGGGCGGCGCGTCCGGCAAGATTAAGCATGTGTTCTTCATTCTGCAGGAGAACAAGACTTTCGATTCGCTGCTAGGAACGCTCGGCAGCCGTTTTGGCGTATTTGCGAGCACTACCTTCAACGATGTGACGGGTAAGTCTTATACCAGCGGCCAGTTCACAGGAGTGACTCCCAACGAACAGCTGCTCGCGACGAAGTTCGCCGCGGCGGTTAATTACTACTCAGACTCGGAAGAAAGCGACGCCGGACATCAATTCGCGGCATCCGGAACGGCGAGCGACTACACGGAAAAGACCCTCCTGGTGAAGTCGGGACGCGGTCTGTTGGTCAACAAGAACTTCGAACCCGAGGACTACCCGGAATCCGGGTACATTTTTAACAACGCTGCCCGCAACGGCGTGAGCTTCAAGGATTACGGCGCTCTGATCCGCATTCAGGGCACGGATACCGGAACGAGCACGCCGACCTGGCTCAATGACCTGCTCAGCGGGAACTTGGGATATCCCGTTCTCCAGTCGGACAACGTCACGGTGACCAGTCCCCTGCAAAACTCGGGCGACGTCAGCACGGAAACCATGGGACTCGGTCAATCCTACTTTATGTCGCTGCCCATCCTCTCCGTGCTCGGCACCAACAACCCCAACGGCGAGCCGCGACTGGATCACTGGTATCCCGGCTACAATTTCAACATCTCCGATCAGCGCCGCGCCCAGGAATTCAATGCCGATCTCGACGGCATGATCGACGCGGGAACCGTTCTGCAGTTTCTTTACATTTACCTGCCGAACAACCACACCGGGGGTGTCCAGGCGCCCAACCAGACCGGTGTTGTCACCTCGAGCGCGAACCAGCAGGTCGCGGATGGAGATGTGGGACTGGGCATGATCGTCAGCCACATCATGAACAGCCCCTTGTACTACGATCCAACCACCGATACAGGGAGCGCGATCTTCTTGACTGAAGACGACGCCCAAGCGACTTTGGATCACATTCACCCTCATCGAACGCCGCTGATCGTCGTCAGCCCGTTCGCCAAGCCCGGCTACAGCGCGTTGCACCATTATTCGACAGCCTCGGTAGTGAAAACCGAAGAATTGCTGCTAGGCCTGCCGCCCAGCAATATTCACGACCTGATGGCCACAGATCTACGCGACATGTTCCAGCCTACGTACAACGGAATCACGTCCGCCGCTGTGCCTGTCACCAAACCCGAGTATGTGCCGTCGCCGGAAGGTCTCGCCATCTGGAGGCTCGTGAGCAGCCTGGACACGGCGTCTCCGGATCAGGATAGCGCCCGTCTAGGTGCGTTAGCGCGGTTTTCTCAACAGGCCGACGAATTGTACAATAAGGCGGCGGCCGCGCATCAGCTTCGCGCCAGGGCATATCGCAACAAGCAGAGACAACTCTATCAGCAGGCATTGAAGTTGGTGAAGGCTCCCAAACAAGACCGGGACGATCGATAGTTAAGACTTCAGACGGGTTGCCGGCGGCGCCGGCAGCCCGTCTGTAACTCTTATGGCCGTGCCCTCCGCGGCCAACAGGGCAGAGCAGTGCTGGAAGGCCGGATCATGTTGTGAGGCGTGCCTTGTTCGTCGCTGACGGTTCCGTTCAGGGCAGTCCGCGCGACCTGGGCGGTGACGCTTACTGAGATCACCAGGAAGAGGAGGAGAAACCTTGCCGTGCAAGCTCATATGGTTGCCTTTGGAAGGAACGTGATTGTAGCAATGGGATTTGGCAATACCATGACATCCAGGTAAGGCGAGTATGAACGGGAGGTAGCCTTTCCACAAAGTGGTGGATTGTGCAAAGGTCGATGCCGTGAGGTCGAAGAATGGCGAGCGTACCCCCTCCTCCAGGGCCGGCTGAACCGAACTTCCGGTCCGAATCCGCATTGGGACTCTCACGGACGATCGTCAGGTGCGGCGACACTGGCTGTTTTCAAGCGCTTACGGTCGCAAGAGTTCGAAGGTCGTCCAGGGTGGGGAGCGCCGACGTAGCCACACGTAAACTCCCGGTCGGTCTCACGAGATCTACGGATGCGCGTCGGCGGACCCAAGCGAGCCGATCTCTACTCGTTGCGAAGGGCAACCACTGGATCGACTTCGGGGAGTCCGCCAAACCCCCGCTCTGATAGGGCAAAACTACTCATACCGCAGCGCCGCCATAGGATCGAGGCGCATGGCGCGCCGAGCCGGGAGGTAGCAGGCCCAAAGAGCAATCGCCGCCAGCAGCAGGGTCACACTCGCATAGGTAAACGGGTCGGTCGCGCTCACACCGACGAAGAGTGTGGCCGTGGCGCGAGTCAAGGCCCAGGAAGCGGCCATGCCGCACAGCACGCCGGCCGCGATCAGGACCGCGCCCTGGCGGAGAACCAGTCTCAAGATGTCGCTCCGTTCGGCGCCCAGGGCCATGCGAATGCCCATTTCGTGGGTGCGCTGCTCAGCGCTGAAGGAGGCCACGCCGTACACCCCGACCACCGCGAGGGTGAGTCCAATCAAACCCATCGCGGCGGCCAGGACCGCCCCCATGCGAAAAACAAAGAACCCATTCATTCCTGCTAAACTCTGCTTCATCGTGCGTACATCGTAGATCGGCAGATCCGGAGCGAGACCGTGGATCGCCCGCCGCACCGTGGCAATGAGCGACTCCGGCGGGATGGCGGAGCGAATCTGCAAAGTCATCATAGACGAGTAGTCTTGGGCGTACGGAAGGTAGAAGAAGGGAACCGGCTCCTGCAAGGCAGCCAGACTGTACTTGCCATCCTGGGCCACGCCGACCACTTCCGTGAATGGGCCCGAAGGTCCGAAAATGCTGAGGCGCTTGCCGAGCGGGTCTTCGTTGGGCCACAACTGCTTAGCCATTTTCTCGTTTACGATGGCCACCTTCGGCGCAGTGGCGTTGTCGGTCTCGGCGAATCCGCGGCCGCGCCGCAGAGGAACCCGCATCGTCTCGAAGTAAGGCGGATCGACCCGACTCAGCATCATCATGGGCGGCAGTTGGCCCTTTGCCAGGGGACGCCCTTCGAGGTAGACCGTGCGTTGTTCCTGGAAATTTCCCATCGGGATGTAGAACGCCAGCGCGGTCGACCTCACGCCGGGGAGCGCCCGAACGCGAGCTTCCAATTCCCGGTAGAAGCTCCTCGTTCGCGGTTCGTCGTAGCCGATTCCATGCGGGTCGAGCGTCACGTTTAAGACACCATCGGGATCGAAGCCCAAATACATTTGCTGGACCCGCCAGAGGCTGCGCGCGAACAGCCCCGCGGAAATCAACAAAACCAGCGAACCCGCCAGCTGCGCCACCACCAGGCCGCTGCGCAACCGGTGGCGACTGGCGCCGGGAGAGTCGCTGCGCCCGCTTTCGCGCAACATCGCGTTCCCATTCGCGCGAGATGCCCGCAGAGCCGGCAATGCGCCCACAATCGCTCCCGCGAATACGGCTATTCCCAGGGCATAAAAGAAGACCTTCCAATCGAGCCCCCAATCCAGGCGCAGGGGGACGTTGCTGATTCCTCGTTCAAACATGGCTCCGAGCAGGTTGTTGGCCCACAGGCCCAGAACGACGCCCGCTGCGCCGCCCATGAGCGCCAGCAGAGCGCTTTCCGTCAGTACCTGCGCAACGAGGCGTCCGCGTCCGGCGCCCAGCGCCGCGCGGATGCCCATCTCCCCCTGGCGCGCCGTGGCCCGAACCAGCAGGATGTTGGCCACGTTCATGCATGCAAGAAGCAAAACCAAACCAGCCAACGCCAGGAATGAACCGGCGATCAGCGGAATGATGTTGGCCATCATTGGCAGGGGACGGGCCCGTTTTTCGGGAACCACGTGAACCGTGACTCCTTTATCGTCTCCGGGGTACTGTTCGGCCAGCCGCGCGGTGACGACATCGAAGGAACTCTGAGCCTGTGCCGCGCTGACGCCGGGATTCAGTCTGCCCATCGCCTCCAACAGCCGGACGCCGCGATAGAAGCCGAACCCGTTGGGCGCGGGTCCAAAGCCGAAGGCCCTGTTCAGCGTCAGATAGACATCCATCTCCAAGACCGGGTGCACTCCCCCGAATCCCTTTGGTCCGACGCCTACGATCGTGACGGGCTTCCCATCCACGAGAACCGGCCTGCCGACGACGCCGGGATCCCCGCCGAATCTCTTTTGCCAGTAGGAGTAGCCGAGAACCATCATGCCGGCCTCGCCCGGCTTCTCCCCTTCGCCCGGCAGGAACAACCTGCCGATCACGGGCTGCAGACCGAGAGCTGAGAAATAATTCCCGGTTACGCAACTGGCCACGATTTCGTCAGCCCGGCCGCCGGCGCTGAGTCCAACCAGGTCGATTCTGTAAGCAAGCAGATCCGAGAACGCGCTCAGTTGTTTCCGATAATCCACCAGATCCAGGTATGACACGGTATAGGCTTGCATCGCGGCGCCCTTCTGCTCGGCTGCCAGAACCATGATCTGCTCGGGCGCGCGGACGGGCAGCGCGCGGAGCAGCACGCCATTCACGATTCCGAAGATGGCTGTGTTCGCGCCAATGCCTAAGGCCAGCGTGACGACCACGATGGCGGCGAGACCCGGCGACTTGGCCAGAGTGCGGAAGGCGAAACGCAGATCTCTGGCGAGGCTTTCGAGGCGGCGGCCCAGACGAACATCGCGCACCTCTTCTTTCACCTGCTCGACGCCGCCGAGTTCCATCAGCGCCTCCCGCCGCGCTGCCGACGGCGAAAGTCCGTCCTTCATCTTCTCCTCCGTCAGGAGTTCCACCGACGACTGAAGTTCCGCGTCCAATGCTCGCTCAACCGTGTTTTTGCCTAAGAGGTTCCGAAACAAACTGGCGATTCGACTTGGCATGATACCTCCCGTCCAAATTCAGGCGGATTCCACCGCCGCCGTCATGATCCTGACCACCCGGTTCCAATCCCGTTCCTCGACCTTGAACTGCGCCCGCCCTGAGGCAGTCAGCCGGTAGAATTTCGCCCGGCGATTGTTTTCCGAAGCGCGCCACTCGGCTTCCACCCACCCCTTCTCTTCCATGCGGTGCAGCGAGGGAAAGAGCGAGCCAAAGCTCACCTGAAAGGCCCCCTGCGTGATTTGCGCGACGCGCCGGGAGACGCCGACTCCATGCAGGGGCTCCAGCGACAGCGCTTTTAAGATCAGCAGGTCGAGCGTTCCACGGAGAAGGTCCGTCTTTGTTTTGCCCATCGGGTCCTCTTATCGGAATACGATAGCAGCCACGAAAGGGTTCGCAGAATATTTGTGGGTGCCGTCTGAGCCGGGCAGCAGTTCCTCACGTGGGAACCGAGATTCAGGGCGGAGTGACGCCCATTTGGAAGTTGACGACCATGGTCCACGAACGATGTGACCGTCCCCGGACGGCCGCGCACCGAACGGGACCCGTCCGTCGACCTCAAGGCAGTGGGGTTCCGCTATTTCGACGTGATGAGGATGCCCGTCGTGCTGGGGCGTGCAGTGAATGCGCGCGACAATGCGCCCGCGCGCAAGGTCGCGGTCATCAATGAGACCATGGTGCGCACGCACTTCGCCGGAGCCTCGCCCCTCGGCCGCACGATTAGTGTGGAAGACGACGCCGATTGGCAGAACGTCGAGGTGGTCGGGGTGGTGAAAGACGCGAAGTACATGAAGCTCGAAGAACAGCAGATGCCTGCGGCCTTCTTTCCGTACACCCAACACCATGCGGAATTCGTGTGCAATCTGGCGGTGAGGTATGCCGGCGATCCGAGTTGGCTGGTTCGCGCGATCCGAAGAAGCATCGCGGAAGTCGATCCGAATCTCCCCGTGGGTGACGTCAGGTTGCTCGCGGAGATGGTGGACGATTTCACGCTGAACCGGCGCGTGGTGGCGCAACTCGCGACGTTCTTTGGAATCCTGGCGGCGTTGCTGGCGGGCATCGGCATCTATGGCGTAGTGTCCTATGGCGTCACGCGGCGGACGAACGAATTCGGTATCCGAATGGCGCTGGGCGCGGCGCGGCGCAACGTGCTGTGGGTAGCACTACAAGAGACAGTCTCACTGGCGGTTATCGGCGCCGCCATCGGACTCGTGCTGGCGCTCGCCTCGGGCCGTTTAGTGGAGAGCCTGCTGTTCGGAGTTCAATCTGATAACCCGCCGGTAATGGGGATATCGGCGGCCGCGATGATTCTGGTCGCGCTGCTCGGTGGCTATCTGCCGGCACGGCGAGCGACCCGGATCGACCCTTCGGTGGCGCTCAGGTATGAATAGACACACAGCATAAGACGATCGCCGATCCCAGCCGGATCTCCTGCAGTTTCTGAATGAGAATCTGCGCTGAACGTCAGGGCTGGTGGCGGCCGGCTGTGGCTACTTCCGTTTCGGCCCCGATGAAGCCCCAGGTGATCCACACCTTGCCTTGAAGGACGCGCTTGAAATACTCCTGCGCTTTCGCCGCCTCGCCGTTGTACAAATGCCAGTTGCCGACGCCGTACGCTACGGTGTCGAATCGCAGCTCGGCTTCGGTGTCCGATCCGTCACGAGGCGGTTCCGGCGGCATCACCTGGGCTTCGGTCATTCGGCCCTGGAACAACCGGACCAGGTTCAAGTAATGCAGCGTATGTGGCGCGGTGTTGGTCATGTCGGCCGTGATTGCCGCGGCGGCTCGTTCGGCGTCGGCGGGGCGGTTGGCCCGGCGCAGCGAGGCGTAGACCCAGTTGGTGGAATTGATGCGCTCGTCGGTGTTGGGGGCCAGATCCACGGCGTGGCGGAACGCGTCCGCGGCCGGGGCAAACTCGCCCAGGAAATAGTGGGCCAGTCCCAGATGGTAGAAGGCGTCCATCTTCTTGGGGTTCAGCTCGACCGCGCGGGCGAGGTCGGCGCGGGCCTTCTGGAATTCGCGCAGCGGCAACTCGCGATGGCCGCGTTCGGTCAGCAGGTCGGCGTTATCGGGCGCCACGGCGAGACCGCGCGTGCAGGCGTCGACGGCTTCGCGGTCCTCCCAGACGGCGGCATGGGCCTGTGCCAGTTTGAGCAGCAGGCCGGGATTCCGCGGATCGGCGGCGAGGTCCTTCTGCGCGGCGGGGACCACGCCTTTGTCGTCAACGATGGAAAAGAACTTCGTGCCCAGCGGCGACGTCACTTCGAGGACGGGTTTGGCGCCCGTCTGACCATACGCCAACTGCGCCAGAACCACCACGAACATTCCTGAAAGTCTCATAGCCGGAGAAGATTATATCGCCGCTGCAGGAACGGCTCAAAACACAGCCCATGCCGCGTCGTCCGGCGCGCTATCCTGCGATTTGACCTTTGTTCTGGATCTTCCGCATGCCGTAGTGGCCGTGGGCGCGGCATTCCTCGCCGGCACCATCAACTCGGTCGCGGGCGGCGGGACCCTCGTCTCGTTTCCGGTGCTGATCTGGCTGGGGCTGGGTTCGGTGACCGCGAACGCCACCAGCACGGTCGCCATCTGGCCGGGAACCGTGGGCAGCGCCTGGGGCTACCGGCGCGAACTACGCGACGCCGAGCCGAGGTTTCTGGTGATGATCGTGCCCAGCCTGCTGGGCGGGCTCACCGGTGCGATGCTGCTCCGCTGGACTCCCACCGCCACGTTCGACCGGCTGGTGCCGTTTCTGATACTCTTCGCCACACTCTTGTTCACCGTGCAGGAAACGGTGCAGCGCAAGCTCGGAACGGGCGACGCGGCGGCCCGGCGATCGACGCGATGGCTGGTGGGCGGCATGCTGTTCCAGTTGGCAGTGGGGCTCTACGGAGGTTATTTCGGAGCGGGGATCGGAATCCTGATGCTGGCGGCGCTGAGCGTCCTGGGGCTGAAAGACATCCACGAGATGAACGGCCTCAAGGTGGTGTTTGGCGGGAGCGTGAACGGCATCGCGGCGGCCTACTTCATCTGGGCGCGGATGGTCTATTGGCCGTACGTGCTGATGATGGCGGTGGCGTCGATCCTCGGCGGCTACTTCGGGGCGGGCACGGCGCGAAGAGTGGGACAGAAAGGCGTGCGGCGCGTGGTGATAGCGATCGGGCTGGGGATGGCGGTCTCGTTGTTCGTGCGGGGGTAAGCGGGCCGGATCGGACTACGACTTCGGCTTGTCGGCGGACGTCACCTTGCCGTTTTCACACTCGACCTGCACGAATCCGTTCTTGGTCAGGTAGCTCAGCGTCTTGGCATCGGGGCCGCTTGTGATTTGCATGGAGGGTGGACCGAATCGGCGGATGAGCTCGTCGTACCCGAGGCCAACTCGAATGCCAAGCGGGTCTTCATAGACCGGCGCGGGTTTTGTGGCTTCAGCGGGATCGGTTTTCGCCTTCGACGCGGCGGGCCTGCCTGAACGGGAGGTGCTGGACGCGATGCTGCTCGATTCCTGGCCTTGCGCGGCCTTCAGCACTTTGTCAAGGCTCCCAAATATACCGACGGCAGCGTCACTCAGTCCCCGCGCGGGCGCGGTAGTCGTGGCCGCGCGCGAAGCGCCCAGTGCCGACTCGACGATAGCTTGTGCGGAGATTGTGGCTTCCGACACGAACAGAAGCAGAAACGAGCTTGCCAGCAGACCGATAGACCGGATCACGAAGGGCCTCCGCTAACCAGTGTGGCAGCGGCAGGGGCCGCAAAGAAAGTTGTCCGAAGTTAACACGGTTTGACGGTGGCCCCATCGCACGAGGCGTTTAAGCGCTTGACTTGGGGTGCGCTGCCGCCGGAGAATCGGCTCTTAAAGGATCAACCATGCGGAGCCAACTATCGAGACGGACATTCGTGACCACGGCGGTCGTTCTGGGAGGGCTGCTCAGCTCGATCCCGGCACAGGCCCAGCTTTCCCAAAACATGCAGGACTGGATTCGGCGCGTCAACTCCGGCGAATTCAGCGGCGGACGTGGAGGCGGCGGGGGCCGTGGCGGGCGCGGCGGCGGAGGAGGCCGGTGGATCGAGGGCGGAAAGGCTTATGTCACCACCGAACCGGCCAGCGGCGGCGGCATGCAGCAGGTGCGCATCGACACGGCTACCGGAGCGCGGGCGGTGATGGCAGCGGATGGGCCGTACACTCCTCCGGGAGCGGGACGCGCGCTGGGAAACGGACAGCCTTCGGCCGACGGCACCAAGCTCCTGTTCAGCACCAACGGGCACACGGTGATGATCCGCAAGACAGCCAGCGATTATTGGGTCCTGGATAAATCAGACAATTCGTGGCATAAGCCGGGAGGCAAACAGACCGCCGGGCTGATGTTCGCGAAGTTCTCTCCGGACGGGACGCGCGTGGCCTACCTCGGCGATCTGAGCCAGGCGCCCGGAGCCGCGCCGAAGTACAACCTCTACGTGGAGGAAGTGCGCACCGGCGCCGTGAAGCAATTGACTACCGACGCCAGCGACGACATCATCGACGGCACGTCGGACTGGAACAACAATGAGGAATTCAGCCTCGCGGATTGCTTCCAATGGAGCCCGGACGGAACCAAGATCGCCTACTACCAGTTCGACCAGAGCAACGTGCCGGAGTTTGCGCTGATCAACTACACGGATCAGCTCTACCCGGTGATCACCAAGTACAAGTA
>Ga0335081_10002202_pt1 | contig 30596 bp, 22 predicted proteins | sample Lox_Sample_35_FD_206713 | JGI IMG/M metagenome (GOLD analysis project Ga0335081, IMG submission 206713) | Soil microbial communities from Loxahatchee National Wildlife Refuge, Florida, United States - Lox_Sample_3.5 | ecosystem: Environmental > Terrestrial > Soil > Wetlands | place: USA...
AGAGCGGCCCATTGAGAGTGGATGGCCCCTTGAAAGAGCCGTCCGGCTTGCCTACACTTCTCTTTCCAATCGTCAATTGGTAGTCGGCAATCGTCAATTCTTTGATGCCCTCTCTCATCATTTCCTCCGGGATCAGAGCGTCTTGAGGAATTCGATCAAGTCGTTCAGTTGATTCTTGTCCATGTCAGACGTTATGCCGTGCTGGTCGTAGTTGTTGAACAGCGTCCAGATCTCCTCCAAGGTCAAGGCCTCGCCATCGTGCAAGTAGGGCGCGTCCTGGTAGACACGGTCGAGCTGCGGCGTGTCAAAAAGACCCGAGGTGTCAAACTTTGCTGCGGTGCCGACATCGAAACTCGTCTTGGACGTGTAGTGCGAGCCGGCCGGGTGGCACGTATCGCAGCGGTTCTCAACGGGGATCTCCTTGCCGTCGTTGGTCGTGGTACGGTAAAAGATCTGGCGCCCCCGCTCCTGCGCCTCGGTCAACTGCCCATCGGGAGCGAGGTGGCGGTTCGGCGACAGCGGTATGGACTTCTCAAAGGCCACCAGATCCTTGAGCTCCGGGGTAGTGAATCCTTCGGAACGGAAGAGAAACTTGGCGATGCGCCAGCCGCACTGGGTTTCCAGGTCCGGATTGCGCCCGTTCCACTTGTACGGAGCCGTCTCGGCGATGCCACGCAAGGTGCGATTGGCAACCCGGTCCCACCCCAACTTCGGCGTTTCCAGGTTCCAGGCCAAGCCGTCGAGGTGTTTCTCCGGGTGGCAGGTGGCGCAGGCGAACTGGCCTTGGAAGCAATAGCTCGCGTTGTGGAAGAGCCTTTCACCGCGCCGCAGCGACGTGATGACTTCAGGCCCACCCAAATCAATGGTGCTCGCAATGCGCTGGCGTGGAACGTCGACCACCGTCAAGCTATCGTCCAGACGGTTGGCAATGTATGCGTAACGTCCGCCCGGCGAAACGACGATTGCGCGCGGATCGTCACCAGTGGGAAGGCGGCGCACAACGAACGTTTGCGCCGAGTCGAGCCGGTCTGCAAGTTCTTCGGCAGGCACCTGCCGCAGCCTCTTCTGTAGCCTCGCCGTATCGATTAGTGAGACGACGCGGGCCTCCGAGGAAGTCACCAGCGCCACGCTTCCATCGGGGGTAAACGCAGCGCCGTAAGTGCCGGCGTAGTAGTAGTCGATATCGTCGAGCAAGACCTCGGTTACCTTGCTGCCGCGGTGCGCAAGTCGTCCCGTCGTCCCGGCCGGTCCGGGCGGCTGGACGACGGCCATGCCGTGGGTCAGCATCCCGCCCTGCTCCACCCGGACTAGCGGATTGAGGTTCTTCGGGCGCATAAACGGAACCAACAGGTATCCGCCCAGCCGCGAGGGGGCCTCGGCGATCTGCCGCAGCTCAAGCACGCCGGGAATCATGATCCGCTCGGCCACGGTTTGCGTTCGCGTATCGATCGCCGTCAGCTCTGAAACCGGAGGGTGATCGTAAGGACTGATGTGCGGTAGGATGTTGGAAACGTACACGAACCGGCCATCTCTGGAGAGCACCACCTGATGCGGATAACGCTCGGTAGCCAGGCGCTTCGTCTCCGCGCCCTGCTTCAGGTCGAAAACCGAGATGTCGTTGCCGATTCCATTGGCGACGTACAGCGTCTTGCCGGTGCGGTCGGTGGTCAACCCGGCAGGTGCCCATCCGGACGGGAGCGTGCGGCGAACCGTCAAGGTGGCGGCATCGATCTCGCTGATGGTATCGCTCCACTCGTTGGAGACGTAGAGCGTCTTGCCGTCCGGCGAGAGCGCCACGTTCCGAGGCTGGTGGCCGACCTTCACCTGCCGCGCCACTCGCGCCGAGGGAGACGTGGACGCCGTGGACACAGATAGTGAGATCTCGCGCAGGGTGTCATCACCCGAGCAGACCACATAGAGCCGACGGCCGTCGGACGAGAGCGTCAAATCCACGGGGTTGAGATACTGCGGTTCGGCTGTGCTTTTCTCTTCGGCGTGGACCGCCGGGCGCAGAAGTTGGCACACCCACACACCGCCTACCCACGAAGCGGCCATGAGCAAAGCAAAGAAACCCACTCGTGAGAACTTGGAAGGAACTAAACACGGAGGCACAGAGACACAGAGATGGGGACGACGATCACCTGCAGACGCGTTTTGATTCGCGACGCTTCCCATTTTTCTCTGTGCCTCTGTGTCTCTGTGTTGGAACGTCTCTCGCAATTACTTCACACCGGCCGCATCAGCCGACGATGTCGGCGGCTCGGTCACGGTCAGGATCTGGTCGGCCTTGACGTGTTCCAGGGTCTGCAGCGTGCCACTGGGCCAGCGGATGGTGAGCTTATCGACCTCAGTATGAGAGCCGAGGCCGAAGTGGGGCCGCGGATCGCCTTGCGAGAGGTAGCCTGAAGCTGAAACCGAGTCCACGATTTGCTTCAGGCCCCCGGCGACGGCTTCAATGCGGGCCCCAAAGCCATCGCGATTGCTGCGCGTGCCAACCAGTTTGAGCGTCAGCCAGTGGTTGCGGGCCGAGGTCGGCTGCGTCACGTGCAACAGGATGCCCTTGCCACCGAGGACAACAATGAAGCCGTCCATGAGGCCGTCGTTATCGTAGTCGGCGAAGCACGCACCTCGCCCCACCTTCTTGAATTTGAAGTAATCACCGGATTTCGCCGAAACATCGGTGAAGGTGCTGTTGCCGTTGTTGCGCAGCAGGGAGTCCTCCATCGGTATCATCCAATGGAGCCCACCGTTCACGATGAAAACGTCTTTCCAGCCGTCATTATCGAAATCAAAGACGCCGTCGCCCCATGCCACGTACTGTCCTGAGACCTGCGCCACGCCCGTTTCCACTGTGGTGTCGAGAAAGTACGGCTGCTCGACGCCGGGGTTGTGAAACAGGCGGTGGTAACGCATGTCGGAAACGAACAGGTCGGGCCAGCCGTCGTTGTCGTAATCGAAGAAAATGGGACCCATGGCGGAGGTGGCTTCGCCGTTCGCCCCAAAGGCCACGTTCACGTCCTGAGCCACGTTGCTGAAAGTGCCGTCATGATTGTTGCGGTAGAGGTAGCTCTCCATGGTGTCGTTAGCGATATAGATGTCCGGCCAACCATCGTTGTTGAAATCGCCCGTCGTGACCCCCATGGCGCGGCCCAGCGGGTTAGCCAACCCAGCCTTCTGCGTAACGTCAGTGAAAGTTCCGTCGCCGTTGTTGCGGAAGAGGCGGCTGGAGCTGCCCTCGTAATCGAGCGGGCCGGGAAAAGCATCGGCTGTGTAATACTGACGGTACTTGGGGTCGTACTTCAGATAGTTGCCGACAAAAAGGTCCAGCTTGCCGTCGCGATCATAATCGATGAACGCGGCTCCAACGCCAAAATTGGGATTGTCGACCCCCGCCTTAGCGGTGACGTCGGTGAAGGTGCCGTCGCCATTGTTGTGGTAAAGGATCGACGAGTTGTAGTTGGTGACGTAAATGTCCTCGTAACCGTCGTTATCGTAGTCGCCCACGGTCACGCCCATCCCAAACCCCTTGCCGCCCACGCCGGCTTGGGCCGTCACGTCGGTGAAGGTGCCGTCGCCGTTGTTGCGATAAAGATGGTTCGTGGCGTCGGCGCCGTCTGGCTTCGAGTGATCGGTAAGGTCGTCGATGTGCCGGCCGCTGACCACGTAGAGGTCGAGCAGGCCATCGTTGTTGTAATCGATCCACGCGCATCCGGAGCCGGTCGCTTCCAGAATCGAGCTCAGTTTCTGTTCGCCGAAGGAATGCCGGAAGTTAATGCCCGATTTTTCCGTGACGTCTTCAAAGACCGGGTAAGGCGAAGGCTCCGACCCCGCGTGACCAGCCTTCGTAGAGGCCGGCTTTAGCCGGGCATCTGCCTTCGTAGAGGCGGGCTTTAGCCCGGCATCTTCCGCCTTCGCAGCGGCCGGCTTCGGCCGGGCATCTTCGCCTTGCCCTGCGACGCGCAAACCCGCGGCCAGTAAAACCACGGCGGCGAACGCGAAGCCGGCGATTTTCAGTGTATTCCTCATAATCTCACTCAATGCGTATTCCCGCTTTCCAGGCCAATCCGGCCCGGCGAATCCAATCGCTTTAGGGCCAGCGGCCAGGTGTTCTCGGCAGCCACCGCTTTATCGTCGTGGCATCCCACGCAACCACGTTCCTCGCCCGATCGGGACCAGATCCAACTCTTCTGAGCGTGAACCAATTTGCCGCCGGCATTGATGGTTTCGAACCGTACCGGCTGGTCTGGGGGAACGGCGATGTAGAAGGACCCATCCGATTCCACCGGAGCTTCACCCAGCACCCGCTCCGAACCCGAAGCCCCATCCAGGGTGAGGACGCGCACCTTCACGATGTTTGCGGAGAAACGCCCGCCCGCCGCGTCCATCGAAATCCGGCTGTCAAGGCAGACAAAGTAGCCGACCTTCAACTGCGGGTTGAGAATGCTCCAATACCAGCGGGGCGGCTGGTGGCTGGCCACCGGCGCGGCATCCAGGCTGGAAAACCCGGGATCGGCGAACAGTGCTTCACCGGTCCGGCCGCGGGCCACGTCGAAAGAGTAAAGGTCAAAGCGCCCGCCGTAGCCGGTCTCGTGGCCCGTCCCATGGCTATTCGATGACGGCTGCTGCTTGGCCACGATCAGTTCGTCGCCGTTCCATCGGCGGGGCGACCCATAAACCTCGGAAGCCGGACCCAGCGGCGAGTTGTGCGGCGACCCCTGACGGAAAACGGCCAGTTCGCCGCCCGTCTGCCGCTCGGCGCGGGTCTTGACGAACACCACCGAGCGATTGTCAAGCTCCGTCGCTTGGCCCCGGCTCACGCCCGGATGATGCTCACAGCGAAAGGCGGCGAGCGCCGTGCCATCTGGCCGCAATGTGTAGAGTTCGCGAGTCTGGTGAGTCTCAGCGGCGCCGCCGTCGCGCCCAGCGGGACCCAACGGGTCCCGTGCCGACGCGAGAATCCGTCCGTCCTGGAGCACCGCCTCCGTTTCGAAATCCCCCGGACCGAAAGTGATGGCGTGGGCTTCCGAACCGTCGGCGCCGCTGACGTACAACTGCGAGCCCGACGTGGATGACGCTCCGCCAGGCGCGATCACCGTGTAGACGATCTGGTCGCGCGCCATATAGGCGGGCCGCAGACAGTCTCTGTCGCAATGAGTAACCTGACGCTTACCGGAGCCATCGACGCCCATTTCCCAAACCTGCCAATGCGACTCGAAGGTGATTTTCCCGGCAAAGAGCACCTTGCTGCCGTCGAACGAGACTTGGGGATCGGAAACGGCGAAGAAGTCCGGTGTCAGGTTGGTCACCGCCGGTGGTCGGCTGTCAGACTTGAGCCTCGCCAGTCGGCTGCCTTCCGGAAATCGCTGGACCGGCCCCGCGGGAGCGACCGTCTTGGCCTGGACAAAGACCAAATCGGGGAGCAAGTCTGTGCGTCCGGTGGTTGGCTCGTTGGCGGGCCGGTCACCTTCAAGCGGAAAGAAGTTAGTGGCGAACAGCAGTGTTGCCAGGAGCGCCGCGGCAAAGAGAACCGTCGTCTGGCCCAGTGTCTGACTAGACCGGCGGAAGAACTCCACCACTTTCGATCGCGCATCTCTCACAAAGTCACGCATCACAACCGCGCCCCAGGGGCCCGAGGATTTCAATTCCCATGGGCAACCCTTCTGGCCCTCAATCCCGAAACCGCTCGCAGACTATCGGGTCTGTCACGCGTTTCCAGTGACGCCCGTCACAGAAATCGGCGCAGACTCAAAAGAATCAACGATATAAACGATTATTTTCCGGCGAGCAGTATATTCGTATTACGAGGTGAATTGGGCGCGCATGACTAATGCCCTGTGACGCCTAATTTTTGACGATAGTTGAGCGGCTCCGCCGCTGGCCCTTGTCAAACCTTGGGTGGGGTAGCACACACTGGCCACATGCTGGTGGAACTGTGAAGAAGCGATTGCGGAACGAAACGCGCTTCGCACCGACGCTCAACGGCCTTCTGACAGGGGCTTGCCGATTTGCTAATGGTGTTCGAACGGGTCGACGACGCGTCCTACGCGCCAACCATACTGGTTGTCGACGGGCCAGACCACTGTCGCTCCGGCTGCGACTGCCCGGTCGAAGCTCGCATCCGGATCTTCCACGATCAGAATTATCCGCACCGAGCTACCGCCGAGAGACTCCGGACTGAAGTTGAAGTGCTCTGGTGATTTGTCGGCGACCCCGAATTCGGCTTTCCCCACCGACAGCCGAGCCACCACCTCCCCGCTCTCGTTCTCGATGCGAAATAACTCATCGGCTCCGAACGCCGCCTGGTAAAACTCGAGCGCCTTCTTTTCCGTATCGAGCCGAGGCCATCGGAGCCATCGCGGTTTCCTGATCCTTGCCAGTCTTCGAGTCGTGGCTCATCGGAAATGGTGAAGGGACAAAGTCGAGCAGGAAGAAAAAAAGGCAAATGGCAAATGGCAAAGATGAAGATCGCGCAGACGGCCAGCAGCAACCAACAAACGGACGAGAAGCCGCGGAGCGGCGACATAATGTAGCCCAGGGCGAAAGCCCTGGGGTAGGCGGCCACCCCCCTTCCTCTCTTTTCCCCCGTCGCCAGAGGGCGGACGCCGAGAAGAAAGAACGGCAAAAGGCAAAGGGCAAATGGCAAAAGGCAAATGTGAAGATCGCACGGACAGGGAGAACCTCACCTTCGACCTTCAACGTTCGACCCTCGACTTTTTAAAAAGCGAACACCGTGGAGGCCGAACTGCCGACTGCCGACCGCAGACTGCAGACTGCCTACTGCGGCCCGTGCTGGCCCGCCTTAAAGTACGTCCACGGCCCGGCTTTCATATCCGTCAGCAAGGGAGCTTCCCAGGCGTACTTGGGGTGGGCCTGCAAGAAAGGCGCGGCCAGGAAGTCCTCCCCGCAAGGATGCCCGCGGCGAGCCACAAAGCCAAGGCGACTAGCCATGGTGCTGTCCATGGCCTTGCCCTGCACGGCGCCGCCCGGGTAATTCGGTCCCCACTCCCAAACGTTGGCGCCGCGGGCGGTGGCTTCGACGTGGCCGCAGAGCGTGCGCTCGTCGGCGGTTTCCTGCTTCTGGTACGCGTCGTAGTGGTCGGAGAGAAACCGCATGGCCAACTTGACGCCGATGCGGCCCTTATACTGCTGCATCAGTTCTTCCCAGCGGGCGTGACGCGCGTTGGGCGAGGTCTCCGGATTGTTAGGGTCGAAGGTGGTATCGAGCTTGATCACCTGGGAGTCGCTGGCAAAGTTGGAGCCCACAAAGTAGCCGTCTCCGCTGCGCCAAACCCGATGCGCTTTCAATCCCAGCTCGAACTGCGAGATCTCACCCGTCTTGTTGTCGCCGAGCAGCCAGTCGTTGGCGTAGCCGCCGTTATTGCCGTCGAGCATGATGCGGACGTAATCGTCGATGGAACCCGCGTATTGCAGCGCCCGGCGCGAGCGGGCGAATTCGGGCTTGCCGTTGGGGTCCCAGCCGTTGAACTGGGTGATGGTGGTCTCGGTGACCATGAGGCCGTCGGAGTTCACGCCGAAATCGTCGTCGCTGGTGATGACGCCGGGAAAGCCGTCCATGAACATGCGATAGCCGTGGGTGGGCACGATATCGAACACGATCCGCCAGCGCTCGCCGTCAAGGTAATTGGTCCAGGCGCTGTGGGCCATGACGATTTTGTGGTCGCTGGTGTAGCCGCCGGTGGCGACGAAAGCGCTGCAGTTGCCGGGGCTCGTCAGATGGGGCGCGCTCGCCACCTGGTGCTGCGCATTGAACCAGGGCACGTAGTAATCCGGCAGCTCTTCGAAAGCGTTCAGCGCCACCAGGTCGTCGAGGTCCATCTGGACGTTGCGTGCCTTGAGACCTTGCACGATTCCTTTCAGCTCTTCCTGGTACTCCTTATCGACCTTCGGCCACAGCATCTCGCGTGCCGCCTGGCGGAAGAAGCCCCAGTCGCGTTTGGTGGAGTGCGTGTCCAGGAGCTTGACCGCGGCGAAGGCGTCGGCGATTTCGGGCGCCAGGAGATAGCCGTGCTGGAATCCGATCTGGGCCGGCGGGCCCTCCAGGTGAACGTAGATCCATTGGTTGTGGTCGAAGCGCCAGGCGGTCTTCAGGCGCGGATCGGCGGAGGATGGCGGCAACGAGGCCGCCACTACCGCGCCCGCCGAGGGCGAAGCGTGTAGGCTCTTACCGCGCCGCAAAGTTACCGCGAAGGAGAGGACGATCAGAAAAGCAAGCAGCAGCAAGAACCGCGTCCGCATAGGTAGAAGCCTCCCTCGAAGAAATAATGAACGATGGATTATGAATGATGGGCGGGAAGAAAGTCAAAACGGACTAACCCCGCACCCGCCTCGCTACGCTCGGCACCCTCTGCCCATCGGAGAGGGCTGCAAAACTCCAATTCCCGCGGCTTCGCCGTGGGCTACAGGGCATCGCCCGCCACGCGGGCTTCCCGAGGAACCACCCGGATTGAGTCTGGTTGCACACGCGCTGTGCCCTCTAGCAGGGTGCTGAAAAACCCGTTCTGGCACTCGTAGAGGCCGGCTTTAGCCGGGCATCTTGTTGAATTCAAAGTGCCGCCCTAAAGGGCGCCGCTACGAAGACCGCTCGAAACGGGGTTTTTCAGCACCCTGCTAGGAGGCGAATTAGGTGATACAGGATGGACTTGCGGATGTCAGTGTTGGGGGTCGACGTGTAGTCGCGTTCGAGGCAGCGAGCAACGAGTTCCTCAAGCGAATACTCTTGTGGGAACGGCTCAAGTGATTCATAAACGATCGTCATTTGTCGGCGCTGAAGAAATCCTGGGTGCCCCGCACTGGTGAGCGAGAATCGCGGATTCGATACGATGTATAAACGAGACCGTGGGATCGGCATGGGCCTCTATCTGATACCTTCAGCAAATTCTAAGTCGAAGCCGGGCCGTTTCGGTCTTGACTTTCGACCTTCGACTTTCGACTGGCGACTTCTTCTCACTTCTTTCCCCGCCGCATAAACGCCGGCACATCCAGGTCGTCCACCTGAATATCTGCCGGGGCGCTCTCCGGCACCGACTCCAAGGGTAACTTTTCCTTCTTGAGCAGGGCGTGCTTCACGCTCTGTTGCGCGGTGCGGATAGCTTGGGAGACCGCGGGCCGGGGCGCCAACCGCACCTTGTCGCCCTTGATCCCGGTGGCGATCACCGTCACCTTCACCGCATCCTTCATTGACTCATCGTGAACGGTGCCAAAGATAATGTTGGCGTCGTCGGCGGCCGCCTTCTGCACGATGGTGGAAGCTTCGTGCACCTCGAAAAGGGTGAGCCGGCTGGAGCCGGTGATGTTCAGCAGGATCCCTTTGGCGCCGTTGATGGACGCATCTTCCAGGAGCGGGCTGGCAATGGCACGGTTGGTGGCCTCCACCGCTGCATTCTCGCCCGACGCCACCGCCGTGCCCATCACGGCATAGCCCATGCCTTCCATAATGGTCTTCACGTCGGCGAAGTCGCGATTGATGATGCCGGTGATGGTGATGATGTCCGAGATTCCCTGCACCCCCTGGCGCAGCACGTCGTCCGCCTTGCGAAACGCCTCGAAGAAGCTAGTCCCCTTGTCCACGAACTGCATCAGGCGCTCATTGGGGATGCAGATCACGGTGTCGACGGCCTCGCTCAATTCCGCCAGCCCCTGCTCGGCCTGCAGCATACGCCGCTTGCCTTCGAAAGCGAAGGGTTTGGTGACAACGGCGACGGTGAGCGAGCCCATCTCCATCGCCAGCGCCGCCACAATTGGTGCGCCGCCGGTCCCGGTGCCGCCACCCAGGCCGGTGGTGACAAAAACCATGTCCGCGCCTTCCAAGGCGTCCACGATCTTTTCCGTGTCCTCCAGGGCGGCGCGTCGTCCGATCTCCGGGTTGGCGCCGGCCCCCAGACCCTTGGTCAGCTTGGCGCCCAACTGGATCTTCACCGGCGCCTGCGACGCCTCCAACGCCTGCAGGTCGGTGTTCGCCACCATGAATTGCACGCCTTCCACCTTGGCGGCGATCATGCGATTGATGGCGTTGCCGCCACCGCCGCCCACACCAATCACCTTGATGTTGGCGCCGTGGCGCAGTTCGTCGGAAAAATCTACCCTCAGTTTGCCGTTGTCGCCGTTGGTCTCGTCGATCATTGTAATCCTCAGTTCTCGGTTTTCAGTTTTCAGTTCTGGAAATTGCCGATTGCCGATCGCCGATTGGAAGAGAAGGCACAAGCCATCTGTTTTCCAATCGTCAATCAGCAATCGGCAATTCTCAACCCTTCCCGCTCAGGGCGCCCCACAATTTTCCCGCCCAGCCACGGTCGCGCCTTTCCCGCAACAGGCGTTGTCCCTTGCCATACCCGATCAGACCCACCACGGTGGCAAAGGCAGCGTCCTCCAATGTCTCTTCCATATTGTCCAGTCGCGCCGGCCGCCCCACTCGCACCGGCAGTTCAAACCGTTGCTCGGTGAATTGCACCAGCCCGCCGAGCTTGGCCCCACCACCACAAAAGACGATGCCGGCGCCCAGCGGCCTTCGGCAACCTGCCCGGGTCAGCTCCTGTTCCATCAACTCCACCAGGTCGACGGCGCGCGGTTCGATAATCTCGCTCAACTGCGCGTAGCCTACCAACCGAGAGGGGCGGTCGCCAACGCCGGGGATCTCCATCGTCCCTTCGCCGGGCCGCTCGAGGTTGCCCTCTCCCCACTGCCGCTTGATCTTCTCCGCCTCCGGAATGGGGGTCCGCAAGCCCACGGCGATATCGTTGGTGAAGCGCTCGCCGCCCAGCGGAAGCGAGGCGGTGTGTGCGACCACGCCCTCCTGGTAGACGATCAAGTCGGAGGATTCGCCGCCGATATCGAGCAGCGCGACGCCCAACTCCTTTTCGTCCGGCGCCAGGCACGCCTCCGCCGAGGCGACGGCCTCAAATACGGTTCCGTTATCGGGAACCGCCACGCCAGCATAGTTCACCGCTGTCACCAGGTTCTGCAGCGCGCTGCTCGACACCGTCACCAAGTGAACGTCAGCCTCCAGCCGCACGCCGCTCATGCCCACCGGTTCGCGGATGCTGTCCTGCGCGTCCACGCGAAATCCCTGCGGCCAAGCGTGCAGGAGCTCACGATCGGCAGGCAAGGAGATACCCTGCGCCGCCACGAGAACGCGGGCCTTGTCTTCCAGCGTGATGTCCCGCGCCCTCTCGCCGAGCGCCGTCACCCCGTGCGAGTTCACGCCCTTGATGTGCGGGCCCGACACGCCCACATAGGCCTGATCCATCGGGACGGTGGCCTTTGACTCGGCTTCCTCCACCGCCTTCTTGATCGAGAGGACCACCGCATCGAGATTGGCGATCACGCCCTTGCGCCAACCCTTGGATTCGGCCACCCCCCACCCTAGCACAGCGGGCTTGCCGCTTTCGCTCAGTTGGCAGATCAAGGCGCAAGTCTTGCTGCTGCCAACATCGAGCCCACTGATGAAGTCGTTCTTGCGTGCCACGAATTTCCTCTCCTCAGGGGACAATAGGGTACAGGGATAAGGTGCCAGGGGACAAGGGACATAGAAGAGGCTAGTGGCCTGTCACGCTATCCCCTGTTGCCTGTTCCCTGTCCCCTGTCCCTTGTCCCTTATCCCCTGTGACCGGTCCCGCAGGACTCTCCGCGGATACCGGTTGCGGGTTCACCACAATCTGATTCCGATAACGCAAATCGACCGATTCGATTTGTGTATTGGTCTTGCGAACCTCGGGCAAGAGCGCCAGGAAGTTCTGAAATCGGTCCCCGAAGTTACTGTCGCCGAAATGGGCTCGAATCGTCTCCTGATTTTCCACCAGCAACGCTTTAAGATCGTCCGGGTCCGAGAGATCCACCTCCGATACCGACCAGCCGGAGCGGGGCGTCAGAGTCGCCAGTTGCCGCATGAACTCGCTGTAAATCATCAGGCGGCGCCGGCGCTCGGCCTCGCCGGCGTTCGCGTCTACCCCCGAGAGCACCGGAAAGTCAAAGTCGCCCTTCTCCGGTTTCTCGAGCAGCACCCCGTCTCCGTCCACGAGCTTTAGCTGTGCGTCCACATTGACGAAAGCGACCGGAGTTCTCTCCGTGATCCTGACCTCGAGGCGCCGGGGCGGCGACCGGCTGAGGACAGCAGATCTCACCCAGGAAATCGCTTCCACACTTCTCCTCTTGTCGATCAACGATATCTGGAAGAGGTTGATCGGCAACCGGGGCGGACCCACCGCCGGCGTACCCAGCGCGTTCAAAACCTCCTCTCGCAACACCACATGATTGCCCGTTACCGTCACATCGTCCGCCGACTCCAGCCGCAAGCCTCCAACAGATAGGGCGATCGTGCCGAGGCGATACGCCGAATACGACAGCAACGGAAGCACGATCACGCACTGTCCCGTGCAACGCAGCATTCGCCCCAGGACCGACTTTCGCGTCCGCCGTAGCGGCTCCGCCCTGGCGCGCCGGCGATACGGCGTGACCTCTTCCAGTTCGAGGTCCTCGAACGGAATGGTGTCGCGATCCATAAAGAACCAATTCCCAGTTCGCGGTCAGCAGTTCACAGTGAGTATCCGAAATAGCTTCCTGCTGCCGACTATCGGCTAAGAATGCGACAGTTGACGGCAAAAGACCCCGTCAAGCATTTTCGACGGCCGACTGCCGACTGCCGGCTGCCGACTCTTGACTCGACTCCGTCCTCCGAAGCAGTCCCACACTGAGTTCCTCAGCAACGCGCCAAATACTCCCGGCGCCGACGGTCAGAATCAAGTCGCCGGGCCGAACTTCCGCCAGCAATTCGCGTGTGACTTCGCTTTCCGACGGCGCGTACCGCCCGCGGTCGAAGCCTAGTTCCCGCATCCGCTCCACTAGGCGCCGGGAGGTGATGCCGGAAATCGGCGGCTCACTCGCGGCATAAATGTCCAGGACGTAAATCCTCTCACAACCCTCGAAGCAGCGGGCAAAATCATCCATCAAGAACTGGGTGCGGGTGTAGCGATGCGGCTGAAACACCACCCAGACTCGTCCGCCTGGGGGGATCACCAAACGGGCGGTCGCCAGCGTGGCGCGAATCTCGGTGGGATGGTGGCCGTAATCGTCAACGATCATCACCCCGCCACAATTCGCCTTCACCTGAAACCGGCGGTCGGCCCCACGAAATCGCGCCAAGCCGTCGCGGATCTCGTCGGCTGTCAGCTCGAGTTCCAGGCCCACCGAGATCACCGCCAGGGCGTTCTGCACATTGTGGCGGCCGGGCACGCCGAGCGAAAATCGGCCGAGCGCTTTCCCCCAGGACTGAGCATCGAAACTCGCCCCTCGGGCGCTTAGTTCGACGTTCGAAGCCGTCACGTCGGCGCCGGCTTCAATTCCGTAGGTCACCACGCGCCGGCGAAGTTGCGGCAATAAGCCCTCCATGAGTGCGCGCCAAGGCGGATCGATGCACACGACAATCGCCCCGTAAAACGGCACTTTGTTCATAAACGAGACGAACGCCGAAGAGATCTCGTCGAGATCACGGTAATGATCGAGGTGCTCGCGGTCGATATTGGTGACCACGGCGATGGAAGGAAGGAGGTAAAGGAAAGAGCGGTCGCTCTCATCGGCCTCCGCCACCATCCACTCGCTCTTGCCCAGGCGAGCGCTCGATCCGAAAGCGTCGATGCGCCCGCCCACCACCGCCGTGGGATCGAGCCCGACGTGGGCCAGCATCACCGCGATCATCGATGTAGTGGTCGTCTTGCCGTGAGCGCCGGCCACCGCCACGCTGAACTTCATCCGCATCAGCTCGGCCAGCATCTCGGCCCGCGGGATTACGGGAATCTGCAACATCCTCGCCTGCTGGATTTCCGGATTGTCCGGCTGAACCGCCGACGACACCACCACCACCTGCGCGTCCTCGAGGTTCTCGCCGCGATGCCCTTCAACCACCCGGGCTCCCAGCCGGGCGAGGCGTTCCGTGACGGCCGTGCGCTTCGCGTCCGACCCCGAGACGATGAAGCCGAGGTTGAGCAACACCTCCGCGATACCGCTCATGCCAATGCCGCCGATGCCGACGAAATGGATTCTTCGAATCTTTCCCAACATAGCGACACTCGAAGAATTGACGATTGAAGGACGGCCGTTGTCCGTTGCCCGTTACAAAAGGCAGGCATGCTTCCAGTTCCGCTCTTCGCAACTGACCACGGACAACTGACAAGTGAAAAATCTTCAATCTGCAATCGTCAATTCCTTCCGCCTCTTCCTAAATTCTCAACCAAGTCCGCAATGCGCTCGGCCCCACCCGGTCGCGCCCATGAGCGCGCACACTGCTCCATCTGGCTGAGTTCTTCCAGGTGGTCGAGTAACTTCCAAATCTCGCCGGTCAGTCGCTCCGGTGTCAACACCGATTGTTCGATCAACCGTGCCGCCCCGGCCCGCTCGGCCGCGTGGGCGTTGGCCGACTGATGGTGCTCGGTCGCGGCGGCGAATGGGATGAAGATCGAAGCTTTTCCCGCTGCCGCCAATTCAGCTACTGAGAGAGCGCCGGAACGCGAGACCACCAGGTCTGCCCTTGCGAGTGCCGCGGGCACGTCATCGATAAACGGGATGATCTCTGCCGGCATCTCCTCCATCCTCTGATAGGCTTCGCGGACCCGGTGATACTCGCGTTCGCCCGTCTGATGAATCCACCGCAGGCTGCCCGCCCGTGATCCGAACCGTGAGAGGGCCTGCACCACGCAATCGTTGATGGCCCTCGCTCCCTGGCTGCCTCCCAGGATCAGGACGGTGAACGGCGGCGCGTGGTCTTTAGCCGGAACCTGGCTGAAGGCCCGCCGGAGCGCGTGGCCAGTGACGACCGCCTTGGCCCCGTAGAACGGAGCGGCCTCTTCGAACCCGACGGCCGCCAAGCGAACGACGGGCGCCAACATGCGGTTGGTAAAACCCGGCACCGCGTTTGGCTCAATCAGCAAAGTCGGAATGTCGCGCAGCGTCGCCTCCAACATCACCGGTCCCGCTCCATAGCCGCCGACCCCTACCACCACGTCGGGTTGTAATTCACTCAACACGCTCGCCGCCTCGATGAAGCTGCGCGGAAGCACCACCAGGTTCTGCAGCTTCTTCCACCCTCCAATCCCCACCAACCCCGCCGCCGCCACGTTCCGCAGGGGATACCCGGCGGCCGGAATCAACCGTCGCTCCAGCGGGCGGCCGGTCCCAAGAAACTCGATGAGCAGCGGCGCTCCTTCCGGGCTGCGCGAGGCGTCAGCGTAATCACAACGCGCTCGCAGTTCGTCCGCCACGGCCAGGGCCGGAAAGATGTGGCCGCCCGTTCCTCCAACGGCCATCAGCAACCGTCGCGTCCCTGGCATTTCGAACCTCACCGCGGCTCAGCTCGCACGCTGCGAAATATTGAGCAGGATACCCACTGCCAGCAGGTTCATCAGCAGCGACGACCCGCCGTAGCTCACGAGTGGCAGGGCGATGCCCTTGGTGGGGATCAGGCCCAGGACCATGGCCATGTTCACCAAGGCTTGCCCCACCAGGAGCACGGTGATCCCGATCGCCAGCAGCCGCCCGAACTCGTCCGGGCATCGCGCCGCCGCCCGTAGACCGCGCCAGAGGAGGACCGCAAACAGCGCCAAAACGGCCACACAACCCAGGAATCCCAGTTCCTCTCCGATCACCGCAAAAATAAAGTCAGTGTGGGGCTCGGGCAGGTAGAACAGCTTTTGCTTCCCAGCCATGTAGCCGACCCCGTCGATGCCTCCGCTGCCGACGGCGATCCGCGCTTGGAGAATCTGGAAACCCCGGCCCAGGGGATCCGCCTCCGGGTGCAGGAAGGCGAGCCAGCGCTGCAGCCGGTAAGGTTTAAAATAGATCAGAGCGCCAATCACCGGACCGGCGGCAATGACCCCCCCGGCGAAATAGCCCCAGTGCAATCCCGCCGCAAACAGCATGGCGGCGAGAATCAGGGCGATGGTAAGCGACGTGCCAAGATCGGGCTCCGTCAGCACCAAGGCAATGCTCACTCCGCCGACGAGAGCGACCGGTAAAAGGGTGTGCTTCCAATCATCAATGGAGTCCTTGCGAAGGTCCAGAAACCAAGCCAGGAATATTAACAGAGCGATCTTGGAAAGCTCCGAGGGCTCGAACCCCAGCGCACCGACATGCAGCCAGCGATGGGCATGATGACGCGAGCTTCCAAAAAAAACCAGGATCAGCAGCACCACTTGCAGACTTAGCGCCGGGAACACTACCACTGGTCGCGCCAATCGGAGATAGTCCACGTTCATCATCAGCACCATCAGCCCCAGCCCGACGGCCGCAAAGGCCACCTGTCGGATCAGAAAATAGTAACCGCCCCCAGAGGGACCAGACGCGATCACCGCCGAAGCGCTGTAAACCATGAGCACGCCTGAGAGCACGAGCACCACCACGGCGCCAAACAGGACACGGTCGGACGAGATTCTTCGCGCCATCGTTCGCTCTCCTCCTGCAGCTCAGACCTTACCATCACGGGCTCGATCGCACCCGAGCTCCATCGGGCTCATCCTCCCTCCACTTCGTGTGGGCCTTCGGCGGAGGCGGCGACCAGGCGAAACTCAAACGGCAAAGGTTCATCGACGGGGTTTTCGGCCGGACCCACCGGCACGTGAAGCGGCTCGGCCTCGTCCGCTTCGACGACCTGCCATCCCCTCTCGACTTCCTCCGCCGCCACCTCATAAACCATAATGAATTCCGGATAGTGAGTGCGTGGTGCGGCATCCGGGGTTCGGGGTTCGGGATTCGCCGGAGCGGCGGATTCAACCGCACGTGGTTCTTCCGGCTGGTCAGGCGACACGAGGGACCAGACCGGAGCGTCGCCGGCCGCGACCGGCTCGGTCGACTTTGCTGGCCCCGAAGCCCCAATCGCAAAGCTTGGCTTTCGCCCGGCCGCATTTTCTTCCGCCAGGCGAGCCACTGCCGCCTTGAACGCCCGGCCACGATGTTCAAAATCCTGAAACTGGTCGAAGCTCGAGCAGGCCGGGGCCAGCAAAACCACATCACCAGGCGCCGCGGACTCAAAGGCGCGCCGCACTGCGGTGTCAAGATCGCCGGCCCTGACAATCTCGACCTCGTCCCCCAGCTCACGGGCGATTTTCTCTGCCGCCTCGCCGATCACCAGGATTTCGCGGACCCGCCCGGCAAGCAGAGGGGTCAGCGGCTGGTACGGCGCTCCTTTGTCCTTGCCCCCCATAATGAGGTGGACCCCGTAATCGAAAGCCGAGAGCGCTTTGGCTGTGGCATCGACGCTGGTCGCCTTGGAGTCGTTGTAAAAGGCAACCTCCCGGATGTCGCGCACGAATTCAAGACGGTGTTCGACGCCCCCGAACTCCCGGATGGCGCGGCGGATGGCCCGGAAGTCGGCTCCCAGAACGCACGCGGCCGCAGACGCCGCGAAAACGTTCTCCAGATTGAAAACCCCCTTCAGAAGGACATCTTTGGGCTCGAAGAGCACCCGCTCCAGGTTTCCCACACGGTAGACAACTTGTCCCTCCGAGAGGGATACGCCGTCCGGCAGCTCCTGCAAGCGGCTAAAATAGATCTTGCGGCTGGCAATCGCCGGCGCCAGGCCCATCACCGTGGGGTCGTCAGCGTTGAGAACGGCGTAGTCCTCTGCCGTCTGATTGCGGAAGATCTGAGCCTTGGCGGCGACGTAGTCTTCATACGAGGAATGCCGGTCCAGATGATTCGGCGTCAGGTTCAGCAACACGGCGACATGAGGGCGCAGATGCTGAACGGCTTCGAGCTGAAAGCTGCTCAATTCCGCCACCGCAATCGTTTCGGGACCCGCCTCCCCGGCCGCCGAGATCAGCGGCACGCCGATATTCCCACCGATAAAGGTGGGCAACCCGGAAGTCTGAAGCATCCGTCCCAGCAGAGCGGTAGTGGTAGTTTTGCCGTTCGTGCCCGTCACTCCCACCAGTCTTCCCTTCAGGAACCAGGTCGCCACCTCCACTTCGGGAAGAATGGGGATCTTGCGCTCACGCGCCGCCCGAAGCAAAGGGTGATCCCAGGGGACTCCGGGGCTGGTGACGATCAGATCCTGGCGCAAGAAAGTCTGCTGGCGATGCAGGCCCAGTTCGAGCCCTACCTGGTCGGCCAACAGCTCCGAGATTGCCTCGGAAAAAGCGCAAGGCGGACGCGAATCCGTGACTGTGACGACAGCGCCGCAGCGCCGCAGTTGGTGGGCGGCGGCACGCCCGCTGCGCGCCAAACCGACAATCAGCACGCGTTTGCCTCGAACGTCCATCATGAGGACCTCTGCCGCCCGAGCCGGCTCTGGCCGTTGTGGCGGAAATGCGCGTCCAGGATCTCGGACACAATCTCCGAGACGGACCGCCGTGCCTCCCGCGCCAGCCGCCGCGCCCGCAGCAACGTTTCGCGGTTGAGCGTCAGGCTCACCCGCGTCGGATTTCGAAACGACTTAGGCCGTGCCATGGCTTGTTAATGCGTATTTTATGCGCAGAAATCTTTTTCGTCAATCTTCATTTCGCGGTTACCGAAGCTTTAAGGTGGTCAGCGCAAACAGGGCGAACACCAGCGCCGTGATCCAGAAGCGCGCGATAATCTTCGATTCTTTCCAGCCGACGAGCTCGAAGTGGTGGTGGATCGGCGCCATCTTGAAGATCCTCTTTCGTCGCAATTTGTACGAACCGACCTGAAGGATCACCGATAGCGCCTCGATCACGAAGATCCCGCCGATGAACGGCAGCAGCAGCTCCTGCTTGATGATCACGGCCACCGCGGCGATCGCGCCGCCCAACGCCAGCGAGCCCACGTCGCCCATGAAGATCTCCGCGGGGTAGGCGTTGTACCAGAGGAAACCGAGGCTCGAACCCACCATCGCGCCGCAGAAAACCGTGAGTTCCGCCACGCCGGGCAGGTGCCCGACATCGAGATAGCCGGCCCACACCGCATTTCCGGAGACATAGGTGAGCACCGTGAGGCCGGAAGCGGTAATCAGGACACAGCCGATGGCGAGGCCATCCAGCCCATCCGTCAGGTTCACCGCATTCGATGACCCCACCAGCAGCAGAATCACGAAAGCGAAGAAAGGGAGAAACGCCAAGACATAGGTCCACTGGTTCCGCAGGAGCGGGCCGATCAGGAAATCCGGGCGGAACCGCTTGAAGAACGGAAAAGTGATATCCGTCGAATACTCGCCGCTGGCGCTCAGAAGCATCAGGGCTACCACGAAGAGAAAGCTGGCCAGAATCTGAAGCAGAAACTTAGCGCGCGCCGTCAGGCCCAGGTTCTGTCGCCGGCGGACCTTCTGATAGTCATCCCAGAAACCAATAGCGCCGAATGCCACCAGCACCGCGAGGGCCAGCCAGATGAAGACGTTGCTCAGATCGGCCCACAGCAGCGTCGGCACCACGATGCACAGGTTGATGAGCACGCCGCCCATGGTCGGCGTCCCCGCCTTCGACTGGTGCGACTGGGGGCCGTCCTCACGGATGTACTGGGCCACTTGGAACTCGCGCAGTTTCCGGATCACCCAGGGCCCGAGGACAAGCGAAAGGAACAGCGCGCTCAGGCTCGCATAGGCCGTCCGAAAGGTGATGTAGTGAAAAAGATTAAAGAGCTTGATCCGGGTGTGGTACTCGAGATAGAGGTGATAGAACATGAATCGTCCGTAGCCCAGTCAGTTGTTCGTTATTCTCAAAGCCTCAGCCCTGGCTTCGAGATCAGTCACGCCACCGCAACCGCGCGCAATAACTCAATCGTGGTCTCCAGGTGCACTCCGCGTGATCCTTTCACCAGGATCACATCGCCGGGGTGGATGACCTCGCGACAGAACCGCCCGGCCTCCGCGCTGTCAGCGAAAAAACGCGTCTGGGCGGAAGGCATCCCGGCAGCAAGCGCGCCCTCCAAAAAACCGTGCGCATCGCCCTGCACGCCGATCAGGAGATCGACGCCACGCTCCGTACACCGGCGGCCGATCCGGCGGTGCAACTCCAGCGAGCCCGGACCCAGTTCCAGCATCTGCCCCGCCACCACGATCCGGCGAACGGCCCCCGGCCAGGCAGCAAGCACGTCCAGCATCTGCTCCATGGCCCGCGGGTTGGAGTTATAGGCATCGTTGATGACAACCGCATCTCCGGCGAGTCGCAGGATCTCCGTCCGCTGGTACAACGGCTGAAAATGACGGAAGGCTTCGACGAGATCCCGCAATGGAATCTCGAAGGCCTCGGCCACCGCGATGGCCGCCAGTGCGTTCTCCACATTGTGGCGGCCCGGTAACGAAAGCTCGAACTCCGCCGCGCCCTGGGGAGTTCTCACACTAAAAACGCTCCTAAGAACATCGGGCTCCTGGCCCGGCTCCAACCGGAAATCCCGAGCGCGGATATCAGCGCCCTCCCCAAAACCAAACGTGATCACCCGGCCGGTAAAGCCCTCGCTGAAGCGACGGACGCGGTCATCATCGAAGTTCAAAACGGCCGTGGCCGGGCACTTCAAGTTTTCGATCAGCTCGCGCTTGGCGGCGCCTATCGCGTCTACCGAACTGAAGAACTGCAGGTGGGCGGCGGCCACGTTGGTGACTACTCCGAACTGTGCCTCCGCGACCCGCGCCAATTGGGCGATCTCTCCCGGCGCCGACATGCCCAACTCCAGCACCGCCGTCTCGTGAGCGGGTTGCAGCGCGAGCAACGCCAGCGGCACTCCATACTGGTTGTTGAGATTCCCCGGCGACTTGTGGGTCGAGAAGCGCGTGCCGAGCGCTGCCGCAATCAACTCCTTGGTGGTGGTTTTTCCGGTACTGCCCGTTACCGCCACCAGTCGCCGGCCCCACCGTCGCCGCACCATCCGAGCCAGATCCTGGAGCGCCGAAGTTGTGTCGTGAACCGGAAGGAGTGCCGAAGCCCAAGCCGGTGCGCCGGTGCCTCCCGTCGCCAATCCCGTGGCGAAACTGCGCTCGACCACCGCCCCCGCCGCACCACGGCGGAAGGCCTCCTCGACAAAATCATGGCCGTCAAAGCGAGGCCCGCGTATAGCAAAGAACAGCGAACCAGGGTGGAGCGTGCGGGAGTCGATCGAGTAGTCGCTGACGACGCGCGTCGCTGCGCCACACGGCGCCCCCAACAACCCCGCTACTTCCTCCAATGTGAGTTGCATGATTCAGCGAAACCCTGGCTAGGAACCGTGCTCGTGGTGGGGCAGCGACTCAGTATCCACACCGGACCGGTCCCGCAAACGAGCGGGAGGTTCGTCACCGTGTACTCCCTAGCCTTCCCTGGCCCTCACCAAAGCCCATCTCTCTGAGGATCTTCCTCGCGACCTCGCGATCATCAAACGGGACTGTCTGATCCTTCAGCACCTGGTAGGTCTCATGTCCCTTGCCGGCCAGGACGACGACATCACCTTCGTGAGCAGCCTCCAGCGCCTTGCGAACGGCTGCTTCGCGGTCAACCTCGGCGAGATAAGGATTGCTGGTTTTCTGCAGGCCCACGATAACGTCATTCATAATCGAGATCGGGTCCTCGCTGCGAGGGTTATCCGAGGTGACAACCGCCAAGTCGCTGAGCGAGCCCGCCGCCTCGCCCATCAGCGGTCGCTTGGCGCGGTCGCGGTCGCCACCGGCTCCAAATACGACAATAAGACGATGGCCCGTCAGTTCACGCGCCGTCTTGAGCACGCTGCGCAAGGCGTCGTCCGTGTGGGCGTAATCCACAATCACCCGGAAAGGCTGTCCTTCCGAGACACGCTCAAAGCGCCCGTGGACCGATTCCAGCCGCGCGATCCCGGCGCGAATGGTCTCTGCCGGCAGGTCAAGCCCGAGACCAGCGGCCGCAGCGGCGAGTGCGTTGTAGACGTTGGCGCGACCCATCATCTTCGACTCGATCTCTAGCTTTCCGCCGGGCGTCGCCAGGATGGCACGAAAGCCCGCCCCCAAATGCGTCAGGTGCTTCACCCGGACATCTGCGCTGGAATCAAATCCGTAGGTGATCAGCCGGCGGTGACCGAGGTCCAGCAGCCGTACGCCCCAAGGGTCGTCCCGGTTGATCACCGCAACGCCGGGCGGGCCCGATCCCAGATCCTCAAAAAGCCGACGCTTGGCTGCGAAGTAGCTTTCAAAGTCTTTGTGGTAGTCGAGGTGGTCACGGGTAAGGTTGGTGAAAACAGCGGCGGTATAGTGAAATCCCCAAACCCTCTCCTGGGCCAGCGCGTGAGACGACACTTCCATCACCGCCGCGCGCCCGCCTCCCTCCACTACCGCCGCCATGTAGGAAATGAGGTCGAGCGATTCTGGTGTGGTGTTGTGCGCCGCCACCACGCGATCACCCAGACGATGTTCGATGGTCCCAAAGAGGCCCGTGGTGAAGCCCGCGGCACGGAAAATACTGTCGATGAGGAAAGCGGTCGTCGTCTTACCGTTGGTTCCGGTGATGCCGACCAGCGACAACCGCGAATCGGGGTGATGGTAGAAGTTGCGCCCTGCTGCCGCCAGCGCGCGGCGAATCTTTTCCACCTGAACCCAGCGCGTGGCCAATCCGTTCGGAGCTTCGCGCTCGGAGACGATCGCCACCGCGCCGCCCTCCAGGGCCGCCGTCACATAAAGGTGACCGTCGGCCTTTTCCCCGGCGATGGCAAAGAATGCAGCCCCAGGCTGAACCTGGCGCGAATCGTAGGCCAGTGAAGTAATTTCCGCCTCGTCTCCTCCGCCCATCTGGAGGCACGGCACTCCGCGAAAGAGTTCGCCCAGTTTCATCTCTCGGTCTCATTATAGCCGGTTAGTGTTCCACGGTCAGTGATTGCTTGGGCGTGTCGTATACGTTGCCCGCCGTCCATTCAACGACGTGTCTTCTTCTCCCGGACAACAAAGACGGCCGTGCTCACCTCGCGAACCGCACGATGACGCGGGCTCCCGCGTGCGCCTGGCTGCCTGCCGCGGGGCTCTGTTCGACCGCAAGGCCGGAGCCCAGCACTGCCAGGTCGAATCCCTGCTGCTGACACTCTCTGGCCACGACGCGAACAGATTGCCCCGAGAAGCTCGGGACCGTCATCAAGGGGCCCTCATCCACCACCAGGGTACCCTGGTTCAATTGCGCCGCCTCTCTCGCCGCAGCGTCTCTGAGAGAAACCGGCACCGCGGACCCGGCGGCCAAGTCGACCAGCGTAGTTTCCCCTGGAAGGTCATCCGTATCATCGTCGGCCGGTGCTTTAAAACCCTTGCCCGCACGCGAGCGAGGTCCCGCAGAAGCCAGCAAAGGCAGCGGCGAAGGGTTATCGGGCGGGACGTTCAGGTAGGCGAGCGTCTGCTCGGCGATGGTTTTGAAAACCGGGCCGGCCACATCGCCTCCATAGATCGCGCCGACGGGCGAATCGATCACCACCAGGATGGTGATGGCGGGATGCGACACTGGGGCAAAGCCGACGAAGGACGCAATGTACTTGGAATGCGAATAATGGCCGGAAGCGTCAATCTTCTGCGCCGTGCCCGATTTACCCGCCACGTTGTACCTGGCAATGCGCGCCAGGTGGCCCGTCCCGCGCTCCACCACGTGCTGGAACATCTCCCTCATCATCGCTGCCGTCCGCTCGCTAACCACGCGGTGGCCCTCCGCCGGGCGCAGTGAATCGTGGACGTTATCGCGAAAAACATCGCGGACCAGGCGGGGCTCGAACAGCACTCCCCCGTTGGCGATGGCCGAGTAAGCCGTCACCAGTTGCAACGGGGTTACGGCGACTTCCTGTCCCATCGACATCTCGCCGATGGAGATACCAGTCCACTGACTTGCGGGCTTCAGCAAGCCGCGCTCTTCGCCCGGCGCCTCAATGTCCGTTTTTTCGCCGAAACCAAAGCGAGTCATGTAAGAGTAGAAGCGATCCTTGCCCAATCTCAATCCGAGCTTGATGGCTCCGACATCGCTCGAGTGCACCAGAATGTCGTCGACCGTGAGGTTGCCAAAGCGTAGGTGATCGTGAATCACGTGGTTGGCGAGCGTGATGCTGCCCATCTGGCAGTTGATCACTTCCTCCGGCGTGGTCAGTTTCTCCTCCAGGGCGGCGCTCACCGTGACGATCTTGAAAGTCGAACCCGGTTCGTAGACCCAACCGATGGCACGATCCACTCGCGCTTCGTCCGGGCTCTTCGCATACTCGTTGGGATTGAAGGTTGGCCGGCTGGACATGGCCAGAATCTCGCCCGTGTTCGGGTCCTGAACGATCGCCACGCCCCCGGCTGCGTGCCATTGAGCCATCGCCTCGCTGAGGGCCTTCTCCGCGATGTACTGGATGCTCTCGTCGACCGCCAACACCACGTTCTTGCCGGGAACGCCTTCGGCGCCTTTCGAGAGAAACGGCTGCCGGCGCGCATCCGCAGCCAGCACCACTTTGCCCGCGCGCCCAACAATCTCGCCGTTCAGCGAGTGCTCGATGCCGGCCAGTCCGTTATCGTCCGTGCCCACGAAACCGAGCGCGTGGGCGGCGAGCTCACCTTTCGGGTAAACCCGCTTCATCTCTTTTTGAAAATAGACTCCTTTCAAGTTGAGGTCACGGACGCGCGCCGCTTCGTCATCCGCCGCCTTGCGTTTCACCCAGCAAAACGAATGGGAGACGTGAAACCGCTCGCGCAACACCGCGGCGTCTACGCCCACGACGGGTGCCAGGAGGTCGGCAACCATGTCGCGATCTGGAATCTCGGCGGGCACAGCGTAGATGGACTCGCGGGCCACGCTCATCGCCAACGGACGCCCGTTACGGTCGAGAATCGTGCCGCGATCCGGAGCCACCTCCACCACGCGCTGCTGCTGCTTTTGGCCGCGCTCCGTCAAGTCCGCATAGCAGATGATTTGAAGGTAGTAAAGACGAGCGACCAGGCACGCCATCGCCAGAATCAGGGCTCCCCCCAACGTCAGACCGCGGCCGATGATTCGGGAGTCGTCACCCTTGGCAAATCGGAATTGTGATTTCCGCGCGACCATTTACTGTTCTTTGGCAGGGGCACTGCGATGCGACCCGGCAACCGAATCCGGAGCCGCGGCCGGCGCGGTCTCCGGAACGTTACCCGCGAATTCCGTGCCGGAAGCTGTCGCTGGAACCGACCCCACCTGGATCACCTGCCGGGGAGTTGGGGCGCCCAGCCCTTCCTGCTGGGCCAGCATATCGATCCGCTGCGGGTCTGCCAACGAAGCCTGCTCGAGCCGAAGCTGACGGTTCAACTGCAGCAGCGCCGCGTGCTGATCCTTCAGCCCCTGAATCTCGTAGCCCAGCCGCAGGCACTGAAAATGCTGCCAGGCGTATGCGAATCCGAAGGCAAACACGAGCACCATCAGGGCGAGCAAGCGGTAGCACTCACGCTGCTTGCTACGGTCCACGTCGCGCCGCAGACGGGAGTTATTGATGCGCTTCACAAAACGGACCTCGGTCGTGCCCGCGCGGCCTGAGACCGGCAAGTTCCGTCGGGGCCTTGCGGTTGGTGTCCTCGGTAATGCAGCAGCAATGCTTGCCATGGTCCCTCGCGATTCCCCACCCTCGGTTGCGTTTCAGTTCTCAGTTCTTCTCAGTTCTCAGTAGGTGTGAAGCAACTGCGAAGGAGCTTCCAACACAGAGACACAAAGGCACAGCGAAAAATGGGAACATTGGGAAACAAATGACATCTTCATGTGATTCTCTTTCTCTTTCTCTTTCTCTTCCTCTTCTTCCTCGGTGTCTCGATGCCTCTGTGTTTAATTCTTCACATCTTCTCAGCTCTTTGCTCTCCGTTGCTCAGCCTAGGCCCTGCCCCGTGCTCTTCTCCGCCGCTCGCAGCTTGGCGCTGCGCGACCGCGGGTTGATCTCCACTTCCGCTTCCGCCGGGCGGACCGCTCGGCGCGTCACCAGGCGCGCCTGCCCCTCGAGCTGCCAGCGCCGGAACGTGTGCTTCACCAGCCGATCTTCCAGCGAGTGAAAACTCAGGACCACCACCCGGCCGCCCGGCCGAAGCACTCCGAGAACCTTCGCCAAAAAGGCTTCCAGGCTTTCCAGCTCGCGATTGACCGCCAGTCGCAGCGCCATGAACGTCCGCGTCGCCGGATGAATTTGGTGGAGGCCCGCCCGGGAGGGGAATGCTCGCGTCACCACCTGCGCCAGTTCGGTGGCTGTTCGAATCGGACGGGCCTTCACAATAGCTCGCGCGATTAGGCGCGAGTGGCGCTCTTCCCCCAACTTGAGGATCAGGTCGGCGAGCTCGCGCTCGCTTCTTTGGTTTACAATCTCACCGGCGGTGATCTCGATCTTCGGGCTCATGCGCATGTCGAGCTGCCCCGGCTGGCTGAAGCTGAACCCGCGCGCCGGATCCGCAAGCTGCAGCGAACTCATGCCCAGGTCGGCCACCACTCCATCCGCCGCCGCGAGCCCGCTGGCCGCGTGCCAGGCGTCGATTTGCGCGAAGTTCCCTTCCATCACGATCAGTTTCTCTTCCCAACCCCTTAGGCGCTCTCGCGCCCAAGTGAGTGCTTGCGGGTCCTGGTCGATCGCGAGGAGCCGGCCGCGATCCAGCCGCTCCAGAATGGCTCCGGCGTGGCCTCCTCCGCCCAGCGTGGCGTCAATGTAGATGCCGTCCGGCCGAATCTCCAAGAGCTCCAGAACTTCCCGCACCATCACCGGTCGGTGCCCGGTCGCAGCGTCCATTTAGATACCGAGATCGCTCAACTCTTTTTCGTCCGCCTCGGTCATCGGCTCCTGCTCGAGGTGCTGATCGAAGCGTTCGGACTTCCAGACTTCGATGTGCTTGAGGTAGCCTACTACCTCGACCTCGCCCTTCATCCCCGCCGACTCTCGCAGACGGGCCGGAATCAAGACCCGGCCCTGCGGATCGATCCGCGCCGTCCCTCCCCAGCGCATGGTGCGGTCAAGGAACTTCTGCTTCGCCTTGTTCATCGACGGCAGTTGCTCCAACTTCTCCTCGATCTTCCGCCACTCGGAGAACGGATAGACCAGCACTCGCTGGCCATCACGGGACGTGACAAAAAAATCGGGCCCAAACTCTTCCTCAAGCGTCGCCTTGAACTCGGCCGGGACCTTAAGCCGGCCCTTCTCATCGACGGTCGTGGTGTGACTGCCTCGAAACGACATCCTGAAACCTAAGAGGCCCAGCAACTCACTTTAGTGACTATAGGCTAACCACTTTCGACTACTAATGACCACTATCACCCACATAGTACTAGCAAGTGATTTCTCCTGTCAAGCTCTTTTTTCTACTTATTTTCAATAGGTTGGAGGGATGAGCGGGTAAAAACCGTGGCGTAGGTAGTAGCGAGGGCACCAGTGACACATCGGGGATCGGAGTGAGCGCCGCCGACCATTTGAGTTGTCCACGCCCTGATCATGTTTGTTGCCGTCAGTACTCTGCCTGATATTGATACAGCAGTATGATACTAACTCAACACCTCGACGCCCTGCGCGCCAGTGGTTAGTTTCCTAGTCTTACCGTAACCTGCCGGGACACAGCCGGCAGGCGTTAGCCGGGCACCGATTGCCAGCCATTTCAGAACTCGCTTTCGAACTTTCGGAACTCGCCTTCTTCTTTCCATTCCAGCCTCGCTTTCTCGCTGCCGGCAAGGACCCGCTGGCACGCTGCCGAGGGTGACGGCCGTCCCAGCGTGTCGCCCGCGCAAGCCGCCACCGGACGGAACTCTTCCGGCGCCCGCCACAGGCTGGTGCCCGCCAGGAAACCGTGGTCCAGGCTGTCGCGCACCATCTTTTTCAGCTCCGCATAAGACAAATGGTAGGTCTCCACCGCGCGCTTGAACTCCCACGTCAGCTCCGAGCGCGAGACCCCCTCGTCGTCCGTCGCCAGGGCCACCGGCACGTTGTAGCGGAGATAAACAGGCAGCGGATGCTGGTCGCCGCTCACCCCCAGAATGACGTCGTTGCTGGTGAGGCAGACCTCTACCAGGACGTGGCGCGCCGCCATCGCCCGCAGCAGGCGCAGCGGCTCGTTCTCATACATCACGTCGACGCCGTGGCCGATGCGGCTCGCGTGTCCCACCTCCACCGACTCGCGGATGTGGAAGCGCAGACCGTCGGGCCGGACCAGGCCCGCCGTGAGTTCGCCCGCGTGCAGGCTGATCGCCACGTCGGGATAGAGGCCGTGCAGAAAATCGAGCATGTGCATTTGCAGATCGAAATCGCGCATCGACGTGATGCCGTCCTCCGGCATCACCAGGTTCAGGCCCACCACGCGCGGGTCCGCCTTGGCCATCTCCGTGCCCGTAAGAATCTGGGCGAAGACTTGCTCCCGGGGAATGCCGCGCAGCACTTGATAAAGGTAGCGGACCACTACGCCGCAGCCCGGGTCAGGCGCGCTCGCGCCCGACTGCCCCCCGCAGTGAAGGTCCAGGCGCATCTGCTTTTCGGCCGCGTCCAGCGCCTGGCTACCGGAGGCCACCACCGACGCCAGACCGTTGGCCAGCAGCCTCTCGCGCATCCGGCCGAAGTCGTCGTCCCAGCCCAACTTCTTGCCGAGCGCCGCCGCCCCGCCATGATCAGGAGTGAACATCGTCTCCAGATACAGCTCATGCTCGGATGCCGCCCGCGACAGCACCTCAGCCAGCAACTCGCCGGTGTGGGCGTCCGATGCGGGCCCGAATTTGCCAAAGGTGGCGAAGAAGTGGTCGTGCCCCGATCGGTCTTCCGGGCTGGGATGGAAATTGCGCATCGACCATGCGTCGATCATCTGGTCACGAAGCGTCTGGTTGCTCAGGCCCGGAGACGCCGGCGGCTGGTTTTTCCCCGCATCGCAGGGCGGATCGAGCAGGGCGAGAGTAGTGGTGTCCACGCACAGCCCGTCGTGGGCCGCGAGGTCAATGTAGGTTTCCGCGTAGACGGCGCCGCTCAAGTGGTGGTGAAGGTCGGCGCCCTTGGGCAGACGCTCCACGAAGTCGAGCAGTAAAGGCGGCTGACCGCGGACAGATTCGAGGTAGCGCGCCGCACGCTCCTCGGGTGTCTGTGCCCCTGCCGAAACCACCCCGAGCGCGAGTACCAAACCGGCGGCAATCAAGCTAACGATTCGTCGCATCATCCCCGCTCCTGATTCAAAAAAACAGCTTGACTTGCACGTAGGGGCTGCGTCGTGTTTTAATATTCTCTTCCCCGAAAAACCCGTTTTGCCCCCAAAATAAGCTCCAAATCCAGGTTCACTCCAGGTTCGCTTTAGGGTGTGTAAATTTTACAACTGCCCTTATCTCAACAACAAGCGAGGTTCGTTTTGTAATTTTCGGGGTTAAAAATAGGTATTTTTCTTGGGCCGTACCATAATAGTAACGCGCAGGCTTTGATCCGGCAGCCCTTCGGACCATCAAGCCAGGCTTCGCCGAACCGAGGACCCTTCTGACGGCCGGGCCCAAAACACTGTGCCTCCGGCCCGCTCTCCACAATTCTGAACCAACCTCGGCCCCGCCGTTGCTCATGTGCGATCTTCTCTTCAATCTTCAATCTTGAATCTTCAATCTTGAATCTTGAATCTGGAGTCTCCAATCTTCAGATCCACCGTGCGTCCCCGACCAAAACTCATTTGCACTTTCCCTTCACCATTCGCTTATCCACACCCAGCGTCATAACTCGGCGACCGGGCGAAGCATGTCATTCTGAGCGCAGCGAAGAATCTCTCTTCGTGTTTCCGCGGCGTCTGCAAGCTTGCGAAGAAAGACTCTCCGCTGCGCTCAGAATGACGTGCGGACGGGCTTATGACCATGTATAATTCCTAGCCCCGGTGATTACCTGTTTCTAGACTGACGTTCTGTAAATAACTGGCCGAAAGGGCGGGGCTTCAGCCCTGCCAGAACTCAGCGGTCTCCCAGGGGCTTCAGCCCCTGAAGGGAACGCGGCTTCAGGGCCTAAAGGCCCTTGTCAGTCAGGCCCGGAGGCGGCGGGGCTGAAGCCCCGCCCTTCCGGCCAGTTATTTACAGAACGATAGTCTAGCCTATCATCTCGCAGGGAAAAGTCAAGGAAAAAGTGAACGGTGGTGGGCGTTGACGGCGTGGCCCAGACATCGTTGTTTGATGTCTGCGCCACAGCTACACACGGCGCCATTGCCATTTGCTTCTGCGGCCCTCGGAGTCAGCCAACCCTTCCCAAATCATGCAGAAGGTGGAAGAACGCGTTGCCAAGTTCATCCTGAAAACCTGCGCCAAAACTCCGAGTTCGCTTGGTGCCGGAGGATGCTTCGAGCCAATCGGGCCACGGCTGATCAGAATATCAGAAAACGTCTGTCCCCTCATTCCGGGGGCGATCAGCAAGCAAGGGAATTCGATGCTGCGCTGGCTGCTGGTGCAGGCGGCGCAGACGGCGGCGTGGGGGGATGCGGAGCTGCGCCGCGTTTATCAACGCCTGAAGTTTCGCCGGGTGAGCGGGGTGGCGAAAGTAGCCATCGCCCGTCGCCTGGCGGTGAGGTTGTACTGGATGCTGCGCGTGCGCCTGGATTACGCGCAGCTCCTGGTTCGCATGTCCGGTAGCCCGAGTAGCGCGGTGGTTCCGGCAAGTACGGGATCGAAGGTCTGATTGGGCGCCGGGCCTCCCTGTCGGGGGATGGGGAGATTGAAGGAAGAATCATGGTCCCGTCGCAACGGGATCGAATAGATGAGTAGTGGAGCCTCAAGCTCCCT
>Ga0335081_10002203_pt1 | contig 30592 bp, 18 predicted proteins | sample Lox_Sample_35_FD_206713 | JGI IMG/M metagenome (GOLD analysis project Ga0335081, IMG submission 206713) | Soil microbial communities from Loxahatchee National Wildlife Refuge, Florida, United States - Lox_Sample_3.5 | ecosystem: Environmental > Terrestrial > Soil > Wetlands | place: USA...
CCGGATAGCGGCGCGGATACGCGAGCGACGGCTATCACCGCAAATCCGGCTATCTACTGGCGCTGGACAGGCTGCATGGCACGCCACATTCCGCTGGTTTCACCCGGTGCCCGATTCCTGCCCGTGCGAACCGCGGACACTTCGTTGAGAATCTGGACTGCCAGTTGTTCCACGCGATCGAGGGTTTGAAGGTCGTTGCGCAATCCATCAGCGGGCAGCGCCGTTAGCCGGAGTGCTAGTTCGGCTACCTGTTTGGCGAGATGATCCATTGGAATGCCGTTCAATCCAGGCCTTTCGGCCGTATTCATCATGATGATAAAGCGGATGGGCTGCTGGCGCCTTAGTCTATTTGGATAATATCGGTGGTCGGCCGGGGCAAACACCGGCTTGCCCTGGCGGCTCCGAAAGGCTCATCCGGCCCGGCCTCAGACCTCTTTTAGGCTCAATGACTTGCTGGGCACGGCGGGCCGCGGTTCACAATCCGTGGGCCCTACCCGAAAGTTGTTTTTGGCCGGACGATGGCGGGGTCGCGATCCTGTACCGCCAACGAGCTGGCAGCCACCCTGCCTCGTTGAACACGGCAATGCAATGCAGGCCAGGCGTGGCAGCCGCGTGCCGGCCGATTCTCTGATGGCGCCCGAGTAAGTGATAGGCGTATTCGGAAACTTTTGGGGATCGCATGTTATCTCGCAGCACCAATTAAGTCGATAGCTAGAAGTAGCTAACTTGATTAAGTTTTACATCCCTGTAGTGGAGTCTCCAAGGCACCGTGAACAGCGACACATCTGGTACTGCTTCGGCGTATGCGGCACCGAGGGTCTTTCGGAACTTCTTGCCTTCGCCCAAAGAATCATAAGTGGATGCTACCAAGATGCTGATTGGGCGAAGGTGACGAAGGACCCGAGGCTTTCCCCCACGGAGGTAAAGGATGACACGAAGAGCATGGGTAGGTGTACCCGCGGCGATCGCGCTGTCAGGACATCGGATGTTCGGTCAAGACCAGGCGACCCTGGCAAAATTCCAGAGCTGAATGAGTTCTTTGGCGCCATTCTACAAGGACCCTGCCGCGGCGAGTTTGGTTTCACGAGGAGAATAACGAAAAAGGAAGTTGTGTGTGTCGATTGAACAAAAGTGTCTGTTTGGACTGGCTTGTTTTGTAGCCGCATCTATAAGCTCCGAAGCACAGGTTGAAGCGGTGCCGTTTTTGGACGATTCGACGGTCACGCAGATCAATTTGACGGTGGCCCCTGACGATTGGGCTACTCTACTTCAAAACTACGAAGCCGACACTTACTACCATGCTACCTTCAACTGGAACGGTATGGCGGTAACCGCGGGCATTCGCCAGCACGGAGGAGGAAGTCGGAGTCCCATCAAGCCGAACCTGGACGTGAACTTCGCGCATTACACAAAGGACCAGGTGTTCCTGGGGTTGCCGTTCATTGTGCTCAAGGCGAATAATGAGGATGCCTCCAATCTCAAAGAATGGGTCTCCATGAAATTGTTCCGCACGATGGGATTTCCGGCCCCGCGCGAGGCGCCGGCCCAGCTTTCCATCAACGGCCAGTATTTTGGTTTCTACATGATTGTCGAGCATGAGGATGAAACCTTTCTGCAGAGAAATCTCGGTGAGAGCGGGGGCTATCTTTACGAGTTTGAACAAGACGGTACGTACGAGTTCAACAATCTCGGCACCGATCCTTCGGCCTACGCGCCGCTGTTGGACTTGAAGACCGACCAGGCGGCGCCGGATCTTCAGACCTTCTGCAATCTGGTCCAGGTGATCAACCAGCCGCCGGGCTCCGGGTTCACCGACGGCGATTTCATCGCGGCGCTCTCACAATATCTCGATCCGAAGTCGTTCCTGACTTATGCCGCTACGGAGAATGTGCTGGCGGAAACCGACGCGCTGGTTGGGGGAATCGTGGGAATGAACAACTTCTACTTGTACCAGTTTCAGGGGACCACGTTCTACCAGTTGATTCCCTGGGACAAGGACATGACATTCTCCACGCCGACCAGGGATGTTCTTACAGGGTTTACGGTTTCCCCCGGCATCAACCTGCTGGCCCAACGCCTCATTGCCATTCCGGAGTACAACGAGTTTTATCTGGGACAGGTTGCCAAGGCGGCAAGCCTGCTAGGCGGGACCGGCGGCTGGGCGGACAGCCAGATCACGACGGAATACGGCATCATCGACGATGCGGCCTCGAACGATCCGAACAAACAGTGCCTGACAAACGGCGTCCTGATTCCTTGCGGAACGGCCGATTTTCAGAGCGTGGTCCAGTGGTTGCATACGTTTCTCGGGGTAAGGGTCCCATTTGTCGAACCGGAGTTAGCGAGCGACGGATATCAGCCGATTTCCGGAGACCCGGTGATCGTGGCCGCGAGCGTCGTCGGACAGGGCCCACCGCAGGCGAACGGCCCGCTGGCGCCCGGCTCACTGATCGATCTTGCCGGCGCCAATCTCGGTGCGTCAGGACAGGCACCCAACAGTTTATTGCCGCGCGGTTTGAGCGGCACCTTCGTGTCGGTGGAGGGGGTCCGCGCTCCGCTCGTCATGACCTCTTCGGGTCTGATCGAAGCGCAGATCCCCGGAGACCTGCCCGCCGGCAGCGCGAGCATCGTGGTCTCCGTGGGTGGCGAAATGAGCAACACGTTGAACGCGACTGTGCTAGCTGCGAACCCCTCGATCCTGGCGGTGACGCATGCGGCGACGGGATTGGCGGTCGACACGGCCAATCCGATCGTGCCCGGCGAGGTTCTGACCACCTATTTGACCGGTCTGGGCGCAGTGAATGGCGATCTGGCAATAGGATCCGCAGCGCCTCAGACACCAATCACCACCATCGCTACGCCACAAGTGAACCTGAGCGGCACGCCCCTAGAGGTGATGTATTCAGGCCTGGCGCCGGGATACGTGGGGCTGTACCAGGTGAACGCCGCCGTGCCCGTGGCTCTGCCGCAGGGTTCCTCGGCGGATCTGACGGTAAGCTGCGATGCGCAATCGGCGACTACCGCCCCGCTTCCGCTAGCGAGCCAATAGCGCCGGGCTGGGTCCGGGGGTCCGGACGTGTACTCTTGTGCGCGCCCGGTTTCGCCGATAGGCGGTTCCGTTGCGCACCACATCCAGGTTTGCGGGCCGGCTGGCGGCATCTCCCGCAATCACGCTGATCGCATAGATGCCATCCTCCAGGTCCGGAGGAATTTCGAGGTCGAGACGGTGTACTCCGGTGAACCCTCGGGCAAGCCCCAAGGAAATCGAGCCTACCGGCTGTTCGCCGAGCCACACCTTCACGGGCGCGCTCCCGGATCGGACACTCTCGTGAATCAGACCAAGCCCGGTGACGTACAACGAAACGCGTCCACCCGGTCTAGCAGGGTTGGTGGCCGAGAACGGCGCGTTGCCCACCATGATGCCAAGCAAAGAAGGCGCAGTGGGAGAGACGGTAATATTCGTATATACCCGGTCCCGGGCCACGGCGACATCCAGCGGCACGGGACCGGCAACTTCGTAGGGAATCTGCGCCTGAATCTGGGTGGGCGAGACGTAGAGCAACGGTGCAGGCAACCCCGCGACTTTGACGGAGGAGCCGCTCATCTCGGTACGGCAGGAATCGCTTGGGTTGACCTCCGTCCTACCCGCCAGGTTCGATCCCGAGATACTCACCAGCGATCCCGGAGCCACAGCGGCGATGTAGTCTCCCTTGCTCAGGACGCTATCGATGACGATGCCGGCCTCTTGACCAAGTCTTACCCGATCGATGATGCCGCCATCCAGCCCAACTGCGGAGAACGTGAGCCGCTGCGGTTCCACATCCACCCGCAGGTAATGAAATGCCTGCACGGATAGCGCGCACTGCGGTGACGAACCGACCGACTCGAGGGCGCCGCCACCTCCGCCGCTCACCACGTACACGGTGGAGGCGGCGCCGGGCCCGACGGGTCGTCCGGATGCCAGGGGATGCGTGCGCTCATAGCCATGCTCGTGTCCGGCGAGCAGGAGTTGCACGCCGTGGCGTTCCAGGATCGGATTGACGTGCTGCTGTACGGCCAGACAAAGCGGGTCGCCCAGGTGGAAACCGGTGGGGTACGGGGTATGGTGCAAAAAAGCGATCCGCCAGCGCTGCGCGGCAGCGGCCAGGTCCCGATCGAGCCAGGCAAGCATTTGCGATGCGCTGGAGGACGCCAGCAGATTCGAATCCAACGAGACAAGATGCGCGCAGCCCCAATCGAACGAGTAGTAACGTCCTTGATCTGGCGCCGCGACGCCGCACTCGGGAGTTACGATCCCGGCAAGGTATGGCGCCGCAAAGCCGGTATTGTAGTCGTGATTGCCGGGAGTCGGAAAGAAGGGCAAGCGCCGCATAAGCGGTGCGTTCAGATCGTAGTAGCCGGACTCGAATTGTTCGAAAGTGCCGTCAGAATAGGCCAGATCGCCGAGGTGGAGGACCATCGAAACACCGGTTTCGGCCGACATCAGTCGAATCAGCGTCTGCTGTTCGTCGGTGCAGGCGCCGCTATCGCCGAACGCGAGAAACGCGAAATCGCCGAGAGGGGCCGTTTGGAACCGGAACTGGGCGGGATCGGACGCGAGATCCCGGCCATCTACTGTCACGCAATAGGTATACTCGGTGGCCGGAAGCAGGCCGGTGATCTCCGCGCAGTATTGATAGAAGGACGATGCCAACAGGGTCTGGGACGGTTGGAAAACCTGGACTCGAGCCGTCGCCGTGATCGACCCGCCGTCGGGGCCGCTCACCGTCACGGTTGCGAGTCCGGCAGCGTCAGCGGTCCATAGAATGGATGCGCGGTCCGACTGAACATTTTGCAGGTAGGGTTGCCGGATCAGGGCCGCCGCGCGCCCCAATCGCGGCAGGAGAAGCGCTGCGGAACCGCCCTGCATGAATCGTCGTCGAGTGAACCCGGGAACGTTCATCCAAGCACCATTCTTGGCAGGTTCACACGCTGCCTGCAACCCCGCAAATGCGGTCTGCCGGTACGTCGCGCGGGGGGTGGATAAATGGCTTCCAGGTCATTGCTTACGGTGGCATTATGCCGCTCTCGAGAAGCGTATATACTGTGGCATTGATCGCAAAGCGAATGCGTGACGAACTTCTTCAATTCGCCGCGTGTGCTTCTTAGAGACCGATTCAGCTCGGACGGAACGAATGAGCTGGCTTGCTGCGATCCTGATATTCACGATTCCGGTACGAGCCGCTTCTCCGGCGCGCTTCGTGAGCGCGAAAACTTGCGCCGCGTGCCACCCGGCTGAATTCGCATCGCAGTCTGCGAGTGCGCATGCCGGAGCACTGTCCGCCGTATCGGATCGTTCCGGTTTTCCGCCGGGCAGGCTCTCCCGCGAGCCGCGATACCGCTACGAGGTCCTGGATGCCGGCGACGCTCTTCGCGTCCGCATCGATAACGGCGCCGATCTCATGGACCTGCCGCTCGAATGGGCATTCGGCGCGGGGCGGCAGGCCGTGACCTTCGTCACGCGCGTCAATCGGGAATGGTACGTGGAACACTATGCCACCTGGTACGCCGCGACCAAAGCCTACGGTCCATCGCCTGGACAGGAGGCGTTGCGTCCGAAATCCCTGCCGGAAGCGGCCGGCTTACTCTACAAGATCGCGGATCCGCGGTTCGGGATTCAGGGCTGCTTCGAGTGCCACTCCACCGGCCCGGTTTCCTTTGACGGGCAGGGCCATGCGACAGTCAACGAGAAGGGCGTCCGGTGCGAAGGCTGCCACGGCCCCGGATCTCAACATGTGGCCGACGCGAGCCGCTACCCGCTGCTCAACCCCGCGAAACTCTCCGCCGCGGAGTTAAACAACCTCTGTGGCCGATGTCATCGCCGCCCGGCCGACGCCGGAACGGTGATCGACTGGAACTATGCCTGGAATGTCCGCCACGAACCCGTCTATTTCAGTCGTAGTCAGTGTTTCCTCAAGAGCAGTGGCCGATTCTCCTGCCTGACCTGCCACGATCCTCACGAGGCCGCCGGCAAGAAGTCCGACAGCTTTTTCAACGCGAAGTGCGGCGACTGCCATGCCGGCTGCGCGGTCAAGGAACGCACCAACTGCATCGACTGCCACATGCCATTGGTCTCTCCCCAACCACCTCTTCGTTTCACGAACCATTGGATCGGGATCTACACCGCCGGCGGAAAACTCAAACCCGTCCATTGATCAATGCATCGATCCCGTCAAATCGCGAGCCATGGAGATATCGTCATCGGGTACCACCGCGACCACCCACGACTTTTCGGGCGATTGCATGCGGGCTTTCCAAACCAGCGAACCAGACTTGCCCGGCTGCAACATCAATCCCCTGGGCGACGAGTCGGCGTCCAGATTTTCCGCACGCAGAGCGAAGCTGTGGCTGCCGCTGCCGGAGGCCGTGAGCCGGACCGAAATTTCGCCTCCAGCGGTTTCGGCCCTGATGTCGAAATCCAGAACGTGTCCCGGCCGCAAGTCCACCCGATAAAGACCTCCGGGCAGGACCGTAAGCGTGGTGCTTGAGCTGCCGGAACGCACCGTATACTTGCCCGCAGGAACAAACTGCCGGAACGTGCCCGAGGCTGGATCGATGGCCGCTGCGAGCGCCTCCCCGGAGGCAGGCACGAATTCGACCGTGGTGCCGGCTCCCGCTGCTACGCGGCCTTCCACCAGGGCGGGCCCGGTGAGATCCTGCATGAGCCAGAGCCAGCGGCTGGTCGAATGCACCCAGACTTCTTTGTAGACGTAGCAATTCTGGGCCGGCCAATAGGGTGCGTCGCTGTTGCCCCGCGTCTCCATGCCTACCGGCAGAGAGCCCACGATATCGCCTGACGAGACGCTGTATTGTTGGGTAAAGTCGTAACCTTCGCCGTACATCGTACTTTGCGCGAACGGATTGCGTCCCACCACCCATTGCAGTTGCTTTTGCGCCAGGTCTGCGGCTGCCGGATCCCGGCGCAGGTGCGCGGCTGCAGAGAGCGCCTTCGCCTGCGACAACAGCACGCCGTAGTTCCCGCGCCGGGCGAACCAGACCGGGAAGGCCTTCAGGTAGTAACCGTTGCCCATGGGCATGCCGCCCCGCACCTGTTGGCGAAATGCCTCGCGAGTCGCCTGGTACATGCCGCCCTTCTCGGGAACCTGAAGGTATTCATCATCCCTGTACACATATGCGGGCAGCACCCCGTAGGGCTCGGTGGAGCGCGCGGCCGCCTTCTGGTATTCCGCATAGAGCGTCACGGCGGAATACCAGCGCATCCAGTCGGGGTGGCCGGGCAAGGCCTGGCACAATCGCGCCAGAGCCACGACGGGGGCCTGGTCGTTGCCGCGGTGGAATTCATGGAACAAGGTCTGCCTGTCGGGGCCGGTATAGAAGAACCCGGCCAGCGGGAACTGGTCGCCGACGAAGCTCTTCTGCTGGGAGTCCACCACCACCCGCGCCAATTCGACAGCCTTGTCGGCGTATTGCTGCTTTCCGGTGTTCCGGTATAGCTCCAGCGAGGCCAGAATTCCGATGCCGGCGAGTTCCACGGGGGTGGCGGCAAATGCGGGGGTGCTCCACGTCTCGGGACCTTCTTTCCCGGCGATGGCATACCGCCAGTCGTCTTCGGCAGTCCGGAGACTGCGTGCAGCGAGCGCGCTGTCGCTTTGCCGCAAAACGCGGTACGCAATGCCTTCGGCCGCGGCAGCGATGTAGTTGACGTTGGGATTATTGAGCGCCTCGCGGGACCTGTCGTCGGCATCTCCGAGGATGCCGTCAGTCCAGATGTTCATCCCGGCAAAGCCGATGCGGTAGCCGCCGCCGAAGCGCACTTTCAAGACCCAGTCGAGGCCCCATCGGGCTTCGCTGATCAGCCGCGCGGTCAGCTCGGGATCTTGTCCCGTACTCTGGAGCCGTTCGGCGAGCGCAAACATGGCGTAGACGGCTTCACCGGTGTTGACGAGTCCCTGGGAAAGGTCTCCGGCATCGTGCCAGCCGCCGTTCATCACGATTTTTTTATCGCCCAGCGTCGCCTGCCAATCCCGATGGCAAACGTCGTGCGAGCCCGGCACCGGATAACCACACCGCTCGCCGAAGAAGAAGTTGATTGCCTTCCAGATGGTTCCGTTCCAAATGTTGTCGCCGATCGCGAACGGGCGGGTGCGCGTCTCACCGGCCTGAAGCACATAGCTTCCAGGCTTGCGAACCTCGGAGAAGTCCATCTCCTGGAATTGCCCCAGCCTGGTTTTGCGAATTTCGACCGGCTTGGAGAGCTCGACCTCTCCTTGCGCGTTCCCGTCCAGGCGAATGAGCTGGAAGTAGCGGGCCGCAAGGTCGCTTGCCATGGCGCGCTTGGACGAGCCCGTCTGGTAACCCGTATGGCTGAAAGCGATCCTGCCCGGAGCGACGTTCCAGCCTTCGAAGTGATCGGGCTCGACACGCTGAAGTTCCAGCCTGGCCATCTCGAATGACACGCGGTCGTCCGCATCGGGCAGCCGCTTGTTCACCCAATAGTTGATATCCAGGGACGTTACTTTGTCACGGGCCAGCGGCGTGATTTCCCAGACCACGTGTTGCCACTTGCGGTCCTGGAGAGTCACATAGTGGATCCCCTCCCTGCCGTAAACGTCCGGCACCTTGTCCCGTCCGTCGTTGCGCAAAACGATCTCGATGGGAAGCATCGGGAAGCCCGAAAGCTCCGGGCGGATCCAAAGCGAGATCCGATTGTACCGGCTCCAATCCTCGCCGTCGAACGGCCGCCTCAGACTGACCGCGGACAGGCCGTTGCGGGTGGGTGGGGGATCGCCACGGAACATCTGCATGTCGAGCCGGAGAGCGGGCCAGGCAAGCGGCGGGGCGGGTGCGAGCCAGCTCGGGGTCGCCTGTCCCTGGATTCTCCAATGCGTGGCATCGGCCATTTCATCGAGCAGCCTCGACTCGATCACCGGCTTTGCGAGCCACCGGAATTCGGCGGAGTTCTCGAATGCGATCGGCATCGGCATCTGAGGCGCCTGCGACAGCAGCATCGCAGGCGCACTCAGAAACCACAGCCACCGGACGGCTTTGCCCACGGTCCTACGGTTCAAAACGAGAACCGCATCGACAGTTGCAGTTCGCGGTAGTGCAGCGGCCCGCCGTTGCTGGTCGACGTCACCTGCCCGAAGGTAGCCGAGGTCACGCTGGCGACGGGCACCGAGAAGCTGGGCGTGTTGGTCAGGTTGTAAGCTTCGGCGCGGAACTGAAACTTATAACGCTCGCGCAGCTTGAAGTCTTTGAAGATGGACGCATCGACGTCGAAATATCGCGGTCCGTTGATGTTGGGAAGTGTGCGCGACACATTGCCGAAAGTGTAAGCCGGGGGCAAGGCGAAGGCCGATCCCGGCTGCCCCGCGGGAATATTGTTGAACCAGCTCGTGATCGATTGGCTGGTGGCAGCCTGGCTGACGCCCGCGACCACGTTGGGCCGGTTGTTGACGCCGGTGCTACTGGCCGTGAGGCCGATGGGAAAGCCGCTCTGCCAGGTCCAGATCCCGTTGACCTGCCAGCCGCTGGCGATGGCGCGCAACGCTGCGCTGGACGGCTTGTACGGGATCTGCCAGGTTCCAGTCGCCACCAGGCGCTGCGGCACGTCCTGGTAGCTGCGGGCGCGCTCGCCCCTGAGGTTGTACCAGTCCTGGACCGCGGCTCCGCCGACAGCGCCCGGCCGTCCGGTGCCCTGCATGATGTCCATCAGCTTCGCGGCCGTGTAGCTGGCCAGCAGCGAGAAGCCCTGCGCAAACCGCCTTTCCGCCTTGAAGGTGAAGGCGTTGTAGAAGGAGTAGCCGATGTAGTTGTTGACCAGCGCATTCAGGAACTGCGGATAGGGGAGCAACGATTGCTGCAGCGTGATTCTTGCCGCAGCCAGGGAGCTGCTCGCCGGGATCGCGGGGTTGCCGAAAAAGGGATTCGGCACCGTGCCGATCAGTTGACTCCCCAGCCCCAGATAAACGTCGGGAAGCTGGTCGAGATTCTGATTGAGCATGGTGAGGTGCGTGCCTCTGTTGCCGACATAGGCGCTCTCGAAGAGCCAGTTAGCCCACGGCGAATATTGCGCGGTGAAATTCCACTGCTGGGAATAGCCGCGATAGATATCGCGCAGATAGCCGGCATTGGCTGCCTGCCCCACTGAGGTCAGCGTTCCGAGAGTGCTGCCGGTCGGCAGACTGATCCCGTTCGGGAACGGATTCGCCCAGGTCCCCGTGGGTATCAAGCCCTGGCTGTTGACCGACGTGATCATGGTGGTGGGAACCGCAAAGCTCGCGCCGGCCGCGCTCGAGCCCAGCCCGAAAGTCGGGATATAGCTGATGCCGTATCCGCCGCGCAGCACGATCTTCGGGTTGAACTGATAGGCGAAACCCACGCGAGGGCCGAAGTTCTTGTAGTTGGTGGCCGTCACGCCATTGGGAATGCCGCTGGTGCCGGGGAACGTATAGCCGCCCTTGAGAGGCGGCAGGCCGGCTACCACCAGCGCCGAGGGCACCGAGGGAGAGAAGTTGGGGTAAATGTTGCGGCGCTCCTTGATGGGCCCCTCATATTCCCAGCGCAGCCCGAGGTTCAAGGTCAGCTTCTGGTTCACCTTCCAGTCGTCCTGGGCGTAAAGGGCCGAGAAGTTCATCGTGTCTACCGAGTCGAGGGTGCGATAAATCGTGCCGCTAGTCGGCGCTCCAAGCAGGAAAGTTGCAAGACCGAAACCTGAGGTGGCGCTGGCCACGGTGGGATTCGCCTGTGTGAACGCGCGGCTGAAGCTGAAGGCGCCCGAGGAGTTGGAGGTGCCCCAGTCGCTGCGGCGGTAGAGACGCTGCTCATAGCCGAACTTGAGGTTGTGGCTTGATTTGATCTTCGTCACGTTGACGCTGGCGGTGCCGGTCAAAGTCGGGTTGCCCGTCGAGTCAGGGCGCCCGAAGGTGCTCATGTCGGTAATGCCGATATTGGGGAAGCCGTAGCCCAGGTCGCTCGTCGACTGAATCATGCCGGCGTACTGTTGGGAAAACCCGAGCGTAGTGACATCGAAATTGTGTCCGGGCGCAATCGTGTGTTCCTGTTCGCGGTTCAAGCCGATGCGCGCGTCGAGCAGGAGCGTGGGGGTCAACGTGTCGGTGTATTCCACAACGACCGTGTAGCGCGGATCCAGGATGTGCCGCCCGTCGGTATCGGCGATGTTGCCGAAGTAGTTGGCGAAACCCCAATCCAGGTTGTCGCGCCCATAGCGCCCCGAGAGTCTCTTGGTTGGAGTGAGGTTGTAATCGACGCGGCCGCTCAGGTTGTAGTTGTTGATGGGCACCGGACTGGTGAGGAACACGTTCTGCGCGCTCGTGCATGCCTGTCCGGGCAGATTCGGCTGGGGGTAATACTTGAGGATCGCGGTCGAGATCGGATTAATCTTATTCGATGGGATGGTGTTGTTCGGGAATGGCTGGCGGATGTACTGGCCCGGATTGTTGGGATCCGCAACTGTGGTTGAGGGGTCATAAATGGTGATTGGAGCGCAACCGCTCGTCCCCAGTCCGGAGAAATTGCCCGTCCGCTCCGCGGCAGTCGGTGACGTGATCGTCTCGGATGCGGCCTTGCGCTCACGATACTCGTCGATGCTGAAGAAGAAGAACAGCTTGTCTTTCTTGATCGGCCCTCCGAACGTGCCGCCGAACTGATTGATGTGTTCGGCCGTGCGCGGAGCACCTGCCTTGTTCTGGAAGAACTCGTTCGAATTGAAGAGGGTATTTCGAACATATTCATACGCCACGCCGTGGTACTGGTTGGTTCCCGACTTACTGATAAAACTGATGACGCCGCCGCCGGTCCTTCCATATTCGGCGGACATGTTGTTGGTGATGACCTTGAATTCCTGCGTGTTGTCCACGGAGAGGAAGGCCATGGCGCTGTAGTCGGTCATCTTTTCGTTGGCGATGCCGTCGATCAGAAATGCATTGTTGAGCGGGGTGCCGCCGGCGATGGTGACTTGTCCCATGCGCCAGGTCGAAAGCAGTGTACCGCCGAAGTAGCCGATGCCCTGAACGGTTGGAATCAAGTTGGCCAGACCCAGCGGGTTGCGCCCGTTGAGCGGCAGATCTTCCACCTTCTTGGAATCCATCACCGTGCCCAGCGCCGAGGTATTTGGCTCCAGCAGAGGCGTCCCTTCTTTGACTTCCACCGTTTCGGTGACGGCGCCCACTTCCATGGTGACCGGCACAGCCAGCGAGCGATTCACCTCCACCACTACGCCTCCCCGGCGGAAGGTCTTGAAACCCTTGCTCTCCACCTCCACCGAGTACACGCCGGGTGGAACCAGCAGAAACTGGTAATTGCCTTCCTGGTTCGTATTGGTTTTGGAGATGACACCGGTTCCCGTGTTGACAAGGCGCACTTCCGCGCCGGGGACCGCGGCACCCGAGCTGTCGGTCACCGAGCCGGTGACCGCGCCGGTGGTCTGCTGAGCGAACGCAGGCGCCCACAGGGCCGCCGCAATGATCAGGGCGAGGGTGAGCACCCTCTCCAGCATCGATAATTTCCTAAGCGAGTTCATAGTATCCTCTACGCGGCAAGGCTAGCCGCCTTGTCAATCCGGTTCGCGGGCATCCAATCTCCTGTCATTGTCATTCACTTTGGCGCTCGGTATGAGATCGACGTACCCATGTTTAGCCAGCATCTTGTAATAGCCGACGAAATCGAAATCCATCGGCCCCTGTTCCAGTTCGATCAAATGGATCACTTCGGCAACCGTGCGTTTCCCGTCGCACCAGTAGATCAGCCGCAACGGGGCGGGTTGCGCCGCAAAGCCCGGAAATCCCTCGCGCTGGTCCACCGGCAGGTCGTCAAGAGTGACCGGCCCGAACCGCTTGCGGCGCACGATAATCCTGGCGGCCTCCGCCCGGCGGGGATCTATGGGCGGAGCGGTTGCGTTCACGGGGACGGTGGCTGTTAGTTCGGCGGCGCGCACGTTGGCCGCCTGCCGTAACCTGGCAGATTGTTCTTCGGCGACTCGCCGGGCGCTGGCTAGCGCCGGCTCCAGCAGGGTGCGGACTTTCGCGGTATTCGCCGGGGCAGCCAGGCGGAGGATGGAGAGAATCGCTGCCTCATCGCGGTCGGCATTGTAGCCGGTTTTCGCCAGCCCCCAATAGAGTTCACGACCCAGCGCTTCGGCGTTCTGAGCTGCCAGTATCCGGTCAAAGTACGGCGCCAGGGCGCGGAGCGCATTCTCATTGCTGTGCTCCAAAGTGATACCGGCGAGCCATGGAACGTCGTCTTCGTCCGCGCGGGCCAGGTAATAAAGATACGCGCCGACCAGGCAGCTCAGGTCTTCGAGTGACTTGGGGTCCACTCGGTCCAGTGTGTCCTCGCTGTTGTGATGCACTGCGACCAGTCCGCTGCTCCCCCGGACCGCGATGGTAGGCACACCGATCATGGGCTCGCTCGGGTAGGTGTCCGAGGTTGGGCTATACGGTACCAGCAGCGGAACACGGCTACGCCCTCCTCCGCCCTCCGCCTGCGCCCCGGCGTAGAAGCTTTCGGCAACACGCATCACCAGGGCATTGTGGTAAGTGCGGGCAACGTCGGGAGTCGCACCGAACGAATAGGCCCCCAACACATCGTGATTGCCGGCCGGCACGTCCAGGTGAATGGCCCCTACCGTCCGCTTCATCCGGTCCATGTGGGTCGAGATATAGTGCGACGAACCATAATCCTCCGAGAACGTCAGCATGCGGATGCTGCGCTTCGGGCGCGGCAGGCGGCCGGCGTCGATCGCGCGCCCAATTGCCGCAATGGCCTCGAGCATTCCGGCCTGCCCGGTGGAATTATCCTGTGCGCCGAGCTCGAAACCGTGACCGAGTTCCAGCACCTCTTCATCGGAGCCGCTGCCGGGAATGACACCGGTTACCGAGTAATAAGAGCCCGGATAGTAGCGCGCATCCACCACCGCATGCACTCGCACCTTAGTGCCACGATCCAGTAAGCCGCGCAGATATTGGCCCTGCCGCGGCGTGATTGAAAAGCCAACCAGCGGGCTTGACGCCTTGGTATAGCCCCAACCCATATCACCCCAGGCGTTGACCCAGTAGTGACCATCTCTCAGATCCTCGTTCTCGGTGTAGTCGCTGATTACTCCCGCCGCGCCCATCTTATAGAGCGCGGCTTTCATCGCCCCCCGCTCCGACAGATCGGCCGGAACCTCGATCAGGATCATCTTCCCCCGCACATCGGCGCTCTTCAACTCCGCGAGCCGGCCGGAGCGGACTTGCATGACCTCGGCGGTCAACCCGCCCGGCGCCGTGGACCCGCTCCATTGAATCAGGGAAGCGGGTTCCTGACTGTAATCGCACAAGACCCGCATGGCGGCGGGGGCGGCCGGCTCGACAACCTCCAGCGTCGCCGTCTTCACATCCCAGGCAAGCGGCATGGTCCACCAGCCAAACTGGCTGACGCCGTCCGCGGGCGCCGGGAGAAGCTCGACATCGCGCAGGCCCAGCTCGGACATCTTCCCCTGCAGGTACTCAGCGCTTTGTCGGAATTTTGAGAAATCCTGCCACCGATCGATCGAGTGCAACCGCGCGACGAAGTCAAACGCCTCGCTGGCGCGAACCTGGCGGCGGACCTCCCGCACGATCTGTTGCAGTTGAGGGGCAGGCGCTCTGGTTTGAGCGACGGTAATCGCATCGGCCAGAAGCAGACCGGCACACATCAGAATACGCGTCATAACCTGCCTGCCTGATTTTCATAGAGAAGATACCTGGCGCGAACCTTGGCGAACTCCTCCAATTGTCCCTTCATCGCCTGAAGCACTTCGCGGCCGGTTTCCCCGCGCTTCAGGCGGGCCGCCGCCTCGTCGCTGCCGAGCAGGCGCATCACTCCGTCCAGATCGAATCTGCCGGGGTGGAACTTCAACGTCGCCGCGAGCAGCTCCATCCCCATGAGGATCGGATCAAAGACGTCGCGATTGACCAGCAGAATGTCCAACCCTTCGCACTCCTGGTCCTTGTAAACCGAGGCGCGTGGCGTGAATCGATGCGGCACGAATCGCACCCCGGGGATCCGCCGTGCGTTCAAGTATTCGGCAACCTCGCGAGAGTGGTACCACGGGGCGCCGATCCGCTCGAAGGGAGCGTCCGTTCCGCGACCCACAGAGATTTGTCGCGATTCGAGCAGGCAGACGCCGGGGTAGAGTGTCGCCTCGGTGAGGCTGTGGATATTGGGCGATGGGTCGATCCACTCCAAGCCCGTCTCGTCGTACCACATGGTGCGCTTCCAGCCTTCCATGCGGATCACGTGGAGGTCCACGCCCAGGTGTTTCTCGCCGTTGTACATGCCCGCCAGCTCACCGGCGGTCATTCCGTGGCGAATCGGCATGCGCATGTACCCGGTAAATGAAATGTACTTCTCGTCCAGCAGCGGACCCCCGAAATCCACGCCGTTAATGCCATTCGGCCGATCCAGCACGTAGAACGGGATGCCCTTCTGCGCCGCGGCCTCCATGGCGTAACCGAGCGTCGTGATTCGCGTGAGGAAACGCGCGCCGTTCTGCTGGATGTCGTAGATCAGCGCGTCCACGTTCTTCAGCATCTCCGGTGTAGGGCGGTAGTGCCCGGCGTTGTAGAGGCTGTAGATGGGAACGCCGGTCTTTTGATCCACGCTATCGTCGATGTTCCGGTCTTCGCGATTCCCTTCGAGTCCATGCTCCGGCGAAAAGATCGCAACCAGCCTCACCGCCGGAGCGCGGGCCAGGACATCGATGATCCGCCGGCCATCTTCCGCGACGCCCGTCTGCGCCGTGATCACACCGACTCGTTTCCCTTCGAGGGGCGCGAAGCCCTCCGCGATCAACACATCCAACCCGGTTTTCACCCGTGCCGCGGAGCACGCGAATGCGAAGCAGGTAAAGGCGACGGCCACATTGCGTATCGCTACCGTCCCGATGGGCTTCATCGACGCTCCTTGATCAGTTCGAGCATAATGCGATAGCGGTCGCCGCGCATGATCGCGGTCACGAATTCCAGGGGATGGCCGTCTTCCAGGTAAGTGATACGCTCGGCGGCAAGCGCCGGGCTGCCCGGCCGCACGCCCAGCAGCTTTGCCTGCTCGGCGTCCACCAACACGGCCGAATGCGTTTCGCGCGCGTACGCCGGCTCCCGCCCGTATTTCGAACATAAGAGCTCGTAAAGCGAGGCGTTCTCCATTCGCTCTTTCGGCAGACCGGGCGCCAGTTGCAGCGGGATATAGGCCGTCTGAATTCCCACCGGTTCGCCTTCGGCCAGGCGCAGACGCTTCAGCAGAAACACGCTCGTGCCACAAGGGACGGCCAGTTTTTCCGCGGCGATGGCATCGGCCGGGAGCACGCCCGTCTCGAGAACCCGCGATCCGGGACGAAGGCCGTGGCGCCCCATCTCCTCGGTGAAGCTGCTGAGCGCGCGCGGCCCTTGCTCCAGTCTTCGGCGCGCCACGAACGTACCGCGTCCCTGTTCGCGGCGGACATATCCGGAATCGGCGAGTTCCCGGAGCGCCTGCCGCACCGTGATCTTGCTGACTTGATAGGTCTGCTCCAACTCGGACTCGGTCGGCAGGCGGTCGTCGGCTTTCCAGCGGCCGGTTTGAATGTCCTTCAGCAGGATCATTTTGAGCTGGTAGTAGAGCGGTATCCGCAGCCGTTTGTCGAGCGTGGTCGGCATCTGCGAGCGCCCTCCTTCTCATCCGAGCGTGCGAACACCGTTGGGCCGCTCGGCGGGACCCGACATGAGCGCGACGGCCTGGCGGAACCCCGAGAGGCAGCCGCGCATCACCGCGAGACTGGAGTAGTAATCGTCGTAGCGGAAAAAACCGGTCTGGCCGCGCCACATCGGATAGGCATCACACGCCTGCAACCATTTATCGAATACCGCGGTGATGTCCAGATAGGTATCGGGTTTGAAATTCTCGGCGTCCTCCCAGTTATCCGCGAAGAACAGCTTGCGGACGGCATGTGCCGGGTCCTTGCGGACCATGGTCGACAGGCCTGCATAGAAAATCGCGTCCCGAACCAGGAGGTGGCAATTCTGATGATCTTTGTGCCAACTGCCGCTCCAGTGGGTCACCACGATATCGGCCTTGTGCCGGCGAATGACGTCGCTCACCGTACGGGCGGCCTGATCGTTCAAGGGCACCTCTGCGTCCGGATAGTCCAGGATTTGGAATTCCGCCCCGAGAACCTTGGCCGCTTTCTCGCTCGCGGCGCGCTGTAGCTCGCCATAGCGCTCCACCGGAGTGTTGGCGGGGGCTCCCTTTTCGCCAGCGGTCAGGGAAACGAAAACGCCGGTACCGCCGCCGTGGATGTGTTGAGCAATCGCCGCGCCCATCGTGAAAACGGCATCACCGGGATGAGCCGCGATTGCCATCAGAGTCGTCGCCATCCGGTACCTCCAACGGCGGAAACACCAGCATTCGGTCCGCCGCGTGAATTGGTTATAACAACATGTCAATCTGAAGAGCAAGCCCCGGTGGGATGCGGTTGGCCGTCCGCATCACTTGCCAATGCAGAAGGTGGAGAAGATGCGATTCAGGATATCGTCCGCCGTGGTCGCGCCGGTGATTGCGTCAAGGCCGCGCAGCGCCGCATACAGATCCAGGAGCAGCATCTCGTGGGGCGTCCCGGCTTCTGCCGCGCCGCGCGCCTTCTCGATCCATCCCGCCGACTCCTGCAGCAGGTGCTCGTGGCGAATGCTGGTGACGAAACCGCTCTCCTGCTCGAATGCCCCCGCGGGCGCCACCGCCGCGAGAATCGCTTCGCGAAGGCCGGCGATGCCGGCGCCGGTCAAAGCGGAAACCTGCGCGGCATTCTCGGGCGGCCGCTGGTGAGGCAGGTCGCACTTGTTGGCGACCACCAGCGTTCGCCCGCCGGCACGCGTCGCGAGCGCTTCGTCTTCCGCACTGGCCGGCTGGGTCGCGTCGATCACCACGAGCGTCAGGTCGGCGTCGGCCATCGCCTGGTAGCTGCGTTCGATCCCCAGCGATTCCACGCGCTCCGCGGCCTCGCGGATGCCCGCCGTGTCAAACAGTTTTACGGGGATTCCGCCGATGGATGCCGTCTCGCTCACCAGGTCGCGCGTCGTTCCCGGGATTTCGGTGACGATGGCCCGATCCTGCTCCAGCAAGCGATTGAACAGGCTGCTCTTGCCCACGTTCGGACGGCCGGCGATGGCCAGCGTCAGGCCCTGATGCACCAGGCCTCCGTAGCGGAAGCTCTCGATCAGACGCGTGATGCCTTCGTGGATCGGTCCCAGCCGCCTTAGAATTTCGGCTGCCGGCGCCACGCTCACATCGTCCTCCGCGAAATCGATGCCCGCCTCGAGCAGCGAGACCAGCTCCACGAGCTGCTCCTTGATGGGCGTGATGCGGCGGGACACGCTGCCCGCCACCTGTTGGGCCGCGATGCGCGCCTGGTAGAGCGTCGTGGCTTCGATGAGGTCGCGCACGGCCTCGGCGCGCGGCAGGTCGATGCGGCCGTTCAGGAAGGCGCGCAGCGTGAATTCTCCGGGCTCGGCGAGCCGGGCGCCGGCTTCCATCGCCCGCTCGACGGCATGGCGCAGTACGACGGGCGAACCGTGGCAGGAAATCTCGATCACATCCTCGGCGGTATAGGATCGGGGCTTCTCGAAAAACGTCACCACCGCCTGGTCAATGGCCCGGCCCTGCCGGTCCAACAGGTCCGCCAGGTGCGCTTGCCACGGGCGCCACTCTACAGCCGTAAGAAACTGTGCGGCAATCCGTCGCGCATCGGCGCCGGACAAACGGACCACACCCAGGCCCGAGCGTCCCGGCGGAGTGGAAATGGCGACGATGGTATCGGAAAGCTGCAAACCTACCGGCGGCGTCCCCGGGGGGGACCACCGCGATCGCGTCTCGGCCCTCCTCCGCCGCCGGGGCCGTCACCGGATCCACGGCGCATCGGCGGCCGCGCATCTCGCGGCGGCTCCGGGAGGCTCGCCATCCCGGCGGGATAGACGATCACCATCCGGCCCGGACCCGCCCCGAGACTCTCGCTGCGCACCGCGGACTCGTTCCGCAGGGCCAGGTGAATGACACGCCGCTCGCGGCTGTTCATCGGGTTGAAGCGGAACGGCTGGCCCGTGCGCTTCACGCGATCGGCCGCGGTCATGGCGCTCAACCGCAGCTCCTCGATCCGCAGCGCGCGGTAATCGTTGGCGTCGAACGAAATGCGCGAGTGATCTTCGCTCGGCATCCGGAGCATCTCCATGGTCACGTGCTCGAGGGCCAGCAGAAGCTCCGCCTTGTTGGCCAGGAGCTGTTCTACGTCCGGTCCGCTGAAGTCCACGGAGACGTCCGGAGTCTCGAAGTCGTCCTCGGTTGGCGCCGCGTCCTGAATTTCGTAATCGAGCTCGAGGCCGGCATTCTCGAGGGTGGTTTGCAAAAAGCCGTCGATCCGGATCCCGACCGACGCCACGGAGTACTTTCGCTCAGTCAATGCTCATTTCCTGCCAGTCTTCTTTGGAGGCAACACACTTTCGGCGGCGACATTGGCCAGCGAAGTCTTGTTGAAGAACCACTGCTGGAGCATGCTCACCAGGTTGCTGGTCAAGTAGTATAACACCAGGCCGCTCGGGAAATTGTAGAACATGAAGCCGAAGACCAGCGGCATCAGCATCATCATCTTCTGCTGTGCCGGATCGCCCGCGGCCTGCGGTGTCATCTTCTGCATGATGAACTGGCTGGCAATCATCACGATGGGCAGTATCCGGATTGCCAAGTGCTCCGGCTGGGAAAGATCCGAGACCCAAAGCCAGCTCGCCCCGCGCATCTCCACGCTCACCGAGAAAACCTTGTAGAACGCGATGAAGAACGGAATCTGGAGAATCATGGGCAGGCATCCGCCCATGGGATTCACCCCGTGCTTCTTGTACAGGTCCATCACTTCCTGGTTCTGATCGCCCTTGCGCGGATCTCTCAGGCCGATGCCTTTGTACTTGCTGTTGATGGCGTCGATCTGCGGCTTGAGGGCCTGCATCTTCCGCATCGACTTCATACTGTTGATCTTCAGCGGGAACAGCGCAAAGTTGATGGCGATTGTCACCAGCACGATCGACCATCCATAATTGCGCACAAACTGGCCGTTCACGTAGTTGACGATCTGAAAGAGCGGTTTGGCGAGGAACCAGAACCATCCGAAATCCACAATCTGCGTGAGCTTCGGGTTGATCTTTCCGAGCAAGTTCAGATCCTTCGGACCGACGAACAGATCGTAGCGATTGGCGTCGCCATCCCCCAGGGCCACGCCCGTGAATGGCTGCGGCGTGCCGTCCAGCGGCGTCTTCACCCGATCGGCAAAGGTCACCGTCTGCATGCTGCTGCCGCTCTCCGGCAGAAAGACGGCGGCGAAATAATTGTCCGCCAGGCCGCCGAAGCTGAAGTTTCCGCTCGCCGTGGCCGGCCCGTTGGAAGCCGCCTTGGCGTTCTGCTCCACCAGCTTGTTCTGCGTCACATCGAAGTACAGAGTACGCTGGTTAGCGGCCGCGCTGGCTACCGTCAGATCGCCGAACCCGCCGCGCCATTCGAGCAGGTGCGGAATCGGCTTGCCGTCTTGAGTTACCTGGGTCGCGACCTCGGTCGAGTAGCTGTGCTGCTGGAACCGGAAGACCTTACGCACATTGGTGCGACCGTCGCTGTACTGGTACGTCACGCCCAGGCCGTCCGGATCGGCTTTCTGGCCGTACCATCGCCAGTTGATGTCGTTCGAAGGCTTAGCTCCGTTGAAGTACAGGGAAAACGGAAAGTCCAGACCCGCGGCGGTATTAACCAGATCCAGCGGCTTGCCGTCGCTGCCGTGATACTGCCGCAACTGCCAACTGCGCACCGTTCCGCCCTGGTTGCTGAACTCGACCCGGTACAGGTCCGTCTGAATCACCAGGTGCGGCAGGACTTGTTCCGGGCTGGCGTTCGGCGCGGGCTTCACCGGCGAAACCGTGGTCTCCACGGGAGCCGGCTTCGGGGCCGGAGCGGGCGTCGCTCCGCCCGCCGCCGGTTGAGAAACGGTTTGGGGCGGGGAAGCCGGTTTTTTGGGCGGCGGTGAAAAATAGGTTTGCGAGATCCACATCACCGCGCCGATCAGGACGAAGGCGATGAGGAGGTTCCGCTCCATCGGTACTTGTTGGGGCGTGTACCCGCTCGGCTTGTTGGATTCGGCCATGCTGGAAAAATTCCGTTCTCGGCTCAGGGCACCGGATCGTATCCGCCGTGGTGCAGGGGATGGCAGCGTCCCAGGCGCCGCAGCCCCATCCAGACGCCTTTCCTCACGCCATATGCGCCGACTGCCTGCCGCATGTACTCCGAACACGACGGGTAGTACCGGCAAGCCGAAGGCAACATTGGTGAAAGGACCATCTGATACACGCGCAACAGGCTCATCACGATGTACCGCATCGCTGAAAAAGACGCTGCACCTCCCGGTGAAGTTCCGCCACCGGGGCATCGTATGCCTTGCGCCGTGGATTGATGACGATCGTCCACTGTGGGCTCAATTGGTCCAGATGCAAGCGAACTGCCTCTCGCAAACGCCGTTTGATGCGATTTCGCACCACGGCATTGCCGAGCGCGCGCGGCACCGTGAAACCGATGCGTGGACCGTCGCTGCGTGGTTCCCGTACACAGAACGCCGCGAAAATCGGGCCGCTGTGGCGGGATCCTTCATCGTAAACTCTTCGGAAATCTTTTGATCGCAGCAGACGAACACGTTTCGGAAAACCAGAGATGGAGGACTACCTCTCGTCACTGACTGTGAGCTTCTTGCGCCCGGCCGCCCGCCGGCGGGAAAGAACGGCCCGGCCGTCCTTGGTCTCCATGCGCGAGCGGAAACCGTGTGTTTTCGCGCGGCGACGGTTATTCGGTTGAAAGGTACGTTTCGGCATTGTGGTTCAAATACTTAGTATAGGACACCCGGGTCGGACGCGGCAAATCAGCACACTTGTGCGCAGCCGCGCCACTTGATCCGCGTGTATGCGATTCGGAAGCCGTGCCGCTCCCCGTTGCGCTGCGATTCGCCCCCCGGGGCCGCACATAGCATCGCAAGATCGCATCCCGCCCGAGCCGCGTGGTCCAACCGCGCCTCCAGGAGTGCGCGCTGTGCGCCGCGCCGCCGGTACTCGGGTATCGTGCTCGCTCCCGCCAGCAGCGCCACACCTTCGTGCAGCGCTAGCGAACCCGCCGCGATTGGCTTCCCATCCAGCTCTGCCAGAAAGTCCTCCGCGCCCTCGCGTTCCGCCACCACGCGCATCAGATCGTCCATCAGATCGGCAAATTCCGCGGCCTCTCTCCAGCCCTCCGCCGCTGTGCGCGCCCACAGTTCGCGCTCGTCCTTGCCCGCCAGTCGCACCCGAATCGCGCCGCCTTCAGCCGCCTGGCGCGATCCCAGCGGCAGGTACAAAACGCTGGTCAGCTCCACGGGACGATACCCGCGCTCATTGAGCATGCCGGTCAACGCCGCATCCGCCAGCGGACTCACCTCGTGAAAGACCGGCGCTCCCCGCTCGCGAAAAAATGTCTCGATCCGCTCCATCTCCGCCGCCGCGGGCATCTGGAACAGGCCGAGTCCGAAGGTCTGCGTGCACGGAGATCGCGGGCCGTCGAACATGGCGTGCGCGCCGGCAACCTCCTTCCAGCACGCACCCAGGTCCGGCTCCAGCCGCGCCCGCGCTTCGACGAAACGCATGTTGGCCGTGCCCTCGGCTCCTTCCAGCCGCCGCGCCAGAGCCAGATCGCAAAACACTACGCCAGGATGTCCTTGCAGTACTGCACGCACTTGCTCAGCTCGGCCAGCAGCGTCGAGCCTTCCGGAACCGGGTACTCGAATTCGAGCGTCGCCTGAAACTTGTACTTCTCCCGTTTCATCAGCAGCAGGATCTCTTTGATCGGCGTTTCGCCCTGGCCGAACGGCACATTGGGTCCGTTGTTGGCCTTGCGGTCCTTGATATGAACGTGCGTGATGCGCGCGTGATTTTCCTTGATCCATTCCGCCGGCGAAAAGCCGTTGGCGGCGAAGAAGTGGCCGATGTCGACATTCGCGCCGTTGTACTTCGAATACCAGAACGCCTGTTCCCACGCGCCCAGCCGGCCGAACGCCTCAGGATCCGTGAGATTGCCGTGCCCGTGATAACCGACCATCAGCTTGTGCTTTTCGGCAAACGCGCCGATGTGCTTGGTCCGGCTCACCGGGATCTCGCAGGAAATCGCGTGCGCCCCGAGTGCCTTCGCCGCCTCGAAGCAATAGTCGACGACTTCGTCCTTCATATCGCCGATGCCGTCGAACTTGACGATCTGGATCAGCAGTCCCGCATCCTCGTACTTCTTGCGAAAGGCTTTGAAGCCGTCCATCGATTGCGACAGCCGCCACTTGTCCAGGGCCTCGACCGCGGCCTTGCGCTCGGCGATCTGCTCCGGTGTCATCGGAGCGCGTCCCTTTTTGGGCGCGCCGCTCGATTCGGCCGGCGCAGCGTTCGGGCGGGTCAGAGGAATAGGGTTCACCCATGCCGGTGCCTTGAGCCACGCCTCCACTGGCTGCATGCGCAGCTCCAGCGCCCCAATGCCCGTCTGGGTGCAGTAGTTGATGATGTCGTCGGCTCCGCCGGGCATGTTGTGGAAACTGTAGGGCGCATTGACACCCATCTGCACCCCGCCGAAATTGGAATCCAGCTTGGCTGCCAGCAACGTGGTAGCCGGGAGAGAGGCCATTGCCAGCTTTCCGAAGTCGCGCCGCGTGTAACTCATCACCTGCTGATGATATCGCGTGGCGCCTGCCGCGGACCATCGCTTTCCGTGGTCCGCCCTGCTGACCCGGAATCCTTGATTACTTCCCGATCGCCGGAGGCGTCTGGACCATCGAAAGCAGCAGGCAAACCACTACGAAGATTGCGAGACCCGTTGCGACGATCATAATGCTCGTGCCCTCATCTATCTACATCGACTTGCAATCCGAGGGCCTTTATGGAAGACCCGCAAAAACGGGTCTCCGTTCCTTGGGCCGCTGCCTCAAAAGGGAACAATCGACCCACACGTGTGTCAGAGTGGCGATGACTTTGTTCCCTTTGAGCCAGGGAAATATGCGACCGCGTGCGACTAACGCATCGCTGGCAGTGTCCTCAACGCCGCCACCGGAATTCCTGTGTTCGGGCCTCTCGTGAGTTCCAACCTAGCGCCCGTCATTCGCCCAAATGCCGGCACACGGCCATGATCACTGGCGAAGACGGAGTTTCTGCTTCGACGGTCTTCCCGTCGGGAAGTTTGAGCGGTCAAGGCCGTCAGTATACCGACGACCGCGGCCATTGCACCTTATTGCGGCGGCTTGCACGCGCCCAGGCTCACGCTGAACGCCCCGATGCTCACCCATCTCCCGCCTTCGCGATGCTCCAGGTGATAGCTTTTACTGGTCGCGTCGGCGCGGATTCGCCAGTCCGGATTGCCCGCCGGCGCCGCCCGCCGCAGCTTCAGGGGCTTCACGCTGCTCTCCTTGACGGTCCAGCTATCGCCCGAGTCGTGGCTCTCATGCAGCTCATAGCGGTCGCCCTCCGCCCCCGCGCCATGGTCGATGATCAGCGACCCGTTCTTGGCATCTTCGAACCAGAATTGCTGAATCGCTCCGAATCCCTGCTCATCGAAGATCTGGTGCTGGCGCCACGTCTTGCCGCCGTCGGAAGTTTGCAGCAGAAACGGATCCTGAGGCAGCGGATACACAAGCTGCCCGCTGGCCCAACCGGCATCCGCTCCGGAGAACTGAAGGTGGTCCAGCGCCGCCCCACGCACGCGCTCGTACATCTCGCGCCAGGTATGGCCATTGTCCTCGCTCCCCAGCAGAATGCTGTACAGCGTCGCAGAGGGCGTGTGGATGTTACCGGCCGCGAACACCCGGATGGCGGAAGACTCGATCGCGGAAAGCTCCAGGTAGACCGGGCATGGGTCCTGTTCCGAACAATCCAGGCCCGCAGCCTGCATATCGTCCGCGGTGCATTGGAACGGCACCGTCAGGGGCTTTCCCGAGTAAGTCAGCACGGGCGGAGCCGGTGGCGGAGCCGGCTGAACGGAAGGCGGCGCGGGCGGAGTTTCCTGCGCCTCCAGCCCCAGCGTCCAAGCCGCCATCGCCGCCACGGTGATAACCCTGATCTGCATAGCTCTAAGGGGCTATTAGAAGATGACTCTTTTGTTTTGGCTAGATTTAGGGATGGATATGTAACTTCCGCGCGGGGTACTATCGTCTAGTTTGTAAATCCCCGTTACGACAGCGGGCGCACTCACCCCTATCACCCAAACCGCGCCCGCTTTTTCATTTTCTGGGAGCCCGAAAGGGCTATTTCCCCGCCAGTCAGTCATCGAACATTCCCTCGAACAGAACCGTGCTCAGGTACCGTTCCGCGGCATCCGGCAGGACGGTGACGATCATTTTGCCCGAAAAGTCGGCCAGCCGTCCCAACCGCGTTGCCACCGCGGCTGCCGCGCCCGAGGAAATCCCAGCGAGGATTCCCTCTTCCTTCGCCAGCCGGCGTGCCATTTCAATGGCCTCCTCGTTGGTGATCAACTCCACCCGGTCCACCATTTTCAAATCGAGTGTATCCGGGATGAAGCCTGCTCCGATCCCCTGAATCTTATGCGGCCCGGGCCTGAGTGGTTTCCCGGACAGATACTGGGTAACCACCTGACTATTGAGCGGCTCGATGCCCACGGAGAGAATCTTCTTGCCGCGGTCCTTCTTGATGTACCGTGACACGCCGGTAATCGTGCCTCCGGTGCCGATGCCGGAGACCAGCACGTCGATCATCCCGTCGGTGTCCTCCCAGATCTCCGGTCCCGTGGTTTGCACGTGAATCTCCGGATTGGCCGGATTCTTGAATTGCTGCAACATGACGAAGCGCCGCGGGTCTGAGGCGACCACCTCTTCGGCCTTCTGAATCGAGCCCGCCATTCCCTCGCCGCCGTCGGTAAGGATCAGGTTCGCCCCGAGCGCTTTCAGGACCTTCCTGCGCTCCACCGACATCGTCTCCGGCATGGTCAGGTGGATCGGATAGCCGCGCGCGGCCGCGACAAATGCCAGCGCGATCCCCGTATTTCCGCTCGTCGGTTCGACCAGCTCCTTGCCGGGACCCAGGATTCCTCGTTTTTCCGCATCCCACACCATCGAGGCGCCGATCCGGCACTTGACGCTGTAGGCCGGATTCCGCCCTTCGATCTTGGCCACAATCGTGGCCTTTCCGCCATCCGTGACACGGTTCAGGCGAATCAACGGCGTGCGCCCGATGCTCTGTGAGTTGTCTTCGAAGACGCGCAAATCAGATCTCCCAGTTCAGAACGAACCTGCTTTGTTTCTCATGCCACGCGCGCAGGAGGTCTGCGAAGGTGGTGTGATCGATAACCCCGCTCACTGCCTGGTCCACCTGCTGCCACATGTCGCTGAATGGAGTTTCGCCCTTCTGCTTACCGCGTGATCTACCCTGACCTTCGATGAACCGCAACACCTCCCCCACGGTCAGCGATTCCGCCGGCCGTGCGAGCAGGTATCCACCCTCGGCTCCCCGCCGCGACTCGACGAATCCCGCCTGTTTGAGCCCGGCCAGGATCAATTCCAAGAACTTCTGCGGAATCTTCTGCCTCTGGGCGATGTCGGCAATCCGAACCGGCTCGCCGGCCCGTTGCGACGCCAGATCGAACAGCGCCTGAAGTGCGTATTCCCCTTTGACGGATAGGTGCATCTATTCCTGGGTGGGCAATCACCCGTATCCCAGTAGAGATTGTAATATAGGCATCAGGCGTTAGGCATCAGGCGTCAGCTCCATTCGCGTAACGCGGACTGTTGGCGCGTGGCGCCCAACGATTATGCAAATCTCTCCGCTCGGGGCTGCGCCGGCTAAAGCCTGGTGCCTGACGCCTGATGCCTTCTAAAAATTCAACCTCGTCGAAAACTCGATGCGCCGGTTGTTGGCGGCGATTCCGCCAGGGCCGCCGCCAGCGCCTCTGCCGCCGTAGCCGGTGATGATGCCCGTAGCCTGCCCGAATTGCGGAGAGTTCAGACTGCCCACGTAACCGCCGGGATTGTAGTGGTTCAGGATGTTGTTGACATTCATCGAGACCGTAAGGTTGAACCTGCGGTCGGTCATGCTGGTGTTGCCGCCGCCACGGCCTCCACCGCCCCCCATGCGCATGCCGCCGCCACCGCGCGCACCGCCGCCGCCACCGCCACCGAATCCGCCGCGGCCGCCGCCCCCGCCCATACCGCCGCGCCCGCCGCCCATGTTGCCGCCGCCCATGCCGCTCGGATCGCCGGGAGTGGCCGCCACCGCGCTATTGCCGCGCTTGGGTCCGAACCCGAACGTGCGGCCGATGCGCGCGTTCAGCGAGATCATTCCCGCGCCTACGAGATAGTTCCGCGGCACCAGGCCGTCCGTCACACCCGGAGACGGCGTGGTGCAGAAATCGCCGAGGTCGGTGTTCACCGCGTTGGTGCATGACGACGTGGCGAAGAGCGGGCGGGCGTTCTTGAGCGTATTTCCGTAGATGTCGCGGCCCAGCACCACGTCGTACGGCGCGCCCGATTGCAGCGTGAGCAGCGGGCTCAGCCGGATATCGAACGGCGCGGTAACCGAGCCTACCAGTTGGAACCGGTGTCGCCGCTCGAGTGAGGACCGGCCCCAGTCCTGCGCGAAGTTGTAGGGGTTCGAAGGCGTGCCCGGCAGGTCGCGCGAGTGATTGAACTGGTAATTGCCGAACAGCGACACCTTGCGGCTGAACCGCGTATTGAAGTTGTACATCAGGATGTTCTGGTTCAGATTCGCGCCGGATTGATATTGGAAGAGGTTGCCCGCCGCCGCTCCATAGGGCCGGATGCCCGGGTTGCCCAGCGCGGGCACGTACGTGCCCGGGAAGGGCGTGTTGATCGGAACCGTCTGCTGCATGTGGATGGCGCGGGTGTTGGTGTACGTCACCGCCATGGTGGTGTTTTTGGGCAGTTGCCGCTCTACTCCGATGGCCGTCTGCATCATGTAGTCCGTTCGAAACTGCGGGCTCAGGCTGTAGATGCTGTTCTGTGCCGGCGATAGTCCTGCCGTCGACGGCGGATTCGGAAACGTGTCGGGGTTGGTCACCACGTAGGACTGCTGGTAAGTGCCATTGAGCAATTGTGTCCTCTGAATGGTGCTCTCGCTGACGCGGTCATAGAAGATTCCAAATCCGCCGCGGATCACGGTCTTCTGGCGCCCCGCCTTGGCGCTGCCGGGCGCCCACGCGAACCCGATGCGCGGCGCGAAATCGTGATTGTCGGTGATGTTGGTCTGCCGCTCGTAGCGCAACCCGTAGCTGAACGTGAAATTGGGGCGCACCCGCCAGTCGTCCTGCGCGAACAGGCCGATATCGTATTGATGAATGCTCGCGTAGGCGTTGCCTGTGTCGATATTGAACTGCGTCGCGCCGCCGCCCCGAATCCGGATCTGCGAACCCGTGTAGCCCAGTTGCATGAGCTGCAGTGTGCGCGTATATTGATCGATCGCGGAGAGCGTCACCGTCTCCGCGGTCGGATTAAAACTCGCGTCCAGCACCGGCGCGATGCCGCCGTCGAAATAGAATACGCCGCCGAACCCGTTCGGCGACAGGTTGCGATCGCTTTCGCGCCGCGCGCGGATGCCGAACCGGTAGGTGTGCGCCGCCTTCGCGATCGAAGTGTAATTCTGTAACTCGAAATGTTGGCCCGTATCGTAGTTGTCGCCCCAATTGGCGCCGCCCGCGGTGAATGCGCCTGAAACCACGTATTGCGGCAACAGATTGCCGATCTGATCGGTATAGTTGCGCGTGTACTGGAAGCGCGTCTCGTTCACGATGCGCGTATTGATGATCGAGGTCTCCGTCACCATCAGGTTCTGGTTGTTGCCGGTCGCGTTGTACGAAGTCTGGGCGTACGGCGGCGGAAGTTTGTAGCCGCCCACTCCCTGGTTTTCGCGCGAGGTAGTCCCACCTTCGAAACGCACTACCAGCGTATTGTTCTTGGTGATGGCGTAATCCAGGCGCGGACCGAACGACATCCGGTTGTTAGGCGTCACCACCGATTGCTGAATCGTCTGCTGCGCCAGCGTGACGGGGTCGACGTAGATGGCATTGATCAGTGCGTTGTCGCGAACCTCGCGGCGGGTGAAGTCGAAGAAGAAGCTGGCACGCTTGCCCAGCGGCCCGCCGACGTTGGCGTCGAGGTTGCGATTCGAGTAGGCCGGTTTGTTGGTCGAAATCGGATTGCGGGAATTGAAAATGCCTTCGCTGTCGTTGAAGGAGACGGCGCCGCGATAGCGGTCCGTGCCCGGCCGCGTGAGGATCTCGATGCGCCCAAAACCGAGCCGGTCGTACTCCGCGCTGAACGGATTCTGGTTGATGCGGATCTCGCGGATGGATTCCTTGGGGGGAAGATTGCCTCCGCTGAACCCGTCGATGTAAATCGTTCCGCCGTTGGGGCCGGCCCCCGGTCCAGCCAGCGCCTGTAAAGCATCGGCCAGATCGTCGGGATCGTCGGGCAGCGCCGCCAGGTCTTCTCCGCGCAGCACCAGGGCCGTGGCGTTATTGTCGGGCTCGACGCTCAGCGAAGTCGTCGCCTGGTCGGCAACGGTAATCTCCTGTTTCTCCGCTTTCACGCTCATCTGAATGGGCAGCGTGGCAGCGCTCCCGCCCGTAACTGCCACCGCCTTGTCGAAGTTGGCGAAACCGGGGAACGACACGCGTACGCGGTAAGTCCCCGGCGCCAGGCCCACGACGGTATAGCTGCCGTCCGCCTGCGTTTGCACGCTGCGGTTGCCGCCGTTACCCGAGACGGTAACCGTGGCGGCGGGAATGATGGCGCCCGAATCATCGGTCATCACCCCGCGGATCGACCCGGTCCCGGGGGTCTGAGCTGAGAGACAACCTGCAGCCAGAATGGCCGTCAACAGCAACAAGAGAGTACTTCGGCACAACTTGAGCATTCGCATCCTCTTTCGGGTTGGTAATGCGGTTTCGAATCGGTCTACTGTCCTTCTCCGCCGCCTCCGCCCAGGTTCCAGCCGCTCATGATGTCGCGCGTGGCAGTGGGAGAAGCCGTCAGCAGGGGTTCGACGCCTGCCAGTAACATGATTGCGGTGGCGTGGGTGGCGTCCGCGCCTTGCGTGGTGGACACCATGATGGCGTCACCCTTCTTGAGCTCCGCGAAGGGCAGGGCAGGGAGGTTGTCCAGCATTTGTCCGATATCGCCGCCGCGTCCCCCGCCAAATCCGCGTCCGCCGCCCATGCCGGGTCCGCGGCCGCCCCCTCCGCCAGCGCCTCCAGCCCCGCCGGGTCCGCCCTGCTGCTGCGCGCCAGGCGCATAGCGCCGTGCCAGCATCGCCGCCATCGTATCGGGAAGCTTGCGCATCGTGGTATCGGCATCCACCTTCAGCGTGAGCAGTTCCTTGGAGTTCTTGTTCGCCAGATCCTTCACCGTGATTTCGCCCTTGGCGGGATCGACGGCCGAGATCGTCGCCGCAATCTGGCGGAATGTCCCGGAGACGATTTTCTCGGCCAGGATGGTCGTACCGTCTTCGGCCCGGTTGCCCAACACGCGCATCTGGTC